>Ga0256404_1005435_pt1 | contig 22520 bp, 27 predicted proteins | sample RumenRJG_01DNA_FD_185990 | JGI IMG/M metagenome (GOLD analysis project Ga0256404, IMG submission 185990) | Bovine rumen microbial communities from Lethbridge, Alberta, Canada - RJG_01 | ecosystem: Host-associated > Mammals > Digestive system > Stomach > Rumen | place: Canada: Alberta | collected...
CCATAGGCGTCACCATCGGCACCTTCGTCAAGCGGTTAAGACACCGGCCTCTCACGCCGGGTTCATGGGTTCGAATCCCATAGGTGTCACCAGAATGTTCGTGGCTGTTGCGGAAGCAACAGCCACTTTTGTTAAGCGAACTGCGCCTCTCCCTTAGAGCAGTGGCATGAAATTTAAGCGAGCGGGGCTCGCAACCTACGCCTCCCCCTCTGGGGGAGGTGGCCCCGAAGGGGTCGGAGAGGGTAACGCAGTAACTACATTCTCATTCCTTTCGATAGGAATACAGAATTTGGTCATACGTTACCCTCTCCGCCTCGCATTCGCTCGGCACCTCCCCCAGAGGGGGAGGCGTTATTTGGTAGCTACCATCGCTTAACTTCATACCATGACCCTCGGAGAGGGAGCCTGAGGTTGATTGGCATCGGGCTTTTTCATTGACTTCACGCTATCGCCTCTGATGGGGAGGCATAATTAGAGGGGACTTTTCTATGATACTTTTATCTATGCTCGCCCTCGGCGCCGTGATCGGTTTCGTCGGCGCGGGCGGGGCGGGCGTGACAATCACGCTGCTCGTCGTCGGCTTTGCCGTGCCCGTGCATACGGCGCTTGCTGTCGCGCTTGCCGCCATGACGTTCACGACGCTTTCGGGCGCGGTGTCACATTTCCGCCAGCACGAGGTCGTCGCCCTGACTGGCGCGGCGCTCGGCCTTGGCGGTGCGCTCGGGGCGCTCGGCGGCGCGGCCGTGTCGAATATGCTGCCCGCCAAAGAACTCGGCACGGCGACGGCCATCATGATGCTCGCGAGCGGCGGCCTCCAGTACATGAAGCTCTACCATCCGAAATGGCTCGCCGCCCACTTCCCCGTGCGCGAGACGATGCTGACGGGCCCGGCGCTCTGGCGGCGCGGCATCCCGGTCGGCATGTGCTGCGGCTTCCTCGCCGGCGCGTTCGGCATCGGCGCGGCCGCCTTCATCCAGGTCGCGCTCATGGTGCTCTTCGGCGTGCCGCTTTTGCAAAGCATCGGCACATGCATGATGATCATCCTGCCCATCTCCGCCGCCGGCGGCCTCGGCTACCTCGCGTCCGGCCACCTCGACCTCATGATCTTCCTGCAGACGCTTGCAGGCCTCACGATCGGCGCCTGGTTCGGCGCGAAGCTCACCCACCTCGCCCCGCTCCCGATCCTCAAGGCTTCCATCGTCGGCATGAGCGTCATCGGCGGCGTCATCATGCTCATCGGACGGTGAACCACAGAAGCCTCGCCCTCTGGGAAAAGCAGACGCAAGGAACTGTTGCAGTTACTAGACCAATTCCACATACATCATCCATTGCCGAACGTGGCGACCACAGAAGCCTCTCCCTCTGGGAAAAGCAGACGCAAGGCGCTTTAGCGCCTATGCGGTCGCTTTATCCTTTCGGTAGAGGGGGACCGCGAAGCGGTGGATAAGCAGACACACGGCGCTTTAGCGCCGATGTGGTCGCTTATGCCGCTTGCGGCTAAGGGTACTAGGGTGCGATAGCCAAACAAAAAGAGGAAGCCTTTCAAAGCATCAAGTCGTTTGTGTTAAAACGTAATGCTTCGAAGGCTTCTTTGTATTTGGGACAAATCGCACCCTCGTACCCTCTCAGTCGCGCTACGCGCGCCAGCTCTCCCAGAGGGAGAGCCTGCTGTAGGTGTTACGAACGGCAGTCTTATGAAACTGTTCCGGTAACTGCAACAATCTCCTTTTTAGATTTCGTGGTTCGCCATCGTATAGATGTCGCTCACGGCTTTCCAGTCGAGCGGATGGAAGTTGCCGACGGTCTTCGTGCCTTTCGCCGTGACGAGGTCGGCAAGGTCATGGAGCGTCGTGTCTTTCAGCACGCCGCTCGGGAGCTGACCGAGGCTCGTCGGCATGCCGAGCTCCTTGAAAAACGCGACCTGGCGGCGGATGCCTTCTTCCGCTTTCGCCTTATCATCACCGAAATCCGCCGGCACGTCCCAGACGGCCTCGGCGAAGTGCGCGAAGCGCGGCAGGTCGTCCTGGTAAACGAACTTCGCCCACGAGCCCCAGACGGCTGTCAGGCTCTCGCCGTGCGTCGTGTTGAACTTCGCGCTCAGCGCGTGGCCGAGCTTGTGGCACGAGAAATCTTTGCTGCGGCCGAGCTCCGTGAAGTTGCAGTGCGAGACGCTGCCGCACCACATGATTTCGCTCATGGCATCGTAGTTCGTTTGATCCTGCACGGCGACGCGGGCGCTGGCGACGACGTCTTTCAAGAGGCCTTCGGCGACGAGATCGGTCAGGCGGTTCTGCTCCTTGACCTTCGTGAAATAGCGCTCGAGCGTGTGCATCATGATGTCGCTGATGCCGGCGACGAGCTGCTTCTTCGGCACGGTGTACGTGAGCTCCGGGTTCATGAACGCGAGCGTCGGGCGGTTGAACGGCGTGTTGATGCCGCCTTTGACGCCCATCTCCTCATTCGTGAGCACGGCGCTGTCGCTCGTCTCGCTGCCGGCCGCCGCGAGCGTCAGGACGACGGCGAGCGGCGTGGATTTCGTGAGCTTCGCGCGGCCGGACCAGAAATCCCAGATGTCTGTCTTCGGATTTGCAACGCCATGCGCGATGGCTTTCGCCGTGTCGATGACGGAGCCGCCGCCGACGGCGAGGATGAAGTCGGCCTTGAAGGCGATGGCCTCGCGCACGCCTTCGCGGGCATGCGAGACGAGCGGATTCGGCTGCACGCCGCCGCGCACGGTGAAGGCGATGCCGGCCTCCGTCAGCGTGCGCTCGACACGCGCGAGAAGGCCGGAGCGCACGACGCTGCCGCCGCCATAGACGATGTAGACGTGCGTGCCGCCGTACGCCTTGATCTTCTTGCCGACCTGCTCCTCGGCGCCTTTGCCAAAAGTGATGTCCGTCGGGCATTTGAATGTGAAGTTCTGCATGGATGATGTCCTCCTGTTGTTCTGAAAGCCTCCCCCTTTGGGGAGGTGCCGAGCGAATGCGAGGCGGATAAGCAGACGCACGGCGCTTTAGCGCCGATGCGGTCGCTTATGCAGCTTGCTGCGGAGGGTCACGCTGTTACGAGATTCACGATTCTATCGACAGGATAGAGAATCAACATAGGCCGCTACCCTCTCCGCCCCCTTCGGGGCCACCTCCCCCAATGGGGAGGCTTAATTTGCTGGATTCGGCCGTCCGCTGCTGTATTTGAGCAGCGTCTCTTTGAGCCGTCCTTCGATCTTTGAGAGTTCTTGTTCGGCGGCGGCGCGTTTCGCGCGGCCGTCTTGCTGGATTTTCACGGTTTCCTCGATCGTGGAGATGAGGTCTTCATTGACTTTTTTCACCGTCTCGATGTCAACGATGCCGCGCTCGTTTTCCTGCGCGGTCTCGACGGTGTTTGCCTTCAGCATTTCCGCATTGCGCTTCAGGAGCTCGTTCGTCGTGTCGCTGACGGCGCGCTGCATGTCGAGCACGCGGCGCTGGGACTGGAGGCCGAGCGCGATGACGAGCTGGTTTTTCCAGAGCGGGATCGTGCTGTAGATGGCCGTCTGCACGCGGTCGATGAGCGCCTTGTCGTTGTTCTGGATCAGGCGGATCTGCGGCGCGGTCTGGATGGCGATCGTGCGGCTGAGCTTCAGGTCGTGGACTTTTTTCTCGAAACGCTGCACGCTCGCTTCGAAGTCGGCGACGACTTGCACGGCCATCGGGTCGTCCGACGCCGCGGCCTGCTGGTGGAGCTTCGGCAGCGTGACGGTCTGCATCTCGTGAAGCTTCTCTTCGCCAGCCTGGATGTAGAGCTGGAGGTCTTTGAAGTAACCGAGGTTTTTCTCGTAGAGCGCGTCAAAGACAGCGACGTCCTTCATCATCTGCAGGCGCGCGTCATCGAGGCCGGCCTGGATCTTGTCGACCTGCGTCGAGAGCTTGTCGTAGCTCGCTTTCTTCTCGCGCGCCTTGTCCACGAGGCCGCCGAAGAGCGGGATCTTCGAGAGGAAGCTCTCCGACTGGCTTTCGTTGTACTCGCGCACGTTCGTCACGAGCTGTCCGAGGAGCTCGCCGACGGGGCCAGAGTCCTTCGTGCGGACTTTTTGCAGGATGCTGTCGGAGAAGTCGGCGATCTCCTTCTGCGCCGGCGCGCCGAACGTCAACGTCGTCTGCGTGTCCTGGAGGTTGATCGCGTCCTTGATCTGATCGACCTTCCGCCGTTCCTCCGGCGTGAGCTGCGCGACGGCCTTCTCCACCGCCTCCGTCGTCGGGACGGGGAGCGGCGCGGTCGGGGCAGCGTCGGTCTGTTTTGCTTTCAGCAAATCATCGAGGTTGATATCTGCCATATGATTTCCTCCTTGGTTTCTTTGCCTCCCCCTTTGGGGACAATATCATTAAATTCGGGTACAACGGTCATTCAAACTACGCCTCCCCCTTTGGGGGAGGTGGCCCCGCAGGGGGCGGAGAGGGTAACGACGTAACTATATGCATATTCCTTTCGATAAGAATACAGAATCACATCATGCGCTACCCTCTCCGCCTCGCATTCGCTCGGCACCTCCCCCAGAGGCAATGCCATTAATTTTAACTGCAACGGTCATTCAAACCATGTCTCCCCCTCTGGGGGCAATGTTATTACGATAAGAGATGATAGCCGCTCGAACCAAAGCCTTCCCCTCAGGGGAAGGTGCCGAGCTTGCGAGGCGGAAAGGGTCCCCTGTACGTTGTGTGAATTCGTACGGCGTAACTCTTCGCGGGTGCGCGCACGAAACGTTTGGGGTACCTGCGCGCACCGGCGACATCAAATAACCTACGCATTCACAGGGCGTGCAAGCGACCCGCTCCACCGCTTCGCGGTCCCCCTCTCCCTAAGGGAGAGGCTTCCGAATTTGTTACGCTCGCAATCGTTCCAACAAATTTTTTATTTCACCCGATGGGTCGATAGACGTTCTCATAAAATTTCTCGAGCGGCATAGTAGCGTACCGCAATCCTTCGACGATGCTGATGATCGTCGGGAGGCCCGTCGCGCAGAAGAGGACGTAGAGGATGCCGAGGCCGATGCGGCCTTGGTAGAAGCGGTGCGCGCCGAACGTACCGAGGAGCACGGCGAGCGCGCTCATGAGGATGCGCTGGCGGCGCACGTCCTGATAGAGCGGCGCAGGGATGATGGCGAGCTGCGCGTCCGGACGGCGGATGATAGCTTTGCGGCCGAGGCCGTTTCGCATGCCATGGCCTTGCCTCTGCTCCTCGCGACGCTTCAAGCGTTCGGCCCACGAGAGCGGCTTCGGCTGGAACGTCTCATCCGGCGGCGGAAGCTCTTTGCCGTCCACGAACGAACTGCCGCCACCATCGTCTGCAGGCGGCGCCGTCTTTCCTTTGTCCTCGATGCCGTCGGCCGCGAGCGTCTGCTCCATGACTTTGAGCTCGGCGTCGACGTCGAGCAGCTTGTCCGAGAGAAGCTTCTCGAATTCTGCCGTGTACGCTTCGTCCATGGCCGCGAGCGTCTGGCGGATCTTCGTCTTTGTCGCTTCGACCTGCGGCGTCTCGACGCCCGTCGCCTCGAGCTCGGCGAATTCTTTCGCGAGCGCCGCCGTGCGGTCTTGGTAATACGTGACGAACCGCCGCGCCGTCGGGATTTTTTCCGGGTGCGCGCCCATGTAGTCCATGATGCGCACAGAGATGGGCTGGAGATCGGCGAGTTCCTGGGACATCGCCGCATCACGGAGGCCCTTGCGCGCCGTGTCGATTGCGAGGTAATCCTGCTGCGCTTTTTCGTAGAGCGTCGCGGAAGCCTCGCGCTCGGCCTCGGGGAGCGCGGCGAGCGTGTCCTTCGAGAGCTTCGCGAGCTGGCCTTTCTTCGGCAAGTCGCGCAGAACGAACCGCAATATCCCCGGCACGGCGGCAAACACGAGCATGCCGGCCGCCGCCGTCGAATTCCCTTGGATCATGCAGACGGCCGCAAAGACGCCGAACAGCGCCGTCAACGCTTCAAGCGCGCGTCGTAGGAACGTCATGGGATCACTTCCTTTGTGAAAAGTTCCTGCTTCCATTTTACCACAAGAATGCGTCGCGTTGCATCTATTTCTGTCGCGTGAAAATAAGTCTTTGTTCCTTCAGAAAAAAGCCTCCCCCTCTGGGGGAGGTGCCGAGCGTATGCGAGGCAGAGAGGGTAACGCAGTTTCGCGATTCTTTTCATAAATCGATAGAATCTCACTTTTTGTTACGTCGTTCCCCTCTCCGCCCCTTCGGGGCACCTCCCCCAAAGGGGGAGGCAGAGGTCGCTTTGTCAGCCAAAAAATTCCTGCTCGACGGCGATGCAGAGCATGTGATAGACGGGGAGGTGGAGCTCCTGGATCTTGTACGTCTCGTCCTCCGGCACGCGGATCGTGATGTCGGCGCGGTGCTCCGCCGCCATCTTGCCGCCCGAGCGGCCCGTGAGCGCGATGGTCGAGAGTCCTTTCGCGCGCGCCATGTCGAGCGCATAGAGGACGTTCGTCGAATTGCCCGAGGTAGAAATCGCGAGCAGCGTATCCTCTGGATTGCCCATGCCGAGCACCTGCTGCGCGAAGACGAGGTCCGGCGCCTGGTCATTCGCGAAGGCCGTGCCGAGCGCGACCGTGTTCACGAGCGACAGCGCCGGCAGCGCGCCCTGGAGGTTCTTCATGAAGTAATTGGCGCTCTCCGGGCACGCCGCATCGAACTTCGCCTTCATGTCGGCGCCAAGTTTGCGCGGCAGCAAAAATCCTTTCATGAGCTCGCCGACGATATGCTCGGCATCGGCCGCGCTGCCGCCATTGCCGCAAACGATGAGCTTGCCGCCGTTTTTGTAGGTCGCGAGGAGCGCTTCCACGGCAGCCGTGAGGTCGGGCTCGCAGGACTGGAGCGCGGGGTAACGCGTGAGGAGGGTTTCGATGGCGTTTTGGGTAGAGGGTTTCATTGGGATTCCTTTCTATAATTCACGAAGAAACGAACCATTGCGACCGTCGCACATACAGCAGCCTCTCCCTCTGGGAGAGGTGCCGAGCGAATGCGAGGCGGAGCGGGTACTAGGGTGTGAGCAATGGACAATCAAAAATATGTTTCGAAGCATCTCGTAGTATGAATTGCTTCGAAACTACAAGGTTGTTGCTTTGTTATCGCACCCTTGTACGCTTAGCCGCAAGCGGCATAAGCGACCACATCGGCGCTAAAGCGCCGTGTGTCTGCTTATCCACCGCTTCGCGGTCCCCCAAGGCTGCTGTATTCGCTTCGCTCGGCATTTATAAGTTGCGATATTTGTTCGCGATATTTCTTGCGTCCATACCGTTCACGCGTTCGCTCGTGCTGTGGCTTTCCGTCGGCGTGATGTCGATGGTCTGGAGCGGCGTGCTTGCATTCGTCTGCTGCGTGCGCGGTGCGCTGTTCCATGTCGGCTGTTGGTGATTGGGCGCGCTTCCCCATGTGGGCTGCTGATAATTCGCTTGCGCGTTGTTATTATTCTTGCGCCCGAAGAAACGGCTGAACAGCCAGCGGATCGCTAGGAACGCGATCATGAAGAGCACGACGTTCGCGAGGAGGCCGAGGACGTCGCTTAGGAAACCACCGCCAAAGCCCAGGAGATTGCCGAGCATCGAGCCGAGGAACATGCCGCCCGCGAGCAGGCCGACGCCGCGCAGCACGCTGCCGAGGCGGCTCGTGCTCTGCGTATTCGCGCCTGCGGCCGCATTCGACGTGCCGGCATTGGCATTCGATTTGCTGTTCGCCGCCGGCGCGTCCTTGCCGAGGTCTTTCGCATTTTTCGACGGCGCATAGCTGCCGCCATTGCCCGAGACGGACTTGTGCGTGTCCGGGCTCGTCGCCTTCGGGGCGGCCGGTTTCGGCGCGGCAGGCTTCGGGGCGGACGGCGCAATGCGCGCGCCGCCTTTCGCCGCATAAGCGACAGACGGTGTCGTAAATGTATAAACCGCAGTTGTTGCGGGAACAAAAGAAAACAGGGCTCCCGCCAATACAATGGCTAAAAATCGCTTCTCTTTCATTTTCTTCTCCATTCCAGAGGCACACCGGATGATAAGCGTTCGTCCAGATTGCCGCAGATTTTTCGTCCGATCCAGGAGTCAAACCGCAAGGCGTAGCAGAGCTACGTCGAGGATTTGACGACGCAGAGCGGGCGGAAAAGATGCCGCAAGATGGTCGGACGCGTTCATTCGGTGCGCCTCACTCTTTGTACGATTTGATATCTTCGGGGAACGCATAGATCTCGCCGACCGTATCGAGCGTGCCGCCCAAATAGCGGTCGATGTCGTCGACGTCGATGTAGAGCTTGCAGTCGATGTCGAGATAGCCTTGCTCCTTGGCGTTCGACATGTCGCGGATGGCGATGAGCTGCTCGCGGAGCTTCAAAAGCTCCGAGCGCGTCGCGTGGACATCGAGCCAGATGAGCGGCTCGCCATATTCGCTCCGGACTTCGTCCATGGTCATGCGTTGGGACATGGGTGGTCATCCTTTCGATTCTATGTTTTGACTTTTTGATGTTTCGATTCTATCAAAGGGTTCTGAGATTTTCCTGAAAACACCCCTTGCCGAATTACAAGCAAAGGCCACTTTATTACGTGCCTTTCTCTCCGCAGTACGAACAAACCGCACGATAAAATTCTTCTGCAAATGCAATGGCCTGCTTCACGTCTTCGGACGCGATGTGCCGTGTCATATCGTAATCACTCGTGTGCCGCTTGACTTCCGCATCATGGATCTCATGACCAAAGCGTTTCGGGAAAATCCCGGTATGAACGTAATTCTTGTTGAAAATGCCGATAGCGTCCTTATGTTTGCGAAAATGATTTCCATCAAGCGCGTGGATGGCTGTGATTGCAGAAAAAATAGAATAATACGCGCGGTTTGCCGCACTGTCGATGGAGACTGGGCGCTCTTGAGCGACACCTTTTTCATAAAGGTCTTTCGCATCATTCAGTTCGCCCGCAGATTTCTCAAGCGCCAAAGAAACAACATCCTTCAGTGTCCCGACATCTTCCTCATGCGGCGGCATCATACAAAACCACTCCTTCAGAAAGGACATTTTGATAAAACGGCGCAGCCGTCCAATAACGGAAATGATCACAGGAAACGACCACAGGTTCGATGTCGATGTCATACTGCATATTGAAGTCATAGGCATCATCGTTCAGCGGCCGTTCCCATACATGGATTTCGTCCTGAGGGACGCTCAACAAAATCATGATGTCAATATCAGAATCCACGTGCGCGTCACCTCGCGCATAAGACCCAAAGAGGATGACGCGATCGAGTTTTGAGCCGCAGCGATCCTTCACACGCGCAACATACTTTTGGAGCAAGGCTTGTTCCATCTTCATCGCCCCCGCTAAAAAAATAGAACCGGCCGCCACGACAGGCTCCGGTCCTCCATATTCTTTCCCCTTTTGATGAAGAAGTGCGACGCTTCCACGCCTCACACTTCGCCGCGCAGATGTGCGAGCTCTGCCTGCTGTTCCCGGTAGTACCACCGGATGGATTTGCCGATCAGGCACCGGACGGCGTCGAGCTTGCCCTGCTGCGCGAGCTTCTTCAGCGCGGCCACGTCGAGCCCGCTGCCCGAAAGGTAGCTCGCCGACAAAAACCCGCCGCGCTTCAGGAGCTTGCGATAGCACGCGCTGTCCCGCCGGTCCATTTCCACAGTCTTGATTGCCATAAATAATACCTCCGTCCCTTGTTAAGGAAGCTATTTGCCTGACGGCAAATGGCTAAGATATCCGTAAGCGCTAAAGCGCCAACGGCTATCTTATTATTTACTGAATCACCTTGCGGCGATTACAGTATAGCACGATTCTGTAATCTTGTAAAGGACAGATGGCTGTTTGGCTCGATATTTTGTGGCAGCGTGCAAACTTTTGAACTAGATATTGTTTTTCAGAATCGTTCGCTCCAGCGTGGCGACCCTCTATCTTTCGTGTGCCAGAATCCAACGGCAAAGATCCGCTTGCGACTTTTCGCTCGAAGCGACTTCCAAGATAATCGTGTACAGTTCTTCTTGCGTATAGCAAAGTTGCATTCCGTTCAATGCGAGAAACACGAGCATCGCGTGCGCGCCGATACGCTTGTTCCCGTCAATCATCGCATGATTCTTAATAAGGCCGAAGCCAAGGCACGCTGCTTTTCCTTCCATCGTCGGGTACAAATCTTTTCCTCCAAACGTCAGGAATGGCGCGGCAAGTGCCGCCTCAAGCAAGCCTTCATCGCGAACGCCGTCAGAACCGCCAGTCTGAACAAGCAGTTCTTCGTGCATCTGCAAGATTTGGGTTTTCGTCAAGCGGATCATTTCGCCAGCACCTCATACGCTGCCCGGTTCGCTTGCATGATGCGATGGGAGACTACCATGACGTCTTCATCGGATGCCGTCGTTTCTGCTTCCGCTCGTTCGAAATCCAGCAAAATGTATTTCGGTCGGTTGTTCTTCAAAATGACAGCAGCACCCTGCTCGTCAACGAGCCGTGCGACACGCGAAAAATTTTGGTTCGCCTCCGTCATGGAGACCATGGCATTCGTATTCACATTCATGCGGATCACCTCTTTATCATCGTATCATGCATCTAGGTGAAATTCAACCTAAATAGAAATATTCCAGCATTCCCGCACTGATAAAATTTTTGCATGACCTCCCATTTTCTCCGAAAAGCCTTTATAATGAAAGAAAACAAGACCAAATTTGGTTCACTGTTTCTGTGTATCGGGAGGGATTTCTTTATGATTACACCCACGGAGCATCCGCTCTCGCCGGACCAGATGTCGAAGATCGACCTCATCCTCGAGTCGCATGATTACGACCCGACGCAGATCGTCGGCATCCTCCTCGAGGTGCAGGATCTCGAGCCGCTGCATTACGTGCCGGAGCCGACGGCGTATTACGTCGCGGAGAAGCTCGACATGCGCGTGACGAACGTCTTTGACATCCTGTGCTTCTACGATCAATTGTCGGACAAACCGCGCGCACGGTATCCGATCCAGGTCTGCGGCTCGATTGCCTGCCGCGTCAATGACAGCGAAAAGCTTGCCGACACGCTGAAGCGGCTTTTGGGCATCGACTACGGCGAGACGACATACGACGGCCGCTTCACGCTCGAGCGCATCACGTGCTTCGGCGCCTGCGACCGCGCGCCGGCCGTGCGCATCAACGGCCACGTCTACGACCATCTCGACTCGGAGGAAAAGATCCTGTCGCTCCTCCGCAGCCTGCGCTGAAAGGAGGCGCGACATGGAAAGCGTAAAATTCCTCACGCAGAATTTCGGTGCGTACGACACGAGCTCCATCGGCTCGTACATGAACATCGGCGGCTTTTCCGCCCTCCGCAAAGCGGTGACGATGGACGGGGAGGACATCGCCGCGCTCATCGCGGAAAACAAGGTCAAAGGCCGCGGCGGCGCCGAGTACGACATGGGCCGCAAATGGTCGCAGGCGCGAAAAGTCGCTGGAAACAACAAGGTCATCATCTGCAACGCCGACGAAGGCGAGACGACGACGTTCAAGGACCGCGAGCTCATCAAGAACGATCCTTTCAACCTCATCGAGGCCATGATCATCGCGGGCTACACGATGGGCGCGTCGGACGGCTACATCTACATGCGCGCCGAGTACGCGTGTTACCGCCCGCTCCTGCTGAACGCCATCCGCCAGGCGAAGAACTATGGCTTCCTCGGCGAAAATATTTTGGGCAAAGGCTTCAACTTCAACATCCACCTCTACTCCGGCGCCGGCGCGTACGTCTGCGGCGAGGGCACGGCGCTCATCCGCTCCATCGAGGGCAAGGCCGGCCGCCCGCGCATGAAGCCGCCGTTCATCAAGGTCAGCGGCGTCTTCGCGCGCCCGACGTGCCTCAATAACGTCGAAAGCCTGTCGCTCGTGCCGCACCTGCTCCTCGATGAGGAAAAAATCTATCAAAAATACGGCACGGAGAATTCCGTCGGCACGAAGATGATCAGCGTCGCGGGCAATGTCAATGCCCCGGGCGTCTTCGAGATTCCCTTTGGCACGAAACTGCGCGACATCATCGCCATGGCCGGCGGCGTGCAGGGCGGCCGCAAGATCCGCCTGCTCCAGACGGGCGGCGCCTCCGGCAAAGTGCAGGCCGGCACAGACGAAGTGCTCGACACGCCATACACATACGAAGACCTCAAGGGCATCAACCTGACCGTCGGCTCCGGCGGCGTCCTCGTCATCGACGAACGCACGAGCGTGCTCGACTTCCTGCGCATGAACCAGGAATTTTTCTCCGAAGAATGCTGCGGCCAGTGCACGCCGTGCCGCGAGGGCAATGTCCACATCGCGATGTTCCTCGAGAAATTGAAAGCGGGAACGCTCACCGCCGAAGAGCGCGACCTCATGGAAAACATCGCCGAAGTCATGAGCCGTTCCTCGCTCTGCGGCCTCGGCGAGACGGCGCAAAATTCGCTGCTCGCCGCGATGAAAGTATTCCCTGAAGTGTTTGACGTAACCGATGGAGGTGTCCGCCATGCCTGAGACCAAGACGTACCGATGGTGAACCTCACCATCAACCATATCCCCGTAACCGTGCCGAAAGGCACGAAGATCCTCCAGGCGGCGCAGCAGGCGCACATCGACATCCCGCACCTCTGCTTCCATGAAGACCAGCGCATCAAGGCGCACTGCCGCCTCTGCTCCGTCGAAGTCATCGGCCGCCGCCGCCTCTATGCCGCCTGCTCGACGGAAGTCTGGGAGGGCATGGAAGTCCACACGGACACGCCGATCGTCCGCAGCACGCAGGTCGCCATCCTGCAGCTCATGCTCGCGAACCACAACCGCGACTGCCTGTCGTGCCCGCGCAACCAGAACTGCGACCTCCAGCGCCTCTGCAGCCGCTTCAACATCTTGCGCTCGCCGCTGCCGTCCATCGTGAAGCACGAGCCGCGCATCATGACGAATCCCTCGATCATCCGCGATCCCAGCAAATGCATCCGTTGCGGCCGCTGCATCCGTGCCTGCAAGGACGTGCAGGGCATCGCCGCGCTGACGTACGCGCATCGCAGCAGCGACATCGTCGTCACGACGGCCTACAACAAGCCGATGGAAGCGACGGACTGCGTGCTCTGCGGCCAGTGCAGCGCCGTCTGCCCGACGGGCGCCATCGTCGAGCGCGACGCGACGGCAAAAGTCCTCTGGGCCATCCAGAGCGGCAAGAAGCACGTCATCTGCCAGGTCGCGCCCGCCGTCCGCGTGGCGCTCGGTGACGCGTTCGGATTGAAACCCGGCGCCATCGCCACGGGTCAGATGGTCACGGCGCTCAAAATGCTCGGCTTCACGAAAGTCTTCGACACGAACTTCGGCGCCGACCTCACGATCATGGAGGAAGGCTCGGAATTCATCGACCGCCTGCAGCATGGCGGCGTCCTGCCGATGATGACGTCGTGCTGCCCGGCCTGGGTCACATACGTGGAGAAGCATCACGGCCATCAGACCGCGCACCTCTCCTCTGCGAAATCGCCGATGATGATGTTCGGCGCCGTCGCGAAAAAGATCTACCCGAAAGTCGCGGGCGTCGATCCCAAAGACATCGTCACCGTCGCCATCATGCCATGCACGGCGAAAAAAGCCGAAATCGAGCGCGTGCAGATGACGAAGGAAGGCCACGACGTCGACTACGTCCTGACGACGCGCGAGCTCATCAAGCTCATCAAGTCCGTCGGATTGACGTTCAACGATCTGCCGGAAAGCGACTTCGACAGCCCTCTCGGCGAAGCGACCGGCGCCGGCGCCATCTTCGGCGCGACCGGCGGCGTCATGGAGGCAGCGCTCCGCACCGTCTACGAAAAAGCCACGGGCAAGACGCTCGAAAAGATCGACTTCGAGGACATCCGCGGCATGGAAGGCATCAAGGAAGCGACCGTCGACCTCGGCGAGCGAAAGGTCCACATCGCCGTCGCGCATACGCTGCGGAATGCCGAGACGCTCATGCGTGACGTCGAAAAAGGCACGAGCCCCTATGACTTCATCGAAGTCATGGCCTGCCCCGGCGGCTGCGTCGGCGGCGGCGGCCAACCCATCGGCACGACCCGCGCCATCACCCGCGAGCGCATCAAAGCCATCTACGACATCGACAAGAACCTGCCGCTGCGCAAATCCCACGACAACCCCGTCATCCAGAAACTCTACGCCGACCACCTCGGCGCCCCGCTCAGCGAAACGGCGCATCACCTCCTCCACACCACCTACGACGCCGTCCCGCCCGCGTACGAGTTCTGATGGAGTTCGTTAACACAATCAAAAAAGCTCCCTACTGCGGGAGCTTTTTTCGTGCGTTCATGGTATAATTTGGATAGGACATCGTTCTCGGAACGGAAGGAGGAATCCTCATGGGAGAAGCAGCCTACAAGGAAGAACCTTGGATCGAGCTCATCGATGGAAAAGTTTTCATGATGTCCCCGCGGCCACGGCCCATGCATACGGATATCGCCGGCAACATCTACCATCTTTTTCAAACGTATCTCTGGGACAAGCCTTGCAAAGTGTACAACGACGGCGTTGATGTCTATCTCGACGAAAAAAATCATTTCATCCCAGATGTTATGATCATCTGCAACAAGGACATCATTCATTGGAATGCCGTCTACGGCGCGCCCGATCTCGTCGTCGAAGTTTTGTCGCCCAGGACGGAGCAGAACGATCGCGGCAAAAAAATGCGAGCCTACGCCCGTGCCGGTGTCAAGGAATACTGGCTCGTCTCGCCGCTCGCCCGCTCCGTCGAAGTATACCTCTTGCAAGACGGTACGTTCGTGCTTGATGCCGTCTATCATGATATCCCCGATTGGGAATCCGAACGGATGGCTCCGGAAGACAAGGCGGAAATCCGCACAGAAATCAAAGTCTCTCTCTACGATGACCTCATCATCCACGTCCGCGATGTATTTCACAAAATCGACTATTGATTGAATTGCGAGGTCGTTCCTTTTCTATGAAAAAAATCCTCATCGCCGCCGGCCTCCTCTGCATGCTCGTCGGCATCTTCGGCTTTTCCTACACGTACAGCTACGACCACCGCACGGCCGAGAGCCTGTCGGCCTACTGCCGCATCGACTTCCAGAGCTCGCACACCGAGACTGGCGCGCTCGAAGGCGCCGTGCTGACGCTCTGGGACAGCCGCTATGACACGAAAAAACTCCTGCCGCAGGCCGTGCTCTACACCGACGGCACGGCCTGGGAGATGGTCGCGACCGTCAAGCAATCGCCGCCGCCCGGCGAAAGCGATCCAGCGAACCGCTTCAAGAACGAAAACAAGCTCTTCTGCGAGCTGCCAAAAGCCAGCCTCAAAGCCGTCCGCAACGCCGAAACCGTCCGCGTCCGCTTCTACTACGAAGGCGGCCAGACCATCGACCTCCCGCTGAATGCCCCCGACCTCGAATACTGGAAGGCGCAGCTGCAGTAAGAAAGCGAGGATTTCTATGGCGAACCGGCAATATAAAGACTCCGTCTTCCGCAAGCTCTTCCACAACAAAAGCGAACTCGCACAGCTCTATCAGGCGATTCGTCCCGAGGACGTGATTCTTGCGAAAGATATCAAGCTCACAACACTCCGAAACGTCTTCCTCGACAGCCGAAGGAACGATCTCTCGTTTCTCTGGAAACGCCGCGCCGTCGTGCTCCTCGAACATCAGAGCACGTGGTCGGAAAACATCCCGCTCCGAATGCTTCCGTATGCCGACCACGTCTACCAGAAAATCATCAAACTCGTCGATGCACAACGCGCTATGTACCAAGCAGCACTCGTCAAGATTCCCACACCGAAATTCTATATGCTCTACAACGGGAAACCGCAGAAAAAGAAACGCGACGTGCTCTCGCTCTCGGACGCTTTCGAAGAAACAGACGGCGATCTCGACCTTCGCGTCCACGTCATCGACATTTCCTACGATGAAACAAATCCCATCTTGCAAACCTGCAAACCGCTCTACGGTTACAGCTATCTCGTCCACTGCATCCAGGAACATCAACGTCACGGTGACGACGATGATACTGCGATTGCGAAAGCGGTCAACGAATGCATGGACGCAGGCATCCTCACAAACTTCCTCAAGAAAAACGGCAAGGAGGTCATCAATATGTTCAAACTCCAATGGAACGAAAAAGACGCGAAAAAATATTGGATGGAAGAAGCCGAAGCGAAAGGCGAGGCAAGGGGCGAGGCAAGAGGCCATGCAAAAGGCAGGGCCGAAGGCAAAGCCGAGGGGAAAGCCGAAGGAAAGGCCGAGGCCGCCCGCTCGCTCATGGAATCCCTGAACATCACAAAAGAAAAAGCCATGGAGCTCCTCAAGATCCCCGCCGAGCTCCAGCCGAAAGTCCTCGCGCTGCTGTAAAGTCAAAACGAAGGAAGCCCCTGCTGTAAACCATGCAACAGGGGCTCCCTTCGTTTGGTTAAGGCTATCGGAAAACCATGATTCCACCGATGCTCCACGAGCCGCACGCGCGCGTCCTTCGCCGCATACGCTTCCGCGACCGCGCGGCTGCCGTCCGTCGAGCCGTCCTCGACGAGGATCAGCTCGAAGTCGCGGAACGTCTGCGAAAGAACACTGTCGAGGCACGCCGCGAGATACGGCGCGACATTGTACACCGGCACAATCACCGAAATCTCCGGCCGCTTCCCCTCATCTATCTGTCTATTTATCTGTCTGTCTGTCTGTCTGTGAAATCATGTTTCATTTTGCACTCCTTGTCAAGCCTCTGTCGTTTTTCTTTCCATTCTAATGGAAAAGCTTCGCCATGACAAACAACGTTTCCAAGCTTCGTGCCAGCGCTTGTCAACCTTCCTTCCTCCGTGTAAAATAAGAAGCAAGAAAGCGAGGGATTCTCATGGAGCGCGAGCGAAACCTTCCACAAAACCATGCTACAAAAACCTATGCGCGCACCTATGACAAGTCTGCCAAGAACGTCATCAGAACGCTGACACGCTTCTAAAATTTTTGCGCCTCATCTTTCTGTCTGAACTGACGGAAAAGGAGCTCACGCGTAAACTGCAAGACGAATTCGGAATGCAGCCAAATGACGAAACCAGAAAGGAGCTGACCAATATGTGCAACCTCAGCTTGGGGCTCACAGAGCGTGCGGAAGCGCGCGGAGAGGCACGCGGCGAAGCGCGTGGTGAAGCGCGTGGCGAGGCGCGCGGCGAAGCGCGCGGCACGGAAAAAACGTGGGTCACATCCGCCCGCAACCTCATGAAGAATCTGAAGCTGACCGCCCAGCAAGCCGTCGATGCCATCGCCGTCCCGGAGGCCTACCGCGCGAAAGTGCTCGAACAGCTTTGAGCTTCTGCAATGAAACGGGAGCCCCTGTTGCAAATCCATGCAGCAGGGGCTCCCTTCGTTTTCCTCGCGAGCATGATTCCAGCGGCATTACGCGCCTTACTTCCGCGTAATGGCATCATACAACGCCGCATCCCGCAGCGCGTCCGCCTTCTCCCCCGCCCAGGCCGCACGGGCATGCTCATAGACCTCCTGGGCGTCGCACGTCTTCGTGAGCTCGCGCAGCTGGTGCAGGAGGAACACATAAAGTGGCTGCCGCACCTGACGCTGCACCTGCACGTCCCGGAACATCGGCTCCTGCCGCAGCCACGCCGTGAAAGCCTCCAAGCTCCGCGCCATCGCCACGGCATACCGTTCCGCGCGCTGGAGGCCTTTCACACTCTCAATGGAAGCAGCGCGTTGACGATAATGATACAAGACATCCGGAAGAAGCAGATAGCGCCGCGCCGTCAGCACGCATTCATAATGAAAGCAAACATCAGGCGCGACCGGTACATCAAAAAAGTCAATCCGATGTTCATTGAGGAATGCGCGCCGGAAAAGTTTGCTCCACGGCGCGATGTGCATACGCACGGGCAGAAAACATTGCATCCGTCCTGTCAATGTATCGGGAAGGAAGCCCGGCCGCTGTGTCCATGCATAGCGTTTCCCGTCTTGGATGCTTTCGGAAAACGTCCAGAATCCGCCCTGCACGACATCCGCCCCAGACGCTTCCGCCGCGCGATGCAGGATCTCCAGATTCGCCGATGCAACGACATCATCACAATCCACAAAAGCGACATACGTGCCACGACAGAGCTCCAGCCCATGAGCATACGAAATAGCCGCTCCACGATTCCACCGATGCTCCACCAGCCTCACACGCGCATCCTTCGCCGCATACGCTTCCGCGATTTCCCGGCTGCCATCCGTCGAGCCGTCCTCGACGAGGATCAGCTCGAAATCGCGGAACGTCTGCGCCAGCACGCTGTCGAGGCACGCCGCGAGATACGGCGCGACATTGTACACCGGCACAATCACCGAAATCTCCGGTCGCTTTCCCTCATCTGTCTGTCTGTCTGTCTGTCTGTCTGTCTGTCTGTCTGTCTGTCTGTCTGTCTGTCTGTCTGTCTGTCTGTCTGTGAAATCATGTTCCATCTTGCGCTCCTTGTCAAGCTTCTGTCGTTTTCTTTTTCATTCTAATGGAAAAGTCGCCCCATGACAAGCGGCCGTTTTCGAATCAAGAAGCCACCTTGCAATCTACCCGAATCGCAGGTATAATAAACCCATGATCAAAAGTTTTGCGGACAAGGAAACGGAAAAAGTTTATCATCAAGAATTTTCAAAGAAACTGCCGCAATCCATCCAACGCATCGCGCTCCGGAAGCTGATGATGATCGAGGCGGCGAGCCGTCTCGAAGATCTCCGCGTGCCCCCGAAAAACCATCTCGAAGCGCTCGCAGGCGATCGGAAAGGACAACACAGCATCCGCATCAATGCGCAATATCGCATCTGCTTTGTCTGGAGCGGACACGATGCAGAGGCAGTCGGGATTGTGGATTATCATTGAAAGGAGTGTTTTTGATGGACGAGCATATTGCAGTCCCGACGATGGGCGAAATCCTCCAGGAGGAATTCATGGAGCCGCTGCAGATTTCGGCGTATCGCTTGGCGCGCGACATCCATGTCCCCGTCTCGCGCATCCAAGATATCTTGCACGGCCGCAGAAAAGTCACAGCAGACACGTCCGTGCGGCTCGGCAAATATTTCGGCGTATCCGCACGCTATTTTTTGAATTTGCAGGATGATATCGATGTGCGGAACGTAGAAGCTGCATTGGGGAGAGAGCTGGACGACATTCCGACCGTGGAGTTTGCATAAAAGAGGGGCTGTTGCAAGCTTGTCCAAACTTGCAACAGCCCCTCATGGTTTGTTTTAGATCCGGAAATGTCCGATAAGCGACTGGAGTTCCTGCGCCATTTCGGCGAGGGAGTTGCTCGCGGAGGCGATGTCTTTCTGTGCGTTCTGCTGGTCGGCGACGGACGAGGAGATGCTGTCCGCTTCCGTCGCGGTGGCGTCGCCGATGGCGCGGAGTTTTTCCGTGCCGGCGAGGACGCCGTCGTTTTCTTTCGCGATGCTGTCGACGCTCGTGGCAACGTCCTTGATGTCGGACGACATCTTGTCGATGTGCGCCGCGAGCTGCGTGAAGAGCTCACTCGTCTGCTGGAAGGCCTGCGTACCCTGTGCGACGGCCTCCGTGCTGCTCTCCATCTGCTCGACGGCCGTCGTCGTGAAGGCGGTCGACTTGCCGATGAGGGCGGCGACGCGCTCGGCCGCTTCGCGCGACTGCTCGGCGAGCTTGCGGACCTCGTCGGCGACGACGGCAAAGCCGCGGCCGTGCTCGCCCGCGCGCGCCGCTTCGATGGCGGCATTGAGCGCGAGGAGGTTCGTCTGCTCGGAGATGTCCGTGATCGTGCCGACGATCTGCTGGATGTCCTCCGAGTGATGGCCGAGCTCGACGATGGCGCCGCGCGCTTCGCCGAGGCGGTCGCGGATGGCGCCCATCTGCGTGAGCGCTTCGTTCATCGAGGCACGGTTGCTGTTCATGGCATCGATGGACGCCTTGTTTTCGGAGAGCGTCTCGTCGACGAGGCGGTTCACGCCGTCGATGCGCGTCGTGATGTTCGTGACAGCGCCGGCCGCGTTGCCGATGTGGCCTTTCTGCTCCTGTACGCCGTCCGCCATCTCGTGGACGGAGGCTGCAACCTGCGTCATGTTGTCGAGCGACTGCTGCGCCGTGCTCGAGAGTTCTTCGCTCGCGGCGGACAGCGTCTCGCTCATGCTGCTGATCTTCTGCATGACTTCGCGGATGGCCTCGGCCATCTTCTCGATGGCGGCAGCGAGGCGGCCGAGCTCGTCATCATTTTCCGAGACGACCTCCTGCGTGAGATCGCCGCCCGCGATGGCCTCGGCGCTCGCGAGGAGGTGCTGCACAGGCGCGTCGATGCGGCGGCGGAAGATCGCGTAGATCGCGCCCGTCAGGAGCAGGACGACGAGCAGCGCCGCGACGACGTTCATGACGATGGCCTGATGGATCGGCCCGCTGTAGTCCGCCGTCGGCGCGACGAGCACGAGGTGCAAGCCCGTCCCCTCGATCGGCAGCGCGACGACATACGCCTCGTCACCGAACGCGTCCGTCACGAAATGCTCCGGCCCCGTGAGCTCCATGATTTTCGCGCCGAGCGCGGCTTGCTCCTTGTTCGTATTTTCCGTGATCTTCTGCTTCATATTGGCATCGCTGTTGGGCGACGCCGCATAGAGGCCGGACTGCGTCACGAGGAACGCATAGCCATGGCTTCCGACCTGGATATTTTTGATATAATCCTCGAGATCCTTCATGCCGATATCGACCGTCACGACGCCGACGACGCGGCTCCCCACGCGGATCGGCGCGGAGCTCGACATCATCGTCGTATCGCTGACCGGATCGTACGCCGGCTCATCCCAGAAGACCTCCTTCGGCCCCTGGATCGCGGCCTTGTACCAGCCGAACTGCGTGTAGTCGTACGCTTCGTTGCTGTACTCCATCGTCATGGAGATCTGGCCATTATCCCCTTTGGAAAAATACGGCCCGAACCATTTCTCGCCGCCCGGATACTCCCCAGGCGCGAACCAGATGCCGCTGCCGTAAATCATATCATCGGACGCGACGAGCGCCTGCGTCAGCGCAAACGCCTGATTGATGTCATACGTGCCATTCATGGCCGAAAGGCTCGTCGCGAGCCCGTCCGTCTTGCCCGCGACATGCGTAAGCTCGCGCGAAAAACGTTCCGCGATGCCGACGCCCTGCGCCTCGAGCCGCTCCGCGACATCCTCTTCCATCTGCGACGAGCGTGTCGTGACGCTGACGACCGTCAGGAGCCCCAAAAGCACGACCGCCAGCACCGTGACGCTCCCCAAAAACGCCATCTTGATACTGCTGCGCATAGATTTCCCTCCCCAAAAAATCCCAAACATCCCGCGTCCCCTACAAACGCTCCGGGATGTTGTTCGTTGATGATTGTTCAAGAAGATATCTTCGACACGCGCCAGCGAGAATCCTTCTTGTGAAATCCGGTTGACAAAAACATTTTTCCGCACATAGAAAATCCTCCGAGGGTTCATCACTTCCCTCGGAGGATCTCATAGATTCGCGAATGTCCTAGTCTGAATCTGTGAATACTTTACCACATTTCCGTCTTTTTCGCAAGAAATACTTTTTAACCCTGCGCCAACGCATTCAGTGCCAATGCAGCCGCGCTCAAACCGCCCGTCGCGCTCGCGGCGAACTGCTGCGTCAAATCATTTTGTCCCTGCGTGCCGCCCACGTCCGTGCGGCTCGACAGGATCGTCGGATCCGCCTGCGGGTTCTCCGCGTGCGTCTTCGTCTGCGACACGATCTTGTTCCCTTCCCAGACCGTGATGAGGACGGAGCCGTCCGACAAGACCTCCGTGACCGTACGCGTCTGCGTATCGCTATGGTCACGACCGCCCGATCCTGCCGGGGCGCCCGTCTTCATCTGCTCCAAGAGCGCGGAAAACTCATCTTCCATATCCGCCTCTTTCCGCGTCGCCGTCATCGGCGACACCGCCCACACCGTCTTCGACTGCTCGCGGATTTCATCAATCGTGCTCATGAGATCGCTCCCTTCCACATATTTCCTTTCACCCGCTATATCGAACGAATGACCCAAAAACTTAAGTGTTGCGGGAAAAAAGTTTTGTTCCCAAATGCGTACCGCGGACACAAAAAAAGCTCAGGACCGAAATCCTGAGCTCTGTTTTCAAATGGTGCGGTTGATGGGACTTGAACCCATATGAACTTTCGTTCACTACCCCCTCAAAGTAGCGCGTCTGCCAATTCCGCCACAACCGCGAGAGTATGGTGCGGTCGATGGGACTTGAACCCATATGAGCTTTCGCTCACTACCCCCTCAAAGTAGCGCGTCTGCCAATTCCGCCACGACCGCGGTATATCAAGTTGTAAGAGATGATCAAAATTGGTGCGGTCGAGAGGACTTGAACCTCCATGATATTGCTATCACTAGCGCCTGAAGCTAGCGCGTCTGCCAATTTCGCCACGACCGCGAATAAGAGGATTATACCACAAAAAGGTGTATCATGCAAGGTGGTGCCGAGGACCGGAATCGAACCGGTACGGTAGTCTCCTACCGACGGATTTTAAGTCCGTTGCGTCTGCCAGTTCCGCCACCCCGGCATTGCGATTTGGAGCGGGTGAT
>Ga0256404_1005436_pt1 | contig 22519 bp, 22 predicted proteins | sample RumenRJG_01DNA_FD_185990 | JGI IMG/M metagenome (GOLD analysis project Ga0256404, IMG submission 185990) | Bovine rumen microbial communities from Lethbridge, Alberta, Canada - RJG_01 | ecosystem: Host-associated > Mammals > Digestive system > Stomach > Rumen | place: Canada: Alberta | collected...
TCAGAGTAAACAAAAAACAGTCGTATCGCAGACGGCTGACAACGAGAATTAGTCGTATAATATTAACCCGTCAACCTGGAACAGTCATCAGACAGAAAACTGACAACCAAAATCAGCGAATTACACTTGGTTTAGTCAAGGGGTGATTTCTGCCAGTTCCATGATGTCTAACATCTTGAATAGGACTCCATCAATAGATGAACGCCAGCTTTGATGAAAGTGACCATAATACCAATGTGTAAGTGTCTCGGGCACTGCTCTCAATTTGGTATAGATTGCATCCATTGTCTCACGTTCCTTCTGTACATCATCTAACAGACTGTTGTCATATATTGCCCATTGCAGTAATCCATCTTTGTTCTGTAGTTCACAGAAAGATGGGGCAGTATGTGTCACTACTGTATCTATCTTATGCAAGTTGATTATCTCAGATAATAAGTCATTGTTGAAAACTGGTGCTTCGTCTTGCCAATAATAGTTTGGTGTAAGAAGTTCGTCATCGACAGAGTTGTGGCTGTACCGATGTGCCTTTCTTCGATTGTGTTCCCATGCATCTATTCTTGGCTGACGGTCAACAGATATTGCTCCACCCACACAGAGTATGGTGTAACCATTGGCTTTGACCACAGAGTAGTCGGGAATGCAAGTAAACCTTTTATGCCGGAATGTCTTTCCGTCAAAGTAAGCTGGATTGTCATGGTTGCCACGGATGAAAAGAAACCAGTTGTTGGATTCATTTACGCGCTTGGTATTGCGCTTGACAATATTCTCATAGTACCCTTTACTTTCAAAGCCAAAGCCGCAATCTCCTGCTACAATGACCAGAGTATCTTTCATCTGATATTGCACACAAACTTTATTCACGAGGAGATTGAAGTCACCGTGAATGTCGCCACAGATGACAATGCTGTGGCAGTCTGGGAAATCGTATGCCTTATGATGTGCTTCAGTTCTCATTATAGAAACGCAGTATTGAAGAGGTCAAGAAGACGCTGGGCATCCAAACCTCTTAATCCTGCATTCTTGAAGAAGTCTGGATTAGGCAGTTCTCCTATCCTCTGATAGAAATCACTCATGTCATTCCTCAATTTCTCAGGCAACGAGAATCGAGAGTCTTGTGGCAACATGGCTATCAGCCTGAACACATCTTTCTTATGCTTCTCGATATCACGGCTGTCCACTTGTTCGCCTTTGGCTTTTCTGTCCAGCATTTCAGTGTATGCCTTGGCTTTGAGACAAATGAGAGCTTCAGGACTTGCTACATGGATGCCGTCTATATTCCTGCTATGCTCTATAGTGAACGCATAGTAGTCATCATCCATCCATCAAGATGGCTAACAGGCTGGACAGGTCTTCTCCTACAATTATGGGTTCTATGTGTGCATCGGATGGCAGGTTGAGGATTCCTGTGCTACGTGCGAACAGTTCTATCTGCTTCGGATATGTCTTATCCTCTGGATTTGTAAAGCGATAGTATTCATGCTTGAACTCGTTCTCTCCTTTGCTTCGACCAACGTAATTGGCTGACTTGATAAAATCCCACAAGCGGGCTCCGAAATCAGGAGTGAGAGCTTCTACTACAAGAACAAGGTCGAGATCCTTTGTCGCACGAGGATTCATGTCGAGTTCTTCTTCAAGCAGATTGCAGGCTGCACCTCCTATCAGCACATACTTGTCCTTATAATCATTGAAATATTCCTTCCAGCGTTCAATTCCTGTTACCATTTCATTTCTTCAATTAAAGTGTCACACTCCATTTGTATTCTTTCGTCTTCGCTGTCCTTCATGCACAGATAGAGCGATAGCCTGTCTGCCCATTCACCATCAGACAGCAGAGTAGGAGAGTATTTCCATACTTCCACCTTTATGTCGCCATATTCCTTATTTATCATGGCGGCATTCCTTTTTGCTGTTGCTTTGTCTATCGCAACGACTGGAGTTGCAGGCTCCGCAAGCATGGTGTAATGTCCCATAGCAGTCTCTCCGGCCATCAAACTTCCTTCAGGTTTTGTGTCGGTGAAGAGTATGCGCTCTATAGGCGATGTCATCAACGGAAGAGTTTTTTGCCAAAGCTCTTCCGTGCTCGTCGTTATTTGAACATGTTTCTGTTTGCCTCCGACAAGGGCTATGATGTTATTGGTCACAAGCCATCGAAGAGCAACGTTAATGGTTGGGTATGCCAAGCTTGTAAGTTCCGCTATCTCCGATGCGGCAAGGCCGTCGATAATTCTTGTTTCAAGATGATAGAGCACCAGCAACTGGGCTACAGGTGGCATCTTCTCTGGCATTTCTTTGACTGTGTTCTTCAGCTCACGCAATACAATTAGCATACTTGGGATGAACACTATTTTCCCAGGTACAATGAAATCAACCTTTGCTTGGGTGAGCCGAGCTACCTGATAGGATGCAACTGATTCTAAAGCAAAGATGACAGGATGATTGAATGCCTCTATCATCTTAGCTTGATGCTTGGATAACTGCATTGGAGTGATGCTGTCAAGTCCTGAAGGTATAGCAATAGTGACTTGCGTTTCCATGAACTCAAGATCATAATAGCTATAACAGGTAGCAATAGCCAAAGGCAACTTTTTATCTTCGACTTTGGCATGAGTAAGCAGCCTTATATTATAGCCTGTCAACTCTTCCAGATAATCTGTTATCGATGTGATATTATATTTCATTTTGCAAATTATATTACTTGTGAAATTTTGTGCAAAAACATATATAATATCCTAATACTCCAAACATTTATCACAAAAAAGTGCATAATAAAGCTATTTTTGTCTTATATTTGACAGACGATGGATATTTTGTCTTTATCCTTGCAAAGTTTCTTTAATAGTAGAGTAGGCTCCTTTATTGAAATCTTCATTTATGCCTTTTCCGACGCAAGCGAGTCACATTTACTTTTCAATACAAAAGTTGTTCCTCACGTCCTTCAATACTCCAAGCGTTGCAGAGTATGACGAAGAAGCGAGTGACGCACATTTGTCAGGCGAAGCAGATGATGCACTTATCGAAGCGGCGGAACCGTGGCGAATCTTAAAGGTGGAGTTGCTGGTCAAGGAGGTGGGGCGCCTTGACCGCTTGTTTGAGGATGCTGTGAGGCTCGTAGTGGAAAAGGACAGGTGCAACACCGCTCTCTTACAACACGGTCTTTCCATTGATTACGTTCGGGCCTGCCTGCTGACCTCACAGCTCTCACAGACAGGCTCATCAAGGAGAGCAGCACCCAGAAGAACACCTACGATCTGCTATACTATATATTCTGTGTCGAAAGGATGTTTTTCAATAATAGTGAATGGCTGGACTAATAATGTGGTATCGAAAAAACAAATCTGTATTTTCTCCACCCTTCTAATTGTAGCCTTCCCTCCAGGAAAGAAAACTCCTATCTGCGGATTGGTAATCTGCGACTCCGGGTCAGGCCAAACGCGAATGGCTTTATAATTGAAGCCTTCCTCTCTTTTCATATACTCAAGAACAACAGGAAAGCTAACCCTGTCGATATGCCGGCCTGCCTTTACCCACTCGACACAACGTTCAAACTCATCAAACATGGCTACAGAACCCACCATGTCGAAAAGTAATGGTGAATGCTGGTCATAGCATGTATGACAAACGACGTAGCCTTTGAAATGGTTTGCATAGATGGTTTCACCCCACCATATTGCATCTCCTATGCGGGTGTCCCAGAAATAAAAGCCCTCACCAAGCCAGGGTACCTTGGTTCCTTTCTTTATATTACCCCTTCTGTCGCGGAGCGCACAATAATAAGGACCGTGGTTCTCTACCTCGTCATAGTTACCACGGTCTTCGAGTGTTTGGTATATGTCTGTTAAGACAGCCATGCCTATTCTTCCTTCATCGTTTTGTTGCGAAGTTCTTCTGTAAGTCCCATGAGGTTTACGGTGGGAAGCATGACAGGATGAACGTTGGCTTGCAGGGTGATTGTGCTCACAAAAGCCCTTACGTATGGAAAGACAATGGCAAGGCTGTTAGGATAGAAGAAACTTGGTATTTCTTCTATCGTCAAATGCTCACTGAACAGGAATACCGCCCTGCAATTCACATTGACAACTTCCGCTTGATTCTCTTCACAGATAATTTTGACAACAAAGTCAAGCACATAGCGGGCTTCTTTCTGGGAATAACAGCCACGAGGGCTGATGTCAATGTTCAAAGTGGCGTTGTCTGGTATGTCAAAGTCCAGGGAAGCTTTAACGAAATGATATGTATCAAGTCTAAATGCTGCTTTATCCATATTGTTTATGCTGCCAAATAGTATTCACAATTTGTCTGAAACAACTCACGCGGATAACGCATGACGGGTGTACTCTTGCGACTGTCCTGGATGATGGTTGCATAGTATGACCGTACACGCTCAACATATTCCGTAGCGTCAGGACCTATTTCGTTGAGATGCTTCAGTTCCTCCCATTCACGGTCAAGAACATCTTGGGGTGTCTCCTCAAAATGCCTTTTCAAACTGTCTGCCAACTTACCCATATTACAAATTTTGTTGTATTTTGGCTGCAAAATTACAACTTTAATTTCATAAAGCAAAGAAATTCGCAACTTTTTAACGTGCGAGACGCAATAATTAATGCAAAAGATGTGCCAAAGATGCGAGATGACGAGAGATAATGCTATAGGAAACGGGAGATAACCATTTAGGTTGTGTCTGGCACAATGGAAAGTTATCTCCTTGGTGATGCCAGCTCGAAGCATCCGCACCTTTATTGCATTGTTGGTGGCTGATGCCGTGAGGAAATCGTTAAACACCAAGTCCGTAGGGTTCCTGCGCTCACCAAGCAACTCAGCGGCTTGCGGCGTGATGTCGATGTACTCCTGGCCACTTGTCTTTTTCTGCTTGAAGATGATTCTGGTATAGTCTCCCTGCTTGTGTACCCCGCTCCATGTCATCTTCATAATGTCCGATCTGCAAAGATCTGTTAGGCATGAGAAGAGGAAGGTACGCTTTACACCAGGGGCAGGGCAATCGGCAGCGGTGATGGCCTTTATTTCGTCGATGGTGAGGTACATGCGCTTGCTTTCCTCGGCCTTGAAGTTCTCGACACCTCGTAATGGATTGTCAGATATTACTCCGTCTGCCAGCGCCTGATGTATGCACGCACGAAGCTTGTTGAAGTAGGACAGCTTGGAGTTCCTGGATAGCGGGTGGTACTCCAATTCGCGCTCATACCTTGGCGACCACGCCTTGGCATCATTCTCCAAATAGTCCTTAAATCCCTGTACCCACTCAGGCGTTATTTCGTCGAAGGTGATATTCTCGTTCTTCTCATATATTTTCAGATGCTTATAGCAGGAGTACCAGTTGCCCCAGTTCCACCGTGACTCTGGCGAACCCTTGCGCTTCTCGCACATGGCAGAGTAGTAGTCGAAGAATCTGATGTTATGCTCTGGCTGATAGAATCCAAACTTGCCATTCTGATAGTCCACGATGCGCTTGGCCTTGATGGCTTCTGCCAGCTTCATTGTCTGCTTGTTGGTTTCCTTGTCTGCCCGGCTCTTTTCTGGAATGAGGTAGAGCTTCAAGTATTCATACTCCCTCTTGCCGTTATGTTAGAGGTCAAGGTAAAGGGTATGTCTGCCATCCTTCTGCAGACGCTTCCGTAATCTGATTGGTTCTGATGATGTCATACTTTTGTTGTTTTGTTGCTTGAAATGTTTCGCGCAACAAAGTAACAACAAGAAAACGACAAACAGAATAAAACGGACTCAAAAAGCCCTATTTATAACGATATTTAAGAAATCAAGCGTTTTCGGGGCTTTTCTGAGTTCTTTTGCGGTTTTTCTGATACCATTTGTTATTGTCCTACTTTCCCACGCAAAAGTGTTTAAAGATATTATTGAGGGTTTCTTGTGGGGTGATTTGTCCACCTGTGATTTCACCTAGTTCATCAAGACAAATGCGGAGATCTTCGGCAATGAGGTCGCCAGGAAGCTCGGAATCCATACCTTCGATTACACGCTGAATACTTGTTTGTGCACAGGTGAGAGCCTCGTAATGACGAGCCGAGGTAACTATTACGGAATTTTCTGAAATTTCAGGGATGTCGGCTGCCTTGTAAAGGGCTTTGCAAAGTTCGTTGATGCCTGTTCCGAGCTTTGCAGACAATCTGATGATTGTTGCCTGTAATGGGAGGGTAGGGGCTTCTTTTGAAGCAGAAGGCTCAAGTGATGATGATGCAATATTAAGTGGCTGCTCGCCCTTGTCAATCTTGTTTTGAACTACTATAACTCGCTTGCCTTGACAACGAGTGTTCATATCGTTTATTTCCTCAGCAGAGGGTTGAGAATCGAGTAACCAAAGGACAATGGTGGCTTCTTCAAGTTTTTGATATGAACGCTGAATACCTAATTGTTCTATAGTGTCGTCGGTTTGACGAATTCCGGCTGTATCAATAAAACGGAAGGTTATGCCATTGATTTGCGTGGTGTCTTCGATAACATCACGGGTGGTACCATGAATGTCGCTCACAATGGCTTTGTCTTCGTGAAGAAGACGGTTGAGTAGGGTGGACTTGCCTACATTTGTCTTTCCTATTATTGCTACAGGTATGCCTTGCTTGATGGCATTACCGGTAACAAATGAATGGGCAAGGGTAGAGATGCGTTCGTCTATCTTTTGAGCAAGTGCTTTTAGCTCTGAACGATCGGCAAATTCGAGTTCTTCGTGATCTGAGAAATCGAGTTCAAGTTCGAGTAGGGAAGTGATCTTTAGAAGCTGGTTGCGTAGGACAGACAACTCGCTGGAGAAATGTCCTTTAAGCTGGGAAAGAGCCAGTTTGTGTGTAGCACGATTTGTAGATGCTATTAGGTCGGCTACAGCTTCAGCTTGTGAAAGGTCCATTTTTCCGTTGAGATATGCTCGACGGGTATATTCGCCTGGTTCAGCCTGATGACAGCCTGCATCTATGAGTATCTGAATAATGCATTTAACGATATATTCGCTTCCGTGGCATGATATTTCTATACTGTCTTCGCCGGTGTAGCTGTGTGGGGCACGAAAAACGGTTACGAGAACATCGTCTATTTCTTCCTCGGTTTTATCAATGATATGGCCATAATTAACTGTGTATGCCTTGGCATCTGCGAGTTTACGATTTTTGGTACCACGAAATACTTTATCGGTGATACTTATGCTTTCAGGACCGCTTATTCTTATTACGGCAATTGCGCCGCCTACTTTTGTTGCGACGGCGCAAATAGTTTCATTCATTGAATATTGATTGTTGAACATTTCTCTTTAGGATGAGTTTAGGATGCCTTTAGGAGCGTTTAGATTCGTTCGAGAACTTTCTCTATGAGGGTATCTATAGAATTTTTATAGCCAGCATTTGCTTCTTTTGCAAGACGATTAGCTATTACCATACATACTGTTGTGGCTTTGTGTCCCATAAGAGTTGAAAGCCCAGATAAGGCTGAACTTTCCATCTCGAAATTATTGATTTTCAACCCCTTATACTCAAATGCTTCAATTTTTTCGTTAAGTTTTGGATCCATCAAAGGAAGGCGAAGTTCGCGACCTTGTGGACCAAAGAAGCCGCCACAAGCAATGGTGATTCCACGAACCATATCATCGGCTGCTATACGGTCGAGAAGTTCGGTATCAGAACATGCTACATAAGGATTTCCCATTTTCATATTCCAGTTTACCTGTTTCTTGAATTCTTCCTCGTATTCTAAATCTGAAGCTTCATCACGTCCTGCGTAGAAGTTAAGCAATCCGTCGAATCCAATACTTTTTACAGAAGCTACAAATGTACCAATTGGACATTCTGGCTGCAAACCGCCGCATGTGCCTATGCGCACAATATTTAATGTGCGATGTTCTGACCGTTGAAGTCGTGTTGAAAAGTCGATATTTGCAAGAGCATCAAGCTCGTTCATCACAATATCTATATTATCACAGCCAATACCTGTGGATTGAACCGTGATGCGCTTGTTTTTATAAAAACCTGTAACTGTGCGGAATTCACGCGAAGAAACTTCGTCTTCAATTCTGTCAAAATGTGAAGCGACCAAAGACACACGTCCTGGATCGCCAACAAGAATTACTTTGTCTGCTAGATGTTCTGGTTTAAGATGCAGATGAAAAACGCTTCCATCTGGATTGATAATTAATTCTGATTCTGCAAAATATTTCTGTTCCATAATCTGTATGATTAGTAGTTTTATCCTTAATTCATTTATTCTTTTTTAATTAATAAAATGTGTATAGGCATAATTTGATACCATCTATTATAGTATTGGCATGAGAAATTTATGCTGGAACACAAAAGTACAAATTATTTTCTGAAATTACACACATGTTTGACAAATATTAATAATCTACGCTTACGCTAAATGATAAATGAGAAATGAGAAATGATAAAGAAGTGCACGCTAAAAAGCATGCTAAATGATAATTTCTTCCCTTTGGTCAGAGGAACTCCTTCCTTCGCCTTTATGTTTACACCAGCTACGCTGACAGTAAACGCTCAGTCAGTGACCGTTGGTTGAAAAACGATAAATGATAAAGAAATCTGCGCTTAGAAGCGAAAGTCTCAAAACACATCTTAATCAACGTTATGATAAATAGCGTTTGTAATAATGCTATTTACCACCCTTGGCGAAACTAAATTGTTCGAGCAAGCTCTCATCAACTCATAGAGAGAAAAAACGTTGAGGTTATTGTTATATAGTTGCTTACGCAGACGCAAATTATCGAGAATTAAACGCGAATTATCATAAATTTTATGATGAGTTTTTTAACTCGAATTAGAGAAAAGTTGATGATAGTTTGCTCGAATAATTAGAGAATTTTAGGTTAACGCCATAAATAACAAACCAATACAGCAAGGCGAAAAAAATTATTCGAGTTAAAAACTCTCAACAACTCATCGAGATAAAACACTTATTCTTTTGTATTAAGAGAAATCTTTCACAATTTAAAGCTTTTATTGTCTGTGTACGTAAACAGTCGAAAATGCAACCTCTACTTTGCAAAAAGTGGTATAAAAGTTTGTATATATTAGTTTTTTGTTTTAATTTTGCATGAACATAAAAGTTCAACTCCTTATAGAGGTAAAAAACTACTTGGAGAACGCTATTTTTTGAAAAAACATATTAAAAACATTAAAAATAAGAAAAAAATACCTATTCGACTATGAGTGAAAAAAGAGTCTATACCTTTGGTAATGGAAAGGCTGAAGGTCGTGCAGATATGAGAAATCTGCTTGGAGGAAAAGGTGCCAATCTGGCTGAAATGAACCTTATTGGTGTTCCCGTGCCTCCAGGTTTCACGATTACCACAGATGTTTGTAACGAATACTTTGTTAAAGGCAAAGAAGAAGTTGTTAGCCTTTTGAAGGAAGATGTTCTCAATGGCGTAAAGCATGTTGAGGAACTAATGAAATCAAAGTTTGGCGATGCCGAGAATCCCCTATTGTTCAGCGTTCGTTCTGGTGCACGTGCTTCTATGCCTGGTATGATGGATACAATCCTTAATCTTGGTTTGAACGATGTTGTTGTTGAAGGGTTGGCTAAGAAAACCGGCAACGAGCGTTTTGCTTACGATAGCTATCGTCGTTTCGTCCAGATGTATGGTGATGTTGTTTTGGGCATGAAGCCAGTAAACAAGGAAGATATCGACCCATTTGAGGCTATAATAGAAAAAGTGAAAGCACAGCGTGGTATTGTTCTTGACAACGAGATGACTGTTGACGAGCTCAAGCAGCTTGTAAAACTTTTCAAGGAAGCAATCAAGGCTCAGACAGGCAGCGAATTCCCAGAGAATCCTGTTGATCAGCTTTGGGGTGCTATCTGTGCTGTATTTGACAGTTGGATGAACGAGCGTGCTATCCTCTACCGTAAGATGGAAGGAATTCCACAGGAATGGGGAACTGCCGTAACCGTTATGGCTATGGTATTCGGTAACATGGGTAATACATCGGCTACAGGTGTATGTTTCAGCCGTGATGCAGCAACAGGTGAAAACCGTTTCAATGGTGAGTACCTAATCAATGCTCAGGGCGAGGATGTTGTTGCAGGTATTCGCACACCTCAGCAGATTACTAAGGAAGGTTCTCTTCGTTGGGCCAAGCAGCAGGGTATTGCTGAAGAAATTCGCGCAACTAAATTCCCATCTATGGAAGAGGCTATGCCTGAGTTGTATGCTCAGCTTGATGCACTCCAGAATAAGCTTGAAAACCACTATCATGATATGCAGGATATGGAGTTCACCGTTCAGGAAGGCAAGCTTTGGTTCTTACAGACCCGTAACGGTAAGCGTACAGGAACCGCAATGGTTAAGATAGCTATGGACCTACTTCATGAGGAAATTATCGACGAAAAGACAGCTATTCAGCGTTGTGAGCCAAACAAACTTGACGAGTTGCTCCACCCTGTATTTGACAAGGATGCTTTAAAGGCAGCTACGGTTCTCACCCGTGGTTTACCAGCTTCTCCAGGTGCAGCTTGCGGTCAGATAGTATTCTTTGCTGATGACGCAGAAAAATGGCACGAAGAAGGCAAGCAGGTTGTAATGGTACGTATTGAGACAAGTCCTGAGGATTTGGCTGGTATGTCAGCGGCCGAGGGTATTCTTACCGCTCGTGGCGGTATGACTTCGCATGCAGCCGTTGTTGCACGTGGCATGGGTAAGTGCTGTGTATCAGGTGCAGGTGCAATTATTGTTGACTATAAGACACGTACTGTAGAGATTGACGGTGTTGTTCTTCGTGAAGGCGACTGGTTGTCAATCAACGGTTCTACAGGTGAAGTTTACAAGGGTGAAGTTAAGACAAAGGCAGCTGAGGTTTCTGGCGATTTCGCAGAGTTGATGGCTCTTTGCGACAAATATACTAAGATGGTTGTTCGAACAAATGCTGATACTCCACACGATGCTGAAGTAGCAAAGAACTTTGGAGCTGTAGGCATTGGCCTTTGCCGTACAGAGCACATGTTCTTTGACGCAGACAAGATCAAGCCAATGCGCGAGATGATTCTTTCTGATACAAAGGAACAGCGTGAGGTTGCTCTTGCCAAGTTGTTGCCACTTCAGCGTAAGGATTTCTATGGCATACTAAAGTGCATGGATGGACAATCTGTAAATATCCGTTTACTCGATCCCCCACTCCACGAATTCGTACCACACGATGTTAAGGGACAACAGATTATGGCTCAAGAGATGGGCAAGACAGTTGAAGAAATTGAAGCTCTCGTTAAGGGTCTTGAGGAAGTAAACCCAATGTTGGGTCTCCGTGGTTGTCGTCTTGGAATCACATATCCAGAAATCACAGCTATGCAGACAAAGGCTATCCTTGGTGCTGCTTTGATGTTGAAGAAAGAAGGCTTTGATCCTAAACCAGAGATTATGGTTCCTCTCGTTGGTACAGAGAACGAGTTGAAGCAGCAGCAGGATGTTATCAAGGCTGCAGCTAAGGAACTCTTTGCAGAGGAAGGCATGGAAGTAGAATTCAAGCTTGGTACTATGATTGAGATTCCACGTGCTGCTCTTACTGCCGATCTTATCGCTAAGCATGCTGACTACTTCAGCTTCGGTACTAACGACCTTACACAGATGACCTTCGGATATAGTCGTGACGACGTGGCTCGTTTCTTGCCTACATATCTTGATGGTAAAGTTCTTGAAGTAGATCCATTCCAGGTTCTTGATCAGACTGGTGTTGGTCAGTTGGTAGAAATGGGTGTAAAGAAGGGACGTTCTACTAACCCAGACCTCAAGTGTGGTATCTGTGGTGAACATGGTGGTGAGCCAAGTTCAGTTAAGTTCTGCCATCGTGTAGGCCTGAACTATGTAAGCTGCTCTCCATTCCGTGTGCCAATCGCTCGTTTGGCCGCCGCACAGGCAGCTGTTGAAGAGTAATTAAACTCTCTGATATAATGAAAGGGACCTGTCCGTTTGGGCAGGTCCTTTTTTAGTCTTCGGAAGAAAGCTTCCGACGATTATTGACTAAAAACGTTGCATAATTTGCGATAATTTGCAGATTTGTTTGGCTATTCGACATTAATTTAGTATTTTTATCACAGAATCTGCGACGTTAATCACTGTTTTTTTTGTAAAACCTCTGCCGCAGTTTGGCGCACCTTTGTCATACTTTTGCAAAAAAATCATAGAAATATGGACAACGATAGAGGACAAAGTTTGATAACCAAATACGTCTGGGTGATAGAAACCATCTATCGCAGACGTAAGATCTCGTTTAAAGAACTGAACGAGCTATGGCTTTGTGATGACATCAGCAGAGGAGTGGATATACCCAAACGTACCTTCGACAACTGGCGTCATGTCATTTGGGATATGTTCCTCATCAACATCGTCAATGAGAACCGTGGAGACTACTGGTGTTCTCAGGTTCATGGGCTCTGTCATGAAGACACCGACTCTGCCCCACTCTTCCCTGATGTTTGGGCGCAAATAGAACCTCTAATAGAGGGTTTACCGCTTGTCGCTCATAATAAACCTTTTGACGAATGATTGTCTGAAAGCCGTATTCCGTGTATATCAGATGGACTACCCTGACTATGAGTTCTACGACACTCTTTGTGTTTCACGGCGAGTAATGCCGGAACTTGAAAACCACCAGCTTCAAACTGTAGCAGCTGCCTGTGGCTATGAGTTGCAAGACCATCATCACGCGCTTGCTGATGCAGAGGCATGTGCTTGGATTGCAAGAGAAATACTGTAAATATAAACAATTATGAAAATAGAAACAAAAGGTATATTTGAAGCTCTTCCCAATTGTATGTCTCTCCAAGATATAATAGATTATTTAGATTCGAGGAATTATGACGAAAGGAAAGCGAAAGAAGAATATCACGAAATGTACGAAGAAGGTTCCATCATCCTAAATAATAGAATCAAAGTTTCATGTGAGAGTAAGAATAGAGTACAAATCGAATATACCGAATTTGAACGTCGTTCTATTGTAAAGGATGACTATATAGTACATCAACCTTCTTGGCTTATTGTGCCTACAACATACTCTAATGATGTGTGGGTGCAAGGCTCTGTAGTATGTTATTTTACCAAACGGGAAGAACAGAGTTCCGATCCATTTGTGGGACAATTCAAATGCAACCATTCAGTTAAAAGAACATATTCAGGAGTTGTACATTGTCCATACACAGAATTAACTGCACAAAAACTTGAACTGATGTTAAAAGATAGCATAAGAAATCTTAAATATATCATAGATGAGGTTCGGTACGATGATGTTGAAGCGGATAAGTTAAGTATTCAAATTCCTATCATTTAAAATGATTAAACTATAATAATATATGAGTGCCATTATTTCTTTGGGTGATTTAATTGCTCAGAATCCTATAATAACAATTCCTCCTTATCAAAGAGGATATATCTGGGGGAAAAACAGAAAAGATACATCAGAGAATTCTGTAGAACATATTTTACGAAGTATCAGAGACAGCATATTAACTCCTTCGATACCCAAACAATTATTTCTTCAAGGTCTTACTGTGTCTGAAACCTCAGATGGGATTAGTGTCATTGATGGTCAACAGAGAATGACCTTTTTCTTCTTGTTGCTTACATGTTTGCAATATAAGAATAATATGCAGATACGTTATAATGTAAGACGTGATAATTGTGTGGGTGGCGCTGGTGAGTTTTTACGCAGTATTATTGGTAAAAGCACAGATGAATTACATGAGATGTCCAAAGAAGACACGAACGAAAAATTTCAGGATTTGTATTTCTTCAAAAAAACTATCAGAACCATACTGGCAGAGAACATACCTCATGAAAGGATTAACGATATACTTAACAATATCCGGTTCCTATATATTGTAATTCCTGACAGGAAAGCATCGACAGTGTTTACTATGATGAATGGCAACAAAGCAGACATGTCAGAAGAAGAAATTATAAAAGCAGAATTGCTACGCCTTGTTTCTCTTTCGGATGATAATAGTGAAGACATACGCTGGGAGCAGAATGCCTTAAGAAGCCGTTATGCCAGAGAGTGGGACAAGTGGTTGTACTGGTGGAATCAAAATAAAGTTAGAGAATTCTACCGCACAGAAGGACATACCATGGGATGGCTATTGAGAACTTACTTTGTTCGTCGCGCGCAGGGGAAAAAGCAGTTTTCTTTTGAAAATTTCAAAGAAACATGTCTCTTGGGGGAGAATCCTGAACTCTCTGCAAAACAGACTTTCTATGATTTGAGGCATCTTCAAAAGTCATTTGAAGACATATATAATAGTGCGTATGAAACAGAAAGAAAAAAGAGACTACACAATATCATAGGCGCAATCTTATTATTGCTTCCCAAAGGGGATAGGAGCAAGTTTATTATAGACTATTTTGCTCATGCAAATTCTTTCGATGTGTGTGACTATTATAAGATTATTTTCCTTGAAAGCGGTCTTTCACATTCACAAATTATTAAATATCTTTCAAATATAGATGCTGATGAAGAACTGAAAACAAAGAAAATTGAAATGCTACGTTCATTGTCAAGTGATAATCTCTATAATGAAGATAATAGCTATGCTTTTTTGCAATTACTACGCCGAAATATTGAAGAAGACACAAAACTTGGAAGACCTTTTGATTTCAAAATCTGGAAAGAACGGTCATTGGAACATATTTTCCCAAAATCAAAAGTCTTTGATTCCGTTAGCAATCAGATTGAAGCTGGAGAAGGCAATAACGAAGATATGCTTGACCGTTCAAAATTTAATGGGAATGGTAGTGAGCATTGTATCGGTAATTTGGTACTTCTCTACAAAAATGAAAATTCAAAATTCGGCGCAAAAACTGTTGAAGAAAAAAAGAGTATATATTTCCAAGTTGACGAAGAAGATAAGCCCTTCCGTAGTCGACATTTATTGCATTCCATGTCTGTTTTTGCCAAAAGTTCATGGGGTATAAGAGAGATACAAGAAAATAAGGAGTCAATTCTCAATGAAATAAAAAACTACTATGGCATTGAAATATAATAAACTCGTATCGGGTGAAACATACAAGCTTTCGTATATATTGTCTGACGACAATAAGGTTATTATTCCCGACCTTCAAAGAGACTATTGTTGGGGCGACAAAGTAACGTCTTCTGATATATCCAAAACTTATGCTTATGCTTTTGTGGAGGGTCTGATTAATAATCTTGCCAATGATTCTCTTAATTTGGGGCTTATTTATGGATACGAGGCACCTGCTGGTCATATTCAACTTTGTGATGGACAACAACGCTTCACCACATTGTTTTTACTTATTGGTATGATCAACCGAAAAACGGAGAATAATGGATTTCAGAGTTACTTGATTTCAGACTTTGAATTGTCTGATGATCACGAACCACGACTTCAATATGCAATAAGGGAATCATCTCTATATTTCCTAAGTGACCTCACCATGCATTTTTTCCTTGGTGGACATAACTTGCATGTATCTGACATAGAAAAGCAATCGTGGTTCTTTAATGATTATAAGCTAGATCCCAGCATTCAAAGTATGCTAAAATCGTTGGAAGATATAGAAACGATTCTTGATACATCTGGATTAAATCCTGTGGATATAGGAAATAGGATTGTTGATAATCTAACATTCATGTACTATGATATGGAAAATCGCCGTACAGGGGAAGAAACTTTCGTCATAATTAACACAACAGGAGAACCTCTATCAACAACGGAGAACTTGAAAGCGATGTTATTTAGCCATCAAAGTAATGAACAAAGGAATGAATGTGTTGACAGATGGGAAACTTGGGAACAGTTCTTTTGGAAACAAAGAGATAAAAAGAAAAATGACACCGCAGACAATGGAATGGCGGAATTCTTCAGGTGGATAATGTTATTGAGACATCATGAACTTCAAGAAGAAACGGAATTTGAAAAAATTCAAGAGTCAGGAAGCTACACATTGGATCTTTCAATTCCTGTATCATTGTTAAACGAATATTTTGAAATCGTAAAATGGTTATTTGATGACCAAAATGGTGTTTTTAAAAATAATTTAGCTTGGCTTTCACCCGAAGAAGGAAATCATGAACAGATTGTTTGGTTTAGGTTATTACCAGTTATTGCTTATGTCAAACGTTTTCCTATTAATGACTATCTGAGACAACATAATGATGCATCGATTGAAGATTATAAACGTTCCGTAATAAGAATCAAAAACCTTTTTAAGAGCCTTAGTAAAAACAGAAATGTCCAAAGAGCAATTAAGACTTTGTTACCTAATGCTCTTTCACTAATTCAGCGGATGCCATCAGATGATATCGTTTCCTCAATTTTGATTGAAGATGGTATTTCTACTATGATTCTGTCTGAGGAAGTAAAGAAAAAACTATCTATATATCAAGATTCTGATTCCAATCGCAATAAAATTGAAGATGTATTCTGGAAAGCAGAGGAACATAATGTCTGGAATGGAGAGATTATGCCAATGATAAGATGGTCTATTGATGACGAAAATATTTTTGACTTTAATGCCTTCAAAGAATATTGGCGAATATTCAACGCACTTTTTTATGGTGAGATGGATTATGCAGAGTTAGATATAACTCGAAGGGCTCTCATCGCTCATGGTCTGGATAATTATCCTAGATATTTTAGAGGAAACACTAATTGCAGCTTTGCATATGAGTATAGCGATTGGCATGAATTGATATTCTCAAACGTTTCTTTGTTCAAAACTTTCATGGATCAAATAATAGGATTTGCATCAAAAGAAGAATTGATTGAACGTCTAAATGTCATTATAAATCGATTCCCATACCATAAAGAGTACGCAGAATTTGTACATATACCTCAATTATTACAGTATTGTGACGAAAAGAATATTCAATTATGGTGGGGAACATGGTTCTTAATGAAGAAACAAAAATGGTCAGCAGAACATGCAAATATAAAAGCATATAAGTACTATCTAAAGCTAAAATTAGAAGCGGAAAGACCTGGATGGAAACTTCAATTCTGGCCTCGTAACGAAACGTGTGTATTTTATGACCAAATTGCAGATAGAAAACCATATATCGCAGTTGATATGATATGGAATACAGGTGAAAACCATGACTTAATGGAGATAGATCTATTCCTAAAGCCAACTGATATTCCGGAAATCCGCGAATATGCCAAGGCTTTACTGAAATCTGTAGCAGATAGTTTGTCATATGAATGGATAAACGGCCGGTATCGATTGTTTTTAGATTTACCAAAAGATGAAAATGAATCGTTTTTAATGATGGACAAGTGCAGACATGCCCTGTTTAATAAACTGTCAGAAAATGAGTCATTGTTGAATTTTGAAAACAAGTGACGATATGCTAAAGTATATCTCCAATGCCGACCATTTTAAAGAGGTGCTTTCACGGGTAAAATCCGTGAAGCACATGCTTTGGATTGGTACAGCCGATATAAAAGACCTTTATGTGGAGGCGGGCAAAGAGAAGAAGCCATTTCTGGCTCTTATTGCTCAACTCATTCGGCGCGGAGTGGAAGTTAGGCTTATTCATGCCAAGGAACCAGGCCCAAATTTTAGGGAGGACTTTGACAAGTTCCCTGTTCTATACGATCACTTGGAGCGAGTTCTCTGTCCTCGTGTTCATTTCAAGATGCTTGTCTTTGACGGAAAAGAAGTATATATCGGTAGTGCAAACCTTACTGGTGCCGGTATCGGTATGAAGACGGATAATAAACGAAACTTTGAAGCAGGCATCCTTACAGATGACACAGAAATTGTCGAACTTCAAAAACAATATTCTTATATCGCAGAACACGCTTTCTTTGGAGGATACTTTGAAGTCAACAACAAAAGGAGAATCTATCCAACAGATATAGAATTTTACTATCATGAGGAAGATGCTGATGGTCTGAAAGATCCTATCATGTATCATACTGATGATCATGAAAAGAAGAAGCTGGAATATTATCCACTTAGTAGCTTGAACTTTCATATGTCAGGCCTTGATGTTACGTTCGAGAACAAGAAGATGAATTATCGTGCATCATTTCTTATTCGCGAATACAAAGTATGCGATTTCAATGGCAAAGACTGGGTTGAGACCAAAGGCAATGAAAATCGTTCTACATATATTTACGAAGATATGCTAATGAACATCCCTCTGTCAGAAGGTGTCAATATCAGATGGATTGACAGCCCATCAGAAAAGGAAGCAAGCTGGGAACCAGTTGTATCCTCTCGAATCAATGTAGCAAACTATGTAACAGATACAGAAGGAAGTTACATCAAAGAAGAAATCGACAAGAATGCTTTCGACCAACTTCCTTTAGAAGAGCAAAAGAAATACTTCTCTTATTCCGGCAAGAAATTCAAGAGATGCAACCGAATGTGGAACTTTCATAAATAGAAATCATTATGAGCAAACATAGCATATATCTATCCCATCACCTGCAAACAGGATATACCGTCGTATATGAAAAACTGTGTAAGGCACTGGAGAAAAGTGGCGTAAATCACTACCTTCTACCCTATTCTAATGACATATGGGCAAGAGATTTTATGCCAGTACATGTAGGTGGTGGCGAATATCTAGGATACGTTTACAGACCTGATTATCTCTATGATAATGTACGCGAAAGAGAATATATCACAAATCAGAAATTAGCTACAGGTGACATTCCCATTAACTATATCGAAAAATTGGATGCCATCATCGATGGTGGCAACTTTGTGTTCTGCGATGACAAGATGATTATGACCGATAAGATATTCTCCGAGAATCCGAATATCAAGCAATCAAAGTTGATAAACAAGTTAGAAGAAGTATGTCAGAAAGAATTGATCCTTATCCCATGGGATATGGAGGAAGAATATGGTCATGCAGATGGAATGGTGTCATATATAGGAAATGGCAAACTCTTGCTGAACAACTATTGTCAGATGGGTAAAGATGGCATGGGCTTCTCTAAGCGCCTGCATAAGATACTCAATCCTCATTTCACAGTTACAGAATTACATTACAGTAGTCCTTGGGAAGAGATGAATGCCGCTTACATCAATTACATTGAAACAGAATCAAGCGTAATCATTCCTGCACTTTCTACAAAGCATGACAGCGCAAGTGATATTGCGGCATTAGAAACATTCAAGAAGATCTTTAAGAAAGAAATTCTGCAGGTGTATGCACAACCACTTATTAAGGATGGCGGTGCATTGCATTGCGTAACTTGGGACTTTTTTCGGAAAGAAGCAGAATAAGCAACAACAGGAGTTAACAACTCAGAAGAAGAATCACAAATAATATAATATATGGATTCAATTAAAAACAGATTAGAGATTCTTTTCAATTTGTGGAACACGAAGAGCATTGCCTTAGGAGATTCAAAATTCTTCGTAAAAGACGGTATAATGAATAACGAAGATTCGTGGTTTAACCAAAAGAGACGCATTGCATTCTTACTTAAAGACCAACCTCAAAAAAATGGTAACTGGAATGATGATGTCAGAGAGTGGATGAATAAGCCATCTGTTAATGAGTTAAGAGATGATTTCTTTGGTAAAATCGCAAACTTACTATATGGCCTTAGTTTGTCAACCGACAATGAAGACGAACAGTGGTGGTTTGGTGAGATAGAAAAGCATCATGAAGATGTCAAATCGTTCTTTAATTCGAATGCTTTTGCATACGTTGAATGTAAGAAACAGCCTGGTAACACTTGGATTGATGATAATGAACTAACAAGATATATCAATTCATACCAATATTTATTATGTGAAGAAATTGAAATGCTTGATCCGAACATCATTGTGTGCATGGGAGAACCTATTTTTAATTTTTTATTAAAGATGTATGGAGCAACAGAAGAGAATCTTGCTGCAGAGAAAAATGTCTATTATATTCCTTCAAGCAAGAAGGTGATTATATTTGCAGGTCATCCAAGTAGTAGAAGTGGCTACCAAAAACATTATGATGGTACAATGCATTGGTTCAGATCTTTTTTAAAATCAGACAAATATAAGGACTTCGTGGATGAGTAAATAAAAGGAAGGATTATGAAGCAGACTTTTATCATATATTGTTGTTTATGTATTTCTATAATTTCATGTAGCCATAATCATAATACTATTGTAATTAATACCAGCAATTGGTCAATAAAAGATTCGGTAAATAATACCCACATAACTCTATCTTGCTCATACATAAAAGATGGCCAAACCGAATTAAAAGATAGCATTAATACATGGCTATGTAAAGTCTTTGGGGATGACAACTGTAAATTTAAAGGTGACATACAAAATATGCTTAAGACCTATGGGCAAGCTTTAAAGAATAGCTTCTTAAATGAAAAGGTTGAATTCTCAAAGACTGTGCGAGTAATTTACGAGGACTCAGATTATATTACCTTATTGCTTAATGAGCATTGTCTAGCAAACGACAATCCTGGCTATTATGGATCAATTGGTTGCACATTTCTAAAAATCGATGGACACAAAATGGGATGGGAATTTCTAAAAAATAAGAACCGTCATAACCTGATTCAAGAGATTGAAAATGGATTGATTAAATATTTTGAAATCACAGAGTCTTCAAGTAATACAAAAGGTGAACTACTACGAGATCATCTTCTTTGCGATAAAATACCATTACCAAAGTCAGAACCATACCTGACAGATAGTGGTATTGAATTAATCTATCAGCAAAACGAGATAGCTTGTCTTGCAGAAGGACTCCCAAAAGTAACTATCAAAAGATAACATAGATATGGATATTAAAGAAATTACTTGGTTTGAAGTATCAAACCTAAAATGTACAGCTACACTTGACTTGCAAAATTGTGGTTCAGTTGTGTTTTCTATTATTGATAATGACGACAATGAATTTTGTATTTCTGGCCCTAGTTACAATTTTACTTGTAATGCCAAAAAAGGACCAAAGTCAATAATATATGGTTTCGACAAAATAACGCGTGTTGATAAGACTATGGTATATTATACAGGTAAAACTGTAACGGGTATTGGCTCTACGCGTATCAGCTATAATGGAGAAAAAATCGTTTCTATCGGTAGTATTTCAATCCAATATACAAGTAACAAGGTTACAAAAATTGGAAATACACAACTTACCTACAATGGATCGAAACTAGTTACTGTAGGGCGTGCAAAAATTGTCTACTTCGGTAACAAGATAGAAAGAATTGAAGGTTCTGTAAAATAGTTTTTTTCATTTATAGCTTAAAACTACAGAACTTATACAAACTGAAATATAAAAAAACGGTCCGAAGACCGCTTTAAAGATGAGGAGGAAGGCTTATTTGCCTTTCTCCTTTTTCTCTTCCAGCTCCTTTTCTGGAGTTTCGTAGAACTTGTTAGCTACCATGATGACGCGGTTGCGGACTATGCCGTCCTCCTCTGTCCATTCCTCAGGCTTGAAGTAGCCCTCACATGTGAGTATGACGCCCTTCTTGATACGATCAAAAGAATCCTTGTTCTCGTTCTTACGCCATGCCTCGATAGAGATGAAGGCTGAGGTGTACTGTGTCTTACCGTCCTTGTCCTTCTCGCCACGGCAGACAGCTACAGAGAAGCGTGCTACGCTTGCGTTTTCGAACTCACGGACTTGAGCGTCCTTACCTACGAAACCTGATACTGTGAAAGTGTTCTCGATCTTTTTCATTTTTTTGAATTTTTAGAAGTGAAACATTTATTTTTTACGTTGCTTTAAGAGTTGGCAAGGAAAGTATGGGAATGCAAGGAATTATCGAATTATTTCACACCTGGGCCAGGAAAAGTTTTTATTGGATGCCCTGTAGACGGCAAAAAGTTTTTGAAAAAATTCAGGGAATAAGGCACCTGGTACTTGCAGAATACGGCTTGCACTAACTTTGCGACGGAAAAAGTAAGTGTGACTCGCTTCGCCAGGAAAAGTCATCAATGAGGAAGTCGGAATAAGAATATTTTCGTTAAGCCAAATGACCAAAGTCAAACTTGTTTGTGCTTTGGCATTCGTAGCCAAAACGCAGCGTCATCTGGCAAAAACGCTGTTTTGCTTTCAGAAATGCAAAAAAAATGATTACCTTTGCCCCCAGATATACATCATCCAAAAACAAGTAAATTCCAATTTAGCAAAATACATAAATATGACATAGAATGAGATTATTCTGCCGTAAAACACGTTTATCGTTGCCATGAGCGTGTAAAAAAACGTGCAGAATGTGTCGTCAAAGAGTAGCCAGTAGTTTAAAAACTCTGTAACTCGTTGATAATCAACATCCGTTAGCCGCCGCGCAGGCAGCTATTGAGGAGTAAAATAACTCTGACATATTTAATAAAGGGATCTGTCCGTTTGGGCAGGTCCCCTTTTTTGTGTCCACAAGAGGACAATTGACGATTTATAGGCAAAAACGTCGCAAAATATGCGATAATCTGCTGATTTGTTTGGCTATTCGACATTAATTTAGTATTTTTATCGCAGAATCTGCGACGTTAATCACTGTTTTTTTGTAAAACCTCTGCCGCAGTTTGGCGCACCTTTGTCATACTTTTGCAAAAAAAACA
>Ga0256404_1005437_pt1 | contig 22510 bp, 18 predicted proteins | sample RumenRJG_01DNA_FD_185990 | JGI IMG/M metagenome (GOLD analysis project Ga0256404, IMG submission 185990) | Bovine rumen microbial communities from Lethbridge, Alberta, Canada - RJG_01 | ecosystem: Host-associated > Mammals > Digestive system > Stomach > Rumen | place: Canada: Alberta | collected...
GAAGAGCGAAAGCGGTATTACGCCGTCCATCTTCCCGATCGGGAAGCTATCGGCCTTTTGCGCGCGAAAGGCTTCTCGGTAGCCTCCTGCTAGGGTCCGTTTTCCTGTTGGAGAAACGTCATAGATTACCACAACGGGACTGCCTGGATGCAGACAGTCCCGTCAGTGGTTTTCTCGCTCCATTATCTCTTCAGATGGGCGATATAGTAGTCGCGGACTTCAATGTAGTGCTCGTAAATGTAGTTGTAGTCCGGGGTGTAGTATTTGGAGAGCGCTTCGTCGAGCGGGGCGTTGCCTTTCGAGGGCGGGCACTCAGGTCTGACAGACCAGGTACCAGTCGTCCCGAAGCGGGTGTATCCCTTGCCTTTGCCGTCGTCGCCGCCCATCAGATAGCGGATGAACATCTTCGCGATGTTGGGGTGTTTGCACCCATTGACGATGCCGAAGAAGTTCAGCACGTACATGCCGCTGGAAGGCTCGACATCCTGATTATAGGCGAGGGCCCAGTTGTTCTCTTCTCCCTTGCGGACTTTGACGGAAGATGCGTAGCCGACCGGAGGGTCTGCCTGGCCTTTGGTTCCGACCAGCTGGACCACCTCGTCGCTGCGGTCTGCGTTGATCGGGCTGTTGGCTTCCATGCGTTTGATGAAGGCGAATCCGGCGTTGGGCTCGTCCTTGTCCAGGACGATATCCTTGCCGTAGTAGTCCTTGTAGGCCTTGGCCATGTCCTCGGGGTGCTGGGTGAACAGCGTGTAGACCGCAAGGTATGCGGTATTGTCCGCGGCGTCCTGCAGGACGAACTTGCCCTTGTTCTTCGGATCGGTCAGCTCCCACCAGTTCTTCAGCGGCTTGCCGCTTTCGGTGTTGTAGAACCAGGTCAGGGCTTCGATGATGAATGGGGTCATCGACTTGAAGCGCTTGTTCACGTTCCCGTAGATGGAATCGGGCATGTAGTTGTGGAGAATGCCGGTGTCGAAGAAATCGACCTTGTAGTCTCCGAGCACCTCCTTGGAGTGGATCAGGTCAGCTCCCGCGATGCCTGCCTCGTACTCTCTCTGGAACTTTTCCTTCAGTTCGTCGCTGGAGATGTTGTAGACGGTGACGTCCAAACCAGGGTATTCGGACATGAACTCCTTGGCGGCCTTTTCGGTACGGCTGGAGATGGTGTAGACCACCATGCTTCCTGTCTCCGCCTTGGCCTTCTCGTACAATGCGTCCATTGTCTCGTCTTCGTACAAACCGTTGTCGATAGCCCACTGCTCTTCGGCGGAGACCGTATCGGTTCCCGTCTCGGCGGCAGCAGGGGCGGCTTCTTTGGCTCCACCTGCGAACAGGCCCGTGGCCAAGGCGAGCAGGGTAGCCAGCGCAAGCAATCGTTTCTTCATGCAATCCTCCTTATCTCCGGCGGTCAGCGTAGCGCAGCCGCGGAATGCTTGATCAGGACACCTTCCTTGGTGTCATAGACATTGACGAAATCGGGGTCGATGGAAAGGCGGACCGTTTCGCCTTGGTTGTAGGTCGCCAGTCCGATGCACTTGACCAGGAGTACCTGCCCCTTGACCTGGACTTGGATGAGGCTCTCGCTTCCTGCCGGCTGGCTGGAGAGGACGGAGCCCTCGATCGGGCCAGAGGGATCTATGCGGAGCATCTCCGGACGAATGCCAAGGGTGCAGTCGACGGTTCCCTGCGGGCCATGGTAGTGCTTCTCGAATACCAGTCTTCCCAAGGGGCTGTCGGTCACCAGACTCTGTCCCTGAGCCTCCCCATCTGCCTTGATGAAATTGATCTTCGGGTTGCCGATGAAGTCCGCCACTTCCATGGTCGCCGGGTTCTGGTACAGGTTGACCGGAGTATCCACCTGGGTCAGCACCCCTTTGAAGAAGACGGCGATCCGGGTCGACATGGTAAGCGCCTCGACCTGGTCGTGGGTGACGTAGACCACCGTGGTGCCCAGGTCCTTGTGCAGCCTTTTCAGCTCTCCACGCATGTCGATGCGCAGCTTTGCGTCCAGATTGGACAGTGGCTCGTCCAGTAAAAGCAGTCTCGGGCGGTTGACGATCGAGCGCGCGATGGCAACCCGCTGTTGTTGCCCTCCGGAAAGCTCGCTGGGATAGCGTTTCGCGAACTCGCCGATCTGCATCTTCTCCAGTGCTTCCTGGACCATGCCGGGAATCTGCTCCTTCGGGGTTTTCGCCACCGAGAGGACGAAGGCGATGTTGTCATACACCGTCATGTGGGGCCACAAGGCATAGGACTGGAAGACCAGGTTCAGTCCTCGCTTCGAGGGGGGAAGAAAGAAGGCTTCGCTGGCGTCGACCACCTTTTCGCCGTCGATCGTGATGGTTCCCTGTTGCGGTTTCTCGAGTCCCGCCAAAATGCGGAGCATGGTGGTCTTGCCACAGCCCGAGGGCCCGAGCAGGGTAAGGAAATCTCCGTCCTGGACAGTCAGGTTGACATCCTTCAACACATGATTGTTTCCGTAATACTTGTCGATGTGGTTCAGTAGAATCTCACTCATGGCGCTCAACCTCCCAGTCCGCCAGCCAAATCGGTCTTGAACAACTTATTTGAGAGCCAGTGCGTGAGGAAGACCAGGATGAACATCACGATGGCGATACAGTTGGATGGCTGGGTCCAACCCTCGGTGGAATACCAGTAGGCCAAATAGGAAAGGGTTCCCTGTTTGGGGCTCATCAGCAGGACAATCAGGTCCAGCTCCTTCATGATGCTGATGAAAATCAACATGAATCCGCTCATGAAGCCATTTTTCGCGAGAGGAAATACGATATGGGAGAAACGTTTGACGAACGAAGCCCCGGCAATCTGGCCGGCCTCTTCAAGGTCGGTACCGATCTGCAGCATGCATGCCGTACCGCTCCGGCTGGCGAAGGGCAGGTGCTTGACGACGCTGACCAGGACCAGCAGGACGAAAGAACCGTACAGGGGCGGGACAATCGTGAGCGGTCCGATTTTCACACCCTTGGAGAACATGGAAAGGTACATGGCTCCAAAAGCGATCGAGGGAATCAGATAGGGAATGAAAGCCACTTGTTCGACGAACTGACCGCTTTTCAAGTTGCGGCCACGGGCGTTGATGTAGCCGATCAGCTGTCCGATGATGCTGGCGAAGATGCTGGTCAGGAAAACCAGTTTCAGCGTGTTCCACAGGAAACTGAGGAACTTGCGGTCTCTCAGGATTCCGTCGAGGCCCTCATAGATGTCTCCGCGGCCCTTGCCCAGCCAGTAGTGGAGGGTCAGGTTCTGTAAAGAATAGTCGCCAACCTTCAGCATCAAGGTCTGGTAGCACATCAGCACCACCGGGAAGACCACCATGAGCGCGACAAAGAGATGGAGCAGGACCAGGATGGGGGTTCGTGCCTTTCCCAGTGGAATGGGGTTGCTGCGGGTACCCTTGCCGTTCATGGTGACGTAACTCTTGCGATGGCCGATTACCTTCTGGTTGACGAAGATGAAGATGGCGCTGATGGAGATCAGCATCAGGCTGATGGAGAAGCCCAGGCCTGCCTGCGCGCTGTTGACCGTGCTGTGGATCATCGTGCTGATCGTGTAGTAATTGACTTTCAGGCCGAGCATGGAAGGAACGCTGTAGGTGCCGATCGCCTTGCTGAAGGTGAGGATCAGAGCCGAAAGAATGGCGGGAAGCACGAGCGGCAGGGTGATTTTCCTGACGATCTGCCACTTGCTTGCACCGATGAGCTCGCCCATCTCCTCGACCTCGCTGTTGATGGACTTCAAGGCGGCGGAAACGAGCAGATAGGAATACGAATAATAGTGGAGCGAGAGCACCAGGATGATGGGGACCGCACCGTAGCTGAGCCAGTCGGGAATAGGGACTCCCAGATAGGCGAAGAAGCCCGGGGTGCCGCCGACGCGCGTATTCCGGAAAATGGTGTTCCAGGAAAGAGCGATGGCCCATGAGGGGAGCATGTAGGGGACGATCAGCATCAGGCTGAAGAATTTCTTGTGCGGGATATCGCTGCGTACCATCAACCAGGCAAAGGAACTGCCAAGGACGATGCACAGCATGCTGGTGCAACCCGCGATGACCAGCGAATGGGCCAGCGGGATGTAGAACATGTTCTTGGCGATCATGCTGTGGAAGATGCGTTGCCAATAGTAAAACGTGAATTGCCCGGCGTGGCTGCCCTTTACCGCCTTTACATCTACCTTTGCCAACGTGAAGGAACTGGCGATCATCTCGACCAGCGGGAACAAAATCAGATAGGACAACAGGACGATCGCCACCAACGTCATGATGTTGTAGGGCGTGGTGAAAGCCTCGTGCAGTTCATTCTTCAGGCGCTTGGACGAAAACCGGGCTGTTTTTGACATATTACGACAAGTGTACCATTCCGCGGAGGGGTTTTCCACAGGGAAATCACACTTTCCACATGGTTTTCTCGTACTTTTCTCGCACAAACGTCTGAAAAAGTTTTCCCTTGATGTGGCACATGGTGAGGGATTTGGGAACCGATTGGTGTCCAGGTGCAAGGAAAGGACGGTATTCCGGGAGGCGACTGGACAGCCGTCTAAGGGCCTTTGCGGTATGGACAGGGAAGCGCATCACCGAATACCGCAAGGCCTTGAAGGGGGGGAAGATCCCTATGCCCTTCTCCTGGACACACTGCGTGCATGGTGGAGGACAGGAAGCGCCGCAAGCGAAGCCCAGCCCGCCATGATGGCAAGCGTGGTGCCGGCGACCATGCAGAAACGGACGAAGGAAAAGCCCTGCGCCATCCTCCTTTGCGGATTCACGGCTCCATGGACGCGGGTTGCAGCCTGGCCAAAAGGAACGCTGATCCATGTCTTGAAGGAACTTGTGGCCATGACGAAGATGGAAAGGACGACCAATGCGGCCAGCAGGACGCAAAGGCCACGCCACGTTCCTTTGGAAAGCCTGGCGGGCTTGCAGATGCGCTCGATGTGCAAGCCGAGGTGCAGGCCGACCAGAATCAGGAAAAGCGCCGCGGCAAAGAAGTGGACGGGGATCATGAATTTCCCGCCATCATGGGGAAAGAGCTTCTTGCTGGCCATCACTCCGGAGACCAGAAGGAGGAGGGTCACGAGCACGAGGGCGACATCGACAAAAACCATGCATCGGACCTTTGCGCTCACTCCTCTCCGGAACAGGCGTGAGAAAACCGAGCGGACCCAGGAGGCATGCATGGCAAGATGTACCAGGCAGAGGACGAGCAGGCCTAGGCCTGCTACCTCGTGATACATCAACGATATGGCGTTCTTGCTGAACACTGTCAGGAACCCGAGAACCAGAACCAGGTCAATTCCGTAGAAACATGCTTTTTTCATGCCCCCAACATACCGGATTTTCCAACGTGCCCATAAGAGGACTTCACCGTTTTTCACGAAACATCACTGTTGCGCACACCCAAAAGCCATGATAGGATAGGACGAAAAGTACATTCGCCCGAGAGAAAAGAGAACAGGGCACGCGTATCCGGAAGGGATAGGTGTGTCTTGTTCTTTTTGTATGTCTCCAGGAGAAAGGAGGATTCCGAAAGATGGATTATGATGTACTGGTCATCGGCGGAGGCGTGACGGGGTGTTCGGTTGCCCGTAGCTTGTCCCGTTACGACCTGAGAATCGCCCTGTTGGAGAAGGACGAGGACGTGTGCAGCGGCACGAGCAAGGCAAACAGCGCCATCGTCCATGCAGGCTACGACCCGGTTCCTGGCACGCTGAAGGCAAAACTGAACATTGAAGGGTCGCGGATGATGCCCCAGCTTGCCAAGGATCTTGACATCGACTTCAAGCAGAATGGGTCGCTGATCGTCTGCTTCGACGAGGCTGACAAGCCCAAGCTCCAGGAACTGTACGACCGGGGTATCGCCAACGGCGTTCCCGACATGAAGATCCTCTCCGGTGACGAGGTCCGTGCCTTGGAGCCGAACCTTTCCCAGAACATTGTCGCCGCACTGCTCTGCCCGACTGGCGGAATCGTCTGCCCCTTCGGCCTTACCATCGCCTTGGCAGAGAACGCCTATGAGAATGGCGTGGAGTTCCGCTTCAACAGCGAGGTGGAGCATATCGGACGGATTGATGGTGGCTGGAAAGTCGACCTGAAGGGCGGCAAGAGCCTGAGCGCGACCTACGTGGTCAACGCCGCTGGCATCTATGCGGACAAACTCCACAACATGGTCTGTGAAAAACCCATCAAGATCGTCGCACGCCGTGGCAACTACATGCTGCTGGACAAGGAAGTCGGCGACTTCGTCAGCCATACCGTCTTCCAGCTGCCGACCAAGGCAGGCAAAGGCGTCCTGGTCACCCCGACCATCCACGGAAACCTGCTGATTGGACCGACTTCGGTGGCCGACAGCGACAAGGAAGACACCCGCACCTACGCCATCGACCTGGATGACGTGGCCGCCAAGGCCGCTCTTTCCGTCAAGGACGGCAAGCTCCCGTTGAGAAAAGTGATCACCAGTTTCAGCGGGTTGCGTGCCCACGAAGTTGGAGACGACTTCATCATCGGCGAGGCTGACGGGGCTCCCGGTTTCTTCGACGTCGCCGGTATCGAGAGTCCGGGACTTTCCTGTAGTCCGGCCATTGGCGACTATGTCGCCCGGATGATTGAGGAAAAGGCCAAGGCACCGGAAAAGGAGCGCTGGGTCGCCACCCGCAAAGGAATCCTCAAAACCCGCGACATGAAGCCCGAGGAGCGGACCCGGCTGATCAAGGAACACCCGGAGTACGGCACGATTGTCTGCCGGTGCGAGCAGATCAGCGAGGGTGAGATCATCGACGCCATCACGCGTCCGCTCGGCGCGGTCAGCATGGACGGCGTCAAGAGACGTTGTCGTGCCGGCATGGGCCGTTGCCAGGCGGGCTTCTGCACGCCACGCACCATGGAACTGCTGTGCAAGTACCGGAAGATGCGGATGGAAGAGGTCTGCAAGAACCAGAAGGGCAGCGAGCTGATCAAGGGGGCGAACAAATGAGACATGACATCGTGATTATCGGCGGTGGTCCCGCAGGACTGGCGGCCGCCGTCTCCGCGCGCAAGCAGGGGGTCGGGGATATCCTGATTCTGGAGCGTTCCGAGTCCCTTGGAGGCATCCTGAACCAATGCATCCACAACGGCTTCGGCCTGCATACCTTCAAGGAGGAACTCACCGGACCGGAGTATGCGCAGCGGTTCATCGACCAGGTGCTGGAACTTGGCATTCCCTACAAGACCAACAGCATGGTCTTGGACGTCCAGCCCCATAGGGTCACCTACATCAACCGCGAGGAGGGCATGGTCACCGTCGAGGCGGGTGCCATCATCCTTGCCATGGGTTGTCGTGAACGTCCCCGTGGCGCCCTGAACATTCCCGGTTACCGCCCGGCTGGCATCTATTCCGCCGGTACCGCCCAGAGGCTGATGAACATCGAGGGATACAAGGTCGGCAGCAAGGTGGTCATCCTCGGAAGCGGGGATATCGGCCTGATTATGGCCCGCCGCATGACGCTGGAAGGCGCCAAGGTCGAGGTGGTTGCCGAGCTGATGCCCTATTCTGGGGGTTTGAAGCGCAATATCGTCCAGTGCCTGAACGACTATGGCATTCCTTTGAAGCTGAGCCATACCGTGGTCGACATCGAGGGCAAGGAGCGGGTGACCGGCATCACGATCGCCGAGGTCGGCCCGGACCACAAGCCTGTCAAGGGAACCGAGGAGCACTATGAGTGCGACACCTTGCTTCTTTCCGTCGGATTGCTGCCTGAGAACGAACTCTCCCGCTCCGCCGGCGTCTCGATCAGCCCGGTGACCAATGGACCGGTCGTCGACGACACGCTGGAAACGAGCCAAGAGGGCATTTTTGCCTGTGGCAACGTGCTGCATGTCCATGATCTGGTCGACTACGTCTCCGAGGAGGCGACGCTGGCCGGCAAGAATGCGGCGCTGTATGTGCAAAACGGCGCCAAACCCAAGCACGAGATTCCGTTGGTAGCCCAGGATGGCGTCCGCTACACCGTTCCCCAGACCATCGACATCGCCACCATGGCCGACATGGTCACGGTCCGCTTCCGCGTCACCGGGGTGTTCCAGGGACGCTCGGTCTGTGTCTATTATGACGATACATGCGTGACCCGTCTGAAGAAGAAGGTGATGGCTCCTGGAGAGATGCAGCAGGTGCTGCTGACCAAAAAGAGCTTTGTCGGACACGAGGGGGTCAAGACCATTACGGTCAAGACCGAGGAGAACTGAAGATGAGTACGAAAGAATTGACCTGTATCGGCTGCCCGCTCGGCTGCCAGATTACGGTGGAATTTGACGACGAGAAGAAACAAGTCGTCTCCGTTACGGGCAACTCCTGCAAGACGGGCGACATCTATGCCCGCAAGGAGGTGACCAACCCGACCCGTATTGTCACCAGCTCGATTCCGGTCACCGGAGGAGATGCCGTACGTGTTTCCTGCAAGACGCAGCACGACATCCCCAAATCGATGATTTTCGAAATCATGCAGGAGATCCACAAGGCAAGCGCAAAGGCGCCGCTGAAGATTGGCGACGTCCTGATCCACGATATTTGTGGTACAGGAGTAGACGTGGTCGCGACAAGGAACGTCCATGCTGCAAGATAAGAAATCCCTCATCGCAAGGTGCCGCCATTTCGTCCTCGACATGGACGGTACCTTCTACCTTGGAGATCGGCTCTTGCCTGGCAGCATGGGGTTCCTGCGGAAGGTGGAGGAGACGGGGCGCGACTTCATCTTCTTCACCAATAACTCCTCTCGCAGCCCGAGGGTCTACATTGACCGGCTTGCCGGCATGGGTTGTCCCATCACACCCCGCCAGATCATGACCAGCGGGGATGTGATGATCGAGTTCCTGCATGCGAACTATCCCGATGCGAGGGTCTACCTGTTGGGAACCCCTGCGTTGGAGGAAAGTTTCCGCGAGGCGGATATCCGCCTGGTGGAGGACGATGCCGAGGTCGTGGTGGTGGGATTCGACCAGACCTTGACCTACCAGAAGCTGGTCAAGGCCTGCGATTTCATCCGTCACGGGGCTGTCTATCTTGCCACCCATCTGGATATCAACTGTCCGGTAGAGGGAGGTTTCATTCCCGATGTGGGCTCCTTCTGCGCCCTGATCGACAAGTCCGTCGGAGGTGGGGCGCACCCGCGGGTGACCGGAAAACCGCACCGCGAGACGGTCGACATGGTGGTCCGCAGGACGGGATGGAAGCGTGAGGAAATCGCTTTTGTCGGGGACCGCATTTATACCGATGTGGCGACCGGGGTGGATAACGGGGCCATCGGGCTCCTCGTCCTTTCCGGCGAGGCGACGATGCAGACGGTGGCCGAAAGCACGACGAAACCTGATGGAATCTTCCAGGATCTGGGGGAAATCGCCGGTTACCTTTCCTGAAACGCCCACCTGATGAAATCCCTGGCCGCCTCGGTGCGGATCGAGTTGCGGGGGATGAAGAGGTAATAGGGTTTTTCAGGATGCCGGCCTTGGACGAACCGGCTCTGGCCCATCTCCAAGGCCACGGCCTTTTCTGTGCCGTCGCTTTGCTTCCGGTAGACGAAGTAGGGGGAGAGTTCCGGTACGAGTGTCTGGAGGTCCACCATGGAAAGGCCGGCCTCGTAGTGCTCCAGCACCTCTTTGGTCGAGACGACGAAGTCCAGCTCCTTGGCCGCTAGGTAGGCCATGATCTTGCTGGTCGAGGCGGTCACCAACTGGTCCGAGGAACCGAAGACGATGTAGAGGCTGTCCTCGAAGTTGACGCGCTTTCGGACCAGGCGGGAATACTCCTTCTCGATGGCGTCGGCAGGGAAGAGGTTGTAGTCGTCGTTGGTGAAGAAGCCTTGCAGGAAGACCGGGTGGGCCACCTGCCAGACGGCGTCGGCAGTCAGAACCAGGGCGAGCAGCAAGAGCAGGAGTTTTCCGAGTTTCCGCATAGGCGTCAGTATACGGCAAAGGGGAGAAAATGGCGATGGACTGGCAGGGAATGTTCGACCCGGAGAACAGCTTCTGGGTGTTTTGGGACAAGGTCTTCGATGTCTGCGTGCTTGCCATCCTCTGGCTGGTCTGCTCCCTTCCTGTCCTTACCTGCGGCGCTGCCACGGTCAGCCTGCTTTCCTATACCCTGAAACAGGCCGATGGCACGGAGGGGTATGCGCTTCGGTCGTTTTTTCGGGAATTCGCCCGGTCCTTTCTTCCCGCCACCCTCCTGTGGCTTGCGACCCTTCTGGCCGGAGGAATCCTCTATCTGAATCTCTATGCGGTGGGGCGGATGACGGTTCCTGGCTGTGTCCGGCTTCCGTTGTACAGCCTGGCGCTCTGCCTGGTCTTCCTGTTCGCTTGCGAAGTGGTCTGGTCGTATGCCCTGCTGGCTTCCTTCCGCATTGGAGCAGGGAAGGCGGTGCGGGACGCGCTGGCGATGGCTGCCAGATATCCGGTGCGGACGTTGCTTTCCATCGCTTTGCTGGCCGGGACGGTGCTGGCGACCTGGTGGCTGCCGGTCCTTTTCTTCGTCTGGTTCGCCCTCTCCCTGTTTTTGCAGTCGATGGTGCTCAGAGGTGCGGTCTTGGAGCTGCGGTCGTCTGTCTGACAATCAGCTTGTTCTGGAATTCCATGTGGGTGACAGCCAGGTCCGATGCCCCGTCCAGTTTCCGTTTGAGCAGCTGGAATGCGCATTGTCCGCGCAGGTTGATGTAGTGGTCCACCGTTGTCAGGTCAACCCCATGGAACTGCGAGGGGTAGATGTTGTCGAAACCGGCGACGCTGTAGTCTTGCGGGATGCGCTTGCCCTCTTGGGCCAGGCCGTCCATCACCCCATATCCGACCATGTCGTTGACCGCCACCACGGCGGTCACCTCGGGATGAGCCTCCAGAAGCTCATGTGCCAGCTGCATGCCTGTAGTATGCTCGATTTCGACGGTGGAGAGCTCCCTGCTGGAGTCGATGTCCTTGGTGAGCAACTCGATGACGCCTTTCCCCTCATAGACATTCCTGAGTCCTTCCAGACGAAGGAGCCTGCTGGAATGCTGCTTGTTCAGACTGGTGGAGAGGTATGCGATATGGGTGTGCCCCAGGGAGAGCAGATGGCGTCCCATCAGCTTGCCCGCGTCGAAGTTGCTCACCTCTACGGTATCCAGCTTTGGTGCCGTGCCCTTGTCGGCGACAACGACCAGCGGCAGTTTCCTGGCGATTTTGGCGGCGATTTCCGGTTGTTGGGGCGCCATGGCGAAAATCGTCCCGCAGATACGGGGGTCGGCTACGATGTCGACGATTGCCTTTTCCCTGCGCAGGTCCCAGTAGGTGTTGCAGATCAGCGTGCAGAAGCCCGCTTCCTGGGCCTTCAGCTCGATGCCTTGCAACAGCGTGGCATAGTACGGGTTGATGACCGACGGGCAGACGATAAGGACGATATTGCGCTTGGCGTTCCTGTTCTCATAGCCTATTTCGCGTGCGCATTCCCAGACCCGGTCGACTGACTCTTGGGAGAACCGATGGGCCTGCTTCCCGCTGAGAATCATGCTGACGGCGGCAGTGGAAAGCCCGGTTTGTTCCGAAATCATCGAAAGGGTTGGTCGTTTCCTCATACTTCCATTAAACAATTTTTACTTAAAAAAGCAAGGAAATTATGCAAGGAATACACATTATGATGCCTCTAATCGCAAAAATAAATTGACATCATCCATTTTCACGCATAACCTACACATGCATGGACGTAAGTTAATATTGTTGAAATTTCCAAAAGGAGGGAATATGAAACAGTTGATGAGACGGAGTATGCTTGCCTTTTTGGCTACGAGCATGGTCGCTGGTGGTTTGTTCGCCCAAGGTGGCAAGGAAGCCGCTCCCAAGGCCGCCGCGAACGACGCAAGCAAGTACGAAGTGACCGCGCCGATTGAGATTACCTGGTGGCATGCGCTGGAGAACCAATACCAGCCGCTGATCGACGAGATTGTCAACAACTTCAACACCAAACAGGACAAGATCAAGGTCAAGGCCGAATATATCGGCAATTACAGCACTGTCAACGAGACGCTGGTCGCGGCCCAGGCCGCCGGGCAGGGGCTTCCCGCTCTGGTCGTCGCCAACACTCCGTACGTCGCCCAGTATGGCGCGGCCGGCCTGTGCGAGGACCTGAATCCCTACATCAAGGCAACCGGATTCGACATCGATGACTTCGGTGAAGGTATGATCAAGGCCTCGTCGTACGAGGACAAGCAGGTTTCCCTCCCGTTCCTGATTTCCACGCAGGTCATGTACTACAACAAGACGATGGCCGACGCGAAGGGCATCACCATTCCTACGTATTTCAAGGATATGGATTCCTTCCTTGAGAAGGTCACCGAGTATAACGCCGACGGCTCGACGAAGGTATGGGGCACCGTCGTTCCCGGATGGGACCAGTGGTATTTCGAGACCTTCTTCCTGAACAACGGCGTCAACATCATCAATCCTGACCGGAAGACCACCGACTTGAACGGTCCCGCCGCCGTGGCGACCACCAAGGCGATCGGAGGCTGGATGAAGAAGGGGCAGGCATACTTTGCCACCGGCAAGGGCGCTTCCGCCAACATGCGCCAGGCCTTTATCGAGCAGAAGGCTTTCAGCGTCCTGCATACCAGCTCGCTGTACAACACCTATGTTGACCGATGCAAGGACTTCGAGGTCGGCATGGCATGGTTCCCCGCATCCGATACCCGCAAGCAGGAAATCGGCGGATGCGTCTTGCTGATTCCGGCCAAGAACGACCAGCAGACCAAGAATGCCGCCTGGCAGTTCCTTTCCTATCTGTGCAGCAAGGAAGTCAACATGAAGTGGGCTGAGGGTACCGGGTACATGCCGACCCGCAAGAGCGTGCTCGAGACCGAAGAGGGCAAGGCGTTCCTTGCCAAGAAACCGGCGTTCAAGTGCATCTTCGACAACCTGGACAACATCTATCCGCGCATCCAGCATCCCGGTTGGAACCAGCTTGCATCCATCTGGATGAGCTATCTCTCCCAGTTCTACAACGAGGGAAAACCCGTGGATAAGAACATCGACCAGATGGCGGAGGAGATCAACGAGGCTCTTGAAGACAGTCTGCAGTAAGAGGTGATTGCCCGAGGGGTACCAGCGCTTGTTGGTACCCCTCTTGTATACGTTGTGTGCTTTGACGACAAGGAGATTCCTTATGAAATCAATCAAACCCCGGACGCTTGACCATCTGAAGGATTTCGGGTGCACCGTCCCCGCTTTGGTTCTGATTCTTGTTTTTACCTACTGGCCGATTGTGAGGCTCATCCAGATCAGCTTCACCAACTGGAACCTGCTGAACGACTCCTATAAATATGTGGGCTTCAAGAACTGGAAATGGCTTTTCACCGGATCTGGAACCAAATATCTTCTGAATTCTCTGAAGGCGACGATCATCTACTCCTGCGGTGAGATCCTGATCACCCTGTTTGGCGGTTTGGTCCTCGCGTTGATTTTCAATACGGAACATCACGGCTACAGTGTCATGCGTGCGGTCGTCTTCATGCCGAAGTATGTCGCCATGAGCAGCGCGGCAGTGGTTTTCCTGTGGATGCTGAACACCCAGTACGGCGTTTTCAACTATTTCCTTACCCGGATGGGTTTCAGGCCGGTCGACTGGCTGCAGGACAGCCACACGGCCATGCTCAGCGTCCTGATGCTCACCGGCTGGCGGGCCATCGGCTACGGCATGATCATCTATTTGGCCGCCATGCGCGCCATCAGCAAGGACTACTACGAGGCTGCCGAGCTGGACGGAGCCACCTACTGGCAGAGTCTGCGCCTGATTACCCTGCCGCTTCTCACCCCGACCACGCTCTTCCTCTTTGTGACCACGTTCCTCTCCTCGATGAAGGTTTTCCAGAGCATCGATATCTTGACCGGTGGCGGACCATACCGGTCGACCGAAGTGTTCGTCTACAAGATCTACCAGTACGCCATGGTGGATTTCCGCATGGACCGCGCGGCGACGATGGCGCTTGCCTTTTTCCTGTTGCTGCTCTTGTGCACTGCCGCCACCATGCGTATCAGCCGTGGCAGGGTAAATTATGAGTCCTGAGGGGTGGAAAGGAAATATGAACAAGAGAACAGAATCACTGCATGAATTGGAAATCCGCGCCATCCGCAGGAGGCGTTTTTTCACCGTGCTCCAGTATGTGATGGCGATTGTCGTCACCTTGGTGGCGCTCTTTCCTCTCTATTGGATGCTGATCAGCAGCGTGAAGAGCCAGGACGAGGTGCTCCGGCTGATTCCGACCTTCTGGCCGCATGAGTTCCATTTCGAGAACTATCTGCACGTGATGCAGAAGGTCAACTTCGGCAAATACTATCTGAACACGATCATCATGACCGCCGGCATCATGTTCGGCGAGATCGTCACCGGCATCTTCGCCGCCTATGGGTTCTCCAAGGGAGAGTTCCGGTACAAGAACACCTTGTTCCTGGTGGTGCTTGGCGCCCTGATGATTCCCATCCAGGTCACCTTCATCCCCATCTACATCATGTTCGCCCGGCTCCACCTGACCGACACCTATCTTGGCCTGATCCTGCCCAGCGCGGTCAGCCCCTACTATATCTTCATGCTTCGCCAATCCTTCATGGCTATTGATGACAGCTACATCGACGCGGCAAAGATCGACGGGGTGGGAAAGGTCGGCATCATCGTCAAGATCCTGACTCCGATGTGCAAGTCGACGTTGTTCACCGTCACGTTGGTGACCTTCACCAGCGGCTGGAACAACTATTTCTGGCCAAAGATCATCGCCAAGGAGGAGAGCCACCGGGTGCTTACCGTCGGCCTTGCCAAGCTGAAGGAGACGTTCGCCGGTCAGGACACGATGAACAACCACGAGATCATGGCAGGCGCGGTCATGGCGATTTTGCCGGTGGTGATAGTGTTTTTTATCTTCCAAAAGTATATGCTTACGGGCTATAGCAAGGCAGCGATGAAATAAGCTGCAATCGAGGTGTGGAATCATGATGACGATTGTCGCTCATCGGGGATACAGCGGTTGCTACCCCGAAAACACGATGCTTTCTTTCCAGAAGGCGGTCGAGGCGAAGACTGACGAGATCGAGCTGGATGTCCAGCTGACCAAAGACCACCAGGTGGTGGTGATCCACGACGAGAGGGTCGACCGTACGACCGACGGCGTGGGCAATGTGCGCGACTATACCTTGAAGGAGATTCAGAAACTGGACGCATCCAAGGCAGGGAACGGCCAGTTTTCCTCCCAGCGCATTCCTTCGTTCGAGGAATACTGCGAGTGGGCGTCCGGACAGCCGGTGGTGACCAACATCGAGCTGAAGACGGGAATCGTCTACTATCCTGATATCGAGCAGAAGACAATCGATATTCTGGAGAAATACCAGTTGGTGGGGAAGGTGATGTTCAGCTCGTTCAACCACCTTTCTCTGGTCAACGCCAAACAGATTTGCCCGGAAATACCGGTTGGCGCGCTTGTGGGAAAGAATGGCATCGTCAATGCCGGTTTCTACTGCAAGAAGTTCGGCTTCGAGTTCTATCACCCGAGCTACGAGGCCTTGGACGACGAGAAGGTCAAGGAAATCCACGACCATGGGATCCTGATGAATGTCTGGACGGTCAACGGAATGTGCGAACTTGAGAAGCTCCAGCGCTGGGGCGTGCGAGGGGTGATCACCAACTTCCCGACAGTATGCCGTGCCTACGTGCGCGGACTGGGACTGTAACCTATGCGTCGCCATCCGCTTGTCCTGTTGCTCCTGCTTCTCTGCGGCGCCCTTTGGGGTGCCACCGCGGAGGTGGACCGGTATGCAGACTTGACCAGGAGCTCCGCGACCGATGGAAAGGTTGTCTTCTATTTCATCGACCTCGACGTTCCGAAGGATAGTCCGGACAAGAGTGGTGACGCCACCTTGGTGGTAGCGCCCGATGGGGCGACCATGCTGATTGACTGCGGGCACCCGGCCTCAGGGCGGGACGTGGTCGATCTGCTTCATGCTCTTGGACTGACAAGGATTGATGTGTTTGTCAATTCCCATCCCCATATCGACCACCTCGGCGCCTTCCCGGAGGTTGCCGACGCCGTCGATATCGGGCAGGTCTTCCGGACGCGGCTGGAGTACCATACCCGATATACCCGGGCCTTCGCTGATACGGTCGAGAAGAAACGGATTCCCCTCGGGTACCTCGCGGATGGGGATGCGTTCGATTTGGGTGGCCAGGTCCATGTCGAGGTGCTGGGACCTGCCCAAGGAGACATCAACCCTCCGCCCGGGCAGCTTGACACCGCCTGCATCAACAACAGCTCGATGGTGCTGCGCATCACCTATGGGGATTCGGTCGCCCTGTTTGCGGGGGACCTGTATCGAAGTGGCGAGCAGGAGGTTCTGGAAAAGCATCCGGACAAGCTGAAGGCGGACCTTGCCAAGGCAGACCATCATGGCATCGATACGAGCAACATCCTTCCTTGGGTCAAGGCGGTCAGGCCCACGGTAGTCGTCGCGATGAACGACGTCATGGGGAGCATGAGTGTCTACAAATCCTATCTGAAGAGAGGGGCGACCTTCTACCATACCAATTTCAACGGGTTGGTGAAGGTGGAGATGGGCAAGAACCACGACCTGGCTGTGGAGACCCAATATGATAGCTGGGTGGAGAAAGGTGGACAGCAGTGAGCCGCATGCAGGAAATTCTCGATATGTTTGCTGGCAGCCCGATTGTCGCGGCAGTCAAGAGCGACGAGCTTTTGGATGCCGCCTTGTCGAGTTCCAGTTCTATCGTGTTCATCCTTTACGGATCCCTGCTTACCATCGCCAGCGAGGTGCAGCGGATCAAGGCTTCCGGAAAGACGGCCATTGTCCATGTCGATCTGGTCGAGGGATTGGGCCGTGACCCTGTGGCCGTGGACTACATCAAGCATGAGACCAAAGCCGATGGGATCATCAGCACCAAACAACCTCTGGTCCGTCGTGCCCATGAGCTTGGTCTCATTGCCGGGCAGCGTACCTTCATCGTCGATTCCATGGCCTTGGAGAACACCAAGAGCCAGTTGCGAAATTTCCGTCCTGACTTTCTGGAGGTGATGCCGGGACTTTTGACCGGAATCATTGATGAACTCCATGTGGTCAGCGAGGTCCCCTTGGTTGCAGGCGGGTTGATCCGGACAAAAAAAGAGATTCTGGAAGCCCTGCGGGGCGGTTCCTGCGCAATTTCAACCACAAAACGTGAACTTTGGTCTCTTTAAAAATTTTTTCAGAAAAAAAGATGGGCGGTATTGACAGATTTAGGGGCTTTTTAGTATGTTACATATCGCACGCCGCAGGGAGCTAACGAAAGCTTGAGCGACTGGTTGTTTGACAGTTTATAGATGAAGGGAAGAGAAGATAGCCTTTTGACGATGATGTATGTCGTTGGTTGAAAGGGAGTTAGTGGAAACTTGTGAGGAGTTTTCTAGTCAATTCCGAACAAAGAACGAGAATGAAGGTTGAGTATGTCAGCCAGAGAAGTAGTTCGAGGAAGGTCTTGGTTGGATTTGAAGTAGATTGTGTTCCGGGGGCTTCGGCCTCCGGGTAAGCAATGACGGAGAGTTCGATCCTGGCTCAGAACGAACGCTGGCGGCGCGTCTTAAGCATGCAAGTCGAGCGGGAGGGGCAGCGATGCCCCGAGAGCGGCGGACGGGTGAGTAACGCGTGGACAACCGACCCTCCGGTGGGGGATAGCCGAGCGAAAGCGCGGATAATACCGCATGAGACGGAGCGGGGGCGGCCCTGTTCCGGGAAAGCGCCTGCGGGCGCGCCGGGGGACGGGTCTGCGTCCCATCAGCTAGACGGCGGGGTGAAGGCCCACCGTGGCGACGACGGGTAGCCGGCCTGAGAGGGTGGACGGCCACATTGGGACTGGGAACGGCCCAGACTCCTACGGGAGGCAGCAGCTAAGGATCTTCCGCAATGGGCGAAAGCCTGACGGAGCGACGCCGCGTGGACGATGGAGGCCGGAAGGTTGTGAAGTCCTTTTCTCGGGGGGGAACAACCGTGCCAGGGAATGGGCGCGGGGTGACGCGGACCGAGGAATAAGCCCCGGCAAACTACGTGCCAGCAGCCGCGGTAACACGTAGGGGGCGAGCGTTGTTCGGATTCATTGGGCGTAAAGGGCGCGCGGGCGGCCGGGCGAGCCTGCCGTGAAATCCCCGTGCTCAACACGGGGGGGTCGGCGGGGACTGTCCGGCTGGAGTACCGGAAGCGGCGGCGGAATTCCTGGTGTAGGGGTGAAATCTGTAGATATCAGGAAGAACACCGATGGCGAAGGCGGCCGCCGGGCCGGATACTGACGCTGAGGCGCGAAGGTGCGGGGAGCGAACAGGTTTAGATACCCTGGTAGTCCGCACAGTAAACGATGTGCACCGGGTGGCGGGCGGGAACGCTCGGCACCGAAGCGAACGCAGCAAGTGCACCGCCTGGGGAGTATGCCCGCAAGGGTGAAACTCAAAGGAATTGACGGGGGCCCGCACAAGCGGTGGAGCATGTGGTTTAATTCGATGATACGCGAGGAACCTTACCAGGGCTTGACATGCGCGGGAGGCGCTCCGAGAGGGGCGCGCCCTTCGGGGCCCGCGCACAGGTGCTGCATGGCTGTCGTCAGCTCGTGCTGTGAAGTGTTGGGTTAAGTCCCGCAACGAGCGCAACCCCTTCTGCCAGTTGCCAGCATTCGGTTGGGCACTCTGGCGGGACCGCCGGCGACAAGCCGGAGGAAGGCGGGGACGACGTCAAGTCATCACGGCCCTTATGTCCTGGGCGACACACGTGCTACAATGGCAGGTACAGAGCGAGGCGAGCCCGGAAGGGTGAGCGGACCGCAGAAAGCCTGTCCCAGTACGGACTGGGGCCTGCAACCCGGCCCCACGAAGTTGGAATCGCTAGTAATCGCGCATCAGCATGGCGCGGTGAATACGTTCCCGGGCCTTGTACACACCGCCCGTCACACCATCCGAGTCGGGGGCGCCCGAAGCCGCCAGGCCAACCGCGAGGGGGCCGGTGTCGAAGGTGCGTCCGGCGAGGGGGGTGAAGTCGTAACAAGGTAGCCGTACCGGAAGGTGCGGCTGGATCACCTCCTTTCTGGAAAGAAAGGTAACGGCCCCGCGCACACCGCGCGGGGGCGGAGCGATTGCCTCCCTGTGGTGGGGGGCCGGCGTCCCGAAGGCAACTCTTCCCCCTTCCCCCGGTCGCGGGGACTATGCGGGGGCATGGCCCAGCTGGCTAGGGCATCGGCTTTGCAAGCCGAGGGTCGGGGGTTCGAACCCCCCTGCCTCCAGTGGAAGGATGTTTGAAAGAAGAGCGAGAGGGCGGGAAGGATGATGTGGTCAAGCAATGGAGGGTCCGTGGAGGATGCCTTGGAGCCACCAGGCGATGAAGGACGCGGCAAGCTGCGATAAGCCGCGGGGAGCTGCAGCGTAGCTGAGATCCGCGGACGTCCGAATCGGGTAACCGGCACGCCGGAGGGCGTGCGTCCCGCGGCCGAACACATAGGCGGCGGGAAGCCATACGCGGGGGAGTGAACCATCTGAGTACCCGCAGGAAGAGAAATCAAACGAGATTCCGCCAGTAGCGGCGAGCGAACGCGGAGGAGCCCAAACCGGGCGGCTTCGGCCGGCCGGGGTTGCAGGGCCGGCGCGGGGTTTTCCCGCGGTCCGTGGGCATGCGAGCGGAACGGTCTGGGAAGGCCGGCCGGAGCGGGTGAGAGCCCCGTACGCGAAGCGATGCCCGGGGCCGTGGCGCCGGAGCCTGAGTACCGCGGGACACGAGGAATCCCGCGGGAAGCTGGGGGGACCACCCTCCAAGGCTGAACACTCGGTGGCTACCGATAGAGCAGAGTACCGTGAGGGAAAGGTGAAAAGGACCCCGGGAGGGGAGTGAAAGAGAACCTGAAACCACGGACCCGCAAGCGGTCGCGGCGGGGCTTTAGCCCCGTGGCGGCGTGCCTTTTGTAGAATGAGCCTGCGAGTTGCCGTGCGTGGCGAGGCGAGGGGACGGGAGTCCCGGAGCCGGAGGGAAACCGAGTCCGAACAGGGCGCGAGTCGCGCGTGGCAGACCCGAAGCCAAGTGATCTAGCCGCGGCCAGGCTGAGGCAGGGGTGAAACCCTGTGGAGGGCCGAACCTAAGTCCGCTGAAAAGGGCTGGGACGAGCTGCGGCTGGGAGTGAAAGGCTAAACAAACTTGGAGATAGCTGGCACTCTCCGAAATAGCTTTAGGGCTAGCGTCGTGCGGAAAGCGCGGGAGGTAGAGCACCGGATAGGCGAGGGGCCGTCACTGGCTGCCGGGCTTAACCGAACTCCGAATGCCCGCGCGTGGCGCACGGCAGCCAGACGGCGGCTGATAAAGGCCGTCGTCGAGAGGGGAACAGCCCGGACCGCCGGCCAAGGTCCCGAATGCGCGCCGAGTGGGAAAGGAGGTGCGGATGCACAGACAGCCAGGAGGTTGGCTCAGAGGCAGCAACGCCTCCAAGGAGTGCGTAACAGCTCACTGGTCGAGTATCCGCGCGCCGACAATTCAGCGGGGCTAAGCGCGCAACCGAAGCCGCGGGCCTCCTCCCGTTGGGGAGGGGGCGGTAGGAGAGCATGCCGCATGCGGGCGAAGCGGGGGCGGGAGCCCCCGTGGACGATGCGGCAGAGAGGATGCAGGCATGAGTAACGTGAAAGAGGGGTGGGATCCCCCTCCGCCGGAAGCCTGAGGTTTCCAGGGTAAAGGCAATCTGCCCGAGGGTCAGCCGGCCCCTAAGGCGAGGGTGAGGACCGTAGCCGACGGGAAGCGGGTCAACATTCCCGCGCCGGCCGCGCTTACGATGGTGGCGACACGCGAGGACTGTGCGCGCGGGCTGGCGGAATAGCCCGCGGAAGGCGCGAGCCTGCGAGGGCCGGGGGAAAATACGGCCCGAGGCGAGCGCGGAAGGAGCCCTCCCACGGGGGGGCGAAGGCGCACGGTTCATGGCGGCGAGAAAGAGCCACTGGGAGCTACGCGGCCGACCGTACCAGAGACCGACACAGGTGGGCGAGCTGAGAATGCGAAGGCGGCGGAAGAGTTCGCGTCAAGGAACTCGGCAAAAAGCATGCGTAACTTCGGGAGAAGCATGGCTCCCGCGAGGGAGCCGCAGAGAAACGGCCCATGCGACTGTTTACCAAAAACACAGGTCCGCGCGAACCGGCGACGGGAGGTATGCGGACTGACACCTGCCCGGTGCCGGAAGGTCAAGGGGAGCCGTCAGCGCGAGCGAAGCGGCGAGCCCAAGCCCCGGCAAACGGCGGCCGTAACTATAACGGTCCTAAGGTAGCGAAATTCCTTGTCGGGCAAGTTCCGACCCGCACGAAAGGTGTAACGATATGGGCGCTGTCTCGACGCGAAATCCGGTGAAATTGAAGTCCAGGTGAAGATGCCTGGTACCCGTGGTTAGACGGAAAGACCCCGTGAACCTTTACTTCAGCCTGGCGCCGGCGTGCGCAAGGGCACGTGCAGGATAGGCGGGAGGCGGAGAACCGGGCCCCTCAGGGTCCGGGGAGCCGGCGGTGAGATACCGCCCCTGCCCTTGCGCGCCCCTAACCCGCGGCGCGAACCGGCGCGGGGACTACGCCAGGCGGGAAGTTTGACTGGGGCGGTCGCCTCCCAAAAGGTAACGGAGGCGCGCGAAGGTCGCCTTAGGACGGTCGGGAATCGTCCGGCAAGCGCAAAGGCACAAGGCGGCCTGACTGCGAGCCCGACACGGCGAGCAGGTGCGAAAGCAGGTCTTAGTGATCTGGCGGTGGCGCGTGGAAGCGCCGTCACTTAACGGATAAAAGGTACTCCGGGGATAACAGGCTGATCTTGCCCAAGAGTTCACATCGACGGCAAGGTTTGGCACCTCGATGTCGGCTCATCGCATCCTGGGGCTGGAGCAGGTCCCAAGGGTTTGGCTGTTCGCCAATCAAAGCGGTACGCGAGCTGGGTTCAAAACGTCGTGAGACAGTTTGGTCCCTATCTGCCATGGGCGCTGGACGTCTGGGGGGTCCTGCCTCTAGTACGAGAGGACCGAGGTGGACGGACCTCTGGTGTACCGGTTGTCCCGCCAGGGGCAGCCGCCGGGTAGCCATGTCCGGAAGGGATAACCGCTGAGAGCATCTAAGCGGGAAGCCCGCCCCGAGATGAGACGTCCCCGAGGCCGTACGGCCTCCTGAAGGAACCGGCGAGACGAGCCGGTCGATAGGCCGGGGGTGCAGGCGCGGCGACGCGCACAGCCCACCGGTACTAATCAGCCGTGAGGCTTGGCCACATCACCGTTCCCGCCGTCTGCGGGAGGGCGCAGGGCGGACGCACAGCAGTGCTTCCAGCCGTACGCCGGCCCGGCGGCCACAGCGAGGGGGCCATACCCGTTCCCATCCCGAACACGGAAGTCAAGCCCCTCCACGCCGATGGTACTGCGGTCTTTCCGCGGGAGAGTAGGTAGCCGCCGGGCCCTTTCTTTTTCCCCATCTCGCGTGCGGTCCCCCGCACGCTTTTTTT
>Ga0256404_1005438_pt1 | contig 22509 bp, 20 predicted proteins | sample RumenRJG_01DNA_FD_185990 | JGI IMG/M metagenome (GOLD analysis project Ga0256404, IMG submission 185990) | Bovine rumen microbial communities from Lethbridge, Alberta, Canada - RJG_01 | ecosystem: Host-associated > Mammals > Digestive system > Stomach > Rumen | place: Canada: Alberta | collected...
GACAGCATTCTGATCTCACCGCGTAACAGAATAGATTTTGTTGAAGATCTTAAAGCGATAAATCCTAATATTGACATATCCAAAGCTTTGTAAATGTTTGACATCCGGCAATACACAGACAATGACAGCGACAGCACGGCATGGAACGACTTTGTAATGCGGTCGAAGCAGGGGACCTTCCTCTTTGACCGCCGGTACATGGACTACCACCGCGACCGTTTTTCCGATTACTCACTTCTCTTCTATAAGAAGGGGAAACTCTATGCTTTGTTGCCCGCCAATATCGATGGCGACACGCTATGGTCACATCAGGGACTGACTTATGGTGGGCTGATCACCAACACGCATGCTACAGCAGCCGAGGTATGTACGCTCTTTGAGGAGCTCAACGCTTATCTTCATGACCACGGTATCCGCCATGTGGTCTATAAAGCCATGCCTTGGATCTATCAGCAGTTGCCGGCGGAAGAGGATCTCTATGCCATCTTTAACCGCTGCCAAGCCAGACTCATGGTGCGCAACGTGTCGTCGACCATAGAACAAGCAAAAACGTTGAAGTGGCGGCGCATACGGCAGTTTGGTGCTGACAAGGCGTACAAAGAGGGGATCAGCGTAGCCTGTGATGACAACGCTTATGCCGACTTTTGGCAGGTGTTAACAGAAAACCTTCAACATACCTATCATACACGTCCCGTGCATACCTTAGCTGAGATAAGCCTTTTGCATGGTGCCTTCCCCGACAATATCCGGCTCTATGTGGCTCGTCTTAATGATAAAGTAATTGGTGGCACTGTGCTGTTTATCACGCCTCAGGTGGTTCATGCACAATACATCTCTGCAACTCCTGAAGGCAAGCATCTACATGCCATTGATGCTATCTTCCGCAAAGTGCTCACGGAGGACTACAGGGACTGCCGCTATTTCGACTTTGGCATCTCTAACGAAGACAGGGGCCGTTATCTCAACGAAGGCCTCATCTATCAGAAAGAAGGATTTGGCGGCAGGGCTGTGTGCTACGACTGGTACGATTGGAATGTTGAAGGTTAAGTGTTAAGTGTTGGATGATCTTAATGTTGAGTGTTGAATGGTTTCAATGAAGAATAATGAGTGATGATTTAAGCGGATCCAAACGGGGGAAAAACGATCATACAGAGGAAATGGCAGGCCCCCAAATACCCTATCTATCTTTGCGGAAAGTTACGGCGCAGCATCAGACCGAAATAGAGACCGCCGTCAAGCAGGTTATTGAGAGTGGCTGGTATCTGCAGGGCGAAGCGACGCGGCGGTTTGAAACCGATTACGCAAAGTATATCGGTACAGCGTATTGCATCGGCTGCGGCAACGGGCTCGATGCCCTGACGCTCATCTTCCGGGCTTACAAAGAATTGGGACGGTTGAAGGACGGCGACGAGGTTATCGTCCCGGCCAATACTTACATTGCGTCTATCCTTTCTGTCACGGAGAACAGGCTCAAACCCATATTGGTTGAGCCAAGCATCCATACGTTGGAGATCGATGACACCCTTATAGAGCGTGCGATAACGCCGCGGACAAAAGCCATCCTGCTCGTCCATCTCTATGGCCGTTGCGCCATGACGGACCGCATTGCCTCCATCTGCCGCAACCATCAGCTGCTGTTGGTGGAGGACAACGCTCAGGCTCATGGCTGCACGTTCAAAGGTGTGCATACCGGCGCGTTAGGCGATGCCGCCGCCCACAGTTTTTACCCGGGAAAGAACTTGGGTGCCTTGGGCGATGCCGGAGCTGTCACAACCTCTGACGAGCAGCTTGCCGAGGTCTGCCGCGCCCTGGGCAACTATGGGTCTTCACGCAAATATGTCTTTCCTTATAAAGGACGAAACAGCAGAATCGACGAGATTCAAGCAGCCGTCTTAGATGTCAAACTCAAATATTTGAATGAGGAAAACCTACGGAGAAAAGAGATCGCTAAAAAATATTTTGATGGCATTGACAATCCTTTGATAGGATTGCCCATGAAAGATGGTGATGCCGACAATGTCTTCCATATCTTCCCCGTTTTGTGTGAAACGAGGGACACTTTGCGGAAATATTTGTCTGAGAAGGGGATAGGCTCCATGATCCATTATCCCATTCCTCCCCACAAGCAGGCTTGCTATCGGGAATGGCATGACCGTTCGCTGCCGATCACGGAAAAGATACATCTCGAAGAGCTGAGCGTTCCTTGCAATCCGTGCATGACGGAGGAAGAAGTGGAGACGGTTATAGTAGCGATGAACGGGTATAAAGGCTGATACCCTCACCGCGTACAATCATTGGCTGATAATAATTATTCTACAATAATCACCGTCACGCCCCGGGCTGCCTGAGCTCCCATGACAAGCGCCTGCTCGATGTCGGCCGTCTTGGAGGGACCGCTAATAAATGTACCGAACTGATATTCAGGATCAAACTCGATGCGCTTGTAAGCCTCGTGCATATTATTGACGATGTTGTTCTTGTCGAGGACAATGACTAAATACTCAGAGATGAAGCAGACGGCCTTCTCTTTCATCGTCTGTGGGATCCAGACGCATCCGTTCTCTGCCACACCAATCTTTCCCTCCACAATGCCTACATCAGTGCCGTCGAGCTCCTTGGCTTCTGCCACAGTGTCGGGGTTCTTCTGGGCTATATGGATGTAGGGCAGGTTGCTGGCGAAGTTCTTCGCCTCGGGATATTGCTTCTTGATGACAGCATCTAAGTCGTCAGCCTCCTCTCTCTTCACTTCCACGACATTGCCCCCGACCTTTTCGGTCATCTTCACAAACTGCTTGAAGGTGTCGGGATATTGGATGCCGTCGATGTGCATGTCCGGCATATCATATTGCTCACGTGTGTTGGCACGAAGCTTCTTAAATAAATCTTCTTTGTTCATCGATCTTCTTAAGTCTATTATAACTCAATAACTCAAAAACTCCTAACTCCTAACTCCTAACTTCTATGCTCCCGCTGCTCTCAGCGCTTCTTTTCCACCTTCCGTCTCGATCACTTTTCCTTCGGAAGGCATCACATCCACTTTCGTGGCGTTTGCTTTCTTCCTTTCGGCAACGCGCCGCTTGTAGTCGTCGAGATAAGCCTGCTCCTTTTGGGCAGCGATCTTTGCGTATTCGTTCTCCGGATCTTTGTCTAAGTCGATACGCATCGTGTGGGCGTTGTTGACAAGATCCTTCACCACCTCGCCACCACAGATCAGTCCTGCGGCGGCCGGTACCCAGGCATTGGAACTGGGGATCGTATGGCGCTCGGTGCAGGCCCGCATGTCCTTGGCCGGACAGATACAGTGGTACCGGCAACTGATGTCGGGCTGGTCGATACTCTCTATCGGAAGCTCGGGAGAATAGACAACCTTGAGATGCTTAATGTTCGTCTTCCGCAGTTTCTTACGGATCACTTTTGCCAATGGGTCGTTGATCGTCTTCCAGATATCCGTGACCTGCAGCTGCGTGGCATCGAGCTTATAGGCGGCTCCCATACAGGAGATGAGGGGGATGTTAAGCTCATGGCAACGCTTGATAAGGTCGAGCTTGGCCGTGACAGTGTCGATACAGTCTACCACATAGTCGTAGTTGGAGAAATCGAACTCATCAGCGTTGGAGGGGAGATAGAACGTCTGATATTTCCGCACATGGCACCGCGGATTGATGTCGTGGATACGGTCTTCCGCCACATCCACCTTGTGCCGCCCTACACTGGAGACAGTAGCGAGGATCTGGCGGTTGACATTCGTCAGGCAGACACGGTCGTCGTCTATGATATCTATGGCTCCCACACCGCTGCGGGCCAGTACCTCAACGACATAGCCGCCAACTCCCCCTACACCGAAGACGGCAACGCGGGAGCCGTTGAGCGTGTCTATAGCAGGCTTGCCCAACAACAATTGTGTGCGTGAAAACTGATTTTGCATGATATTTTCTTCTTTCAGGGGGCAAAGTTACGTATTTTTTCGCTATCTTTGTCGCATAAACAAAGAAAAGATTCAGAAGATGGCTACAGAGAGCAAATACACCAAGGAGTTCGAGGATTATTGGAAGACACATGAGGCGGCGCTGCTGCGCGTGGCACCCAAAGTGTTGCGCGACGAGCGGGCCAACAACGGCAAGATGAACACGGCGGGCGACTGGCTATTGTTCATCATCCCGATCATGGCAATGGTCGGCTTTATGAATACCGACTTCATCAAGAAGGAACTTCTCCGATTCCTCGTAGCCATGCTCATCGGCATCGCCTGTTTTGTCTTTTCTGTCTACATCAAGCCTTATGTCACCGGCAAACGCAACATCGTGGATATCGACGCAGATATCAAGGACTACTTCTTCGCTGTCTATCAGCGGGAGGGACTCGCCGGCGTAAAGCAACTATTAGCTTGATATATAGTGTGTTATATTTTAGCGCAGATAGGATGCGATCGTGACACATACGAGGAACGATCGTGACACATACGAGGAACATGTTTCCTTCGGGAAGACATCACACATCCATAAGATCGCTCATGATGCGGTTGCTGATATTGATTCCTTCCCGGGTGAGATGAAGGTGATTGTTCTCCATCGCTAACAAGGCGCGTCTGATATAATCCTCCGCATTCTTCAACAGGTATCGCCGGTGCTCCTCATCCAGCAGCGACAGGTCGATGCCCTCGCGTGTGCGCAGTGCCGTGGTGACGATGTCGTCATAATGGGTATCCTCATCAATCTGTTCTTCTTCATAAGGAAGGGTACCAGCCTCAATGCGCTCCATATATTTTATTAGATTCTCTGGGTTCCAATGCCGTGTGTGCTGATAGTAAGCGTGCGCCCCGGCTCCCAGTCCGATGTATGGCACGTCATGCCAGTAGCTTGAGTTGTGCCGGCTGCGCCAAGGACTGACGGTGTGGCCGTCAAGCCGTGCAAAGTTGCTGATCTCATAATGCTCGTAGCCGGCCTCTGCAAGCGTGTCTATGAGGCAGGCATACATCTTCAGACTCATTTCCTCGTCCGTTTCTTTCACCTTTCCCTGCTCCAGCATGCGGCAGAGCGGGGTGCCTTCCTCGTACATCAGTCCATAGGCCGACAGATGCTCGGGATGAAGGCCGAGGGCATGCCGGATGTCCGCTTCCCAGTCGTCTATGGTCTCCCCGGGAAAACCGAACATGAGGTCGAGACTGATATTGCGGATGCCGTCTTTTCGAAGCGTCGCTATCGCCCTGTCCACCTCTGCAGCTGAATGGCGACGGTGGAGGAAACGCAGGCGGTCGTCGGAGAAGGTCTGAGCGCCCATGGACACACGGTTCACGGGCAGGCCGCGGAACATGCCCGCGACGATGTCGTCCGGATTGCATTCTATCGTCACCTCCGCATCCGGATCGACACGGTACACATTATATATATGTGTAAAGAGGCGCTTCAGACTCGGTTGAGACAGTTGGCTCGGCGTGCCGCCGCCCAGATAGATGGTGGCAATCTCCGGCCGGTAGGGCAGCAGATCCATCTCCCGGCACAAGGCATCGACATAGCGCTCGCGGAAAGACAACGAGGTGGTAGAGTAGAACCCACAGTAAATGCAGCGAGAGGCACAGAAGGGAATATGAATATAAAGACCAGCTTTTTCAGACATGCTAATATTGAGTGATTGGTATTTATGCCCACGAAATTACTAAATACTTTTAAAATATTGCACATTTCTCAAGAATTTCTTTGAACTTGTTGTTTTTCTTCTTAACTTTAGGGTGGTTTAAGACATAAACCCCTGATAGGGAAATGAACTAACTTTAAAAAGCTTTGATATGAGAGTTTATCAAACCAACGAAATTAAAAACATCGCGCTCATTGGCGCCAAAGGTAGCGGCAAGACCACGCTTGCCGAAAGTATGTTGTTCGAAGCAGGAGTCATCAAGCGTCGTGGTACCGTGGAAGGAAAGAACACGGTTTCTGACTTCATGCCAGTAGAACTCAATCTTGGCTACTCTGTTTTCCCCACTGTATTCCATGTTGAATGGAACAACAAGAAACTCAACATCATCGACTGTCCGGGTTCGGACGACTTCGTGGGCGGTGCCATCACGGCCCTCAATGTCACCGACCAGGCTTTGATCCTCATCAATGGTCAGTATGGCCCAGAGGTGGGCACACAGAACAACTTCCGCTACACGGAGAAGCTGAAGAAGCCGGTTATCTTCCTCATCAACCAGCTCGACTCAGAGAAATGCGATTTCGACAATGTCATCTCGCAGATGCAGGACATCTATGGCACCAAATGTGTGCAGATCCAGTATCCGCTTGAGACAGGCCCCAACTTCCACAGTCTTATCGACGTGCTCATCATGAAGAAACTCTCTTGGGGACCTGACGGCGGCGAGCCGAAACGTGAGGATATTCCCGCTGAGGAGAAGGATAAAGCCGAAGAGCTGCACCGCGCCCTCGTGGAGGCGGCGGCAGAGAACGACGACACGCTCATGGAGAAGTTCTTCGAGGACGAGAACTCGCTCACCGAGGACGAGCTGCGTCTCGGCATCCGCAAGGGCCTTATCAATCGTGATCTCTTCCCCATCTTCTGTGTCGATGCCCACAAGGATATGGGCGTGCAGCGCCTGATGGAGTTCTTGGGCAATGTGGTGCCGTTTGTGAGCGACATGCCGGCTTATCGCGATACGCGAGGCGAAGAGGTGCCGGCCGATAGCAACGGCCCCGAGAGTCTGTATTTCTTCAAGACCGGCATGGAGCCGCATATCGGTGAGGTGAGCTACTTCAAGGTGATGAGCGGTAAGGTGAAGGCCGGTGACGACCTGACGAATGCCGACCGTGGCTCGAAGGAGCGCCTCGGACAGATCTATGCCTGCGCGGGAAGCAACCGCATACCCGTAGACGAGCTTGAGGCGGGTGATATCGGATGCACCGTGAAGCTGAAAGATGTGAAGACGGGTAACACACTCGATGGCAAGGACTGTGAAGAGGTGAGGTTCAACTTCGTAAAGTATCCTCGGCCGAAATATTCACGTGCCATCAAGGCTAAGAACCCGCAGGATCTTGAGAAGGTGATGGCTGCCCTGTTGAAGATGCGTCAGGAGGATCCTACATGGGTCGTGGAGCAGAGCAAGGAGCTGCGCCAGACCATCATCCACGGGCAGGGAGAGTTCCATCTCCGTGTCTTGAAATGGCGCTTGGAGAACAATGAGAAGCTCGACATCGAGTTTGAGGAGCCTCGTATCCCATACCGTGAGACGATCACGAAGAAAGCCCAGGCCACGTACCGCCATAAGAAGCAGAGCGGTGGTGCCGGTCAGTTCGGTGAGGTGTCGCTCATTATCGAGCCCTATGCGGAAGGCATGCCCGACCCCGTGAGCTACAAGTTCAACGGCCAGGAGTTTAAGATGAACATCAAGTCGAAGGAAGAGAAAGATCTTCCCTGGGGTGGCAAGCTGCAGTTTATCAACTCTGTCGTCGGTGGCGCTATCGACCTGCGTTTCATGCCGGCCATCCTGAAAGGAGTCATGGACTGCATGGAGCGTGGCCCGCTCACCGGCAGCTATGCCCGCGACGTGCGTGTCGTGGTCTACGATGGAAAGATGCACCCCGTCGACTCCAACGAACTCTCGTTCACCCTCGCTGCCCGTCATGCTTTCTCTGATGCCTTCAAGAACGCGGGTCCGAAAATCCTGGAGCCTATCTATGACTTGGAGGTCTATGTGCCTGCCGACTATATGGGCGATGTGATGAGTGATCTGCAAGGCCGCCGTGCCATTATCATGGGCATGGATGCCGAGGCAGGATACCAGAAGCTCACGGCAAAGATTCCGCTCAAGGAACTGTCCAACTACAGTGTTGCCTTGAGCTCGCTCACGGGCGGACGTGCCTCGTTCAACGCTAAGTTCGCAAGTTACGAGCTCGTGCCGAACGATCTCCAGACGAAGCTCATTGCCCAGCATGAGGCTGAGGTGAAGGAGGAAGAATAAAGTTGAGGACCCTCAATCCCTTTCCCAAAGAGGGAGGGGAGGGTGACAGCGTCTGTAGCAACAGCGTTTGGGGATGTCCCCAATACATAGAATGCCCGGCCAGACAATGACCGGGCATTCTGTTGTCATAATCTATGTCGAATTAGTTTTCCAACACTAAGAAGTGGTGTTTGGAATTGTGCATATTTGTGTATATATAAGCTATTAAAATACTATTTTTAGTTAATATACATCAATCATAAGGAAATTGTTAACATTAAACTGTTAAGCAATTAAGTTAATGACTATCTTTGCGGCATGAAAAAGAGAACGATATGGTCCATTGCAGTCATTATGGGGCTGTCCTTCATAATGCTGCTTTTTTTGCAGCTCACGTATATCCGTGAGATGGCAAATATGAAGAAGGAACAGTTCGACGAAAGTGTCAACCGCGCCCTCTATCAAGCCTCGCGCAACCTGGAGCTGAACGAGACCTTGCGTTATTTAGAGAAAGACGTGCAGGCGAAAGAGAGAAAGTCGGGCGGAAAGAACTCCAATAATCCGTTCAGCAACGCGTCCAACTATACGACCTTCCGCATGAAGACGAAGGAGTCGAACCCGGTGAAGGTGCCCAAGGCCATGATTCTTATCAACGACCAAAATTCAAACAATGAGGCCAGCCGGTCTTTGCAGGAGATTGTCAAGAACCGGTACGTCTATCAGAAGGCGCTCTTGGATGAGGTGGTGATGAACATGCTCTATTCCGCTTCTGACAAGCCGCTCAAGGAACGTGTCAACTTTAAGATCCTTGATCAGGATATCAAGGCCGAGCTCATCAACAATGGTATCAACATACCTTACCACTTTACGGTGACGACTCAGGACGGACGCGAGGTCTATCGTTGTCCTGACTATACGGACGAGGGCTCGGAGTTCACGTATACGCAAGTGCTGTTTCGCAATGACCCCTCGTCGAAGATGGGCGTAGTGCGGGTGCATTTCCCCGATATCAACAGTTACATCTACTCGAGCATCAAGTTTATGATCCCGAGCGTCTTCTTTACGCTCATCCTGCTCGTGACGTTTATCATCACCCTGGTGATCGTGTTCAGACAGAAGCGCTACAATGAGATCAAGAACGACTTTGTCAACAATATGACGCATGAGCTCAAGACTCCTATCGCCAGCATTTCGCTTGCTACGCAGATGCTCAACGACGACAGCATCACGAAGAACGAGAAGATGATCAAGCATCTTGTCGGTGTGATCACGGATGAGACCAAGCGCCTGCGCTTCCTCGTGGAGAAGGTGCTGCAGATGTCGATGTTCGACCGCAAGAAGTCATCATTCAAGAAGAAGCACCTTGATCTCAACGAGATGGTGGAGACTATCGCCAACAGTTTCTCGCTGCGGGTAGAGCATACGGGCGGTAAGATCAATGTAGACATTGAGGCTGTCGATTCTTCCATCTATGTCGATGAGGTTAACTTTCAGAACGTGATATTCAACCTGATGGACAATGCCGTGAAATATCGCAAGCCCGATGAGCCGGTCAGCATCTTCCTGAAGACGTGGAACGATGACCGCTGGCTGTATCTCAGCATCCGCGACACGGGTAAGGGCATAAAGAAGGAAGACTTGAAGAAGGTCTTCGAGAAGTTCTACCGGGTGAGCACGGGCAACGTTCACGACGTGAAAGGCTTCGGCTTAGGATTGGCCTATGTGAAGAAGGTCGTTGATCTGCACGACGGCGATATTAAGGTCGAGAGCGAATACGGCAAAGGCTCTACCTTTACCATCAAGTTGCCGGTGATCAAGGATGAATAACCTTGTTCACGGATATTGGAGGACATAGACTCAGAGAAAATATAAATCATTAAATAGTTCATATTATGGAAGAGAAAACAAAAATTCTGCTTTGCGAGGACGACGAGAACCTCGGAACACTGTTGTGCGAATATCTCATTGCCAAGGGTTTTGACGCTGTGCTCTGCCCCGACGGTGAGGTTGGTTTCCGCGAGTTCCAGAAAGACAAATACGATATCTGCATCCTCGATGTGATGATGCCCAAGAAGGATGGTTTCACCTTAGCCGGCGAGATTCGTCAAATCAACTCGCAGGTGCCTATCATCTTCCTTACGGCGCGCGTGCAGAAGGAGGACGTGCTCGAGGGCTTCGACAAGGGCGCTGACGACTATATCACGAAGCCGTTCTCTATGGAGGAGCTGGTGAAGCGTGTTGAGGCTATCCTGCGCCGTGTCAAGGGCAAGAAGAACCGCGAGAGCACGAAGTACAAGATCGGCAAGTACATGTTTGATACGCAGAAGCAGCTGCTCACCATCGGTGACAAGCAGACGAAGCTCACCACGAAAGAGAACGAGCTGCTCTCCCTGCTCTGCTCCCACGCCAACGAGATCCTGAAGCGCAACGACGCGCTCCGTACGATCTGGATCGACGACAACTACTTCAACGCCCGCTCCATGGACGTGTATATCACGAAGCTGCGCAAGCATCTCAAGGACGATGATCAGGTAGAGATCATCAACATCCATGGCCAGGGATACAAACTCATCATTCCTGATGAGGAGTAAGGACAGATAAGCATCCATACAGGATGAGACGCAAAAGGGGGCGAGCTTGATAGCTTGCCCCCTTTTGCGTGGCTCGGCAGTCACTATGTGACTGCTTACTCAACAAGTGCATAAGCTTACTCAACAAACAGCTTTTAATGAGCGATCAGCCGTTTCTCCACCGATGGTTCTTATAGTCTACATACAGGGGAAAGAGCGAGCCATGCTTGACGGCGACGCTCTTGAGTTGCGGACCGCCCAATAATAGCTTCGCCGGTTGCAGCCCGTGCGTCTTATGATTAAAGAAGAGGGCGGGGTCCTGCCGCTGTCCATGATAGAGCACCTCAAAGTGAAGATGGTCTCCGGTGGCATGGCCTGTAGCTCCGGTCAGTCCGATGACTTGTCCGGCCTTCACTCTGTCTCCGGCTTTAACGAAGAAGCAGGTCATGTGGCCGTAGAGCGTCTCTAAGCCCATGGCGTGACGGAGAATGGCGCAGTTGCCATAACCTTCGTGCATGGTTGCCGATTCTACTATGCCGTCGAAGGCGGCGTGGATGCTGTCTTGATTGATGTGGGTCTTGATGTCTACCCCGGTGTGATTATACGTCGTGGAGTCGGTGCGCTCGCGCTCCACGTTATAAGGACTCGTCACATAGCTGTTCACCAATGGATAACACCAGTGAAGGGGCGAGAGGTCCAAGAGATTCATGCTGCTCACATTGCGAGGGCGTTGGAAGGGACTGAGCGATGTGACCATCAGCTGGCGCATGCGTGCTGTAGCCTTGGCATAACCGACAAAGTTGGCCGTCGTAGAGATGAACTTGCCGCGGCGCAGCTTGCAGTAGAGCATCTCGTCCTGAAGCCTTCCCGTGGCAGCATTGAAGATATGGTTCGGTTTTAAGAGCTCATTGCCGACATAGAAAGAGACGACGGTAGCAAATTTTTTCTTCCTTTTGTCGGCAAGCGCAATCGCCTGCCCAGCCTTCACCCGCTCACCGGCATGCACTTGGGGTTGTCTGAGTTGGCGGTAGACCGACTGTAATCCGTTGTCATAGTTGACGACAATGGTCTGCTTGTGCTTGTTGTGACGGTCTGCCATTGATATTGTACCATCGAAGACGGCACGCACATATTTGTCGGAACGGGAGCAGGCCTTCATCGACCCGTCGGTAAGATATGTCAGACGTGCCTGATGCAAAGGGGCTGAATAGTGTCCTTCCTGAATGCTGTCGAGGGCTAATGTGTATACCGAATCCTCGCCGAAGACCATTGAGTCGGCCTTCAGGACAAAGCTTGTCTCTTCTTCTATCGGGAAGTGGGTATCGGGTGCTAAGGCATTGGCTGAGCAAAGCGAAACCACTGCTAAAATAGCAAAAAAAAGAAATTTATTCATTATGGCTATTTACTATTTTTGCAAAATTACTGATTTTGAACGAGAGCGCAAAGTCTTAACTGTAAAACTATTATAAACTAAGGTTATAAATTAGTGTATTGGAGTTTTTTTTGAGTACCTTTGCAATACCATCAACTAATAATCAGCCATGGACGCAAAGACACAACCCTTAGTCTCATTTATCATCCCGACATACAACATCCCCATTGTCATGCTTCGCGAATGCGTTGAAAGCATCACGAGCCTCTCCCTGTCGGTCAGCGAACGGGAGATCATCGTCATCGACGACGGCTCCGACTTCTCACCGGTGAACGAGTTGATGGAGATAGCTCCCGACATCATCTTTATCCGACAACCGAACGGGGGAGTATCTGTCGCGCGCAATATGGGGCTAAAGATGGCTACGGGCAAGTTTATCCAGTTTGTCGATGGTGACGACTGCTTGATCAATGCACCTTACGAGCACTGTCTCGACATCGTGCGCTATCAGGAGCCGGTAGACATGGTGATGTTCCATTTCTCACAGTCGAAGGCTGAGCCTGCCGATTTCACCTTCAAAGGACCTGTTACCGGGCAGGAATATATGGCAACAGAGAACCTCAGAGCCTCTGTGTGTTGCTATATCTTCCGCAGAGACCGGTTAGATGGCTTGCGCTTTACGCCGGGTATTGTGCACGGAGAGGATGAGGAATTTACGGCACTGTTGGTGTTGAAGATGCGTAATGTCTACAGCACCGAGGCAAAGGCTTACTATTACCGGAAACGGGAAGGCTCCATCACGCACACTGACAACGAAGCGGCAGAGAAAGCACGCATTGCTGACATGCTGAAAGTGATGCTGAGCCTCAAGGCGATCGCTGAAAAATGTGACCCGTTGAAGAAAGTGTCCATGGACCGGCGTGTGGCGCAACTCTCGATGGACTTCCTTATCAACGTCATCCGTATGACCAAAAGCCGGAAGCAGCTCAACAAAGCCATTGATCTGCTGAAGCAGCACGGACTTTATCCGCTGCCGGATGAGAACTATACGAAGGAGTATACGATCTTCCGGTATATGATACAAAAGAAAGCCGGACAACTGATCCTCATTGCAGCGCTTTAATATAATGTTGAATGTGAAATGTTAAGTGTTGAATGAGTTGTGTTGAATGAGTAGTGTTGAATGAGTAGTGTTAAATGAATAGTGTTGAATGTTTAATGAAGATTTCAATAATGATGCTATGAGAATACTGCTGCTTGGCGAATACAGCAATGTCCACGCTACGCTTGCTGATGGCTTGCGCACGCTTGGCCACACAGTGACAGTGGTCAGCAATGGTGACTTTTGGAAAAACTATCCGCGCGACATAGATGTGAGCAGAGAAGCAGGCAAATTGGGTGGAGTAAAGCTGATGCTTAAAATAGCGACCCTATTGCCGAAGATGAGAGGTTTCGACATCGTTCAGCTTATAAACCCCATGTTCTTTGAATTGAGGGCGGAAAGGCTTTTTCCCCTTTATCATTATCTTAGGAAGCACAATAAGAAGATTGTGCTCGGCGCTTTCGGAATGGACTACTACTGGGTGCATGAGAATATTACGCGCATGCCACTCAGATACAGTGATTTCAACATCGGAAGGATCCTGCGGACGGATCCTGATGCCACGGTGTATATCAACGATTGGACAGATACCGCCAAGGGCAGGCTTAATCAGGAGATTGCCAAAGACTGCGATGCGATCGTAGCGGGGCTGTATGAATATTGGGCTACGTATCAGCCTGTGTTTCCGTCAAAGACGGCGTTTATTCCCTTTCCGATTAAACCCAAAACATGCAAGGAGCTCACACCGTTCACGCCTCCTTTGAAGTTGTTTATCGGCATCAGCAAAAAACGGAGTGTATATAAAGGAACAGACATCATGTTGCGGGCAGCACAGGACGTTGCCGCTCAGTATCCTGACAACGTCCGGCTGACCATAGCCGAAGGTCTGCCTTTCAACGCGTATGTGAAGGCGATGAATGAGGCTGACGTCATCCTTGACCAGCTCTACAGCTACACGCCCGCCATGAATGCGCTTGAGGCGATGAGCCGCGGCATCGTCGTCGTGGGTGGGGGAGAGCCCGAGAACTATGAGATTCTCCATGAGTCAGAACTTCGGCCTATCATCAACGTAGAGCCGACCTACGACAGCGTCTACCACCAGTTGGAACATCTCGTCTTGCACCCCGAAATGATTCCTTCCTTGAAACAGCAAAGCATTGAATATATCCGCCGCCACCATGATTATTTGAAGGTGGCGGCAGCATATGACCGTCTTTACAAATCTTTATTTCTCTGACACTGAAGGTACAAATCATCCTCCCTACGGAGAAGATCGGGGAGCGGATTAACCGATCAACCACGAGATATACCCTAAGAATACGGCAATCAGCACAAATCCTTCCCAGCGATCGATACGATATTTGGTGAAGGAGAAGAGCCAGAGCATGACCATAGAGAGCACCATCACGGCAAGGTCTATCGTCGTGATACCTTGGATATGCATCGGTGAGATCAGCCCTGTCACACCAAGGATCATGAGGATATTGAATACATTGGAGCCTAACACGTTGCCAATGGCGATACCACTGTCTCCCTTCCGCGCTGCCACCACACTTGTAGCAAGTTCAGGAAGCGAGGTGCCGCCTGCCACGATCGTCAAGCCTATCACGGCATCGCTGATCCCCCAACTGTGAGCCAGGGCCGAGGCATTGTCCACAAAGACATTGGAACCTAACACGAGGCCGGCGAGTCCCAAGAGAATAAACAACAAAGCCTTTCCGGAGCCCATTGCTTCTTTCGTCTTCTCCGCTTCCTGAGCCCCGTTTTTGGCGCCCCGCAAGGTGATAAACAAAAAAGCGAGGAAAGCGACAAAAAGGATCAAAGCATCAATCCTTGAGATCTGATCGTCGAGCGTCATGCCCATGAGCATGATCGAAGCAAACACAGCGATAGGAATGTCTTTTTTCACTGTAGCGTGCAGGATGGTTATCGGCGCCACGGCAGCAGCCACACCCACGATAAGCAGCGCATTGAAGATATTGCTTCCTACGATGTTTCCGACAGCCAAGTCAGGCGTTCCGTGGATGGCAGAGACTAAGGAGACGAAGAATTCAGGCATCGAGGTACCAATGGCGACGATCGTCAAACCAATCACTATCTGCGACACTCCGAGTCGTGTCGCAAGTCCCACCGAGCCGTTCGTAAGCCAGTCGGCACTCTTCAACACCACAACGATACCAATAACAAGAAGAAGAATTTGTGCCCACATCATCTGTGGGGCGAAAGAAAAAAGTAATATAGTATTCATGATTTATTTATGCTGTGCAACGTGCGGGCATTGGGCTGCCGCACCCACCCATCAATATTTCATTCATTCGAAAGCAAGATGGTCCAATTTCGATTGCAGCTCCTCTGCCTTGCTCTTTCTGATGGCAAGGGTGATAGAGCAATCGTTGTCGAAATGCTGGTCCACGATTCGTGGCTGCATCTCTTTCACGATACGCATCACACCATTCATCATCGGATAAGTAAACTGATAGGTGATCTGCTCTTCGATCAGCCGTTCTTCTATCTCGGCATGCGCAATAGCGTCTGCGGCTGCGGTGCGGTAAGCCACGATAAGCCCCGACGTACCGAGCTTTACTCCTCCGAAATAGCGCACGACACAGATGAGGATATTCGTCAGATCGTTGCTGTTGATCTGTCCGAGGATGGGCTTGCCGGCTGTCGACGAGGGCTCACCGTCATCGTTGGCACGAAACTCCTCCCGCTCTGCCCCTATCATGTAAGCATAGCAGCAGTGGCGTGCGTCATAATATTTCTTGCGGGTAGAAGCGATGATATCCATAGCTTCCTCCACCGTTTCTACATGATGAGCAAAGGCGAGGAATTTACTGCGTTTGTCCGTGTAGTATCCCTCGCCGATGGTCTTTTCACTGATGGTTAAGTATGAATCCAATTTAGTCAGATAATTTATGGATGACAAGTCCCGAACGCAACTTAGGCTCAAACCACGTAGCTTTCGGCGGCATGATCTTACCGGCATCGGCTATCTTCATGATCTGATCCATGGAGACCGGATAGAGAGCCAACGCCCAGCGTGCCTCTCCCTTGTCGACCCTGCGGCGGAGCTCTCCTAAGCCACGGAGACCACCGATGAAATCGACACGCTTGTCAGAACGCAGATCCTTGATACCCATGAGCTTGTCGAGGATAAGGCGGCTCGAGATGTCCACATCTAAGCACCCTATCGGATCGTTGTCATCATAAGTTCCGGGGCGTGCCGTGAGACTGTACCAGTTGCCATCGATATACAAGGAGAACTCATGACGGTGGCGTGGCTTATACTCCTCGGGACCTACGAGCATCACTACGAAATCCTTCTCCAATGCACGAAGAAACTCTTTAGGAGTCATGCCGTTGAGATCCTTGACCACACGATTGTAATCGAGGATCGTCAGCTCGCTGGCGGGGAAGCACACTGCCATGAAATAGTTGTACTCCTCCTTGCCTGTATGATGAGGGTCAGCCTTGGCTTTCTCATCTGCCACACGCACGGCAGCAGCCGAGCGATGATGACCGTCGGCGATATAGAGCGAGGGCATCTTGGCAAACTCGCGCGTTATCGTGTCGACGTCCTTGCGGTCATTGATGACCCAGAACTGATGACGGAACCCATCCTCCGGTGCCACGAAGTCATACTCAGGCGCTGTCTGAGCATAACGGGCGATGAGCTTGTTGAGCACGTCATCATCGGGATAAGCGAAGAAAGCGGGACCCACATTGGCGTCAGTGGCCAGCACATGCTTCATGCGGTCGTCCTCTTTCTCACGACGAGTCAGCTCATGACGCTTGATGATGCCTTTGTGATAATCGTCCGCCGAGGCAGCCACCACGATACCATACTGTGTCTTGCCAGGCTTGATCGACTGAGCATAGAGATAGTAGTTCTCATCACGGTCCTGCTTGAGCCACCCGTTGTCGATAAACTTCTGAAACTGTGTCTTTGCCATCTCATACACGCGCGGATCATCGAAGGCGATGTCAGCGGGGAAGTTGATCTCCGGCATGTTGATATGGTAGAAGCTCATCTCATTACTGCCGGCAGCCTTACGCGCCTCCTCCGAGGAGAGCACATCGTAAGGATAGCTCTCTATCTTCTCTACGAGGTCCTTCGGTGGACGAAGACCTCGAAATGGTTTCACTGTGGCCATAATTTAATGTTGAGTGTTGAATGTTGAATGTTAAATGAGTGGGTGGCGAATGTTGAATGAGAGGGGTGGCAAATGTTGAATGAATCCGATTATTTGTTTACCTGGAACTTCGTGCAGCCATCCTTGAAGAAGGCATTGATCTGATTGGCGGCAGCGATACCGGCATTGATATTAGCCTCAGCCGTCTGTGCACCCATCTTCTTCGGCGTAGAGAAGTAGCGTCCCTCGAACTTAGCAAACTCTGCATCCTTGTCGGGCTTGATGTCGGTGATGTACTTCAGATCCTCGCGCTCAGCCAGGAGTTTCAGCAATCCGTCCTCGTCGATAACCTCTTTACGGGCGGTGTTGATAAGGATAGCGCCTTTCTTCATCTGTCCGACGACCTCATAGTTGATACTCTTGCGCGTCTCGTCCGTTGCTGGGATATGCAGCGACACGATGTCACAGGTCTTGAAAAGATCGTCGCGGTCCTTGGCGGCATGCACGCCTTGGGCCTCGATCTTATCAGCCGGCACAAACTCATCGAAGGCATAGACCTCCATGTCGAAGCCCTTGGCGATGCGCGCCACATTACGACCGACATTTCCGAAGGCGAGAATACCGAGCTTCTTGCCTTTCAGCTCAGAGCCTGCCTTGCCGTTGAAGAAGTTGCGCACGGTATAGACGAGCAGTCCGAAGACGAGTTCTGCCACTGCGTTGGAGTTCTGACCGGGCGTGTTCTCCACCACGACGCCTTTCTCCTTGGCATAAGCCGTATCGATAGAGTCGTAGCCCGCACCGGCACGCACTACGATCTTCAGGTTCGGAGCAGCGTCGAGCACTTCCTTCGTGATTTTGTCGGAACGCACGATCATAGCGTCAGCGTCCTTCACAGCATCCAACAACTGCTGCTTGTCGGTATATTTCTCCAAGAGCACAAGCTCATGTCTCTCTGCCTCAGCAGCTTTCTTAATGCCAGCGACAGCGGCGGGAGCAAACGGTTTCTCTGTAGCAACAAGTATCTTCATAATCTTAATCTCTTTATAATATAATAATGTGTAGGATGGTTTTTAGCAGAATAGGGCGGCGCGGAGCCGCCCTAACGTTAATGATTAATGTTTAGCCTCAAACTCCTGCATGCACTTCACGAGGGCGTTGACACCCTCCATGGTCTGTGCATTGTAGCAGCTTGCGCGGAATCCGCCGACCGAGCGGTGACCCTTGACACCGACCATGCCTTGTGCTGTAGCAAAGTCGAGGAACGGTTTTTCAAGCTCTTTATACTCGTCGTTCATCACGAAGCAGATGTTCATCAGCGAACGGTCCTGGGCATCTACGGTGCCACGGAACAGGCGGTTACGGTCAATCTCATCATAGAGCACCTTGGCGCGCTCATGAGCCCGACGGTCCATTTCCTTCACGCCACCCTCGGCCTTGACCCAGCGCATCGTCTCAAGCAGCGAGTAGATAGGCACCACAGGAGGCGTGTTGAACATAGAACCCTTCTCAACGTGCGTACGATAGTCGATCATGGTCGGCAACTCGCGCGGAGCCTTGCCGAGCATGTCGTCCTTGAGGATGATTACCGTCACACCCGCCATGGCGAGGTTCTTCTGAGCACCGGCATAGATAGCGGTGTACTTTGATACGTCCACGGGGCGGCTCATGATGTCGGAAGACATATCGGCGATCAACGGCACCGGAGCGTCGAGATCCTCACGGAGCTCCGTACCGAAGATGGTGTTGTTTGTTGTAATATGAAGGTAGTCAAGATCCGCAGGAATCTCGAAGTGATGGGGCAGATGCGTATAGTTGTCAGCTGCCGAAGAAGCCACTTCCACAGTCTCACCGAAGTGCTTGGCTTCCTTCATGGCTTTCTTGGCCCACGTACCGGAATTGACATATCCGGCTTTCTTGATGAGGAAGTTGGCAGGGATCTGCATGAACTGAAGGCTGGCACCGCCACCGAGGAAGATTACCGAGTAGCCCTCCGGAATGTCAAGAAGCTCCTTGATGAGTGCTACTGCCTCGTCCACCACAGGCTGGAAGTCCTTGGCACGATGACTGATCTCCATCAAGGAGAGGCCGGAGCCGTTGAAGTCAAGGATCTGCTTGGCTGTGTTTTCGATGACCACGCGAGGAAGCATTGAAGGTCCTGCGTTAAAATTGTACTTCTTCATATCTTTTATTTTTAAAAGGTTGAGATATATTCTGTGAGATAGTCAATATGAGTTTTAGACTGCAAACATAAGCATTTATTCCGAGATAAACAAATTATTTATCCGAAATTTCCAGCCCACGATTGTAAAAGGCGCTCTTCTGTATGTTTATTCACTTATTTTGACGCAAGTTCCACTTTTGTCTTCTGTCCTTTCAGTTTTTCCCCTTGCACCTGTCGGAGCACACTTTTCAGTTTGTCCCGTTCGATAGCCGCATAAGCATAATAGTCGTAGACATCGATGCGGCCAATCTCCGCGCCTTTCAGTCCGCCACTCTTGCACAGGAAGCCAACGATGTCTCCTTTGGACACCTTGTCTTTCTTTCCCTTGCCGATATAGAGCGTCACCATACGGGGAGCGGCAGGCCGCGGAAGCTCCTCGGGGATTGTGAAGTCGAGTACGTCAGCCTTGACATAGTCGGGGAGCGTCTCGCCCTCGCTTAATATAAAATAGGTGTTGCCTTCCTTGTCCCACCGTGCGGTGCGTCCGATGCGATGGGTATAATCCTCCTCGGTCTCGGGGAGGTGATAGTGCACGATGTTCTTCACGTCGGGAATGTCGAGGCCACGACTTCCGAGATTCGTGCTCACGAGTACGTTGGCGCTGCCGTTGGCAAACCGATAGATGGCCTCCTCGCGTTGGCGCTGATCGAGTCCGCCGTGATAGGCCGATACCGTGAATCCCTCGTCGGTAAGATAGGCTGCCGTGCGCGCTACGCTGTCCCGATAATTGAGGAAGACGATGGTGCTGTCACCTTTGAAGCAGCGGAGCAAGGCTCCAAGCACCGGGAGCTTGTCTTTGTCGGCACTGTGAACGATGTTCACCTTGATGCGGTCTTCGTCCGCTGACTCCTTGCGGAAGTCGACGATCTGAAAGCCTACAGGCGAGAGCGCCGTGTTGACGAGCTCGTCCGTGGAGACATCCGTTGCTGAGAGGAAGATGCGTCGTGCTGAACGGGGCAGGCTGAGCACGGCGCGGTTCATCTCTTCAGCGAAGCCCATCTGAAGACATTTGTCAAACTCGTCGATGACGATGAACCTCACCTGACCAGTCTCGATGTTACCCTTGTCGATATGGTCATTGAGCCGTCCAGGTGTAGCGATGATGATCTGCGGCTTGACTTTTCTCAGCTCGCGGTGCTCGTCCATCGTCGGTCTGCCTCCGTGGCAGGCATAGCCGCGTATTCCCGCTTTCAGACCAGCCAAGACATCTGCCGTCTGGATGGCGAGCTCGCGGCCGGGAACGATGACCACTGCCTGAAGCGCATCGCTCGAGGCATCGATAAGCTGGGCGAGCGGCAACAAGTAAGCCAACGTCTTGCCACTACCCGTGGGGCTCAATACCTCCACATTGCCGGAGCCGCTGAGGATCGCCTTGCTCGCGGCCTGCTGCATGGGGCTCGGCGTAAGCCCTAATCGGCTCGTTATCTGTTGTATGTCCATTGTTTAATCTGTTTGATTTATTTTGCATTGCTCAATACCGCGTCTACCTTTTCCAGGAGAGAAAGGGGATTGTCTTTCAAATCCTTAGCATCCATCGTGTCAATGAAAGAGACCAGCTCCGGGTACTCGCTAAATTCCTGTTTAAGTGTCTCACGGCGTTTGTCGGTCAGTTTGCCGTTGAACTTATAGAGGGCATGCGCCTCGCTCATGCCGGGCCTGTAGTAAGCGACACGCTGGCCTAAGATGGGGTCAAAAAACAGATAGGCGGACACGGTCTTCCCTTGAAACAGGCGCATCATAAAGACACGGTGATCCGGAACGAAGGCCTCATCACCTGCATAGCTCTCATTGACTTTCAAGGGCACCCACGTCATGTGTATCGCCTTGTCCTCATCGCCATACCACGCCACAGCACTGTCTACTTCTGCTTCTGCCCACTTCTTTTTCTTGGCAAACAACCCTGTGCCGTAGCCTTTGATGGCCACGAAGTCGTCCGTCGAACTGAACAGCGGCGAATTGATGTAATGGGCGTGCATGGTGGGGTTCATCAGTAAGCCATCATAAACAGAATCGTTCGAGAGGTACACCCGCGCTTGTACGACATTGTCGGCATAATGGTGTTTCTTCTCCTGTGCTTGTGTGCCGAGGCAAAAGAGAGAAAGAACGATCAGTAAGAGTGTTCTCATAGCGTGTCTGATTTTAACGAGGTTCGTTCTATAGTGTTTCTGCAAAGTTAGATAATTATTCAGATACTCTTAAATGCTTTTCCGGGTTTAACATTCGTTATGGGATTATATGTGCGTAGCTGCAAATATACGGCGAAGAATGTAAATCTGTTTTATCTCCAACCCCCGCTGAGAATCGATTCTTTTCGAACGATGAGGGTATCGGCTCAAAATATCGCGATTATGGAGCGAGTTGATAAATAGTTATTAATCAAGCTGTTATACTTTTTCTGATTCTGGGAGACTTTTTCTGCCGCTTCGAAAGGCTTACCTTACAGTGTTATGTCTTTGACATTCAACGGTTATGTCACTGACTTTTAACGGTTATGTCACTGACCTTACAGTGTTATGTCAGTGCCATAACCGTTGAAAGGTACGGTCTCTGTCTCTTTTTACTCCCTCCGACTCCGTTTTTTGCTTGTCAGCCCTCCCTTTTCCGTTCTCTTTCACACCATTTCCGTTGTCCTGACTTTTTACTTTTTGTAAACAAAAAGTCATAAGAATTACGTCTTTTCGATTGATACGTTAAAACAACGTAAATATCACACTTGCGTGACTCACGTTTGCGTGATATTGCGTACATTTGCATGCCAACCATAGAATGCATCAATATGAAGAGGCCATTTGTTTACGGAGAATTAGCAACAAAAGACAACTTTATCGACCGGGAGGAAGACAGAAAGCGATTGAAGACATTCCTGCGGAATGGTATCAATGTCATGCTCATATCCCCGCGCCGGTGGGGAAAGTCGTCGCTTGTCAAAGTTGCCATGGAAGAATTGCGCAAGGAAGACAAGAACGTCCGTACTTGCTTCATCGACGCGTTCAAGGTTCACTGTGCTTCAGATTTCTACAATGCCTTTGCCTCCGCTGTCATAAGTGGCGTGGGCAATACTTTAGAGAAGGGAATAGAACTCGTCAAGAAGTATATCCCTTCACTGACACCAAGCATCACGTTGCAGAACGATCCGCTCAATGCCGTGTCCCTCGATCTGAAGATCAAACCCTTGGAACGGCGT
>Ga0256404_1005439_pt1 | contig 22507 bp, 19 predicted proteins | sample RumenRJG_01DNA_FD_185990 | JGI IMG/M metagenome (GOLD analysis project Ga0256404, IMG submission 185990) | Bovine rumen microbial communities from Lethbridge, Alberta, Canada - RJG_01 | ecosystem: Host-associated > Mammals > Digestive system > Stomach > Rumen | place: Canada: Alberta | collected...
TCGTGGGGTAAGGGGATGGTGGCTACATATTGATGTTGTGCTGTTGCTTTTTACTGAAAGCTGCTACTAACGACTCATAAATCTACCCTTAATCGTGTATTGGATGATAGTTGCGGATTTTAGGTAAAAGAAATAGTTTTCTTTTCATAAGTTTGTTGTTTAAGTTAGTTATTAAGTAGTTTTTTTAGTTTAATTGCTAGATTTCTCTGTTTTTCCTGATGTGTGTGCTTGTGTTTTTTGTGTATTATAACCTGTTTTTTTTGTTTTCTATGCGTTGCGCGTGTACTTTATATGACATTATCAAATGCAAAGTTATACTTTCTTTCTGAAATGGCAATAAAAAAATCTAAAAAAACACGAAAAAAGAGTCTTATTTTGCTGTTTTGCTAAAAATGGGCCCTTTTTCACACCAATCCGGTCTCTCCGGGGTGTAGAGAATGGAGTGAAAATGAGGCCATAATCTCATCTTCGTCGCATGAGCTCAGTCGTAAGCAGGACGCATTGGGCATGAAAGGGTAAAAATCGGATGAGCGCAATGTTTTACCGAAATGTAAGGCGTGTTTCTCCGAAATGACGTACCTTTGCACGCGTTAAGGTAAAAAGATTGTTTCAGTATAGAAAACGTTAACAAATTAGCAAACGAAAAGTATAGCAAAATTTATGAAGAAAATTCTACTCATCATGTGTGCCTTCGTTATGGGCACCCTCAGCGGCGCGAAGGCATGGACCAGCGCTGCTCCGCAGGTCGGACGGGCGTATTACCTCTACCACAAGGAGTTGGGACAGTTTTTCCGCGCAGTGGGAGAGGGCCATCCTTTTTATCTCACAGCTGATCTCGCCCAGGCAACGCCCGTTGTTGTCGAGAGCGGATGGAAGTTCCGCTTCTATGTGAACGGCACTGCATACAAGCTCTACCACGACAACGGTACGGCTTCGCTGAACACGAACGGCGTGGACTTTAAACTGTATGAATCCGAGCCCTCAAACGGCTATCAGATTTACACCGGCGACAAGGGCACATTCAGCGACAGCAGACGCTGGTTCTACGCAACGGAAGAGGGTGGCTCCTGTTATTTCCCCAAAACGGACAAGAAGGATGGTGATGTACACTGGCAGTTCGTTCCCGTAGAAGAGGCCATGAGCTATATGGCCAATCACTGTGCCGGCGTTGCCGAGACGAACAACGTTTCCGGTTGGGAGCGCGTGACGAGCCTCGAGATGCTCAAAGACGATCCCGAGAAGTATTTCTTCGCCATCTTCAGCACCAACGTGCCGGCACTGATGGTGCGCACCGAAGCTTCCAACGGACAGGGCTACTACCTCAGCGGCACCGATCCTCTCGGCAATCCGGCCTGCCTCTTCGGCATCGAGAGCTATCGCTACGACAGCCAGGACTATTTTGCGATGAAATCGGAGAATACCGGCGCCTACTACTATCCCCTTTGGGATCACGCCTACGAGCTGTTTGCTCCCGCCGACGGCAAGAAGAAGGCCGACGACGCCTGCCGTCTGACGTTCAGCTACGCCGACAACGCATGGAGCATCAAGACCTGGGCCGTGTATGACGAAGGCAGCTACTGGGGTCTGTGGTCGCCCAATGAAGGCTATCTGGACGGAAAGGGTATGGCCGGCAACAAGACGGATGCTGCGAAGGGTTCCTTCCTCATCTATCGCAAGCTCAAGGAGAACATCAACATGAGCAGCTTCATGTCCTCGTCCGTTGACGACTGGACCGGCGACACAGGCATCTACGACGGCGTGGCTCCGGAGCGCTACAACGGCAATAACAAAGATTTTACCGCAGGAGACATCCTCTACCAGACCATAAACAATCTTCCCAACGGCAACTACGAAGTGACGCTTTGGGCTTGGGAAAACTTTGCTCCTTGGGACAAAGACAGCAATCCTCATCCCACGGGAGACAACATCGCACAGGTGTTTGCCAACGATGCCGCACATGGCATCACGGTGATAGAGGCCTACAACGACAGAGGCTGGAACGACGAAAACAAATACACCCTCAACTGCCACGTGACGGACGGCACGTTGAAATATGGCGTGAAGAACATTGCCACAGGCGGCAACTGGGCCGTATGTCGTCCCATCAGCCTGACCTACAGCGGTCCTTATAGCGAGGTTGTCACCGTTGGCGAGACGAAGAGCTATCTGGGCGTCTTCACCGCCGATGTCACCCTGGAGCCCACGACGGGATGTCCCTTTGTGAATATCATCGGTGCCAAGTTCACCGGTGGAATCGCCGCAAACTACAGCAGCAACGAGAACGGTTTCATCATCGCTACGGCAGACCAGAAGACGGAGCTGGGCGATGTGAAGAATGTCGTTGTCGGTAACGTCTGTGACAACTTCGTGCTGACCGACGGCCTTGAGGTGAAGATTCCTGCCGCTCTGACCAGCGCTACCGCTGCTTCTTACGACCGTTCGGTGGCTAACACCAACGTTTACGGCACCATCTGCCTGCCCTTCAACCTGAAGAGCGACGAGAACATCCAGTTCTACACCGTAGAGGAGGTTGACGGTACTAATAATGTGCTGAAGCTGGAGACTACCGACGCTGTCGCTGCCGGTGTTCCCGCCATCTACAAGAATCTGACTACCAACGCAACCAAGATTGAGGTTGCTACCAACAATGCTACCGTTGTTGCCGCAGCCGGCACACAGGGCACTGATTCGAAGCTGGTAGGTACCTTCACCGGTGAGACTGTCAGCGCCAACGTTGACAAGTGCTACTACCTCAAGGGCAACCAGTTCTGGCAGGGCAACGAGAGCTTCACCATTCCTGCATACCGCGCCTACATCCAGACCGATGTTAACGCCGGCGCACGTCTGACCATCAGCACCGACGATGATCCCACCGCTATCTCCTTTGCGGAGCAATGGGGCGGAGCAGAGCGAACGCAACTAAAGGACGGCAAGTATCTCATCAACGGTAAGGTTATCGTGGTGAAGGCTGGCAAGCAGTTCTACATTAACGGTGCACTTAATAAATAATGTATAAGACTATGAAGAAAGCATATATTGAGCCCAAGTGCAAGTTGCTTGCACTCAGCGAAGAAGAGAGCCTCATGACTGGCTCTGAGATTTCAGGCGGCGGTCAGGGTACTCCCGGCGATACCGGTGAAGGTCGCGAAGTCATCAACTCTCGTGATGCTTGGGAAGAATGGTGATGTGCGCCTTGGCGCAAGTGAAGAGTGAAAAGTGAAAAGTGAAGAATGAACTGAAACTTAGAACTCTTCGCAGATAAGAAAGACGGAGTGGCAGCAATGTCGCTCCGCTTTTTTGTGTCCACACAGAAATCCTTTTTTATCCCGAAAACATCTAAAGACACTAAAAAAACGGAAACATCGTCTGCAGATTTTAAAAGAAAACATAGAAAACCCTTTTCCCATGTTGTCGACTTCGTCTTTGATGTTGTGCCCGTAGGATTTTCCTGGAGAACAAGCTCTCCGATAAAATCCTGCAGCCACATCATCAGTCTCTATGAGACACAACATGTAAAAAGAAAAACATTAAAAACAGTTTGCTGCTATTCGGTTAGCGGTTAGTGGTTAGAGTTTAGCGTTTTCCGCGATTTCAGCGAGAAATATTAGTATAATCCGTGTTTTTCGATGTTAAAAAAGAAATTTGCAAAAGCAGATTGTTCTCAAAAAATTTGGTGATGATGAACTTTTATCGTACTTTTGCGGTGAGAAATATATAATGATGCCGCTCAATATTGAGGCACGGTATCCCCATTATAAGCAGGAACTGCAGGCTAAACTGACATTGGAATATTGCCAGGAGTTGTTAATAAAGACCAAGAATTTGAAGCTATGGATCGAGAAGATGCTTTAAACATTGTACGTCGCTACAAGGATGAGATTCGTCCGATGTTCGGCGAAGCAAAAGTTTTTCTCTTCGGGTCGTATGCTAAAGGGAATGCCCGTCCGGAGAGCGATATCGACGTTGCCGTCATTGTTCGTGAATATGGTGGTGATTGGTTAAAGCGCTCGTCGGCTCTTTGGCGTGCGACATTGAACATTGACACAGCTATTGAGCCCGTCTTAATCCGAGAAGGAGACCGATCTCCATTATACGAAGATATTATGCGGACAGGAATAGCAGTATAATTTTCCTATCACAGATACAATACCGTCGGAGTGGCAGCAATGTCGCTCCGCTTTTTTGTGTCCACACAGAAATCCTTTTTATCCCGAAAACATCTAAAAACACTAAAAGCACTATAATCTCACACAGAAATCACAGAAATCACAGAAAAATTCTCAGGAAAATAGCTGGGGTTCGGGAACTATGTTCCCTTATTAGAGCGATGGATTATCGTCTTTAAGAAAGCGAGCTCTCTACAGCCGCTTTCTCCATCGCTCTTCACGTGCTCTCAAGAGAGCCCGACCCCATCTTTAAAATTGTTCCGGTTAACACCTCCACATAAAATTGCTCAGGTTTTACCTTCGCATAAAATAAATAATCAGCCGTCACGAGCAATGATTCTCTGCAATCGTATGCAGTAATGACATCAACGGTGTCAAATAACACAGGATAGGGGCTTGCCCCTATCGATGGGGCCCCACACCACCCACAATTATGAGCCCCTTACAGGGGCGAATGAACGGGAGGAATCACGTTTACCCCAGGGCCAGGCCCTGTGCTAAGTTATTTAGCTCTTTCAGAGCATGTGGCAATGACAAGTTATGATTGTCTGCAGTAAACACAAAACAGAATCACGTCTCGGATAGCATAAACATTTTATGCCGAAAAAGTTCTTTTGAGGCAATTTTATGCTGAGCATCGCGAGGCAATTTTCAATGCTGTGGTCGACCATTAGGGTCGTCGGATGATATGAGGCCGGATGTCTGAATGCTTGTATTCAAGCAGACGGCATTGTGTCAGCCGAAGAAGTGAACAAAGTGAACGAACACAGCATATTTTCCTCAAAATCGCAGCAGACAATAGCAGCTCACGATGTCCGCAAACTTAGCCAGCAGAAAGGGGTTTATCTTTGTTTTCTATTGTTTTCTCGGTTTTTTTTGAAACACACCCGACAATGTTTCTGCGTTTTCCGCGATTTCAGCGAGAATTTTTAGTATAATCCGTGTTTTTCGATGTTAAAAAAGAAATTTGCAAAAGCAGATTGTTCTCAAAAAATTTGGTGATGATGAACTTTTATCGTACTTTTGCGGTGATAAATATATAAGAAACTATGGATAAGGTGGCTTATTGGAGTAAAGTTAAACCGGAGGATGTGCCTTATACACATAACTTGGCAAAATTAGCTCAAAGCAGTGGCCTTATCTCAAAAATGGACGAAGAGCAGATTGAGTTGATAACAGAACTGATGCCGCTCAATATTGAGGCACGGTATCCCCATTATAAGCAGGAACTGCAGGCTAAACTGACATTGGAATATTGCCAGGAGTTGTTAATAAAGACCAAGAATTTGAAGCTATGGATCGAGAAGATGCTTTAAACATTGTACGTCGCTACAAGGATGAGATTCGTCCGATGTTCGGCGAAGCAAAAGTTTTTCTCTTCGGGTCGTATGCTAAAGGGAATGCCCGTCCGGAGAGCGATATCGACGTTGCCGTCATTGTTCGTGAATATGGTGGTGATTGGTTAAAGCGCTCGTCGGCTCTTTGGCGTGCGACATTGAACATTGACACAGCTATTGAGCCCGTCTTAATCCGAGAAGGAGACCGATCTCCATTATACGAAGATATTATGCGGACAGGAATAGCAGTATAATTTTTCTATCACAGATACAATACCGTCGGAGTGGCAGCAATGTCGCTCCGCTTTTTTGTACCCACATAGAAATCCTTTTTTATCCCGAAAACATCTAAAGACACTAAAAAAACGAAAACATCGTCTGCAGATGTTAAAAAAAGAACCAAGAAAACAAGAGAAAACATAGAAGAACCGTGAGGCAGACAACGCGAGCTGCTATTCCAAGAAAATATGCTGTGACGAGCCTATGGCTCTTATATGTAGCGATTTTGTTTGTCCTTAGAAAAACAAGCTTTTCACGTCCAAACCAATTCGCTCCATTTGCGCGCTTATCAGCGCTCTTCACAGCATTTAAAATTGCTTCAATGGTCTTTGCACCCCCTTCGGTTCCCCCGTTATCGGGGGACAGAAACGTGATGCTCAGCATAAAATTGCTCCACTGCGTTGCGCATAAAATAATTATTGTTCTGTAACGTGTTGTGGCATCCTGTTCGACCTCTCACTTCTCGGCATGATAAACCATTTTATGCGAACGGCGCAAGCCTGAGCAATTTTATGCAGAACGTAGTGATGCAATTTTCGAGATGGGGTGCGGGCTCTTTTGAGAGCACGTGAAGAGCGATGGAGAAAGCGGCTGTAGAGAGCTCGCTTTCTTAAAGACGATAATCCATCGCTCATAAAGGAAGCAACAGCTTCCGAGCCCCATCTATTTTCCTGAAAGTGGCGTCCGGCGTTGCCAGCAGAAAGGGGTTTATCTTTGTTTTCTATTGTTTTCTCGGTTTTTTTTGAAACACACCCGACGTGGTTTCTGTGGTTTCAGTGTAACCCCCTTCGGCTCCCCCGTTCCCGGGGGACAGAAATGTGTGCCGTTAAAACTCTTCGTTTTCAGCGATTTCAGCGAGAGATATTAGTATAATCCGTGTTTTTCGATATTATGATTATTGCACGCCGTTACTCGGAAGAAAAAATGGTAAAACAGCAGATTTTACCGAAATTTCCTGCGCGTATACGTACAATTATATATTTTTGCAACGAATTTAGTCGTGAGACTGGTATAGAAAACGTTAACAAAGAAAAATATAGCAAACTTATGAAAAAAACTCTATTACTTTTATTGGCGTGCCTTTTCGGCGCCCTAGGTGGTGTGAAGGCATGGACGAGTGTTGCTCCGGAAAATGTGAGGGCGTATTATTTGTACAATGTTGGAAAAGGAACGTATTGGTATGGTGCAGACCACGATCTTGACGCCGGCAGTAATACAAGATATACCGGACACACAAGTAGCCTTTATGATGCAACTCCAGCCAGAGTGCGTATTAGTGATAAGAATTATACGTTTACTTATTACGTGAATGGTGTCGAATATCAACTCAGGCATACAACTAACAATGGTGAGTCAATATTAACAGGTGGTTCTGCAGATTTCCAGTTGTACAGTAAAACTGATGGGTATTCTATTGAATTTAAATCTGACAAGCAACGTCGCATGCGTGCTGAAGATGCTGGAACATGTGACTATCCCAAGGATCTTGATAATAATACAGTCTACTGGAGGTTCTACGCTTATGAAGAAATCCTGCCCACGCTGGTGGAACATAATGCCCCAACCTGCGCTTCGACAGCAGAGGCCTCGTATGTTAGCGGATGGGAAAGAGTGACCACGAAAGAACAGTTGGCACAAAATCCCGAGAGATACTTCTACGCCATCTTCAGCGCGGTGAATCCTGGTGTGATGATGACAACGGAGTATAAAAACGACGCATATAGGATGTGCTATAAGGCTGCAGGAAACCCTTTGAGCAACTCTTCTTACGATCTCTTTGAGATGGAAAATTATGATGGAGAGTTTGCCATAAAGAGTAATATCACAGGAAAATATTACGGCAACACATCGGGAGCTCCGTGGGATTTTCTCGCAAATAAGGAAACCCTTAACGAGGGTTGTAAGGTCACGGTAACTTGCAGCAATGGTGTGTATAACCTCCAGGACAAATATGCGGATGCTGATGCTGCAACCGATCCGTTTGTTGGAAACTATCTTGGCGCTTGGGACAACATGGAATTCGTAGGAGAGCGTCTGGCAGGTAACAAGGGCCAGTCGCGTGCCGGCTATTTCCTTATCTACCGCATACTCAAGAAAAATTTGGATATGACGGGCCGTATCACGAATCCGAACTTTGATAGTAACCTTGACGGATGGACTCCCGGCAATTTCGAAATACAGTCTGGTAATGAGCATTATTCTGGCAAATTCGCGCAGATGTGGGCCGGATCCGGAAATTTGTCATCAGGAAATCTCAACCAAACCATCACTAATCTGCCGGCGGGAATTTACAGACTGACAGCGAAGAGTTGGGCAGATATTACTTGCCATCTCTATGCTTCTATTAGTGGTGTTAAGCAAGAAATATCGTATCAGACGGCAGAAGCCGCAGATCGAAATTTGACATTTGTTGTAGCAGCAACAGGTGATGTAGCCATCGGTATATATCACGACGGAAAGACCGGTGTTACAGGAAGTACATGGGTTAGTTGTGATGAGTTCCGTCTGACCTATATTGACGGCCTGCATGATCTCACTCCCGTTAGCGGCTTGATGAATGCCGACGTTAATACGGCACAGCAGAATGCCGTTAACAATTACAATAGCAACAAGACCGCTGCTAACTACATTGCTGCCACAGAGGCTATCGCTGCCGCAGAGGTGTCTAAGGCTGCGTATGCGCAAATAAACAGCAGTGATCTCACCGCATATCGTACGAAGATAGGCAACGTTTTGACAAAGACTAACGTTTATACAACGGAGGCCTATAATAAATGGTATGCAAACGTTCAGGACAACTATAATAATGGCGTTTATACCAATGAAGAGGTTGTGACTCTCACGGAAAACGGTGCCTACAATAGTGAATGGCATTCAAGCAATCAGATTGACGACATTCTCATGAGCACATGGGATGAGGTTCCTATGAACTGGGGCAGTTACCACATCAACACTTGGTCGGGTGAGGGTAGTGAGGATGGATCCGGTTTCCTCGTTCCCTTCTTTGAATACTGGGTTGCTAGCGGAGGTGTACTTGCCGCAAAAACAATGACATCTACAGTAACAGGCCTTGATGCCAATACGGAGTATAGTGTGAACATCTGGGCTCGTGTACGCCAGACAGACAACCAGAGCAAGGTTGCAGGAAGCATCACCATGCAGGTCGGCAGCGGTTTAACGGTGGACCTCACCACCGGCAGTCAGGTTGGTTCTACGCAATTCTATCTGAATCATTTCACCGCTACCGGTTCTACCAACGGTGAGGGTCAACTGACGATTACGATTAACGTTGCCGCTAACAGCAATATCAGTTGGTTATCATTCAAAGATGTGGCCATTAGCAAACAAGCAGCTTCTGGTGATGTGCAGACCTATTCCGGTCTTATCAATGAGAACGTAGTAGTGGCTCCCACTGCAGAATATCCTATTGTAAACATCTCCGGCGCATCGTTCACGGGCACATTGACTGCAAACTTCACCTCTGACCAGAACGGCTTCATCATCGCCACTGCAGAGCAGAAAGCAGCTTTGGGTAGTGTTAAGAACGTCGTTGTGGGAAACACTTGCGACAACCTCGTGCTGACCGATGGCGTTAAGGCTGTTATTCCTGCAGCTTTGACTCAGGCTACCAGCGCTACTTACAGCCGCACTATCGCTGCTGCCAGCAACTACGGCACCATCTGTCTGCCTTACGCCGTAAAGAGCGACGACGATATTCAGTACTACACCGTCAATCAGATTGTCGGCAATGTGCTGAAACTGACAGAGGCAGCAAGCGTTGATGCCGGCAAGCCCGCCATCTTCAAGAAGAAGAACGGAGAGGCAACCAACATCACCGCCGCTGCAAGCAACGTCACTGTGACCGATGACGCCGGCGTAGAGGCCAGCCTTGTAGGCACATTCGAGCGCCTCGCCGTAGGTGACGAAGAAAGCCATACCGGCACCGCTGCCAACAAGTATTACTACATCAAGAATAACGAGTTCGTGCAGGGCTTGGACTACTTCTACATCAATCCTTTCCGCGCCTACATCGACACGAACGATTATTCCGAAAAACCCGCCCGTCTGGTAATCGACACCGACGGCGCTACCGCCATCAGCGAGCTGAAGACGCTCGACGAAGAGCAGGGCCTGAAGGACGGCAAGTACCTCATCGGCGGTAAGGTTATCGTCGTGAAGGCTGGCAAGCAGTTCAACGTGAATGGAGTACTCAAATAAATAATGTATAGTATTATGAAAAAGACATATATCAAACCCGAGAATACGGTTGTAAGAATCGCGACCGAGCAGTTCATCGCAGAATCTCTGCAAGGAAGAGTTGCTAGCGAAAACGGTGAAGACGGCGAAGCCCGCGAAGTGCTTATCAGCGAAGAGACGACCATCATCGCTCGCGGCGCCTGGCAGAGCTGGTGATTCCTCAGTTGACAGGTGACAATTGACAGGTGACAGTTAGGCACCTGTAATCCAATACCGGCGGAGTGACAGCAATGTCGCTCCGCTTTTTTGTTTCTTTCTTACAACTCTATCATAAAAAACATAAAAAAATAAAAGATTTTTATTGCAGGATGACTGCAAGATGAATAATATTTGCTATCTTTGCGCCGTAAAAACTTAAAAAATATGGCACAAGTATCAATGACCGTCCGCATGGACTCCTCTGTGAAGGCCTCTTTCGATGCACTCTGCGCCCAGTTCGGTATGAGCGCAAACACCGCAATGAACATCTTTGCCAAAGCCGTTGTGGCCACACGCAAGATTCCGTTCGAGATTAAAGCCGCCGAGCCGCAACCCATTTCCCGGGGAATGGAGGCGTTTATGGCGCTGCGAGAAGAAGCCAGAAAGAACGGCGTGCAAGACATGACCCTCGATGAAATCAACGAGGAGATACGCCAAAGCAGAGCGAAAAGGGACGGAAAGAAATGATTTACGCTGTTATTGACACCAACGTTTTGGTATCGGCGTTGCTCACCAGTCATGCAGACTCGGCGACAGTGATGGTGATATCTGAAATTCTTCTCCAACGTGGGGATTGCTTCTGAGCGTGTTCATAGCATGGAAGACCTCCCTGATCCCAAAGACGTTGTCTTCTACGAGGTGGCTTTGTCCAAAGAAGATGCTTTTCTTGTCACAGGCAATACTAAGCATTTTCCAAAGACTCCTGTTGTTGTAACGCCCGCAGAGATGTTGAGAATCCTGGCGGAAGCCTGATACCTTTCACTGACAATACCGGCGGAGTGACAGCAATGTCGCTCCGCTTTTTTTGTTTACGCAAACGCAGATTGTGCGCCAAAAATTTGGAGGTGAAGAGATTTTATCGTACTTTTGCGGTGAAATAATTATGTACAAGACGGAAGGATTTTGGAACGTGGAGCCGAAAATCAAACGGTTATCGTTCCCTCGCAGAGGAAAATTTCAGGTCGACTTGCAGGACGGCCGATCCATTGTGATGCCCGTCTCGGCATTTCCGTCACTGAAGCGCGTTCCCGTCAAGGAACGTAACAAGTGGTATTTGATGGGAGGCGGTGTGACATGGGATTCATGCTCTGAAGTCATCCACATCGAACAGATTTTGGGCAACTTTCAGAAATATGCCCATGAGTCTGCACTTTAGCAGATGAGCCTTGAGCTCTTCGCAGACACAATACCGGCGGAGTGACAGCAATGTCGCTCCGCTTTTTTCTTCCCACGAAACCATTCGTGAGAATTTGGGAATTTGAGAATTCTTTAAGATTTTTGGATTTCATTCCGCAAAAACCTTAAGATTTTTGGAATTAATTCCGAAAATAGTATAAGATTTTTGGAAAAGTGCCGGTTTTTTGTTACTTTTGCCACCGAAATATTATAAAACGCGGGCGAGATGATACACCGAATTCTGGAAGACAAGATTACCGGGCTGTTGGGAAAGGGTAAGGCAATAATCATTATGGGTGCCAGACAAGTGGGAAAATCCACGCTACTGGAGTCCGTCTTTCGTCAGCAGAGCGACGTCCTGTGGATGAGCGGAGACGACGTGGACGTCCGGGAACTGTTCAGCGAGATGACATCCTCAAGGCTGAGAGCGCTGTTGGGCAACAGCAAGACACTGATTGTCGATGAAGCGCAGCGCATCCCCGATATCGGATTGCGACTGAAGCTCATCACCGATCAGATAAAGGATGTACAGGTGGTGGCGACCGGTAGCAGTTCATTTCAGTTGGCCTCGAAGGTCAACGAGTCGCTGATGGGACGCAAAAGGGAGTTTCGGATGTTTCCCCTCGCGTTCGGAGAGATGGTGGCACACGCAAGCCTGCTGGAAGAGTTGCGCCTGATTCCACATCGTATGGTCTATGGATACTACCCGGAGGTGGTCAGTAATCCCGGCAATGAGGCCGTCATCCTCAAGGAGTTGGCGGACAGTTTTCTCTATAAAGACATCCTCGCCATCGAGGGCGTCAACAAACCCGACAAGCTGGTTCGCCTACTCAAGGCGTTGGCTTTTCAGATCGGCAGTCAGGTCAGCTACAATGAGGTGGGGCAACTGGTGGGATTGGACTCCAAGACTGTTGAGCGCTACGTGGATATCCTGGAGAAATCGTACATCATCTTCCGTCTGGGCAGCTTCTCGCGCAACCTGCGCAACGAACTGAAACAGAGCCGAAAGATATACTTTTGGGACTTGGGCGTGCGCAATGCTGTCATCGGCAATCTGGCCCAGGTGGAGAACAGAGCCGACACAGGAGCGCTGTGGGAGAACTTCGTCATCGCCGAGCGCATGAAGCGCATCTCATACAATGGCAGCCTGGCTCAGTCGTGGTTTTGGCGCACGCAGCAGCAGAAGGAGATAGACTATCTGGAGGAAGAGGACGGCGCTCTTCGTGCATACGAATTCAAGTGGAACGACAAGAAGGCCTCCTGTCATGTGCCGGACGCCTTTGTCAAAGCATATCCCGAAGCCGGTTTCGAGGTCATCACTCCGAAGAACGTTGACACCTTCCTGCTTTAGGGTTGACACGCGAAAAAATCAGACATCGGAGCGGACACTTCGGCGCTTTGTCCCCTACGGAGGAACGATCGCGCTCCAACGAGGCAAAATTTACGCGCCCGTTGGAGAAAAAATTTTCTCCAGTTAGAGAATTTATTTTTCCTAGTTAGAGCCTTGTATAGGGATTCTTGCTTTTTGCTCCGAAAATGGCGGCCGGAGGCAGCGGAGGAATGGTGACGATTTTTTGACGTCCGAAAAATTCTCAAAGTCTCATTTTCTCATTTTCTCATTTTCCCACGAATGATTTCGCGGTACAAAACAGCGGAGCGACTATCACTAGCCACTCCGCCGGTATAGTATCAAGAAGCGTACAGATAGAGAAGCGTACAGACGAAAAACGTGACAAAACACAAAAAAAGTACGCAAACCGGATTGCTTTACAAATAAAAATCGCTATCTTTGCAGACGAAAAGTGTGACACTGTAACAAAAATAGTCTGTACTACCATGATCATAAAGAGAGACAGATATCTAAAGCAGCTTTTAGCCAGGAAGAAGGATGGTATGATTAAAATTGTGACGGGCATACGTCGTTGCGGTAAGTCATACCTGTTGAATGTTCTTTTTCGCCAACATTTAATCGACGAGGGCATAAAAGAGCGCGACATCATCATGATGGCACTCGATGAGGACACCAACATCCGCTACCGTAATCCTTTGGAGCTCGGCAAGTTCATTCGTGAGCAATGTGCCGACCAGTCGCGCTTTTTTTATGTCTTGTTGGATGAGATACAGAAGGTTGACAGCATTCAGAATCCATACCTGCCGGATAACCCGAACGAGAAGATTGGTTTCGTGGACGTCTTGCTCGGACTAAAAAAACTGCCGAATGTTGATTTGTATGTCACCGGTAGCAACTCCAGGATGCTTTCTGTGGACATCTTGACCGAATTCAAGGATCGGGGCGAGGAAATTCGCATCAACCCGCTATGTTATGATGAGTTTGTGTCCGCCTATCAGGGCGACAAGCAAATGGCTTGGACTGAATTCCTGATGTATGGCGGCATGCCCTTTGTGATGAGTAAGTCAGGCCATGCGGACAAAGCGGCCTATTTGCACGATCTTTTTGAGCGCACCTACATCACCGATGTCATTGAGCGTAACGGCCTCAAGGGATCCAAGGATGTCTTGGAAGACTTGTTGGACTTCCTGGCATCTTCTGTAGGAAGTCTTACGAACACCACCAGACTCGAGAACACCTTTAAGTCAGAGAGACGCGTCAACATTTCGCACAACACCATTGCTGCGTATATCGACTGTTTCATCGATGCCTTCATCCTGAAGAAATCGATGCGCTACGACATCAAAGGGCGTAAATACATCGGGGCGCAACAGAAATATTTCTACAGCGATGTCGGATTGCGCAATGCGCGTCTGAACTTCCGCCAACAGGAAGAGAACCACATCATGGAGAACATCATCTACAACGAGTTGACGGCACGTGGCTTCAGTGTGGATGTCGGTGTCGTAGAGACGACGTTTACGGGTGACGACGGCAAACGTCAACGTTCGCTTTTGGAGGTAGATTTCGTGTGTCACCAAGGTCATGCCCGCTACTATATTCAGTCCGCCTTGACCGTGGCGGAGGAGAGCAAACGGCAGCAGGAGATCAACTCTCTCACGAAGATTAACGACTCGTTTGTGAAAATCGTTGTTGTGCGGGATCACATCATCCGTTGGCACGATGAGGCAGGTATTCTCTATATCGGGATAGAGGATTTTCTGCTCAACTACATCAATCAGATGGAGTAATTCGACATCTCTTGTTCCCAACAAAAAACGGCGGAGCGACTATCACTAGCCACTCCGCCGTATTGTCAGTGAAGGTCTTCAGCCTTAGATCGCTTTTAATTCTTCATTTTTAATTTTTAATTCGGAGCTGCGCTCCTCATTACCACTCTTCCCATGCGTCGGGAGCTTCGATGACTTCACGACCGCCGAAGTCATTAGAGAGAGTGATTCTATCTTCTTCGTTGGTGCTTAACGATCCTTGAGACGCATCCATCAAATTTTCTCTCACATTTATGGCAATCACAGTATTTTCTGGTTTGATATATGTCTTTTTCATGTTCGTTTCGTTTTATGTCCTCCCGGGTTTCGGCCCGGGAGGATGTGTTACCTTATTTATATTACTTCAGGATTTGACCGTTAGCGCTGTATTTCACACCATTCTTCACGAGAACGACCTTGTTACCGATGAGGTACTTGCCGTCCTTCAATGCATCGGCCTCAGACTCTGCTGCTTCGACAGTATTTATCGCCGTTGGATCATCATCTTCGAAGACGATAGTGAGACGAGCGCCAGAGTACTTTGCAATCTTCAAGTAGGCCTTGTTGGAAGGAATTGCTACCGTTGCAGGATTGAACAGACCGAATGTCAACGTATTCTTCTTCAGGCCGAAGTAGTTGAAGTTATCATCGGCATTAAATGTTTTGCCGCCTTCGTTCACGAGGAATGCATTGGTTGCAGAAATATCCGTGCCGCTTGCAGCAACGGGAATATCGTAGTTCCCGGATGCGGATCCCTTCAGCAACAAACCGGTATTTGCCTGAACGGCTACCTCTACCTGTGTGAAGGTTACGGTATTTTCACTTACGGATGCCTTGTAGGCTGTCAGACCTTCGGGCAGATTAGCGAGGTCCAGGGCGTGGGGACTTGCGAATGTAGCATAACCGTTTGTGCCGAGAGAGGCGGGAACACCTTCAGCATAGAGATGGAAGTCATCGCAACCTGCCCAACGTTCTGCTGGAGGACAAGAATAGAAACCAATTTCCACATCTGCCGTTGCATCAAGAGTAAATGTAAGAGTTGTCCAACTCCAACCATTCTCAAGTTCACCGCCAGTATTACCATCATGGTGACCCAAAACGCTCACATTTGCAGAACCACCACTTACCCATACGTTATATTTGCTCTTATCTGTAACATCATCTGATGCACGTGTGGCAGCCTTTAATGTATATGTTCCTGCGGGGAGACCGTAAATCTTCTGCTTTCCGTCCGAAGCATCGTTGTTCCAAGCATCAAAATACTTATTATCCGGTGCGCCCGTATACTGTTGGTCTTGGTTGTGTCGAGCATTACTCCAACGTGAGAAATCTGATACTTGGGCATCAAATATCACCTTTGTAATCTCCTTAGAGCTGGCATTCTGTATCTGCCAAGCAGTATGGAAGGCGTAAACCTCTTCTGCAGTAGAAAAAGACTGCGCGTCAATAGCCTCAGCAAAGGCGGCAGAAGTTTCGTGCTGCTTGCAATCGGCGATAGCATAAGAAGGATCACGGTATTGTTCAACACCAGAGAAGATATTATTTCCCTTATCATCCTTTCTCATAAAGCGAAGTTCCATGTTGCCTTCATTCTTTGCTCGATAAGCATAATAACCCGGGTATGAATACTTTTCTTCATAAACAGCATTTTTAATAATCGCTTTCTCGCGCTCATTGATTCTCATGACAACAATATCTCCTGCGGAAAGATTTGTGAACATGACGTAACCGGTAGTCGAAGAGGCGCTTCCATTATACCAGGTGTTGTTACCGCGAAATCCCCAACCTGCATTCTCAAAATAAATATTCTCTCCCCATTGTACACCATCAACAACTAAAGGGTAATAAGTCTTTGCGGATCCAGCAACGCCCGCCTCAGTATCAAGACCACCCTCACTATAAGCCACTCTTGAGGCTGTCGATTTAGACGTCAAGTTGCTGGCAAAATCAACTTCCTTGTTGACCGTTGAAGAATTAGTATATCCATTTGCTGCAGCGTAAGCGTAAACTGTGTTATGCGTAGACACCGTCAAAGCATTACTGTAAACAGAAAACTCGCCGCTATCACCGATACGATAGTATATCGTGGCAGTAGGCTCTCCTAAAACGCTCTGTGGCGCAGTTATAGTAACCGATGTGGCAGCTGTTCGACTAATCGTAGGACTATTTAGAGCAATTGTTGTTCCTGCACCAGTAGCAAAACTTACTACATCAGAGTTGTCTCCGCTCTTAGATGCATATGCCCAAATTGTTGAGGCGCTCGTCGTTACTTCGCTCGAGTATGTGCTCCAACCATCAGCGCCAGCAGCTCTCTCTGTTTCGGAATAATAAATTGTAGCTCCAGCTGTTTCACATGCCAGAGTGAACTTACGACTAGTGTTATAAGCACCTGTAATTGTCCATGTTGGCGCAGGGCATTCTACACTGCGAGTAACTACGATGTTTGTAATATTTCCCCATGTAGCGGAGTTTATCTGCAAGTCTAATCGCTGAGAACCTTCACCAGTGATTGTATACGTTGTTCCACTAGTTACATCAGCTCCCCCTACAACTGCAGTTGGGGTTCCTGCGTTATCATAAGTCGCGTTGCTTGAATAAAATTTGACATTAGTACAAGTTAATACAACCCGATCGCCTGCTTTCAAATCAATAATTGAAATATAACGAATACCACTTCCGTTTTCATTGCCAAGACGTGGAATGTCATTTTTCCCTTTACCCCATCTAAATGTCACATTAGGGGAAACTGCAAATCGCGAACTTAAGTCGTATACCGTAATGGGCTCTTTTGTTCCAGTAATTTCAAGCTCGTTCATATCAACGTTATTTACCTGAAATCCCGCACTTGTTGTCCCCATGGTAGCATATCCATCCTGGTCAGTACCGTTTGCCTTATACATATGAGCTTGGCCCCAACTACTCAGGTTATAAGTTTCAATGACGTCCTCTCCCCACGCATTTCCTGTGGTTAGCAGCATTAGTGCTGTTAATAAGAAAAGTAATTTTTGTTTCATGATTTTAAATTAAGTTGTTTTTTTTATTTATAGTTATTATTTTCTTTTTGTCTCATTCAAACGCTGTCAAGGATTTTGTCGTATTCTTCAAGGGCGATTTGTCGATTGTTCATCGTCATTGTCAATAGGTTATATGACATCTTTACGACTGCCTATTCGTGCCGCTTCTGGGCATATCGTCCCATTCTATCGGCCGATAGAATGGAACACAAAAAAGCCCCGTCGTGAAACGGGGCTGTATTTGGCAAAAAATATTTACAAGAGTTGGAATTGGTTTACAGGTCCTGCAAGGCCTTCTCTGTAAGGAAGTCTTTGATTTCCTCATCTGTTGGAGGATTCTTTATAAGAAAATCCACTTCTTCCGTATAATCAATATCTTCAAAATAGCATAATTGTGAACGGAAGAGTTTCTCAGAGAACAATTCACCAAACAGACGTCTCGCCTCAGACGATATTTCTGCTAAAGAAAAACAATTTTTTAAAAGAAAGTACAAATCCACGTAGTCTTTCCACTTCGACCGGCGTCCTAAAGCATAGGCTTTCATTGCAGCTAATTGGACGAGAGACGGAAGTCTTAAGATGTTTTCGTATTTGCACTCTGGCTCGACAGGAAAAGGATATTCAAAAAAGGTAACCTTAACATCATTGATGATCAGGTTCATTTGCTCCGCCACACGACGCGTTATCGTATACCGAAAAGGCGATGCAGAGATTTTGTCCAGGTTGCGTTTGTGGTTTATGGTAGTCGCTTTGAACAAATCAAAATCTATAGAACGACGATGCCCCAGATGCAAGGCAATGGCAGTACCGCCTACAAGATAGTATTCGCGCCTGTACTTGGCTATCAGAGGCAACAATTGTCTCTGGTTTTCACTGAGAATCTCGCTATGCATATTTCTTTAGTACGAGAGAGAAAAAGTGGTAGATTTCAGGATAGTAGTTGTTCTTTTGCCGCCCTTTGGCAGAAAAAAACACCTCTGCCACACGTTTGCCGCCAAGTGTATCCATCAATTCTCGGAAATCATCCAAGGAGCCGTCGTTGAGGATACGCTCTACCAGCAGAGCATCACTGATGCTTTGCTTTTTATCCTCCGGTGTATACCAAAACAGGTTTTTGTGTTTCTCGATGATTTGTTGACGGGACATTTTTCGGTTTTCTTTTTGCAAAAGTACGATAAAAGTTCTTCTCCTCCAAATTTTTGCGGCACAATCTTTTGTTTGTGTGCGAAAAGAAGCGGAGCGACTATCACTAGCCACTCCGCTCAAACTACGTTAACTAATCAACTATATTAACAAACGAAAAATATAGCCTTCATTATAAGCTGTCCGATGATGACCTCTTACATCAGCCATCATACTTCAATCATCTTTACCACTCCTCCCACGCGCCGCGGGAACTAATGATTTCACGGCCCTGAATATCACCGCTAGTGGATGGATCGTAATCTGTTATACTTTGAGGCACCTCGGTAGTCGACTGTGCAATCATCTTTTCCACGTCGATGATAGCAACGGTGTTTTCGGGTTTGATATATGTCTTTTTCATGTTCGTATTGTTTTTTGTATGCTCTCTCGGGTCAAAACCCGAGAGAGCGATACCTTATTATAATATTAATTCAATTTCTGGCCGTTAGCACCATACTTCACGCCGTTCTTCACGAGGACAACCTTGTTACCGATGAGGTACTTGCCGTCCTTCAGAGCGCCGTCCTCAGCCTCTGCAGCCTCAATGGCATTGATGGCGGTAGGATCTTCATCATCGAAGGAGATGATGAGACGTGCGGAAGATTTAACACCAGTATTCAGATATGCCTTACCGGCAGGAATGGTGGCGCCATTAGTCTTCAGGCTCTGGAACTCTGCGGTACCATCCTTGTTGATAAGAACGTAATAGTTTGCGTTAGCCGTCAATGTCTCGCCATTCGGACAGCCTTCGAGCAGATTGCCGACAATGGGTGAACCGGAAGCAGCTACGGGGATGGTGACAGCTGCACCAGCAGTGCCCTTCAGCATCAAGCCTGTGCCTGCGGCAACACCTTCAGACGTGGAGGTCATCACAATCTTGCCTGTGCCGACAGAAGAAGCATAGTAGGCTTTTACCGTGCCTTCAGAAGCCGACATGCCGCCCAAGTCAAGAGCATATGGGCTTGCAAATGTTGTCCAACCGGTAGTGCCGATGGTGGCGGAAACAGACTTAGGTGTATAGCAAGTCAAAGTGAAATTGTTGAAGATTGTCCAGCAATCCCATACATAGTTAGGTTTAACGAGTTTAATATCCAAGTCTGTATTGCCATCGAGATAAATATAGAGCTCGTTTGTAGCTTCACCATTTTCAAATGCTGTTACTGCACCGCCTGTATTACCTGGCTTAGAGGTAGTATACCAGTCTGTCAAACGAACCTGTTCGTCATTGGCAGCCAAGTAGCTTGATACCAAGTTATAGCCGGATTCACCAAGACTATTTGAGATAGCAACAGTTGCACGACGTTCGAAACCGTCAACAGTCAGTTTGTAAATACCTGCGGGGAGATTTTCAATAGTCTGACTGTAGGTACCAGTAGCATTCCACAATTCAGCGAACTTAGTGCCATAAGCAGGCTGATTATCTTGGTGCTTTACTTCTGCCCAAGTCCAATCACCAACAGAACCGGCAAATGTGGCAGTACCAATAAGACTAGTTTTGTCTGCCGAATCATAATTAGTAGAAAGGAATGACTCAAATTCCGCAGCTGTAGTAGAAATACCTGCGGCAGCAATTACTGTATTGATGTTATCAGTAGGATATGCATCAACAATAGCATCGCGTTCTGCATCTGTCAGGAGTGACCATACTGTTGAATTTGTCATAGAGACAATGACTTTTGATTCGCCATCGATGTAGAGTTTCCCGTCATATGTGCTACTTGCCGTAGTATTCTTGTTTACAACATAATATCCACCAGCAGTTGACTCAATGGCAAAGTTGGGATAAGTAGTGTTGTCGGTATAAAGAAGACCACCATTGGCATCAAAGAGTTTATTGCCACCGCCATCAAGGAAAGTGAAGTTTGAAATTCCGTTGGCATTGGTAGCAACAGTCATTGCAACGCCATATTTGTCAGCCACTGCACGAGTACTATAGTTGGCACCACGGCCGAGGAACAGTTTTTCTGTTGCATCATACAGGTAATAAACTCCATCAAATACAGCAGGAGTGTGTAGCGTCACGTTGATGGCCTCGTTCATGCTTTCACCAGCATATCCATATACACCTTCAGGAATACTGATTTCGTAATTGCTACTTGCTGTTAATGAACCCAAGTCAAGGCTGAAACCACCACTAACTGCCGTGAGAGTAACCTCTACCCCATTAACAGTCGCTTTTGATCCAGGTACGAATGCTACTTCTGCTGCAGGATCGTTGGATGCTGCATTGGGGAATGTGACAGTGAAGGTCTGCGACTGAGTGTAGGAGCCATCAGCAGAACTCAATGCTGCAGCGCCAACATCATAAGAGTAGTTGGCTGCTTCAACCACCAAATTGTTTGCAGAAGATGACTTCACATAATAGCGAGTAGCTGACAGAGAGTTCTCTGTTTCTTTAAGTACAACTTCGCCAGTAGCTGAAGATGACAATTGATTGCCGTTTGCCGTGCAGGTAATATCGCCCAGCGTTGTAGCTGTTGCATTGTAATCGTCACCAGCAACGGCAATGTCAAAGTAGTACCAAGTATCAGCAGTCATATCGCCATTAGCGGGAAGAGCAACAGCATCAGCCTCAATGCATCCGCCTTTGTACAACAAATTAATCAATGCCACATTATACCAGTTACCACCGGTGGCAATATTCTGTATACCGACTTCCAGATTACCAGTTGTCACTTCAAGGTCATTGAAAGTATAGCAGTATTCAGTAGCTAGGTCATAGCCGGTCTTGGCTTCTACGGGGATATCATACGTCTTAGTGCCGGCATACACCTGAGCGATGTTGTCACCAGTTGCTGCTTCGCGCCATGCAACGTTTGCTTTTGCATGGACGGTAACATCATAGTTACCTAGAGGTAAATTGCCAAAAGTCTTGTAGATGATTTTTCCTGCTTCATAAGCAGTTTCATTGAAACGTTCCCTACCATAACTGTACTGACCACCACCATTTGTCCATCCATCAGACCAGGAGTTGGCATTACTTTCTAATGCATTTTGCAAAATTACGGCATGCCTATACTCGGTTTCCGTAAGTCTGTAGAGCTTGAACTGACCATAAACAACCCATTCGTTGTTGTTGGTCTGAGAAAAACCGACTGTCAGGCTTCCGTTTTCTACCTTCACGGTGGCATAGATACGGCAAGCATCACTATTCATAGAGAATTGCTTAGAAATGCCTGCAAAATCGCCAGCAGATGAATGTCTGATATAAGCAGAAGCATTGTTCTCACCGGAAACAGCAGTTAATTTCGGGTTTGTAGAAGGAACAATGCTGTTAACAGCCTGGATAGAAATCTGATAATAACCGTTAGGAACAGTTACTGTCTGGCTCAGACTGAATGTGTTGTGCCATGATTCGTGGTACTTATATGTACCATCCCAATTATGGTTACCACCAGTGTTCACGAGAGCCCAGTTTGCGGTCTCGTTCTCAAGAGCGGCATCCTTCAAGTACGTGGATGTCACATCTTCACGCGCCTGCACTCCAATCATCGTCAGCAGTGCGCACAACAATAGAAATAGTTTTCTTTTCATAGCTTAAATGTTTAATTAGTATTATTAATAAGGTATAAAACGTCTAAAGAGTAGGTTTTGAGAATCTTCGTTTTTTTTCTGCCTTGTCCTTGTGTTATATATTAATGTCAATAATCACTTCGCGTCAATTCGCCGCTATATTCGGCCTTTTCGGGCTCGGGTTTCGCTTATATTCATGCAGATTCTCCCGTTCTATCGGCCG
>Ga0256404_1005440_pt1 | contig 22506 bp, 20 predicted proteins | sample RumenRJG_01DNA_FD_185990 | JGI IMG/M metagenome (GOLD analysis project Ga0256404, IMG submission 185990) | Bovine rumen microbial communities from Lethbridge, Alberta, Canada - RJG_01 | ecosystem: Host-associated > Mammals > Digestive system > Stomach > Rumen | place: Canada: Alberta | collected...
GGCAAGGTAGACTGCACGGGGGGCAAATGTTTTTTGAGTTACTATTACGCAGTCTTTTACGCAGAAGATGTCGCGGGCACGGTACATTGTTTCGTAGGTGGAAAAGCCTGCGTGGTCAAGGAAGATGTCGCTTTCTTCTACGGTGTAATATTGACACATGAAATTTTTTATGCCGTTTACTTCGTCGTAGTTTTTGCGGCCGTGGTCTCCGCTTACAAGGTAGCGGCTGGCCTTTTTTTCGTGCACAAGGGTTACTGCAGCTTCAAGCCTGTCGCGGACAACATGGGAAACTGTGGTTTGGTAGACTTTTGCCCCCGGAATGATTACCGTGTATTTTTGCGGCAGGGATGCAAGGTCTTGGTAGACGAAACCTTTTGTGGAGCGGATCATGTAGATGTTTACGGAGATGCAAAAGATTGCAGTGAGAAAAAAGAGTGCTGTTGATGCGATTAGAAAGAATTTTAACTTTTTCATATTTACCTATTTTATTTTATAGAGTGCTGTCAAATAAGTTCATTGCATAGAGTCATTTCGAACGCTACGCCACTTTGCACGCACCTGCTACAAAGTGAGTTTTGGAATCCCTGTAATACATATAAAACAGATGCTGAATCAAGTTCAGCATGACCGATTTTTTTGACCAGCCACTGACCAGTTTTTATACGGCAAAGGCACTTGCTAATTCCAGAATCGGTTCTGTATGCAGTGCATAGATTCCGAATCCACATTCGTAGCAAGTGCGTGCGAATGTGGCGTAGCAGTTCGGAATGACAGTAACACTTGGCACTTACCGGCAATGGCACATGGTAATTCCCGACAGTAACACTTGGCACTTTCCCGGCAAAGACTCAATATTTCTTTAGCGCGACAAATGCCGGTAAAAAAAAGCAAGCACGGCAGGGATTGTAGGGGCCCGCCGCAGGCGGGTTGCGCCAGCAATGGAGGCGAAAGCCGGAACCCCGGAAAGCCCCTAGCAAAAAAAACTGCCGCAAGAAAGAAAATATAAAAAGACCTTACTTGCAGGATTCAAAGATGATGTCTGCAAGGAAGATTACTGCAAGAATCCAAGTTACTACAGGAATTTCCTTTGCCTTTTTGCCCGCGCATTTTGCAATCACGTAGGAGATTACGCCCCATGCAATTCCTTTGGCGATTGAATAGGAGAATGGCATGACCATGATTGTGATGAATGCGGGAACACCTTCTGTTGGATCTTTAAAGTCTATTTCCGTTACGGACTTCATCATGAGGAAGCCAACGAAGATGAGTGCAGGTGCGGTTGCGGCTGCCGGAATGATTGCGAAGAGCGGTGTAAGGAAGAGCGAGAGGAAGAACAATACCGCCGTAACAACGGAAGCAAGGCCTGTGCGTGCGCCTGCGGCAACAGCAGATGTTGACTCAACAAAAGATGTTACTGTTGAAGTTCCAAGACATGCACCAACTACGGTTCCAACGGAGTCTGCCATCAAAGCGCCCTTTGCGTTGCGGATGTTTCCACTTGAATCCTTGAGGTTGCCCTGCTCTGCAATTCCCATCAAAGTTCCAAGGGTGTCGAACATGTCTGTAAAGAGGAAGGTTATCATAACGACGATGAATTTTAATATCATGCCGCTTGAAGAAAATGCCTCGCCGAATGCAAAGTGGAAGAGGTGTGGTTCTGCCGGTGTGGAGAAAGGAGTCCAGTTTTTTGCAACACTTGTTACGCCAAAAGGAATTCCGATTATTGTGGTAAGTGCGATTGCAATGAGGATTGAGCCCGGTACCTTTAGGATAAAGAGCACGATTGTAATTACAAGGCCAATTATTGCAACTGTTGCGCTTGCATTGTCTGCTGTAAAGTTTACAAAGCCAACCGGTGTTCCCAAGTTGGTCTTAACGATTCCAGCATTTACAAGGCCAATGATTGTGATAAAGAGGCCGATTCCGACGGACACAGCTTTTTTGAGTCCAGTAGGAATTGACTTTATGATTGCTTCGCGGACACCAAAAAGCGAAAGAAGGATAAAGATGATTCCTTCCACAAGGACAGCCGTAAGTGCAAAGGCTGCGGAACAACCCATTCCTGCGCAAACAGTGTAGGTAAAGAATGCGTTAAGTCCAAGGCCAGGTGCAAGGGCAACAGGAAGGTTTGCAAGGAATGCCATTACAAGCGTTGCAATGCCGGCTGCGACTGCGGTTGCCGTAAAGACAGAGTTCCAGTTAAGGCCTGTTATGTCGTTTGCAAGAATGTTTGGGTTCACGGACAGGATGTAAGCCATTGCCAAGAAGGTTGTAATACCGCCGATGATTTCGCGGCCTACAGTCGTACCGTTTTCCTTCAACTTAAAAAAATTGTTCATCTATTTCCTCCATATTAAAATGAATTACCTTGTTAAAGCCATCAGGCCTTTTTCTTAAAGTGGCTGAAGGCCATGCTAAAGCTTGCCCTACCCTGCGTAACAGAACGGAGGTTTGTGCTGAATCCGAACATCTTTGCCATTGGTGCCTGGGCGTGGATTATGTTGCCACCGGATTTTTCGTCCATGCTGCTTATCATTCCACCGCGCTGGGTAATCTGGCTCATCGCGTCTCCAACAAATTCAGAAGGGCTTTCTATATCCACGTCCATGACCGGTTCAAGAAGCTCAGGGTTGGCTGCTGAACATGCCTTGTCAAAAGCTTCTGCGGCTGCGGCTTCAAAAGCGAATGTGGAAGCGGTAAGCGGGTTGTATTCAATGGCTGTAACGGTAACTGCAGTGTCTGCGCAGGGGTAGCCCATCTTGATTCCTGAACCAAAGCAGTTTGTAATGCTCTGTTCAATGGCCTCAAAAATTTCTTCCGGTATTTCGGAGGAATGCTTGACGGTACAGGAGTAGCTGTTTCCTGCCCCTGTTTCGCGAGGTTCAACGTGAATGGTAAGTCCTGCGGTGTTTTCTTTTCCTGCAAGTACGCGGCTGAATTCTTCCTTATAGTCTGCACTGGCTGTAACGGCTTCGCGGTAAGTAACCTGGGGCGCGCCAACACGGCACTGAACCTTAAAGTCGTCGCGGATTCTTGTAACAAGAACATCCAGGTGAAGCTCACCCATTCCGCTAATAACAAGCTGGCCTGTTTCCGCATCGTCGCGGGAGGTAAAGGTTGGGTCTTCCCTGCTAAGGATTTCAAGAGTCTCGTTAAGCTTGTCACGGTCGCTCATGGTTTCAGGTTCTATTGCAATGGAGATGACAGGCTCGGGGAATTTTACGTTCTCCAGCAGAACAGGGAAGCCTTCGCTGCAAAGAGTGTCGCCTGTCTGGGAAAGCTTTAGTCCAACAAATACCGCAATGTCTCCGGCAGAAACGCTGTCCATCTGCTCCATGCGGTTTGCGTTTACGCGCAAAATGCGGTTGATTCTTTCGCGCTTTTTCTTGCTTGCGTTAAAGACCTGCATTCCAGTTGTAATCTTTCCTGCGTACATGCGGACAAAGCAGAGGATTCCCATCTGGGGGTCAAACTGGATTTTGAATACAAGGCCAACCGGAAACTTTGCGTCTTCCTTGCACTCAATGCTGGTTTCTTCTTCCACGTCCTTCTTTACGTGGACAGCCTTTGCGGCAGGAATTTCGTCCGGGGACGGAAGATAGTCAACGACTGCATCAATAAGCGGCTGGACACCCTGGTTGTGGCGGCTTGAACCGCAGAGGAAGGGAACCAAGGTGCGGTTTATGGTGCACTTTCTAAGGGCTGCCTTTAGCTCTTGAGTTGTAATTTCCTGGCCTTCAAGGTATTTTTCGCCAAGGGCATCGTCATTGCTTGCAACTGCATCGATAAGCTTTTCGCGCCACTCTTCTGCCAAAGCCTTGCGCTCATCCGCTATTTCCGTAACGTCAAATTTTTCGCCTTCGGATTCTGCATCCCAGCGGATTTCCTTCATGTTGAGCAGGTCAATTACGCCTTCAAAGTCCTGGCCTGCACCAATGGGGATTTCCAGTGCAACAACCGGGCACTTGAACTTTTCGTGAACGTCATTCATTGCGCCAAAAAAGTCTGCGCCAATTCTGTCCATCTTGTTCACAAAGCAAATGCGGGGAACATTGAATTCATCTGCCTGCTTCCAAACCGTTTCCGTCTGGGGCTGAACCCAACCCACCGCGCAGATTACCGCAACGGCACCGTCCAGTACGCGGAGGGAACGCTCAACTTCTGCGGTAAAGTCCACGTGGCCGGGCGTGTCGATTATATTTATCTTGTAGCCTTTCCATTCGGTTGTAATGGCAGCAGAGGCAATCGTTATGCCGCGCTCCTGTTCCTGCTGCATAAAGTCCATGGTTGCAGCACCGTCGTCAATCTCGCCAATTCTGTGAATCTTTCCGGAATAATAAAGGATACGCTCCGTAGTAGTGGTCTTTCCGGCATCGATATGGGCCATAATGCCAATGTTTCGCATTTTGTCTAACATAATTTTCCCCAAGCAGTCTTACGCAAATAAAGGACAGGCCTAACTATTTGACCGCTGCGTTGCATTTTGGAATTGTTCAGTTTATTGCATATTATATAGAAAAGAATGATTTTTAACAACAGGAATTTTTCGCAGATTTAAGTGCTCGCTACTGGATTTGAACCAGTGACTTCCACCGTGTGAAGGTGGCACTCTACCGCTGAGTTAAGCGAGCAAGAATGTAGAAATTATATATCCGTGGGGAATTTTTGTCAAGAATACGATAACCTTCAGTCTTCAGGACGATACTCCAATTGCTCCACCATTCATTCCCCAGCTACAATCGGCCGCCATGCCTCTGCGCCACCACCCTTCCGGCCTTCCCTAACGGTCATCCCGCTTGCGCGGGACTAAAGGGCCTCCACGGTGGCGTAGGCTGATTTTCTGTTTTCCCCCAACAAATACCTATTTGACGGGGGAATAGGGCGGTGTTTTTGGCGGTTGTCAAAACACTATACATAGAGTAGACAAAAATATTGCTTTTGTCCACAAAACATTTATGCATTCGCAGAGAAAAGACACTCTGGTAATTTGTAGAATATCTTTTCTCGGTGGCTCAAACTCCCATGAATAAATTTGAGTCACGATTTTTTGGAATGTCAAAAAACTATCTTACTGCTCCCGGCTTCATGGTGGCGGGAGGTAAGACTCATCATCGTTTACTGCATTTTGCCCTATCTGTTTTAAACAAATCTTAGCTTATTCAAGCAGTACTAGTTTTTAAATTATTTATTTCTTTTCATCTTTTTCAAAATTCATCTCTATTCCATTTTCAAATACTAGTTTTAATTCACCGTGCGGTAAACAAGTATAAACAATATACATTTTTACTTTATAGTTATCGACATCAAATGATAATTCATTTTTATTTATAACACCATCAAAATCAGAAAAAGTAATGTTTTCTTGATTGTTATTGATATCAAATGACGACTCATTTTTATTGATAACGCCATCAGAATCTATAAAAATAATGTTTCCTTGAACATCATTATCTGGCTCATAAAGAGTTGAAGGCAAATTACTAATTCTAAATTGATTGTTACATATATCAAGTGAAACGTTTGAAAAATAACCATCTTCAAGTGATATCCATTTTCCATTTAGAGAAGCTGACTTACATGAAAATAAGGCAAAGAGAATACTAGTTACTATTATTTTTTCTATAAATTTCAATTTCATTTGATATTTCCTTTTCTTTGTATTCTTTTATATTTCCTGAACCTTTATTTAAAGTATATACATCATCAGATATCAATCCCTTTTTTTTGGAAAGAATAATCCCAAGAATATCTTTAAATTTTTTATCGAAGGTAGACCTATTAGTTACAAGAAGATCTCCCTTTTTTGCATCTTTTTTTGAAACTTTACTGCAATCATCTTCTAATACACGATCAATATTTGAATGTTTTGAAATGGATTCCCCTGACCATTCAGATAATTTCTCAAAATCTGAATATGTCACATCAGTTGGGTTTAAAGAAAATTTACTATCAGCTAGTGCTTGACCACTAATATCAATGACATCGTGATTCTTTACATTCCTAAATCCAAAAATTGTTCTTTTTTTATCTGTTTTTAAAAGAAAAACATCATATATTGTACCATTTTTAGTTTTTATTTGAGCAAATTGTTTTGCCTGTAATTGATTCTGAGCATTCCGTTGCAATCTCCCATCCGGGTCTATATAGCGCACCGGGTTGTTCCCCGCATAATGGAACAAACCGGCATTTGCTGGGATTAAGGCGGAATTTCTGCGGAATCCGGTGTGTCGGGATGCTGAAATCCAATTTTTTGAGGACGGTTTGTGTTTTTTCCGGCAGGAATTTTCCATTTTTTGTTCCTAAACTCCTCTTCTTACAAAATTTTTACTGCAAACAGCCCCAAAAAAGGGGCAATTTCAGTGCTTCCCCAACAAATACCTATTTGGCGGAGGAATGGGGTGTATTTTTGCACGCTGCAAAAACGCTATGGGTAGCGTATGAGAAAACACCTATTTTTCCGCAAAGAACAAAAAACTCAGCGAAAAAAAGGCACTCTGCTAAATATGCAGAATGCTTTTTCTCTGAGACTCAATTTTCATCTGGAAGAAATATTCCAGATTTTATCAGATCCCAATAACAAAAATATTTTTCTTGTTCTGATTCCTTAAATATCTTTATAAATCTTAAACCTTCTTTTTTTGGGGAAAAATCATTTCTAACAGTATAATCATAGTACATGAAATAAACGGTGTCTTTAATTTTGATTTTAAATTCAGATTCATATCGAGTTGAATTTTTTTCCTTTTCTATATCACCTTTCATTGCAATCCCATATTCTTCACATGAAACAATTTTACCATTTAAATATGGGAAAAGTTTTTCTATATCTTCTTTCAAGGTCAAATCACTTTCTTTTACTTCTTCAGAAAACAGATTGTATAATCCTCCAATATCCTTTGCATTTATGAGTTCTACAATTTTATACGCCATCTGTTTGTTCATTTTATCCCGCTGCCCAAACCCCATTTTCTCTTTGCCAGTACAACTGAATATGGGCACAATAATAATAAGCAATAACAAAAATAGTTTTTTCATAAAAATGCTCCTAATAAATAATGGTAAATGATAGGTTTTCGTCATCCCAATTTTTGAATTCTGTCTTTTCTTTAGCATAATTTTTGAAATCCATGTATAATTGTTTATTTAGCATTGTAATCCTATATTTGGCGGTAATTGCCTCCTTATTGATATACTGGTAGCGAGGGTTAAAGATTGCTGGCCACCAGTGTTTACCTAATTTTTTTGAGTTATAGGTTCCCGCCCATTGTCCGTTTACATACAAAGTTGCTTCAACATCCATCGCCAAGCTAAAATCGACTATATAAGTATCGTCATTAGTAAGTTTATTAATGAGAGATCCCTTATATAAACTGATTTCGCAACCAGCTCCAAGGTTTAGGTAATCACCTTTCCAACCCCATAAACAATAATCTGTTCCTCCTGAAGAAAACTTATATTTTACAGGTGTCATACTGGTTCCCAAGTCAAATGCCCAGTCATACAGGTTCGTATAACCAGCAAGACTTTGTGGACAAAAAAAGGTTGTATGAAACACTCCCTGCTCAGGGTCGTAACCAAAACCTACAAGTTTATTTGGAAATATTCCTTTCTGGGCAGCCCAAACAGAAAGCGGATTTGCTCCTACTGTATGGACAAAATCTCTTACGTCTTCTTTTGTTACTTCCCTTCCATCCGGGTCTATATAGCGTACAGGATTATTCCCCGCGTAATGGAACAAACCGGCATTTGCTGGGATTAAGGCGGAATTCCTGCGGAATCCGGTGCGTCTGGATGCTAAAACCCAATTTTTTGAGGACTGTTTGTATTTTTTCCGGCAGGAATTTTCCATTTCTAGTTTTAAAACTCCTCGCTTTGTAAAATTTTTACTGCAAACAGCCCCAAAAATGAGGCAATTTCCGCGCTTCCCCAAAAAATACCTATTTGGCGGGGGAATGGGCAGTGTTTTCACACGCTGCAAAAACGCTAGATGTGGGGGATAAGTTTAAAAGAAATTCTTATAATGCTCCCACTTGTGATATTCTGGAGATGAATTGTATTCCTCCGAAAGAACACGAAAAGTGCCATCCTTATATTCCACTTCTATCTTTATCGTGATGCGGACGCATTCTATATCAATAATATAGTTTCCTTCCCGAGAAAACAAATCCTTCGGAAGATTTTTTGTTCTAAGAAACAAATAATCTAACCTGTTGTGATAATTACGTATTTCATCAATTTTCAGATTTTTGTAATAACTCTTATCAAAACCATGATTATTTATTCTAATACATTTTATAGCACTAAAAACCTTTGGCTTGATATTATTTAATAGTAGAAACAACTCTCCATCGTCAATTCTTATTGTGTTAACGATAGGGGCAGATGCATTACCCCTGCAAGAGACAAATAATATACATGCAAAGACTATCAATACCTTTCTAAAACCCATTTTATTGCCTCCGATTTATATCCTGAATTCTTCAAAATTTTCGCCATCTGTTTCATCCGTTTTTTATCGTTATTTTCAACACCAATACCATACCGTTCCTGATAATAAAAGAAGGCAAAATCCCCAACCATTTCTGTCTGAGACTCTAAATATGGAAAATCAGACAAGGTATTGTATTGCGATAAATCTCCGTAGTTGTATACATAATTTTTCTCATTACTCAATATTTCTCCAGAACAGTCTCGGTTGAATCAACCTTGTCATTGCCTTTAAGGTAGAAAAACTTATCCGCAATGTCTCTAAGACGCTTGAATTCTTTTTGCCCCCTACACTTTTGGCCGATACCCCCTACTGCATAGTCCTAAAGACGAACAGCACCAAGGGTAACACGACCAAAAAGTCGTATTCGGTAAGTTCAAGTTCCATAGTAAAACTAAAGGACGAGTAGTCCTTGCAAGAGGTCTTTGGAGGAAAGATTCAAAGGCCTCTTGTTTTTATCTTGTCAAACTCGGCGGCCAGGGATTCTATTTCCTTTGCGCTGGCAAAATATTCGCTGTCGAAGCCTTGTATGATTATGCGCCCGATATATGTTTCCGTATCAAATTCGCCGAGGCTTTCATCCAGGAACAGAAATGCAATCTGGTTATAAAGGTCGTGCTCGCTTTCGTTATAGCCCTTGCAGAAAAGGACTATTCCGATTTTACTTTTGTCTTCATCATCTATGAACATGAATTTTATGTCTTTGGGAAAGATTTCTTTGTTTGCGATGCGGATAGAATTTTCAACTTTTCTTCTTGGGCGGAATTTTATGAATGTCCATTCAGGCAAGTCGGGCTTGGCTTTGTACAAGTTTTCTACGGCGGGGAAGGCTTCGATTATTCCGTCTGCGCTTATTACGAATTCCCTTTTTGCTTCTTTTACGGAAGAAATTTCAAACGCTAGGTTTGGGTTGACCTTTTGCAGCTCCTCTTGAATTTTGTCGAATACAACTTCCTGATTTGATTCAAAGTTGAAAATCATTTTTGAATTTTTGCAAAACCAGTTCCAGAACCTTTCTTCTTTTGTTTTTGCAGAGAATGAAAAGAAAGCCATACTAGCACCCCCAGTTAATTATCTGAATCCTTTTTTTCATACTGAATATTTATGGAGCCTGTTTTGCTTCTTTGCTCAAAGGCTCTTATGTTTTTGTCGTAGGTGATTTTTATGTTTGATGAATCGACCCATTCAATTTTTATGTCTTTTGATGCACTTCCATGATTGCTGTCGTAATGAAAAAAATAATTTTCTTTATTCACCTTGTCAAATTGATTTTTGGATGAAACTGTTACACGATAGGAATAATCAGAAGTTGCACCGGAATTTACAGAGTAAACATATAGCGTCTTTGTCTTGTCTGGAGATTGGACGGAGGTTATAAGTTCGTAGTCCATGGGCATTATTTTGTTCAGTGCAAAGCCGACTAAAAGCATAAGGGAAAGATTGCTTATAACGACCAACAAAACCATAACTATTTTTTTCATTGTGATACCAATTTTATACATTCTTTAAGAGAACACTTTTTTATGAGGACAGATGATCTGGCAAGATGTTCGTCAATTTGTGAAATTTCAAATTCAATCTTTTGCACTTCTCCTATGCCATTCAAAAAATTAAAAAAAGCAGTCTGCTCATCAAAATCCACAAAGTCAATTTTCTGAGGGATTTCATTATCAAGCCGGGCATAGACAGAAAAAAATTTTGAAGGATTAAGCCCACGAACACCAATATCAATGTCAGAATTTTCATGTGCGTGCCCTGTCACATGAGAGCCAAAAAGAAAAATTTCCTGGCACCCTTCTGATTTGAGAATACTAGAGATTTTTTCCAACGTTTTTTCTAAAACCATTCCATTTAACCCATTATGATTATAGCATATTATCTTAAAAAAATCATCCAAAATATTTCTGCATAGATTTTTTTCTGTCAGAAATTTTCCATTTTCTGGATTTTGAGTTCCTCGTTTCATATAGCAGGCGTTGTCCGCACGCTGCGCGTGCTACCGAGTTACTCCGTAACTCGCGGGATTCATTTGCTACCACCAAATAATTTTGGGGCGTTGCGGGGCTTTGCAAAGGGATTGCCCCGCAGAGGGGGTAGCGGAAGACACGACAAAGCGGAGCAAATGACGGAAGTGGCGTGTCGGAGGGGACTTTATTTTGTATTGCCACAGACCCTGAATCAAGTTCAGGGTGACGGTTGCTAGCTTAGTGAACTTGCCACTTACGGCATTTGAGGAGCGACTCGGGGCTGGAGCGAGGGGGAGACTTTCCCCCCCCCTTGGCATATTTTTATTTTATTAGCATACAGTCGCCGTAGGAGAAGAAGCGGTATTTTTGTTCGACGGCTTTTTGGTAGGCGTTCATGATGTTGTCACGGCCAGCAAAGGCGCTTACCAGCATGATGAGGGTTGATTCGGGGGTGTGGAAATTTGTGAACATTTGGTCTACAACTTTGAATTTGTAGCCGGGGTACATGAAGATGTTTGTGCCTGCGGTTCCTGCTCTTACGATGCCGTTTTGGTCTGCGGCGCTTTCCAGTGTGCGGACGCTTGTTGTTCCTACTGCGAGGATTGGCCTGCCCTCTTTTTTGGCGGCGTTGATTTTGTCTGCCACGCTCGGGGGAACAGTGTAGTATTCAAGGTGCATTTTGTGTTCTTCTATGTTTTGGGCTCTTACCGGGAGGAAGGTTCCTAGTCCTACGTGCAATGTTATCCATTCAAGGTCTATGCCCTTCTGCTTTAGTTTGTCCAAGACCGGCTGGGTAAAGTGGAGGCCTGCGGTTGGGCAGGCTGCGCTTCCTGTTTCTTTTGCGTAGATTGTCTGGTAGCGTTCGCTGTCCGTGTCGTCGTCTTCGCGGCGGATGTAGGGCGGGAGCGGTATGTGTCCGTTGCGCTCAAACCATTTTTCGTCCAGGGGGAAGGGAAACTTTATTGTGCGGAATTCGGTTCCGTCGTCGTTTTGGTTAAGGACTATTGTTCCTTCGCTGCCGTCTGCAAAGCGGTAGGTGTTGCCGTCTTTTACTTTTTTGGCTCCCTTTACCATTGTGTTCCATTCGCAGGAAGGGCTATCGGGGCTGGCGGCGGAACTGCTGGCGCTGCTGGCTGCAGAACAACTGGCTGAGCTTGTGGCGGTGGAAGATTCGGCGGCTGGAGAAGATGCCATTGGATTAAGGAACATGAATTCCTGTTCGCGGCCGGTGTCCGTTTTTATTCCGTAGCAGCGGCTTCTTCTTACGCGGCTGTTGTTAAAAATCATGAGGGTGCCTTCTTCCACCAAGTCCGGGAGTTCTGCCATTAGGTGGTGCTCTACGATTCCGCTTTCTTTTCCCAAGAGCATGAGGCGGTCGTCTCCCCTTTTTCCTGACGGGCGTTGCGCAATGAGTTCCTGTGGCAAGTCAAAATAAAAGTCGCTGGTCTTCATTAAAATTCTTTTCCTTTGGGGTAAGCCCCAGATGTTTGTATGCTTTTTCGGTTACGATTCGGCCTCTTGGAGTGCGCTGTAAAAGTCCGCACTGGATGAGGTACGGCTCGTAGTAGTCTTCCAAGGTGTCCTGTCCTTCTCCGATGGAGATTGCAAGCGTGTCGGCACCCACAGGCCCTCCGCCAAAATTATTTATTATGCTAAGAAGAATCTGGCGGTCGGCGTATTCAAGGCCAAGTGAGTCTATGCCAAGCTTTTTAAGCCCCTCTTCTACGATTGACTTTGTGATTATTCCCTTTCCCTGAACCTGGGCAAAGTCCCTCATTCTGCGCAAAACCCTGTTTGTAACGCGGGGAGTTCCCCTTGAGCAGTCTGCCATAAGTAGGGCAGCGTCTTCTTTTACGCTTACGTTCAGTATCTTTGACGAGCGGTGGATTATGGAGGCAAGTTCCTCCCGGCTGTAGTAGTTGAAGCGCTGTATTATTCCAAAGCGGGAAATTAGCGGGGAGCTTACCATGCCGGCCTTTGTCGTGGCACCGACCAGGGTAAAGTGCGGTATTGGTATGCGGACAGTGCGGGCTGCAGCACCCTGTCCTATTACCCAGTCAAGCTCGTAGTCTTCCATTGCTATGTAGAGCATTTCTTCTATTGCGGGCTTTAGGCGGTGGATTTCGTCTATAAAGAATACGGTTCTTGGCGTTATGGTGGAAAGGATTCCTGCCAAGTCTTTTGGTTTGTCCAGAGCCGGAGCGCTTGTTACCTTAAAGTCTGCACCAAGTTCGCAGGCGGTTATCTGTGCAAGGGTTGTCTTTCCAAGTCCGGGCGGGCCAATCAAAAAGAGGTGGTCCAAGGCTTCCTGTCTTTTTCTGGCTGCGTCTATGAAAACGCCGAGGTTTTCTTTTATTGCGCTTTGTCCAAGGAATTCCGAAAGGGACTTTGGCCTTAGGGAAGAATCCTGTGCATCATCTACAGAAGAAAGGTCTGCCCTTACTATGCGGGTCTGGGGCTGGGCTGCTGCATTTGCCCCGGAAACTGCACCTGCACCACCCATGTCATCTGAGCTAGAGGAAGAGGCATTTTGTGCGCGGACAATCTTTGTCTTACCGGCACTTTCCTTTGCTACGTTTGCGCTGGCCTGGCTTGCAAGCTGGGCAGCTATGTTCATTTCGTCAAGGGTGTCGTCTGTTTTTCTTGTATATGATGTCTTGTGAGTTACGCTTTTATTCATGGCCGCATCTCCTAGGCAAGCTCAACAATTGCCTGGCGGAAAACAAACTCTTCTTTCTGAACCTGGCTTTGCGAGGCAAAAGAGGGGTCTTCGGCAAGTCTTCCGGCTATCTTTGCAACGGCGGCTTCGGCAGTCTTTTTGTCGTAGCCCATGTTGGAAAGAGCAAGGGCAACGTCTGCAAACGGAAGTGCGTCTTTTTTGGGCAGGGACACAGATGAATCTTCCGACAAGGAAAGCTTCCCTTTTAGCGCAAGGAGCATCTTTCCCGCGGTCTTCTTTCCAACGCCCGGCACTTTCTGCAGGCGGTCCACGTCCCCGCTTTCAAGAACGGATGCAAGGTCTGCGGCAGAAATGTTGCTCATTATTTTTACCGCACCCTTTGGCCCAATTCCGTCAACTTTTAAGAGGTTAAGGAAAAGTTCCCTGTCGCTTTCGGATGCAAAACCGTAGAGGTTCATAAGGGCATCCGTATGCTGGAGCCAGGTGTAGACACGGCCTTCCTGTCCTACAGGCGGAATGTCTAGGAGAGAGCTTTCTGGAACCGTAAGCTCCCATTCAATTCCGTGGGTGTCTATGCATAATTTTTGAGGGCCTTTAAAAGTGATGGTGCCTGTAAAACTGTTGAACATGAGGCCATTGTAGCAAAAAAAGCGACTGTTTGCAATGAGAAAGGGGCGGCAACACTCCCTGCCTTTACAAGAAACTGCCACGCAGTACTTCACTCTGAACTTTACCCCGAACTTGCTTCAAGGGCTTTATACGCACCAGTCCCCGCTACTCAAGCTGCTTAAAGTTCTTCATTAGCGCAAGGAAGGTTGAGATGTGGTTCTTCGTGCGCTTAAGAAGGGGAAGACAGCCGTTCTCGAATTTGTTGTTAAGCTCGTCCCAGTTGGAAATAAGATCGAACGTTCCGTGGCTTCTTTCGTGAATCAGCTCGTCGTAGAAGACAAGAATCTTCTGCAGTGCCTTTAGGGACCGTTCTATTATAGCCCTAACCTTCATGTTGATTGAATCAATCTCCATGTTAAAGTTTGCAACAACGGAATCATTCACACCAAGGCGAAGGTAAAGCGAGTTGAGCTTGTAGCCCTCCGCAAACTTTGTGTCCAGCTTTGTGTCTAGCTCCGTAACGGCAGCCTGCATCTCGTTAAGCTCGTGGTAAAGGCTGGTAAAATCAGAAATATAGTTCTGGCGGTTGCACTGGGCAACAATCTCAAAATTCTCTATAAATTTTGTAAATTCGTCGCGGAAATAAAGGGCAAAGAAGGAATTCAGGTAGAGGAAGGCGTTGCAGTGCTCAAAGCAGTGGGCCTCGCTCTCCACGTACTTCTCGTTTTCCTTTGCATTGTAGAACTTGAGCGGAACGAGTGCGTGGCCTGCAAAAACATCGTCAACAAGTTTCTTCTGGCTTTCTATAACCCTCTTGTGGTGAATATCTTCCACCGTAGAGCGGAATTCCTGGTAAATACCTTCAAGATAAGGCTTTACAATATTTTTGGAAGAAGTGTTTTCCTGGAGCTCTGCATCCGGGTCATGGCTAACAAGCTTTACCATGCCAACAAAGACGCGGTTGTTTTCCATAGAATGAAGGACCGCAATCTGCTGCTTAAGGCGCAAAAATGCCTGGTCTTCTATGCCGGAAAGCTTTTTTAGGAAGTCAAAGACATTGCCCCAGTCCTGAATGCTAAGCAAGAGGGAGGTTGCGGTAAGGAAGTCCATCACAAATTCCTTCATGTACGCGGTGGGAACAGAGTCAAAGTGTGGAAGCTCCTCAAAGGAATTTTCCCTAAAGACCCCGTGGAATTTACGGAGGCCCGCATAATAGTCAATAACGCAGAACTGCTTTAAAAGCACAAGGGCGTTATAGGTGTTGTTAATCTCACCGGCACGCTCATTTTCCAGACCGTCGCGGAGGGCTACAAAAAAATTCATTCCCTGCTCGGCAAGGCTCTTAAGCTCTATCTTGGTGGCAAGAACCTGAATGCTTTGGGAAGAAAGCTTTGCAACAAGCTCGTGCTGGTCAGTATCAAGAGAATAGTTCAGAATCTGGGCCGCATAAAATTCGTCCTGGGTGTTCTGGATAAAAAATTCGCGGAATGGTGCCACCGCCGCATAAACCTGATATACAAACTTTGCAAACTGAGCGTTAATCAAATCTTTTTTTAAATTGAAGAATTTATATCCCGACTTGTTAAGTTGCTTCTGTATTGATTTTAAAGCTTTTGCCCCTTTATTTGCCGCTCCAACCTCGTGTCCGACAATAAAGCTCAAAAGGCGCATAAAAAATCCGGATTTTACTTGTTTTTCTTCTGACATATTTCTATTATGCCATATTTTTCTTTAAATTCAAGGGATTTTTTAATTTTTTGGGCGGCGCTAGGCCTTCCGAAAATCCCTCCGTGGATTTTCTGAAGGATTGCAGAACCGCTTCGCAATTCTGCATGCTGCTAAGTCGCCCATCCATGGGCTCTTTGGGGCTTTCAAGTTCGCAGGTAATTTCCTCCATGGATTTTCGGAAGGATTGCAGAATAACAATTAACCGTCACCCTGAACTCGTTTCAGGGTCTGTTCCACCATTCATCCGTGGTTCGACAAGATTACCATATTGTATATTCGTTATACTAGTTCGCGGGAAATCCGGTATGCAAAAAAAGGCGCGGCAGGTACTGGAAGGGCCCGCCGAAGGCGGGTTGCGGAACGAAGTGGAGCAATGGAGGCGAATGCCGGAACCCTGCAAGCGCCACACACGGGAAATGCCCGGCAGCAAAGAAGCAGTCGGACAGCAAAGCCCAGCGCCGCCATACAAAAAACACGGGAATCAATTTTGGGCTCCGCTCCCAGGTAAATACGTCTGATAAACCCGCTGTGTCGCGGAATAGGAAATTAAACTCACTGCGTTCGTTCCGCTCCAATGCGTGTTTTCAGCCGTATTTGCCTTCCGCTGCGCCCAAAATTGATTCCCAGCTTTTTGGCATAGTAAGTAAGGAAAAAGTTTCCACTTGTAAATTCACTTCAATAATAGTAGAATACATTCAACGGACATTCCGCAAAAATTTACCAACATTTTTACTTTAGAGGCATAAATTATGAATTTTGTTGAAGAAATGAAAAACAAGGCCAAGGAATACCAGAATTCGCTGGTTCTCCCGGAAGGAACAGAGGAGCGCACCGTACAGGCTGCCGCAAAGATTGTTAAGGAAAAGCTTGCAAAGACTGTTACCCTGCTCGGAAAAAAGGCTGATGTAGAAAAGGTTGCCGCTGAAAAGGGCGTTTCACTTGAAGGAATCAGCGTAATTGACCCCGCTTCGTCTGAATGGCTTGAAGAATTTGGAAAGGAATATTTTGAGCTCCGCAAGGGCAAGGTTAACAAGAAGACCGGTGAGGCAGAAGTTCCCGATGTTGAGGCTGGAAAGGCTTACATGCTAAAAGACCCGCTCAGCTTTGGCGCAATGATGGTACGCACAGGAAAGGCAAACGCAATGGTTTCCGGTGCCTTGAGCGCAACGGCAGACCTTCTCCGCGCAGGCCTAAAGGTAATCGGTACAGCCCCAGGAACAAAGACAGCATCATCATGCTTCGTCATGGACACCCACAACAAGAAGTGGGGAAAGGACGGTTACGTTATTTTTGCAGACTGTGCAGTTAACCCGCGCCCAACAAGTGAGCAGCTGGCAGACATAGCAGTTGATTCCGCAAAGTCTTGCCGCGAGCTTTTGGATGCAGAACCGGCAGTTGCCCTCCTCTCTTTCTCTTCAAAGGGAAGCGGCGGTAAGCTTGAGGACGTTCTTAAGGTTCAGGAAGCATTCAAGCTTGCTAAGGAAAAGGCACCAGACCTGCTTTTGGACGGTGAGCTCCAGGCAGATGCGGCCCTTATCCCCGAAGTTACCGCAAGAAAGTCTCCGGGTTCACCAATCGAAGGAAAGGTTAACACCCTTATCTTCCCAAGCCTTGAAGCTGGAAACATTGGCTACAAGCTTGTACAGAGATTCGCTGGCGCAGACGCTTACGGCCCAATTCTACAGGGCTTTGCAAAGCCAATCAGCGACCTTAGCCGTGGCTGCTCCGTGGAAGAGATTGTGGTAACAAGCGCAATCACCCTTGTACAGGCAGGAAAAATCAGCTGATGGTTGTAAAATCAACAAAAACGGCGGTGCTGGGGCTAATGGGGCTTGCCCTTTCCCTTGCGCTGTCACTGGCAATATCATCATGTGCAACGACCGGCGGCAAAAACTCAAAGGGTTTGGCTTCCGGCCACGGCAAAGACTACTACAACACCCACTTTGCAGACGGCACAGCCATTGTAAATTCAAAAAGTGCATTCGACTCAGAGGATTCCATCCTTTTAACATTTGCGGGAGACATAATGGCCCATACGCCAAACTGGTCCAAGGGCAACTTCCCCCGCATCTACAGGGACATTGAGGCCTTGATTAAGGAAAGCCCCCTCACTTTTGCGAATCTGGAGACACCGGTTGCGGAAAACCGTCCCTTCTCCAACTACCCTGCATTCAACGTGCACGGAGACTATGCCCAGGCAGCAATAGACGCAGGATTCAACGTCTTTAGCCTTGCCAACAACCACACCAACGACCAGGGCCTAAACGGAATCCAGCAGACAAAGAAATACTTTGACGCAAAAATAGAAGCCACAAAGGGAAGCGACCGCCCTGTTTACGCGGCAGGACTTAAGGAAAGGCAGAACGGCCCCTGGAGCTACCAGGTAATAGAAAGCGGCAACTGGAAGATTCTTTTCGTTGCTGTTACAGAAATCCTCAACAGCCCCACATGCTCTTCCTACATAGACTTTCTTGTTCCCAACAGCAAGAACCGCAGCATATTTATAGAAGACATGAAGGCTTTAAGAAAGGCCCACCCCTGCGACATATTCGTTGTAAGCATACACTGCTCCGACCCGGAGTACATCTTTACAATAAGAAGCAGCCAGAAGAACTTCTACCACGAGCTTTTAAATGCCGGCGCGGACGTAATCTGGTGCAACCACCCCCACGTCTCCAAGGACTGGGAAGTCGTGGCGGATTCTGGAAACGTTCCCCGCAAGATTATCTTCTATTCTATGGGCAACACAATCAGCGGGCAAAGGACAAACCCGCAGTTTGCAAAGCCAGACACAAACAGGGACTACACCGGTGAAGGATACATAACCCAGGTGAGATTTTTAAAGGACAGCGACTCAAAGCTTTCCATAGCACTTGTAAATCCCGTCATCGTTACCACATACATTGCCCCCGACCGCTTCTACGAAATCAGGATTCTTGACGACAAGCTAATTGAAAAGCTTAACGCAGAAGGGCAAAAAAGATGGGGCAACTACCTAAGAGAGAGAAAAAAACTGATGGAGCAATTTGAAGGAAAAACCCTATGGCAATAGATTACAAAAGCCTTCCAGTCTACGAACAAAAGCAGCGCATCCTTGACACGCTAAAGGAAAACCAGGTAATTGTAGTGCAAAGCCCCACCGGCTCTGGAAAAACCACGCAGATTCCGGTAATCTTGCACGAGGCAGGCTATTCGGAAAACGGTGTGATTGCAGTAACCCAGCCAAGGCGCATTGCAGCCCTTAGCGTAAGCGAATTCATCTCCAAGCAGCTGCACACAAAGTACCCGGGTCTTGTAGGCTACAAGATGCGCTTTGAAGACAAGACGGACCTTACCACAAAGATAAAAATTATGACCGACGGAATCCTCCTGCAGGAAATGAAGCTTGACCCATGGATGTCCAAGTATTCCGTTGTAATGGTGGACGAGGCACACGAGAGAAGCCTTAACATTGACTTTGTACTGGGACTTCTAAAAAGGGTTTTAGCAGAGCGCAAGGACTTCAAGGTAATAGTAAGCTCTGCCACTATGAACGCAGAGGCTTTCAGCAAATACTTTGGCGGCTGCCCAATAGTCACCATAGACACGCAGATTTTCCCGGTGGCAATGGTCTACGATCCGCCTGCAATACCCGCAAGCACATTAACAGACGCTTCAAGCGACGCCCTTCTTACCAAGATAGAACAGACGATTGACCGCGTGCTTGACAACAAGGAAGACGGCAGCATACTAATCTTCCTCCCCGGCGAAAAAATCATCAAGGACTGCGTGGAACGCCTTGCAAACGCCCCCTTCCACTCAAAGCTGCACCTGGTTCCCCTCTACGGAAGGCTGCCCAAGGAAGACCAGGAAAAGGTCTTTGACTCGCCCCCATTCGGAAAGAAAAAGGTCGTAATCAGCACAAACATAGCAGAAACATCCGTAACAATTAACGGCGTTACAACTGTAATAGACTCAGGCCTTGCCAAGCTCAACTTCTACAGCCCACGCACATTCACGTCAAGCCTAATAGAAACGCCAGTCAGCAGGGCAAGCTGCAACCAAAGGCGTGGACGCGCAGGAAGAACCTGTCCCGGAACCTGCTACCGCCTCTACCCAAGGAAGGACTTCGACAGCCGCCAAGAATACACGACGGAAGAAATCTACCGCACGGACCTTAGCGAGGTAGTCCTCCGCATGGCAGAACTTGGCATTACGGACTTTGACAAATTTGACTTTATCTCACCGCCTCAGAAGGAAGGCCTCTTGGGAGCAGTCCAGACACTGAACCTTTTAAGGGCCATAGAAAAAGACGGAACCCTAAGCAAAACAGGAAAGCTCATGGTGGAATTCCCCCTGGAGCCCCGCGTTAGCCGCATCATCGTAGAAAGCATCATGCGCTACCCGGAAGTTTTGGAAGAAGTCCTAATAGCATCTTCATTCCTTAGCGCAAACTCCCCCTTCGTACTCCCGCCCGGAGAAGAAATGGACGCAAGAAAGGCCCACCACTCCTTCCGCGACTTACAGGGAGACTTTGTTAGCTACGTAAAGCTCTTTAAAAACTATGTGTCCGCAAGCAACAAGGAAAAGTTCTGCAGGAACAACTACCTTGACGAGCGCGTAATGGCAGAAATCCTCAACATAAAAATACAGCTGGAAGAAATCGTATCGCAAAGGCTACAGCTTCCAATCACGGGTGGCGGCAGCATGGACGACTACCTCTGCTGCATTGCAAGCGGAATGATTCAGTTCGTCTGCGTAAGGGAAGGAAGGGAAACCTACCGCAGCCTAACAGCAGACCACATAACAATCCACCCCGGCTCATCCATGTTCAGGACAAACCCGCTCTACATCGTTGCAGGCGAAATTGTAAAGACAAGCCGAACCTTTGCCATGAGCGTCTCCCCCCTTACCAAAAAGGAGCTTTACAAAATTGACCCCAACCTGGAAAGCCAGCTAAGCTCTGCCCGCGGCAAAAAGGGAAGAAGCCTCACCGGCAACCTTGAATACGAAGGCACGTCCTTCCGCGAAAAGGAAAAGTCGGAAAAAGAAAAGTCCAAGAAAAGCAGAAAAGAAAAGAAAGAAGCAAAGGCCCAAGAAAACACGATCAGCTTCGGTGGCGAAAGCTTTGAGTTTGAAAAGACAAAGGGAAAGAAAGTCGTCAAGCTCCCCTGGGACAAACTCAAACCAGCGGCAAAAGCAGAAGAGAACCAGAGCCTTCTTGCACAGATTGGCGAAATGCGCGGCTGCATATACCCGGGCCACGGCTTCAAACTCATGAACGGAGAAAAGCTTGAGCTAATCATCAAGGCAGCAAACCGCCTGAACCTAGACCCCATTGCAGAAGACCGCTGGCAGCGCAAAATGAACATCAACATAAACAGCGTGGAAAGCGACGGCACGACGGGACTTGTAAAACTTGTAAATTCCATAGACTGCCTAATGCGCGTAACCGTTGCAAAGCAGGCCTCCCACGAACTGGGCTTCATCTGCCTCTTCACGGACGGAAACGGCACATACTGGTTCAAAGTCTCGCGCGGATTTGCCACGGCATTAAACGAAAGCCTCTCCTCACTGGAAAAGCTCATAGACGACGCAAGCAATTCCGACCTTTCGGTTGCGCAAAAAGAAAAAGTCAACATGGTCTACCGTGTACTAAACAGCATGTACGAATAGACTCTCGCAACAAAGCCAATTCTTTCTTGAATTTGGACGGAAGGCAAGCTGCGGGGCAAAAGTTTCTTTCGCAAACCGAGCACTCCCGTTTGCCTTTCCCGCTTTCCGGGGTTCCGCCTTTCGGCTCCATTGCTGCCGGCATCGGCCCTTCGACAAGCTCAGGGACCGATTCCGTCAGCAACGCTAAGGGGTGCATGCACCCCCGCGCCCCTCCAATCGGGCGTAGGATTGAAATTGCAAAATGCGTCATGCTGAACTCGTTTCAGCATCTGTCCAAGCCACACTCTTCCGTCATACTGAACACCCTCCCGTCATGCAGAACGCAATCCGTCATGCTGAACTCGATTCAGCATCTGTATGTTGTATGGAAGAAGTGTTTTTTGTTTTCCTGATTAATCGCTGCTTATTAAAAAGGCATGTATCTTTTTTGGGACTTTAGCTTGCCATTTGGGTGAAATGTGTATTCATTCCAGTATTCAAATTCTGAGGGCCAAGTACTCTTTCCGTGAATTTCGTTTCCTTTTTCGTCATAATCCGTAATAGAATCAAATATTACCCACTTGTTTACTCTTTTTCCATCTACGGTTACTTCTTTGTAAACTTTGTCGCCAAGGCTCTGTGCTGCTAAGGGGAAAAATGCAGAAAGTAAAAGTATAAGGCTAAGAATAGATTTTTTTGTTTTCATGGCATTCTCCTGTAAATATTTGCTATTATTATACCATAATAATCTTGTTTGAATAGTGGCAAAGAGATTCTTCTTATTTATATCGCAAGAAAGCCCTTTTTGGGACAGTTTAAGCCGGGAATGAAAGTGCTTACGCATTTAGATTAATGCTTGTTAAGCTTCATTTAGAGTTGATCTTGTCTTCTACATTTTTGTGTTTTAGTCGTTCTTGATTTTGATTATAGCAGTAAAAGAGAAATTCTTTCTTTCGGGCTTACTTGATATTAAGCCTAGCCCCGATTGGAAGGGCCCTGGGTAAAAAATTGCCTCCTTGCAATTTTTTACCCACAAGTTTTCTTACGAAAACTTGCAGTGTGTTATCTGCAAACAAATGACGCGCCCTCCATGGCGCTGCTTGTTCTACCGGATAAAATGCCGCGGTTTTGGCCGGACACGGAGTGCCGGACACAGTTAAAAGACAAAATACGCTCCAGAAGAATGGCAAATTGTTGATTTAGGCTAAAATTTTTGCAAAACCCTTTTTTTCTTTGCAAAAATACGTTATCTTATAGTGTATGAATCTTCAGACTCAGTTGATAATAGACAAATTCCTCAGAAGGTGCTGCAAGAACTTTACAGCGCGCGATGTGTCTAGGCTTACGGCTGAATTTGGAGGCGAATTTAAGATTTCTTCAAAGGAAGCCCAGGAGTACCT
>Ga0256404_1005441_pt1 | contig 22502 bp, 15 predicted proteins | sample RumenRJG_01DNA_FD_185990 | JGI IMG/M metagenome (GOLD analysis project Ga0256404, IMG submission 185990) | Bovine rumen microbial communities from Lethbridge, Alberta, Canada - RJG_01 | ecosystem: Host-associated > Mammals > Digestive system > Stomach > Rumen | place: Canada: Alberta | collected...
TTTGCTTGTCTTGATTTGCAGCACTAAGGTAAGTGAAAAATCTGACATGGCAAAATCCTGAGCAACTTTTTGTTGCTCAGGTACTTATAAAGAAAGTTAAACTAAAGTGCTGCGGAATTAAGGAAATATCTTCATGCTGTTATGTTTTTTTTGTTATGGGTTAGTCATAGACTTTAGCTTCACGTTCGCCCTTCAGCACGGCGAGGGCGTTGAGGGCCAGAGCCTCCATCTCGTCTTCACCCGGGAAGACATAGACGGGAGCGAGGAAACCGATGCGGCGGCGCAGCTCGCTGACCACATAGTCGCTGTGGGCCAGTCCGCCCGTCAGCAGAATGGCGTCAATCTGTCCGCAGAGCACGGCACCCTCGGCGGCAATGTTCTTTGCCACGTGGTAGAGCATGGCCTCGACAATGAGGCGGGCATGTTCGTCGCCCTCCTTGATGCGCTCCAGAATCTCACGCATGTCGTTAGTGCCCAGGTGGGCATTCAGTCCGGCCTTTCCGGCAATGCGCTTCAGTAGCTGCTTCTCGTTGTATTTGCCGCTGAAGCAGAGTCGTATGAGGTCAGCGGCAGGAAGGCTGCCGGCACGCTCGGGCGAGAAGGGCCCTTCGCCGTCGAGGGCGTTGTTGGCATCGATGGCCCGCCCGTGCTCATGGGCTGCCACGCTGATGCCTCCGCCGAGGTGGCAGATGATGAGGTTCAGGTCTTCGTATTCGCGACCGATGCCGCGTGCGTAACGCCGGGCAATGGCTCGCTGGTTCAGGGCGTGCCAGATGCAAATGCGCGGCATGAGGGGTGAGCCGCTGATGCGTGCCATGGGCGACAGCTCGTCAACGACGCCCGGGTCGGCAATGAACGAGCGGCATCCGGGAATGGTGGCCGCTATCTCGTAGGCAATAAGACAGCCCAGGTTGCAGGCGTGGTCGTGCATGACGCAGCCGTGACGGGTGTCGTCGAGCATGCGGTCATTGATTTCATAGACACCGCCGCTGACGGGCTTCACCAGTCCGCCGCGTCCGATGACGGCATCGAAGTCGAGCGCGATGCCTGTCTGTTCCAGTTCGTCGAGCACGAGCTGGCGGCGGAAGTCCTGCTGGTTGGTGACATCGCCGAACTTGGCCAGTTCGTCGGCCTTATGAGGAATGTTGCGCAGCAGCACCGGCTTCTCGTCTTCATAGACGGCCATCTTGGTAGAGGTGCTGCCAGGATTGATAACGAGGATTCTCATGTGTTGAGGGTGGCAAGTGCCAGTAGTATGCTGTTAAACTTAACGTCGGCAGAATCGCCGCGTGAGGGAACGACGACGGGAGCCGTAGTGCCGCAGAGTATGCCTGCAGTGCGGGTTTCGGTGAAGAGTGTCAGCGCCTTATAGAGCGTGTTGCCTGCCTCAATGTCGGGCAGTACGAGGGCGTCGGCACGGCCCTCGAGCGGTGAGGTGAGCCGCTTGGCAGCCAGTGCCTCTGGCGAGCAGGCCGTCTTCAGGTCGAGCGGACCGTCAATGATGCAGGGTCCGAAGGCTCCGTCGCGTGCCATGCTGATAATGTCTTTATACCCATCGACAAAGGGGAACTGCTTGCCGCCATGTTCCGCACAATGCAGCAGGGCAATGCGCGGCTCGCTGATGCCGAGGGCATGGGCAGCATCGGCCACGTAGCGAACCTGTTCGATGCGCTGTTCCTGGGTAGGGTAGGGAATGACGGCGGCGTCAGTAAAGAGCAGCAGGCGCGGATAACCGGGCACCTGAGCCAGCGTCAGGTGGGTGAGCACGCGGCCCTGCGGCAGTATGCCAGTCTCCTTGTTGAGCACGGCCCGCAGCAGCTGGTCGGTGCCGATGAGTCCCTTCATCAGCACGTCGGCCTCACCCTGGCGCACCAAGGCAACGGCACGGGCGGCCGCCTCCTGCGGGTTCTCATCATCAATATAAATGGCTTCTGCCAGTCCTGCCTCTACGGCTTCTTCGAGTGCGCCGCGGGTGGCTTCGTCGTTCACACATACCGCAGCAATGCGACGCTTCTGGCCGCTCTGCTGTAATTGGATTTTCAGTTCTGAAAAGTTTTTTATCATTGTAGTTGTTTTGGGAGTTGTGGGAAATATGGGAGTTATGGGGTGCTAAGGCTTTCCTTGTACCACTGGAAGAGCAGGCTGACGCCGTCCTCTATCTCCACTCGGTGAGTCCAGCCGAGCGAGTGGAGCTTGCTGACGTCGATGAGCTTGCGCATGGTGCCGTCGGGCTTTGACGCGTCGAACTCCACGACGCCCTCGAAGCCTACAGCCTTGACCACCAATTCGGAGAGCTTACGAATGGTCAGTTCCTTGCCTGTTCCTATGTTGATGTGGCAGTTGCGGATTTCACCCAGCTGGGGCAGCGCACCGCCTCGTCCTGCTGAGTGGTTACGGTCAACGGTGCCGTCGGTCGAGGCTCCGTAGTGTACGCTGCTGTACTTCTCGATGCCAATGATGTCAGCAAAGTTCACGTTGAGCAGTATGTGGACGGAGGCATCAGCCATGTCCTCGCTCCACAGGAATTCGCGGAGCGGGGTGCCTGTGCCCCAGAGCACTACCTTATTGTCGGAGATGCCGTAATGCCCTAATACGGTCAGGATGGCATCCTGGCTTGCCGACCCGTCAACACCCTCAACGGGGCGAATGTCGAGGTCGCGCCGGATGGCTGTCCAGTCGCTGTCGTGAATGAGCTTTGCCAGATAAACCTTGCGCATCATGGCGGGCATGACGTGCGAGTTCTCCAAGTGGAAGTTGTCGTTGGGACCGTAGAGGTTGGTCGGCATGACGGCAATGTAGTTGGTGCCATACTGCAGGTTGTAGCTCTCGCACATCTTCAGTCCGGCAATCTTGGCGATGGCGTATTCCTCGTTGGTGTATTCCAAGGGCGACGTGAGCAGCGCGTCCTCCTTCATGGGCTGCGGCGCATTCTTCGGATAGATGCAGGTGGAGCCGAGGAAGAGCAGCTTCTTTACACCGTGGGCGTAGGCCTCGCTGATGACGTTACATTGCATCTTCATGTTCTGCATGATGAAGTCAGCGCGGTAGAGCGAGTTGGCCATGATGCCTCCGACGAAGGCAGCAGCCAGCACTACGGCATCGGGGTGCTCCTCGTCGAAGAAGCGGCGCACGGCCTGTTGGTCGGTCAGGTCCAGCTCCTTGTGGGTTCTGCCAACGAGGTTGGTGTAGCCCCGTTGAAGCAGGTTGTTCCAAATGGCACTTCCTACAAGGCCCTTATGGCCGGCAACGTATATCTTTGTTTTCTTGTCAAGCATGATCTTAAATCTCAATTCTCAAATCTATTTCACGATTCCTTTCTCCAGATACTCTGCCAGGTTGGTACGAACCTTGGCGGCAGCACCTTCGGCAGCGACTTTGGCCATGTCGTGTTCAACCATCAGCTTAACAAGCTCCTCGAAACTCGTCTTGTTAGGATTCCACTTGAGCTTGGCCTTTGCCTTGGTGGGGTCACCCCACAGGTTCACCACGTCAGTAGGCCGGTAGAAATCTTCGCTGACAGCCACTAAAGTCTTGCCAATGAGCTGCTCGGGGCCAGCCACGCAGATGCCCTTCTCGTTGATGCCCTTGCCCTCGAACTTCAGTTCGATGCCAGCATGACGGAAGGCCAGGTCGGTAAACTCACGCACGCTGTGCTGTACGCCTGTGGCAATGACGAAGTCTTCAGCCTTGTCCTGCTGCAGTATCAGCCACATGCACTCCACGTAGTCCTTCGCGTAGCCCCAGTCGCGGAGCGAGTCCATATTCCCCAAGTACAGGCAGTCCTGCACACCCTGCTTGATGCGGGCGGCAGCCAGCGTAATCTTACGGGTGACGAAGGTCTCACCGCGCCGTTCGCTTTCGTGGTTGAACAGAATACCAGAGCAGCAGAACATGCCGTAGGCCTCACGATACTCCCTGACAATCCAGTAGCCATACTGCTTGGCTACGGCGTAGGGCGAGTAGGGGTGGAAGGGCGTGTTCTCGTTCTGCGGCACTTCCTCCACCTTGCCGTACAGCTCTGACGTGCTGGCCTGATAAATGCGGCAGCTGTCGGCGAGTCCTAACTGGCGGACTGCCTCCAGCACGCGGAGCACGCCTACGGCATCCACGTCAGCCGTAAACTCAGGTGAGTCGAACGATACCTGCACATGGCTCTGTGCTGCCAGGTTGTAAATCTCGGTGGGACGCACCTTGCCGATGACGCCCAGAATGCTCATGGAGTCACCCAGGTCGGCATAGTGCAGGTGGAAGTGGGGCTTGCCCTCCAGGTGGGCAATGCGCTCACGGAAATCGACTGACGAGCGGCGAATGGTGCCGTGAACGTCGTAGCCTTTCTCAAGCAGGAACTCGGCCAGGAAGGAACCGTCCTGTCCTGTGATACCAGTTATTAGTGCAACTTTTCTTTCCATAGGTATTTTACTTTTCCTCGCCCGAGAACTGCTTGATGCGCTGTTCCTCGGCGAGTTTACAGATTAACAAAGTGTTGTTGTTTTCTGCCACGATGTAGCCGTCGAGCCCCTGCACTACTACTTTCTTCTCCTGCGTAGTGTGGATGATGCAGCTGTGGCAGTCGAAGAGGCTGATGTTCTGGCCGATGAGGGCATTGCCGGAAAGGTCTTTCTTCGACTGTTCGAGCAATGAGCCCCACGTGCCCAGGTCGCTCCATCCGAAGTTGGCGGGGCAGACGAATATCTCCTCGGCTTTCTCCATGATGGCATAGTCAACCGAGATGTTCTCGCACTCGGGGAAGTGACGGTCAATCTCCTCCTGTTCGCGGTCGGTACCGTAGATGGGCAGCAGCGACTCGAAGATCTTGGCCATCTGTGGCTGGTAGATGCGGAAGGCATTGACGATGGTAGAAACGTTCCAGATGAAGATGCCCGCATTCCAGAAGTAGTTGTTCTTGCTGATGTACTGACGGGCTGTCTCTAAATCGGGTTTCTCGCGGAACGAGTCAACGCGGAAGATGCCCTTGTTGCGCAACGACTTCGACGAGAGGTCAGCCTGAATGTAGCCGTAGCCCGTCTCAGGGCGTGTGGGCTTCATGCCCAGCGTGACTATAGCGTCGCTGTCGGCGGTGAAGTTCAGGCACTCGGTGATGACGCGCCGGAACTCTGCAACGTCAATCACTACGTGGTCGCTGGGTGACACCACGATGTTGGCCTTCGGGTCTTTCGACTTAATGCGCCAGGAAACGTAGGCAATGCAGGGTGCCGTGTTTCGGCGGCAGGGCTCGCAGAGAATGTTGCTGACAGGCATGTCGGGCAGCTGTTCGTGGACGATGCCGGCGTACTTCTGATTGGTTACTACCCAAACGTTCTGCGGTTCGCAAATGGTCTCAAAACGCTCAACGGTAAGCTGCAGCAGGCTCTTGCCGATGCCCAGCACGTCAATAAACTGTTTGGGGTGTTCAGCGGTGCTCATAGGCCAGAAGCGACTGCCTACACCGCCTGCCATAATAACGAGATGGTTGTTAATTCTTGCCATACCTATGATGTCTTTCGTTTATAACTGTTTGCAAAGATACAAAAAGTTTTTGTATTATCCGCGCTTTCTTTGAAAAACTTTCTTGGCCACGAAATATGCGATGACCAAAACCACGATGCCGACGATGGCTCCGACGATGTAGTGGTTGTACTGTTCGATGGTGGATTCCAACTGGTCCTCGGGCACAAACGTGGAGAGATACCAGCCCATAGCAGCCAGGATGGCGTGCCAGAGTCCGGCACCTATCGTGGTGTAGAGCAGGAACTTCCAGTAGCTCATGCGGGCCAGTCCGGCAGGTATGCTGATGAGGTGGCGTATGCCGGGAATGAGTCGGCCGGTGAGCGTTGCCACGATGCCGTGCTCGTCGAAGTAGCGTTCGCTCTTCTCCACCTTCTGCTGGTTGAGCAGGCAGAGCTTGCCCCAGCGGCTGTTGGCAAACTTGTAGATGACAGGCCGTCCGACGTAGAGTGCCACGAAATAGTTGATGCTGGCACCAAGGTCAGCACCGATGGTGGCAAAGAGCACCACGAGCAGCACGTTGAGCTCGCCGCTGGCAGCATGATAGGCTGCTGGTGCGACGACCAACTCTGACGGTACGGGAATAACGGTGCTTTCGAGCAGCATCAGGAAGAGAATGGTGGGGTAGTTGAGATTACTTAACAGGGTGGTGATAAAGTTCATTGCTGTATTCTATTTTTGATGTATTCATAATAGTCCTTCGGGTCCATTCCCTCGGGAAAAATGTTCTGCAGCACGGTGTGTGCTTCTGTAGGGTTACGCTCGACGGCCGCCTGCAGATAGTGCAGGAACTCGTCATTCTTCTTCAGGTCCCAGCAGCAGAGCGCCATGTAGGAGTAGCCGTCGTTGCAGTCACTGCCTACGTACTTGAAGAACTTTTTCAGCATGGTATAGGTTGCGCTTATGAACTTGTTGTCGTAAAGCGACACAATGATGCGGAGCAGCACGTGAGGAGCATAGTCTGACATGGCGAGCGCATGACCGAAGGCGTTGGCAGCCTCACCAATGCGCTGGTTCTCAAGCAGAATGTGACCGCGCAGCACCTCCATGTCGCTATGGTCGCAGTCTAAGTCCTGCGTCTGGTCGATACACTCCAATGCCTTGTCAATCAGGCTTTTGGCGCTGAAGCAGAACGCCAGCTCCTGATAAACCTGCATCTGGTAGGGAGAGTCGTTGCTGGTGAGCTGACGGGCTTTCTCTAAGTGGGCGATGGCTTCGTCAACATTGTTCTTGTACATATAGCATAGGGCCATCTGCAACTCGGTAAAGTCAAGCGGAGGCATGAGCTGATGGTAACGCTCATAGTACTTCAGGGCTTCATCGAAGTTGTTGAGCCGGAAGAGGGCGTTTGCCTTAGTGAGAATGCCATCGCTGTCGTCGGGGTCAATGGCTATGGCAAATTCGCTGCTCGTCACGCTGTCACCGAAGTCCTCGTTCATGAACTGTGCGCTGGCCAGTGCGTTCCAGTAGCGGGTGGAGTAGGGGTCGTGGTCGAGCAGCTCGTTGAAGATGCGCTGGCTGTCCTTGAACTTCCCGAGCCCGAACATGATGTGACCCATCAGCTCCTTGAAGTCGTCGGAGTCGTTGCCTGGTGAGCGCATCATCCATTCGTAGGCCTTGTCGTTGACACCATAGTCGAGCCAGATGTTGGCCACGTCGAGCACAAAGTCGCCGAGTTCGTCGTCAGGCACGTTAAGCAGATAGTCGCGCAGGAAACGGTCGGCTTCCTCCACCTTGTTCTGGGCAATGAGTATCTCGGCTTTCATGTAGAAGTAGTCGGGGTCACTCTTGTCGGTAATCTGGTCAAGCAGTTCCTTGGCTTCCTCTACATTCTCCTGGCCCAGCTCCTCACGGATTCTATAGACCAGCGGGGAGGTGGCACCAGGATTGAGGGCGAGGGCCTGGCTGATGGCATCGTCGGCAGCATCCAGGTCACCTGTGTAGTGGTAATAATCGGCGATGTCGGTCAGTTCGTCGGCATCCAGGAAAATGGGCTGCCCCGAACTGACCGATTCTTCGTAGTTTCGGAGTAGTTCGCGAAACTCTTCACTATCAAAATAGTCGTCGCCAGTCTTCATCAAACCTCAAATCTCGAAGGTCAAAGGTCAAAGGTCGAGGTACGAGGTGCGTGGGGCGAGGTACGAGGTGCGAAGACACGCTCAACACTCAACGCTCAACGCTCAACCCTTAGACCAAAATCTTAAATCTTAGCTCCTCAGTCCTACGGTACGGTTAAACACCAGATGGTCGGGAGTAGAGTCGAGGTCGGGTGTGAAGTATCCAATGCGCTGGAACTGGAGGAAGTCACCCGGCTTTTTCTCCTTCAGGTATTGCTCCACATAGCAGTTCTTCAGTACGGTGAGCGACTGCGGGTTCAGCAGCTCACGGAAGTCGCGGTCGTCAGATGCCGGGTCTTCTACAGAGAACAGACGGTCGTACAACCTCACCTCTGCAGGCAGACAGTGGGCGGCACTGAGCCAGTGCAGCGTCTTGCCCTTGATCTTACGGTCTGCACCGGGCAGTCCGCTGCGCGTCTCGGGGTCGTAGGTGGCATAGATGGTGGTCACGTTACCCTCAGCGTCTTTGTCGCAGGGGTGCTCCTCGTCGCACTTGATGATGTAGGCATTCTTCAGTCGGATCTCCTTGCCGGGAGCCAGACGCTGGAATTTCTTCTCGGCCACCTCCATGAAGTCGTCGCGCTCAATCCAGAGCTCACGGCTGAAGGTGATGGTGTGTGTGCCGTCGGCCTCGTTTTCGGGGTTGTTCACGGCAGTCAGCTTCTCGGTCTGTCCCTCAGGATAGTTGGTGATGATGAGCTTGACGGGGTTCAACACAGCCGACACGCGGCAGGCCCGCTTGTTCAGGTCGTCGCGTACGGCAGCCTCCAGGAGGGCATAGTCGTTCAGGGCGTCGAACTTGGTGTAGCCGATGCTGTCAATGAAGTTGCGGATGCTCTGGGCAGAATAGCCGCGGCGGCGCATACCGCAGACGGTCGGCATGCGGGGGTCGTCCCAGTTGCTGACCAGCTTCTCGTCAACCAGTGCCTTCAGCTTACGCTTCGACATAACCGTATAAGTAAGGTTCAGACGGTTGAACTCAATCTGGCGCGGACGGTAGTCGTGCTGCTCGTCCTTCTGCTGCAGCAGGTCAACAAACTTGTCGTAGAGTGGACGGTGGGGCACGAACTCCAGCGTGCAGATGCTGTGGGTGACACCCTCGAAGTAGTCGCTCTGCCCGTGGGCAAAGTCGTACATGGGGTAGGCGTGCCACTTGGTGCCCGTGCGGTGGTGAGGGGTCTGAATAATACGGTAGATGACCGGGTCGCGGAAGTGCATGTTGGGGTTGGCCATGTCGAGCTTGGCGCGCAGCACCATGCTTCCCTCGACAGCCTCTGCGGTATTCATGTGTTCAAACAGCCGCAGGTTCTCCTCAATGGGACGGTCGCGGAACGGGCTGGCCACACCGGGCTGCGTGGGCGTGCCCTTCTGTTCGGCTATCTGTTCGCTAGTCTGCTCGTCAACGTAGGCCAGTCCCTGCTTAATCATCCATACGGCGAGGTCCCAGAGCTTATCGAAGTAGTCGCTGGCGTAGTAGAGGTTGCCCCACTTGAAACCGAGCCACTCTATGTCGTGCAGAATGCTGTCAACATACTCCGTGTCCTCCTTCGAAGGGTTGGTGTCGTCAAAACGAAGGTTACAGACGCCGCCGAAGCGTTCTGCCACACCGAAGTCCATGCAGATGGCCTTGGCATGGCCTATGTGTATGTAGCCGTTGGGTTCCGGTGGGAAACGCGTCTGCAGGCGGCCTCCGTTCTTGCCGGCCTCCAGGTCTTCTTTCACAAACTGTTCAACGAAGCTCAAGCTCCGCTTCTCCTCTTTCACATTAATGATTTTCTCTTCCATCTTTTATATTTTCGATTTTTAAAGTTTCGTAAACCGGGGGCTACTTTATTCCCCGCTCATTAAGTGCCTGTTGATACTTTCGGGCGTTCTCCATGTGCTCAGCACCGGTTGCGGCAAAGGCATGATGACCTGAGAAGTCGTCCTTGGCACACATGAAGAGGTAGTCAGACGGTGTGGGGTTCAGCACCGCGTCGATGCCTTTGATGCTGGCAATTTTAATGGGGCCCGGTGGCAGTCCGTGATGGCGGTAGGTGTTATACGGGCTGTCAATCGAGAGCAGGCTGTCGTAGAGCCGTTTTAGGTCGAAGCGCTTCCACGCGAACTTGATGGTGGGACAGGCCTGCAGGGGCATGTCTTTTGCGAGCCGGTTCAGGTAGAGCCCGGCAATGATGTGCTTCTCCTCCACGTCGTTGGTTTCTTCATCCACGATGCTGGCCAGTGTCTGCACCTCGTCGGTCGTCAGCCCTAAGGCCTCAGCCTTCTTGCGGCGTTCGGGGGTCCAGAAGGCATCGTGCTCCCGCTGCATGCGCTTCATCAGCTCGTCGAGCGTCGTGTCCCAATATATATTATAGGTATTAGGAATGAAGAGACAGGCAATGGTCGCTGTGTCGGCCTTGTACTTTTGGCAGAAAATAGAGTCGCAGAGTGCCTGTGCGATGGTGACGGAGTCGAGCATGAGCTTTTTTGAGAGCTGGGCAGCCAACCGGTCCATCGTGCGTACTTCGGGTACGGTGAGGTTCACGGGTTCCTGTCGTCCGCCGCTCAACCTGCGATAGACCGTTACGGCACATTCGCCCGGCTCCACCTTATAACGTCCAGTCTTAATGTCTTCCTCATAACCCGTGTGGCGGGCAATGGTGCGTAGGGCTGTCATGCCGCACTTTGAGGCGAAGGGCTCTATTTTTGCAAACACGGAGTCGATGTCGTCGTCGGTGTCAATACATACGTACTTTGCTTCGTCGCTTGTGGAAAGTGAGGTAAGCAGGTAGTAGCCTACCAGTCCGATGATGCCTACCAACCCTATGGTGGCGGCATACAAATATACTTTTGGATATTTGAAATTCTTTTTCTTCATTCTTATCTTTGCTAATTGCCTGCAAAGGTACGATTAAGTGAGAAGAATACAAAATAAATTGTGATTTATTTTCATTTCTGGGGTGTAGCCTGCCGTTTCTCTTCGAGAGAAGTGCCGTTTCTCTCCAAGAGAAGTGCCGTTATAATCCTATTCATGCGCACAAAGATATAAAAAAGTTGAGCTTTGAGTGTTGAAAGTTGAAAGTTTTTTGTACTTTTGCACTCATGAAACTGAAATTCACCATACACTACAACACGGCATGGGGGCAGAGCCTGCATGTCAACATGGAATATCGTAGTCAGGACGGTACGGTAAAGCGTTACGACCTGCTGATGCAGACTGAGGACGGACAGACGTGGACCTTGGAGACGGCAGCCCTTGAGAGCCGCCAACACCCCATCAGCGAGATTTGCTATGCCTACGAGGTGCGTGACGCAGAGGGAACGCTGCTTCGCCGCGAATGGGACATGGTGCCGCGACGTTATCATTTTGACTCCACCAAGAATTATTTCTTTCCTGACCAGTGGCGCGACCAGCCGCTTTGTTTCCATCTCTATACCAATGCCTTTGCCGCTATGACAGGACGTCCTGTGGGTGAACAGGTCGAAGCACTCCGTTTGCCCATGTTTCGTCGTACCATCGTGTTTCGTGTTTCGGCTCCACAGCTCAAGCCTGGCCAGTCGGTCGCCATTTGTGGCAGCCATCCTGCCATCGGCTCGTGGAATACCAGCCGCTACCTGAAAATGGAGTATGCCGGACTGCATGAGTGGATGCTTTCTGTGAATGCCCTTGGCATGCTCTTCCCCTTGGAGTATAAATATGTTATCATAGATGATGCTACCCACGCTTTCGTTGCATGGGAAGAAGGTGAGAACAGGGTCATTGATAACGGACAGCAGCCAATGGACGGTCAACTGACTGATGGCGCAGTCATTGTTCAGTATGGCGACCAGCTCCGCGTCCGTGAAGACGAATGGCGGGCAGCGGGAGTTGTGGTCCCCGTGTTCTCTTTGCGTACTGAGCAGAGCTATGGAGTGGGGGACTTTGGCGACCTCCGCCGTTTCGTTGACTGGGCTGTTGCCACTGGCATGAAAGTCATCCAGACCCTGCCTGTTAACGATACAACCCTGACTCACCGCTGGGGTGACAGTTATCCCTATAACAGCATCAGCATGTTCGCCTTGCATCCGCATTACCTCGATTTGGAGAGTCTTGGCGCGTTGAAGTCGAAAGCCCACATGACAGCTTATCATCGTCAGCGTCAGGAGCTTAACGCGCTGCCTTATAGCGATTATGAGGCTGTTGACCGCGTGAAGAGTGCCTACTTGCGGGAGTTCTTTGCCGAACGCGGTCAGCAGACCCTTTCATCGGCAGACTATAAAGAGTGGTGCGAGAAGAACGAATGGTGGTTGAAGCCATACGTGGAATGGCAACTGAGAAACGAGAAAGACGGAAAGGATACCGATGACGCAGTTCCTGCCTCGTTCCTGCTCTCTCCGTATTCCTTCCTCCAATATCATCTGCACCTCCAGCTGAAGGCAGCTGCTGACTATGCCCGTTCGAAAGGCGTCGTGCTGAAGGGCGACCTGCCCATCGGCATCAACCGCCAGAGTGTTGAGACCGAAACGTACCCTGAACTGTTCCACTTAGACATGCAGACGGGGGCACCGCCCGATGCCTTCTCTGCCAACGGGCAGAACTGGGGCTTCCCTACGTATAATTGGGACGCTCCCCAGTTGTTTGGTCTGCTGAGGCGCCGCCTCCGCCACATGGAGCAGTACTTTGATGCCCTCCGCGTTGACCACATACTCGGTTTCTTCCGCATCTGGGAGATTCCTGTCGATGCCGTTCATGGAGTACTGGGTCATTTCTCACCTGCTTTACCGCTGACCGTTGGCGAGATAGAATACTTCGGGCTGCCGTTCCGTCGCGAACTCTATACCCAGCCCTACATCAACGATCGTATCGTGGAGCGTGTCTTTGGTATTCATGCCCAGTACGTGCGCGAGCATTTCCTCCTGCCGAAGGCTTACGGGCTCTACGACCTGAAAGCCGAATACCGCACGCAGCGACTGGTGGAGAAGTACTTCGACGGGAAGACCGACGAACACAGCGTCTGGATTCGCGACGGGCTCTACCGGCTCATTGCCAATGTCCTCTTCGTTGAAGACCCGCGCCAGAAAGACATGTACCATCCGCGCATCGGCGCACTCTCGGAACCTATTTACCAGTCACTCAGCGACGAGCAGAAGGATGCCTACGTGCGGCTATACAATAACTATTTCTATCAGCGGCATAATTTCTATTGGGGAGCGCAGGCCTTGAAGCGCCTGCCCGAATTACTGCACGACACGCGAATGCTTATTTGTGCAGAGGACCTGGGTATGCTGCCTGACTGCGTGCAGCCTGTGCTTGACCAGCTGCGAATCCTCTCTCTTGAGGTGCAGTCGATGCCGAAGCAGCAGGGACAGGAGTTTGCTCATGTTGATGCCTATCCGCGCCGCTCCGTGTGCACCGTCTCTACCCACGACATGCCTCCGCTCCGGCTTTGGTGGGAAGAGAATCCTGAACGGGCCCAACGCTATTTCGTCACCATGATGCAGAAGGAGGGCCGTGCGCCGCAACAGTTGCCGGCTCACCTGGCTGAAGAGATTATAGCCCGTCACCTGTATTGTCCGTCCATGTTCTGTCTGCTGTCACTTCAGGACTGGTTGGCTATGGACGGTTCGCTGCGTGGAAAGGACGTCAGGGCAGAGCGTATCAATGTGCCGAGCGACTCGTTCAACCGTTGGCAGTGGCGCATGCATCTGACCATTGACGAGCTGCTGGCTGCCACCAAGTATAATAATAAGGTGAAGACAATGATTACACGAAGTAAGCGATGAACTACGACACATTCATTTTTGACCTCGACGGTACATTACTTGACACGCTCGACGACCTGGCAGCTGCCGTAAACCATGCACTGGCTGCTTACGGCATGCCCCTTCGTAGTCGTGAGGAGGTACGCAGCTTTGTGGGTAATGGCGTGCGTCTGCTCATGGAACGGGCTGTGCCAGGCGGGGCTCAGAACCCGTTGTTCGATCAGGCCTTCGCTGAGTTCCGGGCTTATTACATGGAACATTCCCTTGACACCACCCGTCCTTACGACGGCATCATGCCGATGCTTGAAGAGCTGCATCGCCGAGGTTGCAGAATGGCGGTAGTCAGCAATAAGTTCATGACAGCTACTCAGGAACTGATACAGCACTTCTTTCCCATGATACCCGTTGCCATAGGTGAACACGAGGCAGAAGGCATCCGTAAGAAGCCTGCCCCCGACACTGTTTTTGAAGCGCTGCGGCAGTTAAATGATAACGTGAACGTTAACGTGAACGCTAACCCTAACGCTCCGCTCTCAACGCTCAACGCTCAACGCTCAACGCTCAACCCAATTTACGTAGGTGACAGCGATGTTGACGTAGCTACAGCCCGTAATGCCGGGCTGCCCTGCATCAGTGTGCTGTGGGGATTCCGTAACCGGGCGTTCCTTGAGGCACACGGAGCCACTACTTTCATCACTCGCCCTGCGGAGTTGCTGACGTTCGTCCGTCAGTAAATAATGAAAAAGTCGTGTTTTCTGAGGGCTTAATTCCCGTTTAACGAGTAGTTAGGTGCCGCCTAAGTGATTGTTAGGTGCCGCCTAAGTGATTGTTAGGTGCCGTCTAAGGGATAGTTAGGTGCCGCCTAAGTGATAGTTAGGTGCCACCTAAGGATGCGTTCGACCATAAAAAAGTAAAAAACTTCGTCTTTTATTTTTTATTGTTCTCACTTATTTGTAACTTTGCTGCCGAAATGAAGAAAGTACTACTTTTGTTAATAACTGCGTTGGTGCTCGTAGGATGCGGAAAATCATACGAGGAGGAGAAGCGTGAACGTAAGGAAACACAACAACGGTTGGCTAAGGAGAATGCTGACGCGCTGAAGATTGCGGTGCTCCCTACGCTTGACTGTCTGCCCATCTACGTGGCCTCTGAACTTCAGTTGTTTGATACAACGTTGGTGGATGTCCGCCTGAAGCCTTTTACGGCGCAGATGGATTGTGACACAGCGTTGATTGGTACGTCGGCAGAAGGTGCCGTAACCGACCTGGTGCGAATGGAACGGTTGGTGCGCAAAGGTGAAAAGATTCACTATGTGGCCCAGACAGGTGCCTACTGGCAGCTGTTTACCAACCGTAATGCACGCATTCGTCAGCTGAAACACTTGGAGGACAAAATGGTGGCCATGACGCGCTACTCGGTGACCGACATGCTGACTGACCGTGCCGTTGACAGTGCGAAGGTGAAGAGTGAATATGTTTTCCGTATTCAGGTGAACGATGTGAATGTCCGCCTGCTGATGTTGCAGAACAACGTGATGGATGCGCTCTGGCTGACAGAACCGCAGGCAACTATGGCCCGTCTGGCCAAGAACCCGGTCTTGCTGGACTCGCGTAAGCTGAACATGAACTACGGAGTAGTGGCTTTTAACGCCAAGAAGATGAAGACTTTTGAGCGCAAACAGCAGTTGGAGGCATTTATTAAGGGCTATGATGCAGCTTGTGACTCTATCAATAAAAATGGTGTCAGTCGTTATCGTGACCTTATTGCCCGCTATTGTAACATTAAACCAGAGCAGGTTGACTCGCTGCCTCGCGATTTGAAGTTTGACCATGCCCGGGGACCGCTACAAAGCGACATTGAGCGGGTAGGCGCATGGTTAAAGAAATAGAGAAAGAAACACATGGAACGAAACGAGGCGTTGAAACGGGTGATGGCGGCATTAGTGGCCCGCAATATAGGCAGGGCGCTCAGTGAAATACACAATTACTTGGTGGTGTATCCGCAAAACCAGCCGATGGCAGAGTTTAATGCGTTGCGCAATGAGTACGAAATCATGGCACGCTACTGGCGGCAGGGGTATAAGGACCCGCAGTTAGAAAAGAATTACAATAGGTTATTGCAGCGTGTCTATACGTTGTATGCCGACCTGTCGCACTGGCGGCGTATCAGCAGTTCTCCGTTTCTTTCGGCTACCTATTCTCAGCTCATGACGAGTGCTTACGACTGGTCGGTCTCTACCTTCAGAATGGAGATGGAGTCGTTTGTAAGTAATGTCGCTATGGTTGCCTTGGAGCCGGAAAACCGTCAGTCTCAACGTTTATACGAGTTGCATGTTGCTCACCAGAAGCACATGGAACTGTTGTTTAATTACCTCTATACTTCGCGTCATTGGTCGGAGGCCACTTCGCAGGCTTTCGAGGAGATGTTGCTGTCGCCTACTATTGACAGTAATGACCAGCAGTTGCTGGTATCTGCCATCACTTTGTCGCTGCTCAACACGTTTGACTTCGAGAAATTCCGTTTGCTGGTCAATGTCTATAGCCAGTCGGTTGATGAACCTGTGCGTCAGCGTGCCCTTGTAGGGTGGGTGATGGGTCGCAACTACACATTGTCAGCGGTGTTCCCTGAGGAGCGTGAAATGGTTGAACACCTGCTGGAGGACGAGCAGGTGTGTCAGGAGCTGACGGAGCTTCAGATACAGATGATCTATTGCATGAATGCTCAGAGTGACCATGCAAAGATTCAGTCGGAAATCATACCCGACCTGTTGCGTAACAGCAACTTGCGCATTACGCGTAATGGGTTGGAGGAAAAAGATGAAGACCCGATGGAGGACATCCTGCATCCTGAGGCTTCCGAGGAACGTATGGAGCAGATGGAACAGACCATACAGAAAATGGTTGATATGGAGAAGCAGGGGGCAGACATCTATTATGCCGGTTTCTCGCAGATGAAGCGTTTCCCCTTCTTTCAGCGAATCAGCAACTGGTTTGTACCTTTCTCCATGAATCATCCGGACCTGCACGAGGAATTAAGTAATAATCGCAGTTACAAGTTCTTAGAGGGAATGCTGCAGGTCGGGACGTTTTGTAATAGTGATAAGTATTCGCTGGTGCTCGCCTTTTCGCAAGTGGTTGACAGATTGCCAATGAGTCTTCGTGAAGCCATGCAGAGGGGGGAAATGACGATGATGGGTTTTTCCGAAATAGCCAAAGAGCAGCTAAGCACGCCTACCTATATTCGTCGCATGTATTTGCAGGACTTGTACCGTTTCTTCCGTGTATTCCCGCATGCTGCTCAGTTTGATCATCCTTTCAAACCGAGTGAAGAACTGGGACATGTATTGTTTTTTGCCTCACCGCTGTTCCGCGGAACGCCACTCGAACACAAGTTTGATAAGGTGGTGTCTTTGCTCATGCGCCAAAATCGGTCTGACGACGCTAAAAGACTGCTGCAATGCTACAGCCCTGAAAGCCGTACGTTTGCTTATTACATGATGACCAAGGACTATGAGCAGGCACTAATGCTTCAGCCGGAAAACGAAAAGGCCATGCAGGGGTGGGCGCGTACGCTCTTTGCCCGTCATGAGTATGAGCAGGCTGCGGCACAGTATGAACGGCTCATCAATAAGAACCCGGGAAAGCAAAGCTACGAACTGAACAGGGCTGTCTGTCTTTCCAGCCTTGGGCGTTATGAAGAGGCCCTGCAGACGCTGTTCCGTATGAACTATGAGCGTCCTGATGACATGAGTGTCAGCCGTGTGTTGGCGTGGACGCTGACTTGTGACGGTCGTTATGAGCAGGCGCTGACGCTTTATGATAAACTGACAACTGATGACGCTAACCCTAACGTTAACGCTAACCCTAACGTTAACGTTAAGGCTCAACGCTCCACACTCAACGCTCCACGCTCAACGCTCAACACTCAACAAATGGTGGACGACCTGCTGAACAAAGGGTTTTGTCACTGGTTCGAGGGCAGCGACTTAAGCCTGGCTGTGTCTTGCTTCAAGCGTTATCTGGAACTGACCGGCGAGACTGCCGATGCAGTCTTGGAAAGTGAAAAGGAACTGTTGACTAAGAAGGGGATTTCCGAGTCTGAACGCCTCATGATGCTCGACGCCATAATGCAGTAAGGCGTCGCCCCCCCCATGTCATGAGCAACGGCACACCCACACCGGCTATGGTGTAGAGAATCCAGAAGCAGTCTTCTTTGGCATGTTCATGTATGACCATGTGGCAGCCTATTTGCTGCGGGTCCAGCCCGTAGTACCATATCTTGAGCAGGCTGACTAGTTTGAAGCTCAGGATATGGAACACAAAAATGGACAGGGTGTTGTCACCGCAGAAGACGAGAAAACGTTTTATGATTCCTTCGTGTTTGTCAATCCACGTACTTATATTATAAACCATCAGGCAACCGCAGATGGCAGGGAAGGGGAGCGAGAGGAACTGCTCGAACGTGGAGCGCCAGTTCATGTTTGCCCATAGGTGTTGAGAGAACCACCAGACGATGACGGCGAAGAGCAGGGTTGTCCACCATTTTACACGGTAGCGCTCTTCCCACTGCCGGAAGATGTATCCGCAACCGAAGAAGAAGGCTCCCATCAATTCGCGATAGCCCCCTTGAACAAGTGTGATGACCTTGAGTCCCTCGTAGGTCTTCCAGGCACAAAGCAAGAGGAGCAGCAGGCAGACCATGTAGGGGGTGGGGCAGGTCCTGTTGTCTCTATAGTCTCTATAGTCTCTATAGTTTCTATAGCTGCTATAGAGCCTATCCACCAACTTATATATAATAAGGTATAGGATGCTGGCCACGAGGAGCCCCCGGAAGAACCAGAAAGCACCGTTCAGGAACTGGTCGTAGCCACCCATAGCCGTTACAATATTCCATAGACATTGTTCTGTCTGCCGCCATGTGTAAGGATGTGTGACTCCACCCTGTTCATTGCCATATACCTCGTTCAGAATGCCAATGTCGAACATCAGGTTGTGGAGCAGCAGAAAGATGACGCTCCACTTGACGAAGGGCCAGTAGAGCCCCTTGAAACGCTTCTTGATGAACGTCATCTCGTCATCGAGGTAGCGAAGGGAGAAAAAGTAACCGGCAGCCGCAAAGAACAACGGCATGTGGAACTCGTACAGAAAGCGGTGCAGCACGTCAGGTGATTCTGCATGTCCTATGACCATCAGAATAATACCGATGGCTTTGGCAATACTGATGACGGTGTTGCGCTTAGTGCTTGTGGGGCTTATCGGACTCATAGGGCTTATAGGAAGGGTGACAGCAGGTGAGCAAACCATCCGCGGAACTTTTGCCAGGGGGTGCGGAAACGGTCCCACTCCTCGGGTGTCAGGTAGAAGCTGTTCTTCTTGTCGCGTTCAAACATCTGGTCCAGTTCGTCGGTTGTCTTGGGGTCAATGATAACGGCATTCTCCTCGTAGTCCCAACGTAGGCTGCGTGCATTGAGGTTGGCACTGCCCACGGTGCAGAAACGTCCATCGACCATGATTATCTTAGAGTGGTGGAACCCTGGTTTGTAAATCCATACATGCACGCCGTGCTTCATCAGCTTATGTACGTTATAGAATACACAGTCGGGGGTCAGCGGAATATCACTTTTCTCCGACACCATGACCTCCACCTTCACCCCTCGCTTGACGGCATTCTTAAGCGCTTTCTTCAGTTTGCGGTTCAGGGTGAGGTAGGGGTTGATGATCTTTATGGAGTCCTTGGCGTTGTTAATGGCTTCCAGATAGAACGTCCTGATGATGTCGGGCGAGGTGTGTGGCTCGCGGTTGATGATGCCCACCATCTTGTGTCCGGCCGTTGACGTGGTATCGGGACGCAGACCTGTAAACTCGTTAGGCATGTAGGCCCGGTAGTACTTCGAGTCTAACAGGTTCTCACCGGTCACCTTTTCCCATATACGACGGAAGATGGTCTGCAGGTCGTGTACTGCGCCACCTTCTATGCGGCAGTGAATATCACGCCATTCGCCTACCTGTTCTGTTCCCACAATGTAGTAGTCGGCTACGTTCATGCCGCCTGTGTAGGCAATCTGACCGTCTATGACCACAATCTTTCGGTGGTCCCGGCTGAACACATGGTTAACCCAGGGAAAGCGTATAGGGTCAAATTCGTAGATTTCGATGCTGTCCTTACGCAATGCTTCCAAGTGGCGTTTCTTCAGGGGGCGGTTGTTCGAGTCGTTCCCGAACCCGTCGAACAACGCACGCACCTCTACACCTTCCTTGCGCTTCTCTCTGAGGAGATTGAAAAGCAGGCTGGCAATGCTGTCGTTGCGGAAGTTGAAGTACTCCAGGTGGATGCTGCTCTTTGCCTGTCGGATAGCCGCAAACATGTCGTCAAACTTTTCACGGCCGCTCAGGAAGAGCGTCACGCTGTTGTCATGGGTAAAGTGGATGTCCTTCTTGCGCAGGGCATCCACGATGAGGCTGTCACTTGTAGTTTGCGCACAGGTCGTTCCTATGCATAATACCAATATTAATGAGGTAAGTATGTTCTTCATCCATCTCATGACTTGCGATACCTTAAACGATATTCGAGTGGCATCATGCCATATTTCTCCTTGAACGCATAGGCGAAATTCTCAGCCGTGAGGAATCCCACGTTGGCTGCCAGCTCGTTCATGTTGATGTTCGTCTTGGTAAGCAGCATGCAAGCGTGCTTGAGCTTGAGGTCACGTACTAACTCCGTTGGCGTCTTTGTCGTGATGTTTCTGATCTTGTGGAAGAACGGAACGCGCCCCATGCCCATGGCGCTTGCCATTTCGTCGAGGCTGATTTGTCCGCGACTCATGTTCTGCAGCACGTACTGCTCCACATTGTACATGAGCTGCTTGTCCATCATATTATTCATTGAGTAGTCGCCAATGGTTTCGCCCTCCTTATACAGGCCGGTAGTGAACGAGCTGTCCTCCTCTTCTGGTTCCGAGGGAATGTTCATGGTTGTCTCTTCCTCCTGCCCCTCGGTGTAGGTGGTCTCCTTTACCTTGTTCTCACTTTCGTCGAAGTAGAAGGTCGAGGTGGTCATGCTTGAGTTCTGGCTTTCCAGCATACGGGTCTCTCCACCTTCTATGACGTTATGGTCAATCTCTATTGGGGCGATACCGAGTACTTTGTTAAAACGTATGACGGCTTCCTGCATGTTGAACGGCTTGGCTATCATGTCGTCAGCCGACAGCGTGATGTTCTGTTCCTTCATGTCGCTGTGGGAATAGACGCGGTCAGTCATCAGTATGAACTTGGCTTTCTCGGTACCAGGGTTCGACTTGAGCAGGTTGCAGAGCTCACTGCCCGTCATTTCCTGCATGTCCTGTTTACAGATAATCAGGTCGGGCTTCATGACCTTGATGTCTTCAGCAGCTACGGCAATGTTGTTGTATATGCGCATGTCGTAGATGTTCTGCAACTGTGTCTTGATGAAGTCGAGGAACGACTCGTTATTGTCAATAAACACTACAACGAACTTCTGGGTCAATTGTGAACTTTCGCGTGGCTTGATCTCGTAGGTCAGCTCGCTGGCAGCTATCTGCGGAAGACTTACCTCGCCCTTGTCGTTGAGTCCCATGCGCTCGTTGACGGTAGAAACGGCTTTTGCCTCCGGGTTCTCAAGTGTCATCTGCATCTCTGAGATGCGGGTAATGACTTGCAGCATTTGGAAATGCAGGGAGTTCAGCTGCTCCTGACCTTCGAGTGACGTCTCTTTCTCTGCCAGGTTGCCAATGATGGTGGTCATGCGGGCCATAGGCTGGCGCAGGTCGTCGCTGGCCTGCTTGATTTCTTCTCGCTGACGTTTCAGCTGGTCAATCACATTTTTCTTGCGCTGCCAAATCTCCTTGAGCTTCTTAAACCCGTAACGCCACAGGATGAAAGACACAGCCAGGACTACCACATAGAAGCAAATCATCCACCAGGAGAGCCACCACGGACGTAGTATAACGATTTCAAGCACACGCTCGCTGTCGCTCACCTTACCGTCGGCACTAATCGCTTTTACGTGTAAGGTGTAGGTCTTGCTGTTCAGGTTGTAGAAGGTGACACCGTGGTTCAGGGCGTCGCCGTTGTGCCATTCATCGTTCAGACCTTCCATCTGGTACATGAACTGCAGGCGTTCGCTTTGGTTGTAGTTACCGTTAGCAAACTTGATGGTAAAGGTGTTCTGGTCGTGCGCCAGCTCCAGACGGTTGCTTTCGTTGAGTGCGGTGGGCAGCAGTACACGGCCGTTATATTCGTGACCAGTCAGTATTTCCTCCTCGCCCACGAAGAGCTGGGTCAGCATAACGCGCGGGAGCTGTTCTTTCTTCTCCTTGACCATAGGACGCTGCCAGTTAACGCCATACAGTCCTCCGAAGATGACGCTACCGTCGTTCTTAGTGATGATAGAGCCAACGTTGAACTCGTTTGACTGCAGGCCGTCGCTGGTGTCGTAGTTATAGAGTCCGTAGTTGTAGGTCTCTGTCTCGTGCAGTCGTTGTACGACTACTCGCGAAACACCGTTCTTGGTGGTTATCCAGATGTTGTGCGACTTGTCTTCTGCCAAACCGCAGACGGCATTGTTGGTCAGTCCGTCTTTTTCGGTGAGGTAGTCCAGCTCGTCTTTTTCCAGGTTCAGGATGTTGACACCTTCACGTGTTCCTATCCAAATCAGTCCCCGAGAGTCTTGCAGCACCTGTGTGATGTAGTTGCTGGTAAAGTTCTTCAAGTTATTGGAACTTCCTGTTATGACTTTCTTCTCGGTGGTCGATAAGTTCAGTACAATGAGTCCCTCAGCCGTACCTACCAGCATGTTGTTGCCTGTAGCGAGGAAGAGTGAGGTGATGTTGTTAGTGGGCAGCTTTCCGCTTTCACGGGTGTAGCTGGAGAAGGTGTTCATCTTTGGGTTATAGACCTGTAAGCCGCCGTTGGTAGCTATCCAGAGGTTTCCTATTTTGTCGGCGCAGAGGGCGTTGATGTGGTCGTCAATAATGGTACGCATGCTGTCCTTGGCAGCCGAATAGATAACGGCAGTACCGTTCTTGATGCGTGTCAGTCCATTCTGGCGTGAGCCCACCCACAGGCTGCCGTCAGGTGTGGTGGCCATGCAGGTGGTCTTCTTGCTGGCCAGCGGCCCGTCGTAGCCTATGACGCCCTT
>Ga0256404_1005443_pt1 | contig 22493 bp, 14 predicted proteins | sample RumenRJG_01DNA_FD_185990 | JGI IMG/M metagenome (GOLD analysis project Ga0256404, IMG submission 185990) | Bovine rumen microbial communities from Lethbridge, Alberta, Canada - RJG_01 | ecosystem: Host-associated > Mammals > Digestive system > Stomach > Rumen | place: Canada: Alberta | collected...
GTTATTTACTCATATTTCGCGTTTCTGCGGGCTTCGTCGCGCTCGGCAAGGTATTTCTTTTCAGCTTCGGCGTACTCTTCCATGCCCATGGGATGGTCAAGCAGTCTTGCGCCTTTCAGCTTGCGGCTGCTGTTATCTCCCCACTGCCACGTGTAGCCCGAGAATGGATCAAGATATGTCGCAACATACCCGCCGTCTGAAAGGTACATAGGAATTACAAATGCGTTATTAATCAAATATGCTTCTGCCCTCGCCAATCCTAAATAGCGCTTTTCAAGATCAATGCCTTCCTTCGCTGCCTCATCAACCATAGCTTCAAACTTGCCTCGTCCGTCCGGCAGAATGTAATCACGGGCCATATAAAGACGAGGCCAGTGATTAGCAATTGCCGATTTCATCCATGGATCAAATACACTGAGCGGATCAACATAATCGGGGCCCCAGTTTAACCGTGTAAAAGAGAACTTTCCCGCATTTCGCATTGCCTGATTGTACCCTGAGGCAGGGTACGGCACGAGGATAATATCAATAAAGTCTTTTCCAAGAAGTTTTTCCATCTGCTGCTCAATGATCTGTCCTTGATTGGCATTGTCGACGGAACTGGTACTGTAAGGCATAACAACTTTGATGGGGAATGTTACTTTACCCTTCAGTTCTTCAACAGCCTTTCTCTTGTACTCTAGCGCCAGTTCGGGATTGAAACTCTCACCTTCAGTATATTCCTTCAGGCCGTCCATTGCTGTATAGTCCACGCCGCGATACTGAATCATACCTGGAGGGGTCAGAGTATTAACCATCCGGCGTTGTGCATCATAGGGCGCTATAGGCAGCAGTGCCGCTTCTCGATCAAGACCGTGGAACAGCGCCTTGCGGAAGTTCAGGTTGTTTACCGCTTCGATCCAATCATCTGGCGCGTATTCTCTGCTGTATTGCGGATCAAAGTTAAAACCCATGAAATACGTGAGTGTCGAGAGAGTATTAGGATGAATCAATTTTTTCTTTTCAGGATCTTTCATCCATTCATCCATGATCGCCCCCGGCAGTGCAACCTGCATGATTTCTCCCCGCAGAAAAAGTTCAGGTCCGTTAGCACTGGCCTCCTTATTGTACTTATAGACAATACGTTTAATGTGCGCAGCATCCTTATTCCAATAATGAGGATTCGCTTCAAGAACTCGTTGGTATTCAGGCTCGTATTCTGTCAAAATATAAGCACCGCAATAAAGCATGGTGTCACAGCTTGTTGCGAATTCATCGCCCACTTCGTCAAGAAACTTCTGACACACTGGATAAAACGAACCATAGGCTAATAATTTCAGAGCATACGGCACTGGTTTAATAAATGTGTACTGAATTGTGTAAGCGTCAAGGACCTTCACACCAACGCTGTTCCATGCATTATTTTTGCCGAGATAGTAATCTTTTGCCCCCTCAATGTTATCATACACAGTATTAACAATGCGCGATGCGTTTTTCTTATTCAGCCCCCATTTGAGACCTGCCTCAAAATCATAAGCAGTAACGGGAGCATATTCTTTACCTTCGCAAGTATACCAGTTTACCCCTTTACGTATGTGAAATGTATACGTGCGACGATCATCAGAAACAGTCCAGTCGGTTGCAAGACTTGGCATAATAAGGCCGTACCGGTCAAATTCTATGAGGCCGTCAATGGTATTAAAGCTCAGCCGTATTACTGAAGTAGTGCTGCTTTTCAAGTAGTTCAGCGTAGGCAGTTCCGCCGAATATACAATGCGATATTCTTTTGTTTCAGATGCAGGCAGTGCTGTGAGAGAAGCAAGGACAATAATTACTGACAGCGTCAGAGTTTTCATAAATTTACACATTCAGCTGCCTCCCCTTATTTTATAATTTTTACACAATTCTTCCACGTAATACAAAAAAAATTTAAATAATAGAAGGCAGCAGACTTTTGCTGCCTTCATGCATTAAAGCATGGCTGTATGCCTACTCGTACTTCGCGTTTCTGCGGGCTTCGTCGCACTCGGCAAGGTACTTCTTTTCAGCTTCGGCGTACTCTTCCATGCCCATGGGATGGTCGAGCAGCCTTGCGCCTTTCAGCTTGCGGCTGCTGTTATCGCCCCACTGGGTTGTGAACCCGGAAAACGGATCGATGTAAGACGCCTCAAATCCGCCGCCTGACATGTAGAGGGGGATGATAAAGGCGTTGTCAAGAAGAAATGTCTCAGCTTCCGCAAAAAGTTCGTAACGCTTCTTCACATCAATAACCTCTTCAGCGGCTTTGTCTGCCATGGCTTCGAACTTTCCTCTTCCATCCGGCAGCAGGTAGTCACGGGCCAGGTAAATGCGGCTCCACTTCGAAGCGACGCCCGATTTCATCATCGGGTCAAATGCGCTCAGCGGGTCGGCGTAGTCAGGTCCCCAGCCGAAACGGATGATTGAATAGCGTCCGGGATCTCTTACAGTCTGGTTATATCCGCTTGGAGGATATGGAACCAGAACAATATCTATAAAATCTTTCCCCAGCAGTTTTTCCATCTGCTGTCCAATGACCTGGGCCTGATTGGCATTATCCACTGTTCCTGTGTTATACGGGAAAACAACTTTTACAGGAAAGTTCACTCTGCCCTTCAGTTCCTCCATGGCCTTCTTCCTGTATTCGACCGCCAGTTCAGGGTTAAAGCTCTCGCCCTCGGTATAGGCCTTCAAGCCGCCCATCATGGTATAGTCCACGCCGCGGTACTGAACAAGGTTCCGCCGCGTAAGCGTCCCTGTCTTGCGGCGCTGGAAATCATACGGGGCTATCACCATAAGGGCAGCAATGCGGTCCAGGCCGTGAAACAGTGCCTTGCGGAAATTCAGGCTATTGACGGCCTCAAGCCAGTTCTTCGGATCGTATTTCTCGTCATAGTCAGGCTCAAAGTTCAGGCACATGAAGTAGGTTCCGTTCGTGATTACGTGCGGATGAATCAGCTTTTTCTTTTCAGAGTCTTTCATCCAGTCGTCCATGATGGTGCCGGGCAGAACCACTTCCATGACCTCGCCGCGCAAAAACAGTTCAGGACTGTTGGCGCTGGCTTCCTTGTTGTACTTGTAGACAATACGGTCAATGTGAATCTCTTTTCGGTTCCAGTAGTGTTCGTTCACTGTGAGTATCCGCTGATATTCGGGCTCATAGGTGCTCAGGATATAAGCTCCGCAGTACAGCAGCGTGTCGTTGCTGGTGCCGAAATCCTCGCCTGTTTCGTCAAGAAATTTCTGACAGACAGGATAAAATGATCCGTAAGCAAAAAGCCGCAGCGCATACGGCACTGGCTTTACAAAAGTATACTGAATTGTGTAATCGTCAGGCACTTTAACGCCCACTGAGTTCCAGTCGGCGTTTTTACCCAGATAGTAATCTTCAGCGCCTTCAATGTTTTCATACACTGTATTCACTATTGCCGACGCGTTTTTCTTATTGAGCTCCCATTTCAGGGCCGCTTCAAAGTCATGAGCGGTCACGGGCGCATACTCTTTGCCTTCACAGGTGTACCAGTTCACTCCCTTGCGGATGTGGAACGTGTAAGTTCTGTGATCGTCAGAAACAGTCCAGTCTGTGGCAAGGCTGGGCATGATCAGACCATAGCGGTCAAACTCAACCAGCCCGTCCACAATGTTCTGACTCAGCTGAATCACGGGTGTTGTCACGCCTTTCAGGTAATTCAGCGTTGTCAGCTCGTCGGAATAAACTGTCCGGTATTCTTTTGTCTCCGCTGCACAGGAAACAGAGGCCGCCATCGCCGCAAACGCCGCCGCGGCAGCCGCCTTCTTCCAAAATCCGCCCTTCATTTTCACACACCTCCGAAAAATAACTTCAGCACAGGGGAGACGGCATGGAATGCCGCCTCCCGTCTGGAATGAACTGCTATTCGTACTTCGCGTTTCTGCGGGCTTCGTCGCGCTCGGCAAGGTATTTCTTTTCAGCTTCGGCGTACTCTTCCATGTTCATGGGATGTTCGAGCAGCCTTGCGCCTTTCAGCTTGCGCAGGTTATTGTCGCCCCACTGGGTCGTGTAGCCTGAGAACGGGTCCACGTAGGATGCTGTAAATCCGCCGCCCGAACGGTACATAGGCAGCACAAAAGCATTGTCCAGCAGGAACTTTTCAGCGGCGGCGAAAAGTTCGTAGCGCTTTTTCAGATCTTTCACTTCCGCATTGGCTTCATCAACCATGGTTTCAAACTTGCCTCGGCCGTCGGGCTGAATATAATCGCGCGCCATATAAAGCCGCGTCCAGCGTTCAGCCTGGGCAGACCGCATCAGCGGGTCGAAGACGCTCAGCGGATCAACGTAGTCGGGGCCCCAGTTCAGGCGCATGAACGAGTATTTTCCGGGGTTGCGCGTGGCTTTGTTGTAACCTGTGGGCGGCGTGGCTCTCAGGATAATGTCGATGAAATCCGTGCCGAGAACTTTTTCCATCTGCTGTTCAAGCACCTGTGCCTGATTGACGTTGTCAACGCTGCCGGTGTTGTAGGGCATGACGACCTGAATGGGGAACGTGACCTTTCCTTTCAGTTCCTCCATCGCCTTTTTCTTGTACTGGACTGCCAGCACAGGGTCGAACGTATCGCCTTTGCTGTAGGCATCAAGCCCGCTCATGTCGGTGTAATCAACGCCGTGATACTGGACAAGCCCGCGCGCGGTCAGGGTGCCGGTTCTGCGGCGTCTGGCATCGTAGGGAGCAAGGGGCATGATGGCGGCGACGCGGTCTACGGCGTGGAAAAGAGCCTTGCGGAAATTCAGGTTATTCACGGCTTCTATCCAGTCTTTGGGCGCAAATTCTTCTTCATAATGGGGATCGAAATTGAATCCCATGAACTGGCTGATGGTTCTCAGAAAATCGGGATGAATCAGCTTTTTCTTGTCCGGATCGTTCCACCACTCATCCATGATGGTGCCGGGCACGATCACCTCGGAGATTTCGCCGCGCAGGAACAGCTCGGGACCGTTGGAGCCTGCCTCCTTGTTGTATTTTGTGATTATGCGTTTGATGTGGGCGGCGTCTTTGTTCCAGTAATGGGGGTTGATGGTCAGAATTCTCTGATACTCGGGCTCGTACTCGCTGAGAATGTAGGCTCCGCAGTAAAGCAGCGTGTCGTTGCTGGTGCCGAAATCCTCGCCTGTTTCGTCGAGGAACTTCTGGCTCACGGGGAAGAACGGGTCGTAGGCCAGGAGCTTCAGTGCGTAAGGCAGCGGACGGATAAAGGTATACTCGATGGTGTAGTCGTCAAGTACCTTAACGCCCACGCTGTTCCAGTCTGTGTTTTTGCCTTCAAAATAGTCCCGGGCGCCGACGATGTTGTCATAGATGATGTTGGCGTTGTTGGACGCGTTGTTTTTATTCAGTCCCCATTTGATTCCCGCTTCAAAGTCGCGCGCTGTCAGGGGGGCGTATTCTTTGCCCTCATGGGTGTACCAGTTCACTCCCCTGCGGATGTGGAACGTATAGGTACGGCGGTCGTCAGATACGGTCCAGTCTGTGGCAAGGCTGGGCATCACCAGGCCGTAGCGGTCAAACTCGATGAGGCCGTCCTCCACAAGGTAGCTGAGCTGGGCAACGCGCCAGTGATCGCTTTTGAGATAGTTCAGCGTGGGAAGTTCCTCCGGGCTGATGGTCAGATACTCTTCCGGCGCAGCTGCAAAGGCCGCAGGAACGAGCATTGCCGCTGCCGCTGCTGTCAATAACGTTCTCCTGATGAAACTGCCTTTCATTTTCGTGGTCGCCTCCGCTTTTTAATGAGATGCCGGTTTCAGCATCAATTTATATAAAATTTTCTGAAAATTTTTCCGGCACTAAGACAGACGGCGGAAAAAATCCGCCGTCTGCTTTTGTGGCTGTTATTCGTACTTTGCGTTTTTGCGGGCTTCCTCAACTTCCTTCAGGTGCTTTTTCTCAGCCTCGGCATACTCTTCCATGTTCATAGGCTTCTCGAGCAGTCTGGCGCCCTTCAGCTTGCGGAGAGTTCCGTCGCCCCACTGCCAGGTGTAGCCGGAGAACGGGTCAAGGTAGGTGGCGATATAGCCGCCGTCAGACAGGCAGAGCGGAATGGCAAAGGCGTTGTCCAGAAGAAAAGCCTCAGCCTTTGCAAAACCCATGTAGCGTTTCTCAAGATCAATGCCTTCTTTGGCGGCTTCGTCAACCATGGCCTCAAATTTTCCGCGTCCGTCGGGAAGCAGGTAATCGCGGGCAAGGTAGACGCGCGTCCAGTTCTTGGCGATGGCCGACTTCATCCACGGATCAAACACGCTGAGAGGATCCACATAATCGGGGCCCCATCCGAGGCGCGTAAACGAGAACTTGCCCGAGTTGCGCGATGCCTTGTTGTAGCCGGTGGCCGGATAGGGAACAAGGATGATATCGATGAAATCGCTGCCCAGCAGTTTCTCCATCTGCTGCTCGATGACCTGCGCCTGGTTGGCGTTGTCAACGGAAACTGTGCTGTAGGGGAAAACCACTTTGATGGGGAAGGTGACTTTGCCTTTCAGTTCTTCAACAGCTTTCTTCTTGTACTCAAGGGCCAGCTTCGGGTTGAAGCTCTCGCCCTCGGTATAGGCCTTCAGACCGTCCATCATGGTATAGTCAACGCCCTTGACCTGAACGAGGTTCGGACGGGTCAGCGTGTTGACCATGCGGCGCCTGGCGTCGTAGGGGGCCAGCGGCATCATGGCGGCCACACGATCCATGCCGTGGTACATCGCCTTGCGGAAATTCAGGTTGTTCACTGCCTCAACCCAGTCTTTAGGCGCGTACTCTTCCTCATATTTCGGTTCAAAGTTGAAGCCCATGAAGTAGGTGATGTTGGTCAGGATGTTCGGATGAATCAGATTTTTCTTTTCCGGGTCGTTCATCCAGTCATCCATGATGGTGCCGGGAAGCACTACCTGCATGTTTTCGCCGCGCAGGAAAAGCTCCGGGCCGTTGGCGCCGGCTTCTTTGTTGTATTTGTAGACAATGCGCTTGATGTGCTGGGCATCCTTGTTCCAGTAGTGAGGGTTGGCCTCAAGAACTCTCTGATACTCCGGCTCGTACTTGGTCAGTATGTAAGCGCCGCAGTACAGCAGATTCTCGTTGCTTGTGCCGAAGTCAGGGCCGACCTCGTCAAGGAACTTCTGGCAGACGGGATAGAATGAGCCGTAGGCGAACAGTTTCATCGCGTAGGGCACAGGATGGATGAATGTGTACTGGATTGTGTAGTCGTCAAGCACTTTCACGCCGACGGTGTTCCAGTCGGTTGTCTTGCCGAGGTAAAAATCTTCGGCGCCGGCAATGCTGTCGTATACAGTGTTGACTATGTCGGAAGCGTTTTTCTTGTCAAGCTCCCACTTCATGCCGGCTTCAAAGTCATGAGCGGTCACGGGTGCGTACTCTTTGCCTTCACAGGTATACCAGTTCACTCCCTTGCGGATATGAAACGTGTAGGTTCTGTGATCGTCAGATATGGTCCAGTCAGTGGCAAGGCTGGGCATGATCAGACCGTAGCGGTCAAATTCAACGAGTCCGTCAATGGTGCTGAAGCTCATGCGGATGACTGACGTGGTGCTGCTGTCAAGATAGTTCAGCGTCGGCAGTTCAGCGGAATAAACCGTCCGGTACTCTGTCGGCGGCTCGCCGTGCGCTGCCACGCAGCACGCCAGAACAAACAGTGCTGCCAGAGCTGTTTTTCTCATGGTTTTGTTCATGCCATATTCATCTCCCCGTATTTAAAAATTTCATTACAAAACCTTACGTAAAAAAAAGTATAACTTGTGATGTTCTACTTTGCAAGTGTTTTTTAAATAAATGAGTCATGTTGCTCTTATTATGTTAATTACTTCATAAATATCTGAATTTTTAGAACAAACAGACGCAATGCAGCGTCTGTCTCAGAGGACAGAAAGACAGGAATCACAGGCAGATTCCGGCTGTCTGCAGAAAAAGACGGCGCACGGGGTGCGTTCTTTTTCCGCAGAGTTCACATGCCGCAGACAGTGCCGGCGTTTTCAGCCAGCAGGCAAAAAAAGAAGGGCTGCAGGCGGTCCTGCAGCCCTTCTTTCGTTCAAAGCGCTTTTCTCAGTTGTACTGTGCTTTCCTGCGGGCCTCGTCGCGTTCGGCCAGATACTTCTTTTCAGCTTCGGCATACTCTTCCATTCCCATGGGCTTATCAAGCAGCCGTGCGCCTTTCAGGCTGCGCAGGCCGTTATCGCCTGACTGTCCTGTAAAGCCGGAGAACGGGTCAAGATAGGAAGCGATATAACCGCCGCCTGTCAGGTACAGCGGGATAATAAATGCGTTGTCCAGCAGGAACGTCTCGGCCTTCGCAAAGAGTTCATAACGCCGGCTGAGATCCGAAACCTCTTCATTGGCGGCATCCGCCATTGTCTCAAACTTGCCGCGGCCGTCAGGCTGGATATAATCACGGGCCAGATAGACACGAGTCCAGTTCTTGGCGATGGCAGACTTCATCATCGGGTCAAAGGCACTCATCGGGTCGCTGTAATCAGGCCCCCATCCCATGCGCATCATGGAATATTTTCCCGGGTTGCGGGTTGCCTTATTAAAGCCGGAGCCGGGATAGGGCTGGATGATGATGTCAATGTAGTCGGTACCCAGCAGACGCTCCATCTGCTGTTCGATGACCTGTGACTGATTGGCGTTGTCTACCCCTGCGGTGCTGTAGGGCATGACGATCTTGATGGGGAACGTCACCTTGCCTTTCAGTTCTTCCATAGCCTTCTTTTTGTACTCAAGGGCCTTTTCAGGGTTGAAGCTCTCGCCCTCGGTATAGGCTTTCAGCCCGTCCATCATGGTGTAGTCCACGCCCTTGATCTGCACAAGGTTGCGGCGCGTCAGCGTGTTTGTCATGCGTCTCTTATAGTCGTAAGGCGCAACTGCCATCAGGGCCGCCACACGGTCCATGCCGTGATACAGCGACTTGCGGAAGTTCAGGTTGTTCACCGCTTCGAGCCAGTCTTTGGGCGCGAATTCCTCGTCATAATTCGGTTCAAAGTTGAACCCCATAAAATAAGTGACGTTCGTCAGAATATGGGGGTGGATCATTTTCTTTTTCTCAGGATCATTCATCCACTCGTCCATGATGGTTCCGGGCAGAATAACTTCCGACGTTTCGCCGCGCATGAACAGCTCAGGACCGTTGGCGCTGGCTTCCTTGTTGTACTTGTAGACAATGCGGCCGATGGTGATCTCCTTTTTGTTCCAGTAATGAGGATTGGCAGTCAGAACTCTCTGGTACTCCGGCTCATAATCGGTCATGATATAGGCGCCGCAGTACAGCAGGTTCTCGTTGCTGGTGCCGAAGTCCTCACCGACCTCGTCAAGGAATTTCTGGCTCACAGGGAAAAACGAGCCGTAGGAAAAAATCTTCAACGCATAGGGAACCGGCTTTATAAAGGTATACTGAATTGTATAATCATCGATAACCTTGACACCCACAGAGTTCCAGTCGGTGTTCTTTTCCATATAATAATCCCGGGCGCCTTCAATGTTTGTATAAACGGTATTCACAATTCCCGAGGCATTTTTCTTATTCAGTCCCCAGCGGATGCCGGCTTCAAAGTCACGGGCCGTGACCGGCGCGTACTCTTCGCCCTCGCAGGTGTACCACTTCACACCCTTGCGGATATGAAACGTATAAGTACGGCGGTCATCGGAAACTTCCCAGCTGTCAGCCAGACCGGGCGAGATCAGGCCGTAGCGGTCGAACCCGACCAGACCGTCAACGATATTGCGGCTCAGCTGAATTACAGCAGTCGTGCTGTCCTTAAGATAGTTAAGCGTCGGAATTTCCGCTGAATAAACAGTCCGGAATTCTTTCACATCTGCCGAAAATGCCGCTGCGGCAGCTGCCAGCGTTATTGCTGCAGCAAACACAAAACTTTTCACGGTGCGATTCATTCGCTCACATCCCCATCATATGTTTTTTTCCGGCGGCACAGGCCGTCCTTTAGAAAGAATACACCATTTCGGTGCTTTTGACAAGGCAAACCATCTGCACAGAAAGTTTTTAAACATCAGAACCAGCGCCGGCAGGTCTGTCACCGTGGAACCTTCCGTGCCTTCGGGCGTTCCTGCAGGTCTTGTGCCCGTGAGGTGTGCCCGCATTACAGCAATGCGGGCGCGGTCTGATTTCATATTCATAAAAATTCTGCGGCTGCGGCGGCACACCTGGAGCCAGTTCAATGCCGGCAGTTCCCGCGAGGCGGAATCCCAGCCTGGTGCACAGAGCGTTCATCGGCGCGTTTTCAGTCCAGACATTCAGACGCACTGCGCGGCAGCGGATGCGCACGGCACATTCAAGGGCATAATGGAGCAGCTGCGTTCCAAGAGTCTGCCCCGGCCGCAGCGGCGTGACACAGAGAATTTTCACCGTCAGTACCTCACGGGGAGGCACTCTGAAATTCCACCGCACCGTTTCATATCCGGCAGGCTGCTCACGGCTCAGGCAGACGGCGCCGTATATCTTTCTGCCCTCACCGCAGTCGTCCCACAGCGCATAAAGTTCCTGCTTCGCCGCAGCGCGGCGCAGCAGAGAACGGGACGGGTATACGCCGGAAATCCATCCCGTCACGGCGCCGTGCCGCCGCTCCCATGCAAAAAGTTCCATATAAACCTGTTCCACAGCATCAAGGTCGTGAGCTGCTGCTCTGCGTATCATCCTGGCATCCTCCGCTGCGCTCCACGTCTTTGCTGATGAACCGGCAATGTTCCACGTGGAACATTGCCGGCGGAGCGCCGTAAAATTTTCATTAACAGCAGAAAAGTTCACATGCTGCCGGCTTCCGCAAAACATGCCGAACGAACCGCGGAAAGCAGAAATTTTTTCTGAATGCGGCAAAACTGAACTTTATCAGCCGTCGGACAATTATTCTCTAAAGCCGGCCGCAGTCTGTCTGCCTCCGCGCCTGCACGGGCACGCCGTTTTCTGCAGCGCGCAGGATCTTCGTGCCTCCCGGCGCACAAACGCACGTTCCGCCGGCCGGATTCTGCAGAGCCGTGCAGAAATACAGGCAGCACAGCCGGCAGTTAATCTGTGCCGCTTCTGTTTTCAGCGCATACCGCTGCTTCATTCAGTTCAGGATCTTTTAAAGTTTTCCTTATCTGAATCAGCAGTGAATGCGCCTGAATCATGCAGACAGCCGGTGCCTTCACACAGTACCTGAAGGGCATTTTCATTCCGGCGGACAAATCCCGCCGTGTTCAGTTTATCATGAAACCGCCGGTGCGCAAGTGCTTTGCCCCTCTGCAGCTGTTCCACGTGGAACACAGGGCTTTCGCCGCACCTGCCAATAGAGTAGAATAGCTGAAAAGGAGGCGGGAGAATTGGATGAAAAAGACTGGCTGCTTCTTGCGGCCCTTGCAGATGAAAAAAGTTTCACTGGCACCGCCCGCAGACTTTACATGACTCAGCCGGCAGTTACACGGAGAATCCGCCAGATAGAATCGGAACTGGGATGCCGCATAGCCGTCAGGACACGCAGCGGCGCCGAACTGACGCCCGAGGGCGAAGACGCCGCAGACTATGCCAGAAGCGAGCTGCGCAGACTTGAGGAGCTGAAAATCTCTCTCGCACAGCAGGGAGCCGAAGTCCGCGGCACAGTCCGTCTTGCCTGTGCCAACGCTTATGCTATCAGCTGCCTGCCTGGGATTCTGAAGGAATTTTCCGGGACATACCCGCTGGTTGATCTTCAGGTTGTCACCGGCAGCAGCAGCGTGACGGCCGAACGTCTGCTGTCAGGCAGCGTGCAGGCAGCCATAATCCGCGGAGACTTTACATGGACTGAAAAAACGCTCCGGCTGAAAGCCGATCCCTGCTATTACGCCGTCATGGCTTCTCCGGTTGATCTCGCCAGGCTGCCTGAACTCCCGCAGATCCGCCTGGTTTCGGACGCACCGCTGCAGGCCTGCCTGGACCGCTGGTGGACCGAGCGCTACCGGACCGCACCCCGGATTGCCGCTGTAGTGGACCGCTCAGACGTGGGCATCGAAATGGTGCGTCAGGGCCTGGGCTACAGTTTTCTTTCCGGCCTGTATCTTCAGGGTTACCCGGAACTCTGCCGCGCAAAGCTTCGTTTCTCCGGCGGTCAGCCGCTGGGACGGATCACCTGCGCGTGCTGCCGGGCTGAGATCCTGAATATCCGCCCGGTAAAGGCGTTCTGGGATTTTCTCGCTGAGCGCGCCGCCGAAAAATAAGACACAGGCGCCGCTGTACAAACATTATGCATAAAAATACTTTATTGTGCTTTTTTCTTTTTATGTAAAACGATGTACGTCGAAGTACAGTCAGGCGGCCTCGCCGCGTGTATAATAGTTTCAATGCAGTACATTTGTAAGGAGGGCTGTTCATGCGGATAACCGCTCTGATAGAAAACACCTCGCTCCGGCAGGACTGCGCAGTCGAGCACGGTCTGAGTCTCTATATCGAAACCCGCCGCCACAGAATTCTCTTTGATTCCGGTGCCAGTGCGCGGTTCATCGGCAATGCCGAAAAACTCGGCATTGACCTGCGCAGCGTGGATATTGCGGTTCTTTCACACGGACACTATGACCATGCGGGCGGCATGACCGCTTTTTTCAGGCTCAACAGCCGCGCCAGGCTCTATGCCCGTGAAGGCTACGGTCTTTCCCGGTACAGCCGCGACGGCCGCTACATCGGTGTGGAACCGCGCCTGATCGGCAGTCCGCGCGTTTCAGTGATTCAGGACGAACGCCTGCGTCTTGACGGCGAAGTGACTATTGCCGCCTATACCGACCAGCCCTGTGCATGGCCTGTGAACACCTGCGGCATGATGGTTGATGCAGGAGACATGCTGCGCCCTGAGCAGTTCATGCATGAACAGTACCTGCTGGTCAACGAGGACGGCAGAAAGGCCCTCTTTACAGGATGCAGCCACCGGGGCATCCTCAATATCATGTCGTGGGCGTCCCGCGAGGGCGTTCAGACAGTGGTCGGCGGCTTTCACACGAAGGATGTGCCTGACGGAAAATTCAGTACGGTTCTCGCGCCGGCGGCCGAAGAGCTGAAAAAATTCCCCGTAACCTATTACACCTGCCACTGCACAGGGCAGCCGCAGTATGAATATCTCAAAAGTCTTATGGGCGATCAGCTGCAGTATCTTTCAGGCGGCATGACCATCGAAGTGTAGCCGTGCGGCTTTTCCCGGCAGCCCGGCAGTGCTTTTTCCGGTTCCTGCTGAAAACAGCGTCTCTTATTTAAAAACAGCGGCCAGCCTTTATTTTCGCGGCAGAAAATCAGGGCGCCCGTTAAAAACGAAAGGATGAGGCTCTATGAAGAAAAAGTTTCTGGCAGCACTGCTCTGCGTCATGGCACTGTGCGTCCCGGCAATGGCTGCGGACACGGTAAGCGCTTACACAACGCTTGAGGAAGTTTTCGCAAAGGAAATTTTTGACGCGTTCACCGCGGACACCGGCATCAAAGTGGAATGGGTGCGCCTTGCCAGCGGCGAAGCAGTTGCCCGCATCGAGGCTGAAAAGGAAAATCCCCAGGCTTCCATCTGGGTCGGCGGCGTGGGCACACTTCACATCAACGCCAAGAACAAGGGGCTGACGGTTCCGTACCGTTCCCGCGTTGCTGAGAAAAACGTGCCGGCCCGCTTCCGCGACCCTGAAAATTACTGGTCCGGCCTGTACATCGGCTCAATCGCTTTTGCCATGAACAAGGACCGCGCAAAGGAACTGGGGCTGACGATGCCTGTAAAGTGGGCCGACCTGCTGAAGCCCGAATTTGCCAAGCACGTCCGCGTAGCTAATCCGTCAACGTCGGGAACCGGCTACAACGTGGTGACCAATGCCATCCGCATCAACGGCAACGACGAGGACAAAGGATTTGAATTCCTCAGGAAACTCAACGCTTCCATCGACCAGTACACCAAGTCCGGCTCCGCCCCCGGCAAATCCTGTGCAATCGGCGAAGTTCCCGTGGCAATCGGATATCTGCACGATCTGGTCAAGCTCGTGATCAACGGTGCGCCGCTTTCGCTGGCAGTGCCTGAAGAAGGCGCCGGCTACGAAACAGCTTCCATGTCCCTGCTGAAAAACGGGCCTCAGCCTGTCGAAGCAAAAAAACTCTACGACTGGATCCTCGGCCCCAAGGGACAGAAGATCATCAGCGGCTGGTACGTCATTCCTCTCGGCGCCGACATGGAAATCCCCGTGCTGGGCAAAAAAGTCAGCGAGCTGAACTTCGTCAATCAGGACGATGTGTGGGACGCCGCCAACAAGGAACGTCTTGTGGCACGCTGGAACGCGGAAGTTCCCGACGCGAAGTAACTGAAAACTGTGACGGGACAAAGCTCATGACTTTGTCCCGTTTTTTTGCGGCAGTCCATGGTTCTGATCCGGAAGTGCCGTTACGGCACCCGCTCTCTGTCTTACGCTGAAGGAAGTGAAAAAATGCTGTACAAAAAAAGACTGCCGGCGCTGTTCTTCTCACTGGCGCTGTTCGGCGCCTGCGCGTGGTGGGTCTGGAGCAGTCTGACCGGCGCGTTTTCGTCGCTGCTGAACGAGCAGCAGAAAAGCGCCATCCAGAGCGCCTCTGCCAGCGTTCCGACCGACCCTTCGCAAATCCCGGGCTGGCTGTCCCGGCTGAAAGAGCAGAAAAGCAGTTTTGATCTGCTTTACGTCTCCCTGGATGACGGCACACAGATGAGCAGTGACCCTGAACTGGAGCGGTTCTACAATGAACAGAAGGACACGCCCCAGTTCCGGCGTGGTTTTGAGTCAGCAGGCTACGAAGAGACGTTCAACGCCGGCCATTATCGGATCGGCGGCAAAGACCGCGAAATTTATTTCGCGCCGTCCTATGACGCCGAAAAATACGTTTCAGGCGTCGTGATGTTCTCGTTTGACGTGCAGAACAGCCTGAAATTTCAGAATCTGATGACGCTGTTCGCCGTCGGCGGATTCTGTCTCTTTGCCGCGCTGCTGTGCGTCGCCAGACTCAGCCGCGATGCGTTTCTGAGCTTTTCCGTGCTCGGACTGGTGCTCATTGCGCTGGTGTTCATTGTTTATCCGCTTTATTCGGCAGTACGCCTCACGTTCACATCGAACGGACATTTCAGCACCGCCGTGTGGAAAGGCATTCTCACCAATCCCAGCTCTCTTGAGGCCCTTTTCGGCTCGCTGAAGCTCGGCGTCTGCACAGCCACGCTTTCCACCGCAGTGGGCTTTCTGTTCGCATTCGTCCTGACCCGCACCCATGTGCGCGGAAAAAACTTTCTGGGGGCCATGGCAACGCTGCCGGTTATTTCGCCGCCTTTCTCCCTTACGCTGTCGATCATGCTGCTTTTCGGCAACAACGGTCTTATCTCAAAAGCCCTCGGATGGACCAGCGTGAGCATTTACGGCCTCGGCGGCCTCACGCTGGTGCAGACCATGGGCATGTTTCCCATTGCCTTTCTCACCCTTTCCGGCGTGCTTGAAGCCATTGACTCAACCCTTGAGGACGTGGCGCTTGACCTGAGCGCCACAAGATGGACCACGTTCCGCACAGTCACGCTGCCCCTTTCAATGCCGGGCATCCTCAGCGCATGGCTGCTTGTGTTCACAAACTCCCTGGCCGATTTTGCCAATCCCATGATCCTCGCGGGAAACCTGAAAGTCCTTTCTGTCGAGGCATACCTGGAAGTGACCGGCATGAACCACCTCGGCGAAGGCGCCGCGCTTTCGCTGCTGCTTCTGCTGCCTACGCTGACGGCATTTCTCGTTCAGCGCTTCTGGGTATCGCGCCGCTCTTACGTCACAGTGACAGGAAAGCCCTCTGGCCGGCTCCGCGAAATCACGTCGCCGGGCTGCAAGCGCGTCCTTGTGACCGCTGTCTGGGCCATTTCCCTGTTTCTGATCGCGCTGTACGGCACCATCGTGGCGGGGTGCTTCGTGAAGAACTGGGGCATCGACTACACTTTCTCACTGTCCAACATCACCGAGGCGCTTTCCAGAGCAAAGGACGCCTTTGCCGACACCATTACGCTGGCAGCCTGCGCAACGCCCATCGCAGGGCTTCTTGCCATGCTGGCGGCAGTCATTCTCGTGCGCCGCAGCTTCCACGGCAAACGTCTGCTTGAGGCCCTGCTCATGACGCCGTTCGCGCTGCCCGGAACCCTGGTGGGAATCAGCTACATCCTGGCGTTCAACAAATATCCGCTGCTGCTGGTCGGCACAGGGGCCATCATCGTGATCAACTATGTGGTGCGCGAGCTTCCCGTGGGGATCGAGGGCGGCGTGGCGTCTCTGCGCCAGATCGACCCGTCCATTGAGGAAGCAGCGCAGGACCTCGGCGCCAGCAGCGCCGTGGTGTTCAAAACCATTGTGCTGCCGCTGATCCGCCCTGCGTTCATCTCAAGTCTGTCGTACACCTTCGTGCGTGCCATGACCGCCGTGAGCGCCATCATCTTCCTGATCTCCGCACGCTGGAACCACCTGACAGTGCTGATCCTCAACTTCTCTGAAAATCTGAGGTTCGGATATGCCAGCGTGCTCTCCACAGTGCTGATTATCATCGTCCTCGCGGCCTTCGGGCTGATGCGGCTCATCGTGCGCAAAAACGAAAACCTTGAAAAGAACCTGGTTTAACCGGTTCGTTTGAGCGATAAAAGGAAGGATACCATGAGACGAAGCTCTTCTGTGACTCTTGACGGAGTCTCCAAAATCTTTCACGACACGCAGACGGGCCGCGATGTAACCGCCGTGGCGCCTGCCAGCTTCACCATCGAGCCCGGCGAACTCGTGACGCTGCTCGGCCCGTCAGGCTGCGGAAAGACCACCATTCTGCGCATGATCGGCGGCTTTGAGCTGCCCACGACAGGGCGCATTCTCCTCGGCGGCGCCGACGTGACAGCCCTGCCGCCCAACAAGCGGGACACCGCCATGGTGTTCCAGAGCTACGGTCTGTTCCCGCACATGAACGTCTTCGACAACGTGGCCTATGGCCTGCGTCTGCGCAAAATTCCCGAAGAGGAGATCAGAACCCGCGTGAATCAGTACCTCGATCTTGTCGGGCTCAGCGACCTCGCCCTGAGGCCGCCGTCACGGCTTTCCGGCGGCCAGCAGCAGCGCGTGTCGCTGGCGCGCTCGCTGATCGTCAACCCCGGCGTGCTGCTCCTAGACGAGCCGCTGAGCAACCTTGACGCGCTGCTCCGCGAGCAGATGCGCGTCGAAATCAGACGCATCCAGCGCAGCCTCGGCATCACCGCCATTTATGTCACTCACGACCGTGTTGAAGCCATGAGCCTCTCAGACCGCGTCATCGTCATGAAGAAAGGGCAGATTCAGCAGATCGGCACTCCCTATGACATCTACCTTGACCCTGTCAACGCGTTTGTGGCTGAATTCTGCGGCAAAGTCACGTTTTTCCGCGGCAGCGTCATCGGCATTGCCGACGGCCGCTGCACCGTCAGCCTGTTCGGAAAGAAATTCTCGTTCCGCCGCTGTTCAGACCGGCTGAAAGCCGGAGACCCCTGCGTCGTCATGTGCCGCCCGGAATCCATGGCTCTGGCCGATCCCGGAGCCGGACTGACCGACGCCGCCGTCAGCACCAATGTCTACCTCGGCCACAGCATGGAGACCTACCTGAAGGACGACAGCGGGGCAGAGATTCTCGTGCAGATCGACAATCCCCACGCTCATAAGATCTACCAGGAAGGCGAGCGCTGTTCCGTCACGATTTCAGAGGATTCGTCGAAAGTTCTGCCCATGCCGGAAGACACATCTGTTTAACGCTGAAAGTTCCGCAACATATTTTTTAACTGCCGACAGATTTTCCGCATGGGGAAAGAGCTCTCTTTTCCCATGCGTTTTGACGAGACAGTCTAACTGACAGGACAGAAATCACATAACATCTTTCCGGCTTTGCTGCAGTCATTGCTGTACATACTCCGGACTCTTGCTTTATGTTCTCCTACAGTCAAGGCATTCAAAGAAACAGCTTGTTTCTATTCTTTCATGACAAAGAAGAAACAAGACTTTACATTTGACAATCTCAAATACAGATACTAAAATAAACAAAAATAAAACGTCACCGGGCGTCGGAAGCAGGTGAAAATCCCGCACGGCCCCGCCACTGTATACCCTGACAACGCGGCATTATGCTCACTGAGGTTTCTGCCTTGGGAAGGGCGCCGCTGAGGATGAGGGGAAGCCAGAATACGCACCCGATGGCGTGAAGAAGGGTTTTTGCGCGGGCGAAAACCTTTCAGAAACAGCAGCCAATGACTGCTGTCTCTTGCAGCGCGCCCGCAGAGGGCGCTTTTTTTATGCCCGCACAGTGCCGCGGCAGTTCCAGAGTTTATTTCTGGCATTTTAAAGGAGGTCTGAACAGTATGAAAAGATTTTTCCGCAGTATTCTGGTGTCGGTCGTTTCCCTACTGTGCCTGGCAGCATCAGCTTTTTCAGCACAGACAGTTTATCCGGTAACGATTGACAACGGCAATCGCAAAATCGTCTTTGAGAAAGCTCCTGAACGCGTCGTCACCAACGGCGACAGCAACATCATCGAGCTGATGTTTGCCCTTGGCCTGGAGGACAAACTTGTCGGCTATGCCGGATTTCCCGGAAGCAAACACCAGGTATCACCGGAATACCGCGAAAAACTGGCAAAAATCCCCGTGGTGCAGGAAGGATACATCACGCTTGAAAATCTGCTCAATGCCAATCCCGACTTTTTCCTGTCAGGATATTTCTACGGCCTTGATATTCCAGGCAGTACAGCAGGAAACTCTGTCACGCCTGAAGAACTGGAAAAGCACGGCATCAAGAGCTATGCCATTACCGAATCACTGATCCGCGTGATGAAAAAGCCGCCTGTGTCTCTGGAAGACACCTACACCGACCTCAGGAACCTCGGCGTGATCTTCAATATACAGGACCGGGCGGAAGCTGTGATTGCCAGCATGAAAGCCCGCGTAGCAGCCGTTCAGGAAAAGTTGAAGGACGTTAAGGAAGGCCCCCGCGTGTTTATCTTCCGCAGTTTCGGCGTGCCCAACGAGGATGTACCGCGCGCCTGCGGCGGCCAGGCGATGCCCAGCGCGCTGCTTCACCTGGTTCATGCTTCCAACATCTTTGACGATGTGGACGACAGCTGGATTAAGGCAACCTGGGAGGGAGTCGTCGCCCGTGACCCTGACGTGATCCTGATTCTTGAATACCGGGGCACCCCGGAAGAAAAAAGCAAAGCCATGCTGCTTGATAATCCGGCACTGCAGCAGGTCAAGGCAGTTCGCGACAAAAAAATAATCTATATGTCTGTAGATGAAGTTTACACAGGTCCGAGAGCCGTCCGCGGTCTGGAACTGATCGCCCGTGGGCTGTATCCTGATCTGTTTGAATGAGCCGCCTGCTTTCAAAACACCGCACCGTATCTATACTGGCGGTTCTGGCGGTACTGCTGTTCTTCAGCATCACGCTGGGAGTGTCAGTAGGGACGGCACGGCTGTCATTTCAGCGGGTCTGGGGCATTATCTTTCACCAGATGTTTCCAGAATGGCAATGGCTGGGAACAGAATTTCCCCGCAATGAAGTCGGTATTGTCTGGCTGATTCGTTTTCCGCGTGTGCTGCTCGGCGCTATTGTCGGTGCCGGCCTTGCTACTGCCGGCACTGTCATTCAGTCACTGGTGCGCAATTCTCTCGCCGATCCTTACCTGCTGGGCATTTCCTCAGGCGCCTGCGCAGGCGCAGTGTTTGCCATGCTTTTTCTGCCGAGGTTTTTCGGAATTGTCCTGACCGGAATGTTCGGCGTCTCTGCTTCTGCTTTCATCGGGGCAGGGCTGGCGTTTATGCTTGCCTTTGTCATAGCCAGGCAAAGCGGCGCGCTGACGCCGGTACGCATGGTCCTGTCAGGACTCGCAGTGTCGTACGTATTTATGGCCGCGACGAATTTCATGGTCTATATGGAACAGCGCAACGGTGCTGAATCAGCAATGTTCTGGATGCTTGGCGGGCTTGGCGGCGCCAGATGGAACAGACTTCTTCTGCCATTTGCAGTGCTTATTGCCTCGCTGATAGTGTTCATTGCACAGTCAAGGCCGCTCAACGCGCTGCTTTTAGGCGATGAAAATGCCTCAGCTCTCGGCGTTGATGTGACAAAGTTCCGTCGTTTTCTGCTGATTATCACATCAATACTGACCGGTGTGATCGTCACAGTCAGCGGTTCAATCGGTTTTGTCGGTCTGATTGTTCCGCATGCCATGCGGATGCTGGTCGGTTCTGATCACCGACGCCTTCTGCCTGTCGGGGCGCTGGCCGGGGCGAACTTTCTGATCTGGGCTGATCTGTTTGCACGCACTGCTTTAGCACCGAGAGAACTGCCGCTTGGAATCATCACAGGATTTGTCGGTGCGCCTTTCTTTGTCTGGCTGCTCAGACGCAGCGGGAGAGATTCGCGATGAAACTCTCTGTCAGCTCTGTGCACTGGGGAACCAGCGCGGAGGATATTGTACGGGGCGTGGATGTGGAAATTGAGCGGGGCGAATTTGTCGGCGTGATCGGGCCCAACGGAAGCGGCAAATCAAGCTTCCTGCGCTGCGTATACCGCGTCAACAGGCCGCACTCCGGCTCAATTCTGCTGGACGAACGGGAAGTCTGGAATATGAAGGCGCGGGAGTTCGCACTGCAGGCCGCAGCTGTACCGCAGGAAATGCCGGGACAGTTTGATTTTACTGTACGTGAAATCGCAGCGATGGGACGTTATCCGCACAAAAAAGCCCTGCAGCGCGACAACACGCAGGACCTTGAACTGGTGGATCAGGCTCTGGAGTATGTCGGCATGAAGGAACGCAGCGACCGCAGCTTCACTTCACTTTCCGGCGGCGAAAAACAGCGCACGCTGATAGCCAGGGCCATCGCACAGAAAGCCGACTTTCTTATTCTTGATGAGCCAACCAACCACCTGGACATTTATTATCAGCTTGAAATCATGGATCTGCTGCGCAGTCTTAACGTCACCTCCCTGGTGGTCATGCATGACTTAAATCTGGCCGCTCAATACTGTGACCGCATTTATGTGATGAAGGACGGCAGAGTTTTCGCTGAAGGATCTCCGGCTGCAGTGCTCACGCCGGATCTGATCCGCAGCGTTTATCATGTGGAAGCCAGCGTCGTTCCTGATCCTCAGACGGGGCGCCCGCGAATCAGTTTCCTCAGGAGAGTAAGTTCTCCTCTGAAGTGAAAACGCCGCTCTGCCCGCCGTCGTTTCCAGATTTCTTTTCACACCGCGGCGCAAATGGCATCGGTTTTACAGACTTAAGGGCTGAATGAAAGCTCTTTCTGCGCGTTTTTCATTCAGCCTCATTTTTTACACTGCCATTTTTCAGAAACAGGGCATTCCTGCTTGTCAGAATTTTTCTAATTTTGCCAGTTGACAAGTTCCGCGGGCAAAAGTATACTTTGTTCTAAATTTCGGAAAATCTCCGGCAACAGGAGCGCATGAGATGTCACACGTCAGCTTTTTTGCAGCCGAATATTACTTTTACTGCTTTTTTAGACTATCTCTAAAAAGGTGATTTTGTGCTGCCGAAAAATTGACGTACCCCGGAAATCAGTTTTTATCAGGGAATCATAAGGCTGTGCGGAATCGCCGCACAGCCTTATTTTTTTGCCGCCTGACAGTGCCGGGAAAAATTTTCTCAGGTTTATTTCAAGGCTTATTGAGGAGGCTTTTTTATGATCGCAGTTCTGAAGAAGGGAACAACGCCCGAGCAGCGGGACAATCTGTGCAAATGGTTTGAAAGCATGGGACTGTCATGCAACGTGTCCGTCGGGGAATACCACACTATAATCGGGCTGATCGGCGACGTGACCAAAGTCGACGTGAACATGCTGGAAAGTCTTTCAATCATCGAACGGGTCACCCGCATCAGCGAACCGTTCAAAAAGGCAAACCGCAAGTTTCACGAGGAGCCGACGATTGTGGATGTTTCAGGGCGCAAGTTCGGCGGCGGTTATTTCCAGATCATCGCCGGCCCCTGCTCGGTGGAAAGCCGCGACCAGATCATTGCCGTTGCAAAGGCGGTCAAGGCTTCCGGCGCCACGCTGCTGCGCGGCGGTGCGTTCAAGCCGCGCACGTCGCCTTACTCGTTTCAGGGGCTTCACGGCGAGGGCATCAAGCTGCTTCTGGAAGCCAAAAAGGAAACTGGCCTGCCCGTCGTCTCCGAAATCATGAACATCAACGATCTTGACCTGTTTGCCGACATTGACGTGCTGCAGGTAGGCGCGCGCAACATGCAGAACTTTGACCTTCTCAAGGAACTGGGGCGCTGCAGCAAGCCGATTCTGCTGAAGCGCGGACTTGCCAATACGCTGACAGAGCTTCTGATGAGCGCTGAATACATCATGGCAGGCGGCAACAACAACGTGATTCTGTGCGAACGGGGCATCCGCACGTTTGAGACTTACACGCGCAACACGCTGGATCTCTCGGCGGTGCCTGTGCTGCATGAATACACTCACTTGCCGGTGATCGTCG
>Ga0256404_1005444_pt1 | contig 22489 bp, 13 predicted proteins | sample RumenRJG_01DNA_FD_185990 | JGI IMG/M metagenome (GOLD analysis project Ga0256404, IMG submission 185990) | Bovine rumen microbial communities from Lethbridge, Alberta, Canada - RJG_01 | ecosystem: Host-associated > Mammals > Digestive system > Stomach > Rumen | place: Canada: Alberta | collected...
CCCGAATACTTGTTGACCACGGCGCCACCCACGGTGAAACTCGCCGGGTTGTTCCAGCCCGGACAGGCTGTCTGCTGGTTCCAGTTCGTGTTCTGCGCAGAGACCGCTCCGCCTGCCAGCACCGTCAGCCCCAGCAGGAACACCATTGCAATAACATTCTTTTTAGCCATAATGCCAAGTTTATTTATTTAAAATTCAGCACTCTAAATCAAAAAACACATTCCGTAATGAACTACAAAAATAGTATTTTTTATTTATTTGTGCAACTTTTTTTCGTTTTTCGATTCTTTCCCTTTCACCTATATAGACACAAAAAAGGCCAAAAAATTTCAGGAAAACCCAAAAAAAATTCATAAAAAATGTTAAACGAAATATAACCCGCTGGTTTACAGGCACAATAAAAACACGTCAAAAAAAGAGAACGCCCGGCCGAAGCCAGGCGTTCCAGTATCAACCAATAAAATCACTATCGGGAACGAATTAGTTCTCTTCTTTCAGTTTCTGGAAGATGTCGAGGTCGCCCAGAGTGGTCTTCTCGAGGCTCTCGTTGATCTGCTTCACCGACTTGGCGGTGGCGCGACCCTTCTTCTCGTCGCCTTCGGCGCGGACGTCGCCCTTGCCGTCCTGGAAGGTGCGGGTGTGGCTGACAATGATCTTCTTGCTGTCCTTGGAGAACTCAATGACCTTGAAGTCGAGGGTCTCGCCGTTCTTGGCCTTGCTCTTGTCCTCCTTGTCGAGGTGACGCATGGGAGCGAAAGCTTCGACATCGTAGGGCAGGATGACGGTGGCGCCCTTGTCGTTCATGTTGACAATCTTGCCCTGGTGGACGCTGCCAACGGTGAAGAGGCTCTCGTAGACATCCCAAGGATTCTCCTCGAGCTGCTTGTGACCGAGGCTGAGGCGACGGTTTTCGGCATCGACTTCGAGGACCACCACGTCGATTTTCTCACCGATCTTGGTGAACTCGGCGGGGTGTTTGATTTTCTTGCTCCAGCTGAGGTCGCTGATGTGGATCAGGCCGTCGACGCCTTCCTCAAGCTCGACGAAGATGCCGAAGTTGGTGAAGTTGCGCACGGTGGCGGTATGCTTGCTGCCCACGGGGTATTTCTCGGCGATGGCCAGCCAGGGATCGGGCATGAGCTGGCGGATGCCGAGGCTCATCTTGCGGTTCTCGCGGTCGAGGGTCAGGATGACGGCTTCGACCTCGTCGCCCACCTTCAGGAAGTCCTGAGCGGAACGCAGGTGCTGGCTCCAGCTCATCTCGCTGACGTGGATCAGGCCTTCGACGCCGGGGATCACCTCGACGAAGGCACCGTAGTCGGCCAGGACAACCACTTTACCCTTCACATGGTCGCCTTCCTTGAGGTTCGGGTCGAGGGCGTCCCAGGGGTGAGGAGTGAGCTGCTTCAGACCGAGGGCGATACGACGCTTGGTCTCGTCGAAGTCCAGAATGACGACGTTGATCTTCTGGTCCAGCTGGACAATCTCTTCGGGGTGGTTGATGCGGCCCCAGCTGAGGTCGGTGATGTGGATGAGGCCATCCACGCCGCCGAGGTCGACGAAGACACCGTAGCTGGTGATGTTCTTGACGACACCCTCCAGCACCTGGCCCTTCTCGAGGTGGCTGATAATCTCGGCCTTCTGGGCCTCGATCTCGTCCTCGATGAGAGCTTTGTGGCTGACGACGACATTCTTATACTCGTGATTGATCTTGACGACTTTGAACTCCATCTGCTTGTCGACGTAGACATCGTAGTCGCGGATGGGCTTGACATCGATCTGGCTGCCGGGAAGGAAGGCCTCGATGTTGTCGAAAACGGTGACGATCAGGCCGCCCTTGGTGCGGCTCTTGACGTAACCGGTGATGATTTCCTGATTGTCGTAGGCTTGGTTGACGCGCTCCCAGCTCTTCAGGATGCGGGCTTTCTTGTGGCTCAGCATGAGCTGGCCGTTGGCATCCTCCTGGCTCTCGACATAGACCTCAATCTTGTCGCCCGGCTTGAAATCGGGGTTGTAGCGCAGTTCGCTGATGGGGATGACGCCGTCGCTCTTGGCTCCGACGTTCACCACTGCCTCGCGGTCGGTCAGGGCCACGATGGTGCCCTCGATGACCTCCTGCTCGGTGAACGAGTTGAAACTCTTGTCGTACTGCTCGTCCTTCTCGCTGGCTTTCTGAACACTAATCTTACCGGCTTTCTCGTCTATGGCATCCCAATCGAAATCTGCCAGCGGTTTCACATCTTTATAATTCATCTTTCTTTTTGTGCGGAGAGTAAGCTCCGCGGCTTTCTTTTGTGCATCCTGCCCTGCACGGGTTCAACATTTTCAACATAAAGAATTGGGCGACAACCTGTTGACAGGAACAGTGCGTCCAAAACTCAGTTGCAAAGATACAACATTTTTCCGATATACCAAAAAAAACTTCACCCCTACCCTCCCCGGGGCCGAAAGGGTACCCGAGAGGTGTCCGATACGGCATATCTTATATTGTTTTTATATTGTTTACATATTGTTCTTATATTGTTCCTATATTGGGGATATAAGAACAATATGCGAACAATATGTAAACAATATAAAAACAATATAAGAACGGCCGTATCGGGGGCGTCTCGGGTAGGGTTTTGACCCGGTAGGGGTGCTACTCGACGGGGATGTCGCGGTTGACGTTCTTGGAGCCGGCGAGGGCGTAGAAGAGGATGTAGGCCAGCATGGCGACGACGAGCCAGTAGGAGCCCATGTAGCCCACGGCGCCGGCGATGGCGTTCTGGATGAGCGGCATGACGCCGCCGCCGACGACCATCATCATGAAGATGCCGGAGGCCTGCTCGGTGTAGCGGCCGAGGCCCTCGACGCTGAGGTTGAAGATGGTGCCCCACATGAGGGAGGTGCAGAGGCCGCAGAGGACGAGGAAGAGTGCGCTGATGGGCACCTGGAACATCTGGAATCCGCCGTCGACGCTATAGCCGGGCATGGAGATGCGTATGTCGCTGGGCATGAGGATGGCCACGATGACGAGGGCGATGGCGACGATGGCCACGGTGGAGAGCTGCGCGCGGGTGGAGACCTTGCCGCTGATGGCGGCGCTGGCGGCGCGGCCCACCATCATGAGGAGCCAGTAGATGGCAGCCACGGCGCCACCGATGGCGGCACCGCAGAGGGGGTCGTCGGTGAGGTAGAAGTTGAGTTCGGCGGGGATGCCGACCTCGATGCCGACGTAGAAGAAGATGGCCACGACGCCGAGGACGAGGTGGCGGAAGCTCCAGGCGCTGATGCGTTTGCCGTTTTTGCCGGTGGCCGCGGCCTGGGCCTGGCGGCCGAGGGTGGGCTCGGGGATCTGGACGAAAAGGATGACCAGGAAGGCCAGGGCGAAGACGCCCATGGCGATGAAGAGCAGCGGGGCCACGTCGCTCATGGCGGTGCGCTCGGTGACGGTGCCGATGAGGGCGCCGACGAGGAGCGGCGTGAGGGTGCCGGTGAGGGAGTTGAGGGTGCCGCCGGTCTGGATGAGCTGGTTGCCGCGGTTGCCGCCGCCGCCCAGGAGGTTGAGCATGGGGTTGACCACGGTGTTGAGCATGCAGACGCAGAAGCCGCACACGAAGGCGCCGAGGAGGTAGATGATGAAGTTGAGCATCACGGGCTGTCCGCCAACGCTGAAGGTGGCCGTCTCGGCGCCCACGAGGCTGGAGAGGTACTGCACGAGCATGCCCACGAAGCCCACGCCGAGGGCGATGAGGGCGGTCTTCTTGTAGCCTATGCGGCTCATCAGCTTGCCGGCGGGGATGCCCATGATGAGGTAGGCCAGGAAGTTCATGAGGTTGCCGAGCATGCCGGACCACTCATAGTTGTTTTTCCAGATGTTGCCGAAGGGGGCGGCCATGTTGGTCACAAAGCTGATCATGGCGAACATGAAGAACATGGCGATGACGGGGATGATGGCCAGTTTCTGTGTTTTGGCCGTGGTGTTGTTGTCCATGTTGAAGGTTTTGGGTTATTGATACATTGGTTTAAATTACAAAGCGACTATTTTGCGGCAGTGGTCGCCGGCCTGGAGCATGTAGACTCCGGCCGAGGGGAGGTCGAAGGCCGCCAGCTGCCGGCTGGTGGTTGCCAGGGTGCGGCCCTGCACGTCGAGGAGTCTGACCTCGAGTCCGTTGGGGTTGGCAACGGTGAGTGCGAGGCCGTTCTGTTCGACGGCGATGGCGTCGGGAGCGGTGTCGGCCCCGTCGATGCCCACAGCGGGCACGAAGGTGGCGATGACGGTGGCGGGGGCGGTGACGCGCATGTGCAGGGGGTTGTCGGTTTCGCCGGTGCTCCAGCCTACAAAGCGGTAGCCCGCGGCCGCCGAGGCCGCAAGGACGGCGGTGTCGCCGGGATAGTAGTTGCCGCCGCCGTGCACGCTGCCGCGGTCGGCATGGCTGGGCTCCACGTTGATGGCCACCTGCTGCAGCTCGCCCAGCAGGGCCTGGACCATCCACGAGGCATACATGTTGCGTCCCTCAAGGTGATCCCAGGTGGTGCCGGCACGCTTGTACCAGGAGCCGTCGGGGTTGCCGGAATAGCTGCAGTAGACCGCGGGGTTGGAATAGGAGCGGCTGGTGAGGGTGATCCAGACGGGCAGGCTGTCGATGAGCGGCTCGGGGGTGGAGAGCGGGATGGTGTTCCATCCGAAGCGGTTGGTGGAGTGGGTGGTGGAGAATATCAACTGCTCGCGGTTTTCGCCCAAGAAGACGTTGATGGTGTAGGTGGCGTTGCTGACGCCGTAATACTGTACATATTCCAGCTGACGATGGCGCGGCACGGAGCGCGCCGGGATGCGGATGCCCCACTCGGGCGGAATGTTGTTGTACTCGCCCCAGAGGCCGCCGTAGCCGGCGAAGCTGTAGCCGAGGGTGTCGCCGTAGATGGGGGCGAAGAGGGCCGTGTCGGCATAGTCGTTGTTGGGCGAGAAGACGAAGGGGTTGATGTGGTTGCCGCTCTTCCAGTTGAGGAAGCGGTAGCCCTCGGAGGCCGTGGCCAGCAGGGTCGTGGTGGTGTAGGAGGCCATGGTGCCGCCGCCGGAGACCTGGCCGCAAGCGGTGTCGGAAGGCACCACGCTGACAGTCACCGTGGGGTTCTCGCTGGCAGGGAAGACACGGAGCAGGGCATGATTGTCGTGGCTGTAGGAGTTGCTCTCGTTGCCGCCGATGCCGCTGGCGCTGGGGCTCAGGGAGTCGAAGGTGTAGAAACCGTCGCAATAGCCGCCCCAGCCCCAGTTGACGTGGTAGAAGCCCAGGGAGTCGTAGCCGTCGAGGACAAAGGCATGCCCGCCCTCTCCGTCGGTGCCGGAGAACAAGATGGGGCGCGAGGCGTCGAGCTCGGCGGTGAGCAGTTCGTTCCACTGGGCGTCGGTGTAATTATCGCGGTAGGCCGCGAAGAGGGCCTGATTGTAGCGGAAATAGTTCTTGAGGGCGTTCTCGGCCGAGGCGGAGGCGGGGTTGCCATAGGCAGAGACATGCGCGCCGCTGCTCTCGGGGCTGTAGGACATTTCGACAGCGACGCCCACATGGTACATGAGCAACGCCACGGCGTCGATTTGCTGCTGGGTGCTGCTCCAGTCGAGGTGGTCGGACATGTGGGCCCAATCATAATAGGTGGAGTCGAACCGGGCACTCTGGAGGCCGAAGCCCTGGGGTGTGTAGGAATGGGAGCCGCGACCCACGACGGGGTGGTTCCAGTACTTCATCACCTGTGCCATGGCCGTGGCCACGCAGCCCGTGACGGAATAGGCGCTGTCGGAGAGGCGCATGGGGCACATCCTGTTGTAAAATGGCGCCTGGTTCCAGGTGGTGGTCATCAGGGGGCCCACAGCGGTGTCGCGTACGGTGCGGAACTTGGTGCCGGCAAGCATCTGCCACTCCTGCTTCACCTGCTCCGACTCCTCGATGCCGAGTTTCTTCAGCGAGGCGATGTTGCGCTCATAGGCTTCAATCCAGCTGGAGATATGGTTTGGCAGGGAGGCGGTGGGGAAGGTGCCGGTAAGCGAATAGCCCAAAACGGGGCGGACGCAATCGTCGGCAGCGATGAGGGCGAACCCCTGGCCGTCGGTGCCGGCGAAGAGGTAGCACTCGGAGAAACGTTGGGGGGTGACGTCGACCACCTCTTTCTGCAGCAGGTGGGCGGCCACAATGCGAGCCTTGTCGGGAGCGACAGGCCTGGCCCATACAGGCAAGGTCAGCAGTAGTGTGGTGAGAGACAGAAGAATGTGTTTGGTCATAATCGAAAGTTTAATTGATAACAACAATACGCCGGACGGGGAGGCCGTCGGCATGAATCAAATAGACTCCGGCCACGGGGAGGCCGCAGTCGATATGTGTGCTGCTGGAGGACATCAGCCGTCGGCCCATGATGTCAAAGAGCGCCACATGACGTCCTTCCGGATTGTCGACGGAGAGCGAAAGTCCCTCGGCATAGACGGCAAGGGGAGCACTGTCGACATCATCGATGCCTTCGCTGCCGGCAAAGACGGCCACGAGAGCGGTATCGGCCGTTACGATGAAGCGCAGCGGGTTGTCCTGGCTGCCATTGCTCCACCCCGTGAACCGATAGGGCGGAATGGGGGTGGCGAGGAGTGTGCAGGTATCGCCCGGACAATAGTCGCCAGCGCCCGAAACTTCACCCATACGGGCATCGTTGGGCGAGGCGGAGACATGATAGGTATTGGGGGCCGTGATGGCGCGAATCAGCCAAGAGTAATAAATGTCATACTGGACGTCGACCTGACACCAGGCGCCGGATACGCGGAGCCATGAGCCGTCGCTGTTGCCGCAGTAGCGTCCCAAGGCGATGGGTCTGTCGCCCTCGGCGACAACGCTTAAGGTTATCCATACGGGAGCAGCGGTGTCGAGGCTGAGGGGGGTGGTGAGGGCGTGCCTGAACCACGTGTGTTGCTGGTTGCCGCTTATATCGACAATGGTGGCATGGTAGGCCAACGTCTGAGGGCAGATGCTGTCGCCCAGGTAGATGTTGAGTTCGTGGGTTGTGACCGAGGCGAGGAGGAACTGGACCTCGGTAAGGGTGTTATGGGCAAACGATGCGGCGGGCACCCGGATGCCCCATTCGACAGTGTCGCTGTTGCTACCCTGCCAGGTGGTGAAGAGCTTCTTGGAATAGCAAATGGTATCACCACGGAGCAGACGGAAGATTGCGCTGTCGGTCAAATCGTCGTATGCGATGAAGCTGTTGGGGTCGTAGACGGACCCCGAGGCCCAATGGGAGAAGACGTGGCCCTCGCTGGCACGTGCAATGAGGTTGACGGTGTCGGCGCCAGAACGATAGGTACCCGATCCGAGGACGGTGCCCATAAGGCTATCGTTTGCAACTACGTTGACAGTGCAAACAGAGTCGGACACTGGCGAAGCCGGGCGGATGCCGACGATGGCCTCGTTGCTCTGAGTGAAGCTGTATCCCGAGTAGGGATTGAGAGAGTCGATGCAGTAGAATCCATTGGCATAGCCACCCCAGCCCCAGTTGAAATGGAAATAGCCCAGCGAATCGTAGCCGTCGAGGACAAAAGTGTGGCCAGCATTGGAGATGCCGTTGCCCGAGTAGAGTACAGGACGGCCCTCGTCGCATTCTTGCTTCATCATTGCCACCCACCGACTGTCGGTGTATTCGTCCTTGAAGGCCGCATGCAGTTGAGGACTGTAGCGGAAATAGGTCTTCAGGGCATTCTCGGCCGAGGCATAAGAGATGCTGCCGTTGGAAGAAGTGTTGGCTCCACTGGCCTGCGGGCCATAGCTCATGTCCACTGCTATGCCGGCATCGCTACAGAGACGCGCTATAGCGAAAACCTCTTGATTGCTGCTCGAGGCATTGAGGCTGTCGGGCATGTGAGGCCAGTCGTAGTGAGTGGTGTCAAAACAAGCCGAGAGAACACCATAAAGAGGATGGTTATACGAATGGCTGCCCATACCGACAGCGGGATGGCTCCAGAAACGCATAATCTGGGCCATGGCCGTGGCCACACAGCCTGTGTAGGTATAGGTGGAGTGTCCTACATCGTATGGACACAGGTCGTTGTAGTAAGGGCGCTGGTTCCAGCAGGTGGTGAGCAACGGGCCTACTTGGTTTCCGCTTTTCAACCCATCGGAAAGGAGCTGTCTCCACTGGGACACAATCTCCGGTGTGGGCACGGCCATAGCATCCTCGGTGGCGGCGATGGCACGCATATAGCCATCAATCCAACTTCGCAAGTTGGCAGGCATATCCGTGGCGGGGAAAGTGCTGGTGTGCGAGTAGGCCAAGAGGGGACGAACACAATCGGATGCAGAGACGAGGACGAATCCCCGGCCATCAGCGGCATTGAAAAGATAGCACTGGGTGAAGTCTACAGGGGTAGCATCGACCACCGACTTCATCAGCACCCGGGCAGCGACACGACGGGCTGTAGCCACATCAACAGGCTTGCCACTGGCCACGACGAGGGCCATCAAAGCTATACTCAGTACAAGATATCTTTTCATGGCGTTAGGTTTCTCTCTGATATATAAAAAGATAAAAAGGGGCACCGCAAATGTTTTGGTGGTGCCCCTTGTTGAGGGTTGTACTATCCTTTCAAGGCTTCTGAGCCACTGACAATCTCGATAATTTCGTTGGTAATGGCAGCCTGACGGGCTTTGTTGTAACTCAGACGCAAGTCTTTGAGCAGCTCGGTGGCATTGTCGGTAGCCTTTTGCATGGCCGTCATGCGGGCGCCATGCTCCGATGCCAGCGAATCGAGGATCATGCGATAGAGCGTCGACCTGAGCGTCAGAGGAACCATGCTGCGAACGATATCCTCTTTGGAGGGTTCGTAGATGTAATCGTTCCTCATGCCTTTGGACTGGCTGTCGCCTGCCCGATTGGAAGGGCTGATGGGAAGGAACCGGTCGGTGGAGAGCACCTGTGAAAGGGAGTTCTTGAATTGGTTATAGACTACCTCCACACGGTCTATTTCCTTGCGGGAGAAGGCCTCCATGATGCTGTCTGCAAGTGTGGCCACGGCCTCGAACGAAGCACTGTCGAGCAGGTCGTCGTTCACGGTGAGGGAAATATCTTTACGACGTACCAGCTGTTCGGACGACTTCTTGCCAATCGACAACACACGCAGCTCACCATCCTCGGGTAATTGGGTCTTATAATACTCTATGCGGGCGGTGGCCTGTTTAATGACGTTGCTGTTGAAAGCTCCGCAGAGGCCCTTGTTCGAGGTGACCACTATCAGCAAAACATTGCGCAATGGGCGGACAATATGGTAGGGCGTCAGCACCTCGCCACCGGTGTCGATATCGGACACAATCTCGTCGAGTTGCGAGGCGTAGGGACGCATGCCGATGATGGCGTTCTGGGCACGGCGAAACTTGGCGGCAGAGACCATCTTCATGGCAGAGGTAATCTGCTGCGTCGAGCTCACCGAGGAGATACGTGTCCTGACTTCCTTTAGATTAGCCATAATACATTATTATTTATAGCGTTCTGCCAGGTCAAGGGCCACGCCTTTCATTTCGTCCAAGTCGCTGTCCACAAGTTTACCAGCCTTCAGGTTCTCGAGAATCGAAGCATGCTGGCTACGCATCTGGAAGAGAAACTCCTTCTCGAAGGCACGCACCTTGTCCACAGGCACCCTCTGCAACAATCCCTTGGTGCCGCAATAGATGATGGCCACCTGCTCTTCAACAGGCATGGGCGAGTACTGAGGTTGCTTCAGCACCTCCACGTTGCGTGCACCCTTGTCGAGCACGGCCTTGGTGGCTGCATCGAGGTCGGAGCCGAACTTGGAGAAAGCCTCCAACTCACGGTACTGTGCCTGGTCGATCTTCAGCGTACCAGCAATCTTCTTCATGGACTTGATCTGGGCTTTGCCGCCGACACGGCTCACGGAGATACCGACATTAATAGCCGGACGCACGCCACTGTTGAAGAGGTTGGTCTCCAAGAATATCTGGCCGTCGGTGATGGAAATGACGTTGGTGGGGATATATGCCGAAACGTCACCTGCCTGCGTCTCGATGATGGGCAAGGCCGTCAAAGAGCCACCACCCTTCACCTTGCCTTGCAGCGAAGCGGGCAGGTCGTTCATCTGAGCGGCGATCTGGTCGTTCTGGATAATACGTGCGGCACGCTCCAGCAGGCGGCTGTGGAGGTAGAACACATCGCCAGGGTAGGCTTCGCGTCCCGGCGGGCGACGGAGCAGCAACGAGACCTCGCGGTAGGCCACAGCCTGCTTGGAGAGGTCGTCGTAGATGACCAAGGCATCGCGTCCCGTGTCGCGGAAATATTCGCCGATGGCGGCACCTGCGAAGGGAGCATAGAACTGCATGGCAGCAGGATCGGAAGCCGTGGCTGCCACAACGATAGTATAGGCCATAGCACCCTTTTCCTTGAGGTTCTTCACCATGTTGGCCACAGTGGAACCTTTCTGGCCACAGGCCACATAGATGCAATATACAGGTTTGCCGGCCTCATAGTTGCCACGCTGGTTGATGATGGTGTCAATGGCAATGGCTGTCTTGCCAGTCTGGCGGTCGCCAATGATAAGCTCACGCTGGCCACGTCCGATAGGAATCATCGAGTCAATGGCTTTAATACCCGTCTGCAGAGGCTGCTCGACAGGCTGGCGATAGATAACGCCCGGGGCTTTGCGTTCCAGAGGCATCTCGCAAGTCTCCCCCGCAATGGGACCCTTGCCGTCGATAGGCTCTCCGATGGTATTGATAACACGTCCCAACAGGCCTTCGCCCACAGGCAGCGAAGCAATGCGACGCGTACGTTTCACAGTGTCGCCCTCATTGATGGTGCTCACTTCGCCGAGCATCACCACGCCGACATTGTCCTCCTCGAGGTTCTGCACAATGCCCTGGTCGCCGGTGTCGAACTCCACGAGTTCGCCGCTCTGGGCATTGTTCAGGCCATAGACGCGGGCAATGCCGTCGCCCACAGTGAGCACAGTGCCCACCTCTTCCAGATGGGTCTCAAGGCTGACATCGGCCAGTTGTTTCTTCAAGATTGCCGATACTTCGGCAGGTTTGATATCTGACATAATAATTACAGTTTGCTTTCGTATTCATTCTTTGCGAACTCGATGCGCATGCGGCGGATTTTGGTGCGTATACGAGCATCGTACATCTTGTTGTCGAACTCCAACTTGAAACACCCAAGCATCTTGGGGTCTGTACGGTCGTGAAGTTCGACAGACTTGCCGGTGTATGCCTCCACCATCTCGGTGACCATCTTGCGCGCCACATCATCGATGGGTTGGTGTGTCACAAGATCGCTCAGAATAATGCCTTTCTTTTCACGGTACATCTCGATGTATGCGCTTGCTATGCCGCGCATGTTCACCGAACGATTCTTGCGAGTGACAAAAAGCAGGAAAGCCATCGTCGCCTCACACACGCGCTCTCCGAAGAGTTCCTTCACTATGGCCAGCTTCTTGTCTTTCGGAATCACTGGATTGGAGAATATCACATTCAACTCGCGATTCTCGGCACAGACCCGTTCCACCAGCCTCATATCCTCCGACACGCGGTCCATCGTGCCCGTCTCTTCCGAAAGAAGAATCAGAGCCTTGGCATAATGGGTATTGATACGGTAGGTACTCATGGCATTACTTCAACTCCATCATTTCAAGTTCTTTCTGAATCAGGGCGTCGGCCTTCGACTTGTCGCTCAACTCAGCACGGATAAGCTTTTCGGCAATCTCGATGCTAAGATTGGCCACCTGGTTTTTCAACTCGTGCATAGCCTTGAGCTTCTCATAGTTGATGTTCTCGCGGGCTGTGTCTACAATGCGGTTGGCTTCTTCGGTGGCACGGTTGCGTGCCTCCTCAATGATGCTCTCGCTCGTCATACGCGCATCACGCAACATCTCGTCGCGCTCCTTTTTGGCCTGACGAAGCAATTCCTCGTTGTGTGCCACCAGATGTTTCATCTCCTCACGAGCCTTGGCAGCCTCCGACAGTGAAGCCGTAATGGCCTCTTCACGGCTGTGAAGGCCTTTCAGCAGTGCCGGCCATCCCCATTTGATGAGGATAAAAGCCAGTATGCCGAACGATATCAGCATCCACAGCAGGGTACCCAGGCCAGGGTTAATCAGAGGGTTGTTCATATCTTACTAATTCTCTAATATTCGTTTCAAAAGGGCCGGCCAATCGCCGGCCCATAGTGTGTACGGAGTGTGGCGTTTTTTTTATTTCACTGCCACCAAGAGGCAGATAACCACGGCGAAGAAGGCAACACCTTCCACAAGAGCGGCGGCAATAATCATCGACGAACGAATGAAACTGCCCGACTCAGGCTGGCGGGCAATGCCCTCCATAGCGCCCTGGCCGATTTTACCGATACCGATACCGGCGCCAATGGTAGCCAAGCCGGCTCCGACTGCTGCTCCAAGGTAGCCCCATGCCATACTGGCGGCTGCCTGCAAAAGAACCAATAATGATGTCATGTTACTTATTTTTATGTTGTTAAACTGTTATTTTATTTAATTTGCGGTGCAAAGATAATCATTTTTTTGAAAACAGATGTAAAAAAATTAAACTTTTTTTCCTGACATGCTACTTTTCCACCCTGAAACATCTGTATCATACAATGACTATTTGATAAGGTCGAGACTGTAGTGCAGACCCACATTCTGCCTACGGGCACGGGCCATCTTGATAATCAAATAGGAACAAGCTATCAAGTTGCGCAATTCTGAAAGCGGCTCCGTGAGGACCGACCGGTTGTACAAATCTTCCGTCTCGCGGAAAATAAGATTCAAACGGTCGAAAGCTCGCTGCAAGCGCAAGTCGCTGCGGACAATACCCACATAATTCCACATAATCTCCTGCAGCTCTTTCTTGGTCTGTGTGATGAGCACCATCTCTTCGTTGAGCACCATGCCTTCTGCATTCCAGTCGGGTACTTCGCTTCTTATTTTCAATTTCGAATTCTGCATCTTCTCAATCGCCGACTGCGCCGCATTGTGCGCATAGACGACAGCTTCCAGCAGCGAGTTGGAGGCCAGGCGGTTGCCGCCATGCAGTCCGGTGCACGAACACTCGCCGGCAGCGTAAAGGTTGAGAATCGAGCTTTCACCATTGCGGTCCACCTTGATGCCGCCGCACTGGTAGTGGGCCGCCGGACGTATGGGTATCATATCGCGTGTAATGTCGATACCAATGCTCAGGCACTTGGCATATATGGTGGGGAACCCTTCAATGAGATGCTTCTTGCCTATACCGCGGGCATCAAGATACAGATACTCCTTACCCGACAGCTTCATTTCGTTGTCAATAGCGCGTGCCACAATATCGCGTGGTGCAAGGCTGAGGCGCGAGTCATATTTCTGCATGAACTCGTTGCCATTGCGATCCTTCAGTATGGCTCCGGCTCCGCGCATGGCCTCGGTAATGAGAAAGGCGGGCTTCTCGGCAGGATTGTACAGACTGGTAGGATGGAACTGCATGAATTCCAAATCGCTCAGCACACCGCGGGCTCGGTGCACCATGGCCACACCGTCGCCGGTGGAAATAACCGGGGTCGTCGTGGTCGAATACACATTGCCCATTCCGCCGGTGGCCAAAAGTGTAACTCCTGCCAGGTATGTATCGATGCGGTTGGTATCGCAGTCGAGGGCATAGACGCCATAGCACTCGATGCCGGGCGTGTGCTTGGTGACACGCTGACCGAGGTGGTGCTGCGTGATAATGTCGATGGCAAACTGGCGTTCACGTATCTCGATATTGGGGTGGCGGCGGGCCGCCTCGAGCAAGCCACGCTCTATCTCCTCGCCCGTATTGTCCTTGTGGTGAAGGATTCGGAACTCGGAGTGTCCACCCTCACGATGGAGGTCAAAGCGGTTGCCCTTGCGGTCGAGGTCAAAATTGACACCGTATTGCACCAACTCACGGATGCGGTCCGGCGCCTCACGGATGGTCATCTCCACCACCTCGCGGTCGCAGATGCCATCACCGGCAACAAGGGTGTCGTGTATGTGCTTGTCGAACGAGTCGCTGTCGTACATCACAGCGGCGATACCCCCCTGGGCATAGCGCGTGCTACCCTCGGCAGCATCGCCCTTGGTGAGCACTATCACCTTGCCATACGGGGCCACTTTCAAGGCAAAGGAGAGACCGGCAATGCCGGATCCTACCACGAGAAAATCAACTTCGTAGCGCATTTCTTAGTCTATTTTGAGAAGTTTGAGTACTATAGGATTGTTTTTGTCGTTGCGTGAAATGATATGTACAAAGTAGGTCCCGGCGTCGAGATGGCTCACATCCACGGTAGCCGTGGTCTGCTGCTGGCAGTCAACCGCCAGCACCTCACGGCCTGCCACATCGAAGAACTCGATGCGTGCCTGCTCGCACAGGTTGCTGATGCTGACCATGCTGGATGCCGGATTGGGACTAAGCACAGGCTGCTGGCTGGCGTAGACATCGTCGATGCCCACAGCATCCGCCTCAAAGTAGGCGGTGTAGGTCGCGTCGGACGTCACCGTGACATTTCGCGATGCACTGGTATTGCCATCCTGCCAACGCACAAAGTGGTACCCACTGTTAGCCGTGGCACTGATGGTGACCGTCTCGCCCTCGGCATAAACTCCGCCACCCTCCGCAGTGCCCATCGCAGGATCGGCCGAAACAACCGTAAGCGTATAGTATTCCGTGGGATCCTCTTCCGCCTGGAAGATAGCCGTCAGATTGACATCCTCCACTGCCGGGAACGAGTAGGGCGTGGTGGTGACGCCGTTGCTCCAGCCCACGAAACGATAACCCGTATAGGGCGTGGCCGTCAGGGTGACAGGCTGCATATAATCGTATGTACCGCCGCCACTGACATGTCCGTAGGACGGATTGTTGGGCTGCACGGCGATGGTGTATCTGTCAACGGCGAAGGTCGCCGTGTAGGTGGCATCGCCGACGACAACGACGGTACGGGGATTGTCGGTGTTGCCATCCTGCCACTGCACAAAGTGGTGCCCCGTGGCGGCCGTTGCGGTGAGGGTGATGCTGGTGCCGGAGGCATAGCTGCCTCCACCATTGACACTGCCCATACTTGGATTGGCACTGACAACGCTGACGCTGTAGGTGGGTGCCGTGGCCGACGTAACAGCCTTGATCATCCACGAATAATTATAATCGTATCCGGTAATATGTTCCCACGAGTTTCCGTCGAGCGACAGCCAGTCGCTGTTGGTCGACCCGGAGTGGAGGGCTCCGCTCGCCACGGGGCTGTACATGACAACCCACAGATTCTGCCCTGACGCTATGGCCTGGATCGTGTCGAGGACCATCGTCTGCCAGCCCGTATTGCTCACCGCAACGCTCTGGGTATAGCGCAGCGTGGAGGGGCTGTTGGTGCCACCGCTGAAGACATAGAGCGTATAGTTGTCGGCACTGCTGGCAAAGAAGTTCACCGCTTCAAGGTAGTTGCGCCCGCCGAGCTGCGATGCAGGAAGCATGATTCCCCAGTAGAAGGGGGTGCCTCCGGCATTGATGCTTCCCTCGTAGGGATTATTGCCCACATAAGAGATAGTGTCGCCATCGTTGTAGATACTACGCGATTCCCGCACCATCACGCCGGTGAGGGCAAGCCAGTACTGGTCCGTGCAGTTGAAGTGGCGGAATGCCACATAGACCGTCTGACCGGCATAGGACGACAGGTCGACGGTATCGTTGTACCAGTTGGTATTGGTAAGGGTGTTCTCTCTCAGCAAGGTGAAATCGGACGGCGCCGTCCCCGTGGTGGAGACATATACGCCATAGTGCTCCGCATAGTAGCCATCCGTTGTGCCTCGCACCATGAACGTCAGCTTGTAGTTCGCCCCTGCCGTAAACTGCATCTGGGGCGTAACGAGCCAGTTGTCGGGCGTGAGGACCCCCACGTCATCGATATACGAAGCCGAGGTGGCTATGCCGTCCGAGGTCTGGAAGTCCCATCCATAGCCGTCATTGTCGGCATCGATAATTGTCCAGCAGGGCAGTGTGGCCGGGTTGTCGAAGTTCTGTTCATAGGGGAAGCTGGTAATTGTCGTGCAGGTGATAACATCCACCATGAGCGTGTCGCGACCGGTGCCCGAGGCATTGCTGGCAGTAGCAATGACCCTGTAGGTGCCGGGGGTGTTCCACGTAGCCGTAACGGTGGCGCCTGTGGCGCTGGAGGGTGTGGCTCCGGCCAGGGTCCAGCTCACGCTGGCTCCGCTCGTGGCCGTAGCGTTGAACGTCGCTGCGGAACCCGTCATCACCACCGTGGGACCGCTCACATACACCGTCGGGGCCGGCAGCACCGGCAGCGTGGCCGTCGTAACGGCCTTGAGCAGCCACGAGAAGTTGAGGTCTGTCCCCGCCGCCTGCAGGTTCATCAGCTGGTTGTTGTAGATAAGCCAGTCGCTGTTCGTGTCGCCCGTATAGTTGCAGGCCGACGCCTTCGTGCTGGTCAGGAATATCCAGAGGTTCTGTCCCGAAGGGATGGCCACCGTTGCGTCGAGGGCCACCTCCTGCCACGCCGTGTCGCCCGCTCCAAACACATGGGCCTGCGTATGCAGCAGCGTGGAAGGCTCCGTGGCGCCCGTATACACGTTGATGGTGTATTGCTCGCCCTGGCCGATATATGCCTTGATGCCCTTCAGGTAGTTGCGTCCCGCAAGCTGGCTGGCCGGCAGCATGATGCCCCACGAGAACGCATTGCCTCCGGCTGTGATATTGGTGACAAAAGCGCTGTTGCCGCAATAGGAGATTGTGTCGCCCATCGCCGACGTCGCCGTGTGGAAAATACCCCTGATCATGAAAGCATATCCGCTGTAGGGATTCAAGTCCGAGCCCCACAGGAAGGCGTCGCTGTTGCCGCAACCGAAAGTCGCCGGCACCGAAGCCGTCGGATGGGCTATCGCCAGCCATATATTCTCACTGCCGCTCACCGTCAACGGGGTGCTCAGCTGATGTGTCTGCCACCCCTCCGAGACGCTCACAGTGGCGGTGCCGCTGTAAGCCAGCTGCGTGGGACCCGTGGTGCCCGTGAACACCTTCACCGTATAGCTTCCGGCCTCCTTGGTGTAGAACTGCACCGCGCACAACACCTTCCCGGCCTCCAGCACCGACGACGGCAACCGTATGCCCCACATTCCGTCCGTATTGCCAAAAGTACCTATGCAGAGACTGCTGCTGTACGACAACGTGTCGCCATGCAGCTGCTCGAACTGCGCCGTGTAGCTATAGTTGCCACCCGTGCCCACAAACTCGCGCACAGGTATAGGCGTCCCGTCGTTCCACTTCACAAAGCGGTAACCCTCCGGCACACTGCTCACGCGGCAGGTCACCGTGTCGCCGAAGGCATAGCTGCCTCCGCCCGTAACGCTGCAGCCCGCGGTGCCGTCGGTAGACAACGTCACTGTGCCACCAGCCCCCCACGACGTATTGGGCCTTATGCCCACCAACGCCACCTCGCTCATGTGGTAGCTGCCGTTGTTGCCGCCAATGCCGCTCTCCGCCGGCTCCAGATTCGTAACCATATAATATCCGTCGCAGCTGCCGCCCCAGCCCCAATTCACGTGGAACAGGCCCGCGGCATCGTAGCCGTCAATCACAAAACTGTGTCCCGCCGTCGTGTCGTATCCCGATATAAGCGCCGGACGCCCCGCGACCATCTCTGCCCGCAGCCGCGCCGAATACTCCGCCGACCCCAAATCGTCAAGCGGCAGCACCGCCATATCGGGGCTGTACTTGAAATACGACACCAGCGAATTCTGCGACGACGGGTCTATATATCCGAAGCTCTGGTAATTCGAGGCTCCGCTCGCAGAGTTGCTGTATTTCATCTCGTCCGCCACACCCACATGATACATCAGCGTGGCCACGGCATTCACCTGCGCCGTCGAGCTCGCGCTTGTCAACGCATTCGGCATGTTCGACCACTGGTAATTCGTCGTGCCGAAATTGGCGCTCTGCGTGCCGTACGTGCTGTGCGTATACGAGTGCGACCCGTATCCCGTGGCGGGATGGTTGTGATACTTCATCACCTGCGCCGTGGCCGTAGCCACACACCCCGTCACCACATGGTTCTGATAATACGAATGCACACTCTCGTCGTAGGGAGTCATCGCATTGTAATACGGAGCCTGGTTCCACGTCGTGGTCATCAGCGGTCCCACGGGCGTATACACATCGCCCAGCGGTCTCACATCCATCCGCAGGCGGCTCCACTGCGCCGACGCCCCGTCGGCGCTCCCGCTCTCGGCCCTCACCAGGCCGCTCCCGCCGCCCTTCCGGCAGCCTATCTCCGCCTCGTAGCGGTCCATCCACGCACGCACATGCGAAGGCATGCCCTCCACGCGGAACGGCCTCTCCAGCGAATAGCCCAGCACCGGCACCACACAATCGTCGGCCGACACCAGTATAAAACCGCGGTCATTCACCGCAAACACATAAAATCCGCTATACGGACTCGCCTGGCGCACAAGCTCCACATCGCTCACACCCGCCACCGTGCGCAGAAACGCACTTGCCACCCTCCGAGCCTCTCCCTCGCCCACAGGCTTAGCCTCCACACTGCCCACCATCATCATCAGGCAGGACGCAATCAACAACATTCGTTTCATTGGTTCTAACGTTTTCATTTATATTATAATTTTATATATTACTAACAATCAGTCACCTGCACACAAACAACACACACCGGCCATTATGCAAATATACAAAAAAAAATCCATTCCCGCAAATAAAAAAAAACTCCCTCCCCCCACCCAAGACCCACCCCATACGTATCCAATTCGGCATATCTTATATTGTTCTTATATTGTTTACATATTGTTCTTATATTGTTCCTATATTGTGGATATAAGAACAATATGCGAACAATATGTAAACAATATAAGAACAATATAAGAACGGCCGTATCGGGGGCGTCTCGGGTAGGGTTTCGACCCCTGTCGGGGTGGGGTCAGGGACGCGGCAGGAAACGGATGTCGGCGGGGCTGATGAGGCCGAGGGTGAGGGCTTTGGCCACACGGGCGGCACTCTTGTTGACGATGTCGAAGCGCTGCGAGAGGTCTTTCTGGTGCTCCTGGATGGCTTTGTCGCTCTCGCCGAGGCGCGAGGAGATTTCGCTGGCGGTGCAGCCTGCGGCCTCGAGGAGGAGCAGCTGGCGCTCGGCGTCGCTGACCTCGATGGCGGCCTGCGTGCCCACGAGGGCAAAATAGTGCTCGGCGGCCTCCTTGAGGGTGAGCATGACGGGATAGTTGAAGTAGAAACGCTCGCCGCGCTCCAGGCAGGCAATGGCGCGGATGATGTTCTCGATGGAGAACCCGCCGGCGGCATTCTTGCTCACGAAGGCGCTGGCGCCCAGACGCAGGGCCTCCATGACGACGGAGCCTATCTCGCCTATGCGCTGCGGACGCCGCTCCTCGGAGGGCAGCGGATTGTCGAAGCGGCCGGAGAAGATGATGATGCGTACCTCGGGGAAGCGCTCGTGGAGGCGGCGCGTGATGAGCAGGCCGCCCGTGGGCTCGCCCTGGAACTCCATGTCGACCAGCAGGTAGTCGGGCGCCTCGGCGCTCTCGAGGGCGGCCATGAGCTGAGGCCCCGAGGCGAAGGTCTCCACCATCTCCACCCGGCGGCGCTCGGTGGCGCCGTCGTCGCCGGTGTGGCATTCCACCTCCGTGGCGCGGCTGTTCATTTCCATTTTGACGGCCTTGCGGATCAGCGGCTCGTCGTCGACCATCATTACTCGTATCGTTTTTTCCATATCAGGTGTCTTTTGTCATTTCTCGTTTTTGTCCTCCCCGGCCAGCAGGACGTGCATCGTGGTGCCCTCGCCCACCCTGCTCTCCACCCAGAGTTTGCAGCCGCGGCGGGTAAGGTCGTCGTGCTTCTTGACGATGTAGCGGCAGAGGATGAGTCCGAAGCCGTGCTCGCTGCCGGGGGCGAGGGTGCGGTCGGCCCTGAAGAGGCTTTCCTGCTGCTCCTCGGTCATGCCGGCACCGGTGTCGCGGACGGTGATCTCCACCATTCGTGCGCCGTTCTCGCCCCTGCACTCACCGCTTGCCACGGTCACGCTGCCCCGCTCGGTGTGCTGCAGGGCGTTGTTGACCAGGTTGCGCAGCAGGATGGTCACCAGCAGGCGGTCGCCCCAGAGCGACACGGCGGTCGGCTCGAACCGCAGCGACACCCCGGCGGCGGGGCGAATGACCTGGCAGCGCACATCCTCCAGGACCTCCTGCAGGGCGAAGGTTCCGGCCTTGAAGGCCAGGCCGGTGGGTATGGAGAGCGAGGTCCAGTTCTTGATGTTGTCGAAGGTGCGCAGCAACTGCTCCAGCACCTCCGAGCGCAGCTCGGCAGGGAGGTTGGGGCTGCGCAGGTAGCCGATGAAGGGACTTATGTCGTGGCGCATGACGCTGAGGCAGGTCTCCACGTTGGCAATGCGCTCCACGTCGCGGCGGTTGGCCTCCTGGAGCTGGCGTTTCTCGCGCCGCAACCGCAGCGCGGCCACCCACAGCAGCGCCACCAGCACCAGCAGCACCAGCAGCAGGCCGCCGAGCACCAGCGAGAAGACCGTGAGCCAGTGGCTGCGTCCCTGCGCCACGTCGAGCGAATGCTGCAGGGCGAAGTCCTCGGCCTCGTTGCGTGCAATGTATTCCTGCAGCTCGCAGCGGTGCTCGTACCACAGGCGGTTCTCCGCCGGGCGGCGGGCAATGCCGCTGCGGATAAGGATGTCGAAGTAGCCCTCCTCCATCTTGGGGGCTATGAAGGGCGTCCAGGTGCCCTTGAGCGAGCGCCACTCGTTCAGCACCTGATGGGCTTTGAGGGTGTCGCCGATGAGGAGTGCGTAGCGTGCCGTGGAGGTGACGCCGCCGAGCATCTGGTAGGGGTCGCCGTAGTCGAAGAAGCAGCGCCGGGCTTCGTCGTAGAGCGACAGCACGCTGTCGGGCGACACAGGGCCGGGCATGTGGCGATGGATGAGTGCTGTCATCTGCAGCGTGTTGGCATAGTTGTAGAGGCAGAAGGCGCTGCCGGTGTCGCCCGGGAGGGAGGTACGCTGCAGGCGGTCGAGGATTTCGAAGTTCTGGTCGCAGTAGTCGAGGGCCCGCAGGCTCTCGCCGGCCGTCTGCAGGCCATAGGCGAGGGCGTAGTTGAGGGCCATATCCTGCGCATAGTCGACCCTGAGCGACGGGCGTCGCGCCTCGACCTCGGCCACGGTGGTCATCACGTCGTCTTCCTTGTCGTTGCGATAGTGGAAGTTGAGGGTCAGCAGGGTGATGTAATATTCGGTCTGCGCATAGTTGTAGAGGAGGTTGTCGCTGTTGTCCTCGAGCACGCCGGAACGGCCGATATAGTAGAGGAGGCGGTAGGAGTCGGCAATCTGGCAGTTGCGCTGCAGCAGGCGTGCGCGGAGGAGGTGGGCAATGACGAGCTCGATGTCGCCATTGCGCATGGCGGGATGGCGGAGGGCGACGAGTTTGTCTACATGGTCGAGCGCCGCATTGGCATTGGTGTAGTCGGAGGTGAGGAAGTAGGCGAAAGCCATATTGTTGCGTGCGCGGAGCTCGCCGTCGAGGTAGTCGGGCAGCGAGTCGTGCACATAGCGTACCGCGCTGTCGGCCAAGGCCAGACAGCGTTCGGGATTGCGGTAACGGTTGACGAAGGCCTCCTTGTTCAGACCGTCGACCCGCGAGCGGCGCAAGGGGTCTATCGGCACCTCTTTCCGGCATGCCGAAAGCAGTAAAAATGCGACGAATAGCGAGTATATCCACTTACTTTTCATGGTGCAAAGATACATATTTTTTCTGAATTAGCGACTAAAAATCATGATATTAAGAAAAATGTTGCAAAAATATTTGGTAGGTTCGGAAAAAGTTCGTACTTTTGCACCGCTTTTAAGAAGCGAAAGGGTCGTTTGGCCGAGGGGCTAGGCACAGGTCTGCAAAACCTGCTACTCCGGTTCAAATCCGGAAGCGACCTCCAGAAGAAGAAAAGGAAACCAAGGCGGTTTCCTTTTCTGTTTACTTGTTTTTAACAATCTTGATTACAAAGTGTTCGGCCCGAGGCAGAAGGCGGTTGGCCAGCCGGTCGAGGAGACTCCACAGGGAATAGCCCAGATGCGAGAAGAGCATCGAAAGGTGCGTGCGCAGGAGGAGCTTGTTGCCCACAAGGCGCATGCTGTCGATGCGCGCCGGCAGGGCGGCGGCAAGCTTCTGCATGCGGGGCTTGTCGAAAGAGTGCAGATGGGCGTTGTGGGGGGTCTTGCAGTTGCAGTGGATGCAGAGCGAATAGGCTATGCGCTCCATGTAGGGGGTGGAGACGATGAGGGTGCCGCCGGGTTTGAGCTTGGAGCAGAGCGAGACCAGGAAGGTCTGCGGGTCGACGGTGTGCTCGATGATTTCGGAAGCGATGATGCAGTCGAAGGTGCCGTCGGCGAAGGGCAGCCTGAACGCGTCGGCCACCACGCCGGCATGGTTGTCGAATGGGAAGCGCTCGAGGGCCTTGCGGACATTGGT
>Ga0256404_1005447_pt1 | contig 22479 bp, 21 predicted proteins | sample RumenRJG_01DNA_FD_185990 | JGI IMG/M metagenome (GOLD analysis project Ga0256404, IMG submission 185990) | Bovine rumen microbial communities from Lethbridge, Alberta, Canada - RJG_01 | ecosystem: Host-associated > Mammals > Digestive system > Stomach > Rumen | place: Canada: Alberta | collected...
CATACTGACCTCCAGCCATACCAACAGGGATTCCTCGTCTCTGAAGTGAGGCCGCATCTCATTCATGACAGCATCGTTGAACGACATATTGTATCTACACATATTTCTTGCAACTAATTCTGGAATTTTACTTTTCGATTGCAAAAATAAGCATTTTATTCCATATCTGCAAGAAATATGCTGTTTTTCTGCATTCAGATAATTAACGGAAGAGGGAAGAGGGAAGAGGGAAGAGGGCTACTTCTTCTTATTGAATATGAAGTTCAACCCCTGCTTGCAGTAGAAGTCGAATTTACCATCTGACGAAATAGTCAAGAAGATATCGCATGGACTACAGGTTTGTAAATTCTGCAACCATCTTATGAAACTCCACCTCCTCTTCAGGAGTAAGCGGGGTCCATCCGTGCTGTACCATATACTCCTTGGCATCCTGAAGCCTAGAAAGCCTGCTGGGAGTGCTCGTGTTCTGATTTGTAACCGTTGTCATCATAACCATAATCTATTTTATGCGGTGCAAAGATACGAAAAAGATTTGATTCTTGTCGCTCTTTGAACCATTATTTATCAATTTTTGTATTTTACGCTGCACTACTTTTATCCTACATAGCAAACAAAGGATCTACTACGAATTCCTTTTTCATATCAAATACTTATGCTGGGACGATGTCTTCGCGGGATACTTGGACTTTGGCCCAGTCGAGGCCTTTGATCATCAGACAGAAATAGGACTTGCCATTCTTGGAGACAAGGGTGCCTTCCTGGCCACGAAGGAGGCCGTTGACGGCTTTTACGGTTCCACCTACTACATAGGACTCGTCGGGATAACCGAAGAGGACTTCATGGTCTCTATCGTTGAGGATTGACCGCATCTCACGCATCTCCCGTTCATAGATAACGGCATAGTCGGGTGCATGGGTGTCAACACGGGAACGAGCATGGTCGAGCATGAAACCGGAGATGTAGGGATGGTCCTTATAGAAATTTGACAATGCCTTACCTGTTGGAAAGGACTCCATGCGTATGAAGACTTTGGCGGGGATGCGGACATACTCAACAGCCTTGGGACGACGCTTGGCATAACGGCGCATCATGGTCTGGGTGGCCACATAGGCGGTATAGCCTTCTGCATTCAGGGAGTCTCGGGAAACTTTCTCGCTGTTGCGTTTGACAATGGCAACAAACCACTTATCGCTTTCGGATATGCCTTCGGCGCTGACAGTCGGCACGGTGTCCTCTGTCTCAATAAACGATCCCATTGGTGGTGTAATTTGTTCCATTTTTCCCACGTTCTCAAACGGGTTCAGCTATGTTTGGTTGTCCAATCATCAATATGGATGATGTGGAAATCGGCTGCAAAGGTACGAATTTTATTTTATACGACGAAAAAAAATAAGAAAAATTTGGTGGGGGAGTGGGGAGGGAGGGAGCGTGGAGCGTAGAGGGTTGAGCGTTGAGCGTTGAGCGTAGAATGTTAAAGTTTACTAAATGTTAAGGGTTGTAAGGGGAGGCAGGTGGTTACTCTCGACAAAAATGAGTACCTTTGCGGCCGATTTAGTCCGTGGAGGCCAAAAAAGTGAGCGCACGAAGCGTTTCCGCCTTACGGAAAAACCCGTTTAAACATATAAAATAATGTACGCAATCGTAGAGATTAACGGTCAACAGTTCAAGGTCGAGAAAGGCCAGAAGCTCTTTGTGAACCGCATCAAGGATGCCGAGGAAGGCAAGACTGTTGAGTTTGACAAGGTGCTGCTGGTTGATGCAGACGGCGCTGTCACGGTAGGTGCACCAACCGTAGAAGGTGCGAAGGTAGTAGTAGAAGTAGTGAACCCGCTCGTTAAGGGTGAGAAGGTCATCGTCTTCAAGATGAAGCGTCGTAAGGACTCTCGCAAGAAGAATGGTCACCGTCAGCAGTTCACTCAGGTAGAAGTTAAACAAGTTATTGCTTAAAAGGAGGACACATCATGGCACATAAAAAAGGTGTAGGTAGTTCTAAGAACGGACGCGAGTCAGCAGCTCAGCGACTTGGCGTGAAGATCTGGGGTGGCCAGAAGGTTCAGGCAGGCAACATCATCGTTCGTCAGCGTGGCACGAAGCACAACCCGGGCACTAACGTTGGTATTGGTAAGGACGACACGCTGTATGCGCTGGTTGACGGTACTGTCAACTTCCACAAGGGAAAGCGTGACAAGAGCGTCGTTTCAGTAATACCCGAAGCTTAAGCTCAGAGTAAAAAACAAATAATTTATTCCAAACAAACAACAAAAATCCCATTTCTCTACGGAGATTTGGGATTTTTGCGTGTTGAGGGGAGAGAGGAGCGTTGTTGGTCGCTTCGCTCAAAATTAAAGCAAAAATGAAGTCATAATATAATCGCAAGTTGTTGGTCGCTTCGCTCAAAATTAAAGCAAAAATGAAGTCATTATATAATCGCATACAGGTCCCACGGAAAGATTATGTAACAAAAAAATGGGCATTTATTTTGTAGTGTGCGCACTTATTAGTAATTTTGCAGACGATTTGTAAAATCGGGCTAAAATAGTTAATTAGTAAAATAGTAAAATAACATCATGCTTACACTAAAACTCATTAACGAGGAGACTGAACACGTGATACGTGGTCTGGAGAAGAAACACTTTAAGGGTGCCAAAGAGGCTATTGACCAGGTGCTGGCCATAGACAAACGCCGTCGTGAGGCTCAGCAGAAGCTGGACGCTAACCTGTCGGAAGCCAAGAAGAAGGCTGCCGAGATTGGCGGACTGATGAAACAGGGCAAGAAGGACGAGGCCGAGGCCATTAAGGCTGAAGTGGCACAGATGAAGGAGACGAACAAACAGTTAGAGGAGCAGATGGACAACGCCCAGCAGGAGCTGGCCACCCTACTCTGCCAGATACCTAACATTCCCTACGACGAAGTGCCTAAGGGTGCCGCTGCCGAGGATAATGTGGTAGTGAAAGCCTCACCTGCCCCCTCTCAAGGTGGGGAGCGCCTGACGGTAGAGGAGTTTGGTAAGGTCTGGACACCTATTCGTCCGAACATGGACGGGGAACGCTCTACTCCCCTGCCCCACTGGGAACTGGCCAAGAAATACAACCTGATTGACTTTGACCTGGGTGTGAAGATTACGGGCGCCGGATTCCCTGTGTATATCGGCAAGGGTGCCAGACTGCAACGCGCTCTGATCAACTTCTTCTTAGACGAGGCCCGCAAGAGCGGATATACGGAGATAATGCCTCCTACGGTGGTGAATGCTGCCAGTGGCTATGGCACGGGACAGCTGCCTGACAAGGAGGGACAGATGTACCACTGTGAGGTGGATGACTTCTACCTGATTCCGACGGCTGAGGTGCCTGTGACGAACATCTACCGTGACGTGATTCTGGACGAGAAGGACCTGCCCATCAAGAACTGTGCCTACACGGAGTGCTTCCGCAGAGAGGCCGGCAGCTACGGCAAGGATGTGCGTGGTCTGAACCGTCTGCATGAGTTCTCGAAGATTGAGATTGTACGCATTGACACACCGGAGCACTCGAAGGAGAGCCATAAGGAGATGCTGGAACATGTAGAGGGCCTGCTGAAGAAACTGGAACTGCCCTACCGCATCCTGCTGCTCTGTGGCGGTGACCAGTCGTTCACCAGCTCTATCTGCTACGACTTCGAGGTCTATTCAGAGGCTCAGGGTCGCTGGCTCGAGGTGTCGTCGGTGAGCAACTTCGACACTTACCAGGCGAACCGACTGAAGTGTCGCTACCGTCGTGCTGACAATAAGAAGACGGAGCTCTGTCACACGCTGAACGGCTCTGCCCTGGCTCTGCCGCGCATCGTTGCTGCACTGCTGGAGAACAACCAGACGGAAAATGGCATCCGCATTCCTGCCGCCTTGGTTCCCTACACGGGATTTGATATGATTGAGTGAACGGGAACGGGAACGTTAACGACAACGGCAACGATAACGTTAACGACAACGTCAACGATAACGATAACGTCAACGGCAACATTTTAACGGCAACGTGAACGATAATATTTTCTAGGCAATATAAAACGCTGTACCAACCCGCAATAATTTTTATTGCAACAAAAAATCCTCTCCGAGAATGGAGAGGATTTTTTTGTTGTTTAGTTTTTCTTCAGCACCACTGCGGAACGGGCGGGGAGGTAGAGCTTGAGCCACTCCTTCTTGTCCTTGACGTAGAGGGGATCGTAGTTGGTGAGGTGCGTCATGGTGTCATCGGCAAAGCCATTACCACCGAAGTCCTTGGAGTCGGTGTTCAGCACCACATCGTAAGAGCCTGTCGGAACGAGGAAGCCATAGTCGGTATAGCTGCGCGTGGGTGAGAAATTGAACACGAAGACAAGGTCGCCACGCATGAAGCAGAGCACCTTGTCGCCCTCGTTGTGCCATATCTCGGTGACGGGCGTCTTCTGGAAGTTGCGCTGGCTCTTGATAACCTCGAGCATCTTGCGGTCGAAGTCGCCCAACCAGTGGTAGCAGAGCTCCTTGTCGTCAACGAGGTGCCACTGACGGCGGGCATACTTATAGCTCCAGCCGTTTCCTTCGCGCGGGAAGTCAATCCACTCGGGATGTCCGAACTCATTACCCATGAAGTTGAGGTAACCTCCATTGATAGCACCGGCCGTGACGAGACGAATCATCTTGTGCAGGGCAATGCCGCGCTGAGCCAGATCGTTGACATCTTTCTTGGCGAAGTGCCAGTACATGTCAGCATCGATAAGACGGAAGATGATGGTCTTATCGCCTACGAGTGCCTGGTCGTGACTCTCACAGTAAGAGATGGTCTTCTCGTCAGGACGACGGTTCTTCACCTCCCAGAAGATGGAGGTCACGTTGATGTCCTCGTCGCGTACCTCTTTTATAGTCTTTATCCAGTAGTCGGGAATGTTCATCGCCATGCGATAGTCGAAGCCATAGCCGCCATCCTCGAACTTAGCTGCCAGTCCGGGCATGCCCGATACCTCCTCAGCAATGGTGATGGCGTTGGGCTTCACCTCGTGGATGAGCTTATTGGCCAGCGTGAGGTAGCAGATGGCATTATCGTCTTCATGACCATTGAAGTAGTCACCATAGCCACCGAAGGCCTCTCCCAGTCCGTGGCTGTAGTAGAGCATAGAGGTGACACCGTCGAAGCGGAAGCCATCGAACTGAAACTCCTCGAGCCAGTACTTACAGTTAGAGAGCAGGAAGTGGAGCACGTCGTCCTTACCGTAGTCGAAGCAGAGCGAGTCCCAAGCCGGGTGCTCATGACGGTCACCGGGATAGAAGAACTGGTTGGGGTCGCCAGCCAGATTGCCAAGACCCTCCACCTCATTCTTCACGGCATGAGAGTGAACGATGTCCATGATGACGGCAATACCCATCTTGTGGGCGGTGTCAATCATCTCCTTCAGCTCATCGGGGGTGCCGAAACGACTACTTGGAGCAAAGAACGAGCTGACATGATAACCGAAGGAGCCGTAATAGGGGTGCTCCTGAATGGCCATAACCTGAATGGCGTTATAGCCATCTTTCTTTACTCGCGGCAGAATGTTCTCGGTGAACTCCTTGTAAGTGCCCACCTTCTCGGCATCCTGTGCCATACCCACGTGGCACTCATAGATGAGCAGCGGGTCAGTATGGGGCTTGAAGTTCTTCTTCTTGAAGACATAAGGCTTCTCGGGGTTCCACACCTGTGCTGAGAATATCTTGGTCTGGTCGTCCTGAACGACACGCTGACACCATGCGGGGATGCGCTCGCCCTCACCACCGTTCCACTTCACCTTCATTTTATAGAGCTGTCCGTGCTTGAGGGCTTTCTCGGAAAGCTTCAGTTCCCAGTTGTCGGTTCCCTCAATGCGCTTGCAGCGGTATTTCTCTGTCTCCTGCCAGTTGTTGAAGTCGCCAATGAGATATATCTCAGTAGCGTTAGGAGCCCACTCACGGAACACCCAGCCCTTGGCGAGCTTATGCAGTCCGAAGTAGAGGTGACCGGTAGCAAAGTCGGAGAGTGTCTTCTTTCCGTTGCGGGTGAGTTGACTGATCTTCCACAGTGCATGGTCATGACGACCACGGATGGCATCCTCAAAGGGTTCCAGCCATGAGTCATTACGTACGAGTCCGATATGCTGCGGTGCTTCTTCTGTTACTTTCTTTGCGGCCGTCTTCTTAGGCTTTGCCGCTGTTTTCTTTGTTGTTGCCATAATTACTTTTTTTCAATTAGTAATTAATAATGAGTAATTATGATTTCCATGCATGCCATGGACAAACAGCAAAACATAGGGCAATTCTGCCTTTATGTGAGTAATCATAATTACTCATTACTAATTACTCATTACTCATTAATACTTTATTTTAAATATTGCTTTCTTGATTTCGGGTTCAAAGGAGATGCAGGGGGCGTGGCCATCCTGGGGGAAGAAGACGGCGAACATGCCCTGGTGGCAGGTGACGTAGCTCTCGGCAGCAAGGTCGCCAAACTTCGTGATGTCCTTCTCGGCATTGTAGGCGGCATCCGGGAGGTTACAGGCGGGCGTATAGCCATAGGTCTCATCGCCTGACAGAGGAATCTGGATGTCAATCATCAGGCGGTGGGTCTCGAGCACAGCCTCGTCGGGTGTCTTTCCCTTTGCTGTAGTGATGTTAACGAAGAGGTCTTTTCCGGCAATCTCGTACTTGCCCGGTTCCATTTTGTTCAGGTCGTTAGCCTTCAGGAATTCCACTACTTGCGGGAATAGCGGATTGAGCGTTGCATAGCTGCTCAACTTGTCTAATGTGTCAATAATCATATTCTTAGATGTTTTGAGTATTTAAGCTTTTAAGTTTGAAAGTTATCGTTTTTCAGTCCTTCTTCTTACGGCCACGCACATAGGTGCCATGACCAGTGATGTTGCCATTACGGTCACGCTCTACATAGCGGCCGTCACGACGGTCGTCAACATAGGTGCCCTCGAAGCGATTGCCGTCCTTGTCCTCCTCGATGGCAGCACCATTGCGCTTGCCATTCTTGAACGTACCCTTGAACTTAGAGCCGTCAGCATAACGGGCGACGCCCTCACCATCGATGTTGCCGTCCTTGAAGTCACCCTCGAAGACGTCACCACTCTTAGTGGTCAGCTTACCATGACCATTGGGTTTGTCGTTCTGCCACTGTCCGGTGTAGGTGTTGCCATTCTTCCACACCAGCGTGCCCTGTCCGTGCTTGTCACCCTTGAGGAACTGTCCTGTGTATTTATCGCCGTTGGCATAGGTGAAGATGCCTGTCCCGGTGCGGGCTCCATCAGCATACTCTCCCTCGTAGATGTCACCATTCTGGAACTTATAGATGCCACGTCCATGCTGTACGTCGTTCTTCCACTGACCCACATAGACATCGCCGTCAGCATACTTGAACGTGCCACGCCCATTACGCTGGTTATCAACCCATTCGCCATCGTAGGTTGAACCGTTAGCCCAGTCGTAGATGCCCTTACCACTCTTCTTGTCGTTGACCCACTGACCATCGTAATAGGCACCATTGGCAAAGGTGTATTTGCCATAGCCATGCCGACGGTCGTTCTCCCAGTTGCCTTCGTACTTATCACCATTATAATAATACATAGTACCGAAGCCCTGCTGCACATCAATGTACCAGAGTCCTACATATTTATTATTGTTGAGGAAATAATAGGTGCCCTCGCCTACCTGATGGTCCTTGACCCATTCGCCTTCGTACTTCTCACCATCGAAGAACAAGAAGATGCCGTAGCCCTGACGAAGTCCCTTGACATACTCGCCTTCGTAGCTGTTACCGTCAGGAAAAACCGTCTTACCCTTGCCATGAGGCTTGCCGCCCTGCATCTCGCCGTTATACTGTCCTCCGTCGTGCGTTTCACAGGTGCCAAGGGTGATTTTCTGTGCTCCGACGAAGAGAGGCAATGCCATTAATATAGAAGTGATGATATATCGTATTTTCATTGTTCGTTATTTTTTAAACCTTACAAAGGTAGAAAATAATTCATAATTCATAATTCACTATTCACAATTATTTTGTACCTTTGCAAAAAATTAGTATTTATTATGAAGTTTATTGCTATCATCCCTGCGCGCTATGCCTCGACGCGCTTTCCCGGAAAGCCACTGGCCATGTTAGGAGGCAAAACCGTCATTCAGCGTGTCTATGAACAAGCCATCAGCGTGTTGCCCGAGGCATACGTGGCTACAGACGACGAGCGCATCTTTCAAACGGTCAGCGACTTTGGCGGACGTGCCATCATGACACGCAATGACCACAAGAGCGGAACAGACCGCATTGAGGAAGCAGTGGAGAAGCTTTACGCCCAGCACCCAGCCGCCCCCGACGTCATTATCAACATTCAGGGTGACGAGCCTTTCGTACAGCCCTCACAAATAGAGACGCTCTGCCACTTGTTTGACGACCCTGAGACACAGATAGGCACCTTAGGAAAGCCCTTTGAGAACATGGAGGCTGTGGAGAATCCCAACTCACCGAAGATAGTCTGTGACAAGCGTGGATTCGCCCTTTACTTCAGTCGCAGCGTCATTCCGTTTGTGAGAGGTGAGGAACGTGAAAAGTGGTTCGGTCACTTCCCCTACCTGAAACACCTGGGACTGTATGCCTACCGTCGCGAAGTGTTACGCGAGGTGACCCAGCTGCCCCAGTCGCCATTGGAACTGGCAGAGAGTTTGGAACAGCTGCGATGGTTGGAGAATGGCTACCGCATACGCGTAGGGCTGACCGATGTGGAAACGGTAGGCATTGACACCCCGGCAGACCTTCAGAGGGCAGAGGAGTTTCTTCGTTGACATGCGTCAACGACAACGCTAACCCTAACGATAACGTTAACTATCTTCGCTCAACACTCTACGCTCCACACTCAACAAGATACGGAGTTCATGTAAGCGGCACACATTTCAGCACAGCGCTCACCATCGACACCGGCAGAGACGATGCCTCCGGCATACCCGGCACCTTCGCCACAAGGGAAGAGCCCATGTACCTGGACATGCATGAGCGTTTCAGCATCACGCAGGATACGCACAGGACTTGACGTGCGCGTCTCTGCTGCTATCATGACCGCCTCGTTGGTAAGGAACCCGTGTGCCTGACGACCAAAAGTCTTAAAACCTTCCTGCAGTCGCTTGGACACCATTGGCGGCAACCAGAAATGCAGGGGCGAGGAGATGAGTCCCGGGGCATAGCTGGAACGCGGCAGGTCATAGCTGAGTCGATTGTTGACAAAGTCTGCCATGCGTTGTGCGGGTGCTGTCTGTCGGCGATTTCCCTGCTGCCAGCAGTCGCGCTCTATCTGTTCCTGGAAAGCCATTACTTTTAATGAAGAGTTAAGAGTTAAGAGTGAAGATTCACTATCAATGTCTTCCGGACGAATCTCTACCACCATGCCGGAGTTAGACCACTGGCCACCACGATTAGAAGGCGACATGCCATTGACAACAATCTGTTCATCGCCGGTGGCTGCGGGAATTACGAAACCACCGGGACACATGCAGAAGCTATAGACTCCACGGCCATCCACCTGCGTCTTAAAACTGTATTCAGCAGCGGGCAGATATTTGCCACGGCCCTGTTTGGAGTGGTACTGTATCTGGTCGATGAGCATGGAGGGATGTTCAAGACGCACTCCCACAGCAATGCCCTTGGCCTCTATCTGCACCTTGGCCTCAGCCAGATAGCGATAGACATCACGCGCCGAGTGGCCGGTGGCTAAGATGACGGGGCCGGTGAAACGTTGAGCGTTGAGTGTTGAGCGTTCTTGCTCTGGCAAGCGTCCCTTCGGGCCGACCGGAGGGTTGAGCGTTGAGAGTGCCTCTACGCCAACTATTGTTCTGTCGGCATCAAAGATGAGGCGGGTCATCTTGGTCTGGAAGTGTACCTCACCACCACAACGAAGAATGGTGTTACGCATGTTCTCAATGACACGGGGCAGTCGGTCAGTACCGATATGCGGATGAGCATCGGCGAGGATGGCCGTTGATGCACCATGCTGACAGAACACATGCAGGATCTTCTCGGTAGAGCCACGCTTCTTGGAGCGTGTGTAGAGCTTGCCGTCAGAGTAGGCACCTGCCCCACCCTCACCAAAGCAGTAGTTGCTCTCAGGGTCAACACGCTGGTCCTGACGGATGCGTGCCAGGTCCTTCTTACGCTCATGCACGTCCTTGCCACGCTCCAGCACAATGGGGCGCAAGCCCAGTTCTATGAGACGAAGGGCCGCAAACAGGCCTCCAGGACCTGCTCCCACCACGATGACCTGCGGGCGGTCGCTGACGTCATGATATTCAGTATGAATGTACTCATCGTCCTCGGGCTGTTCGTTGATGTAGGCCCGTACCTTCAGATTGACAAAGATGGTATGCTGACGGGCATCGATGCTGCGTTTCAGTATGCGCACGGCTGTCAGGGTGCGAGCGTCAAATCCATACTCCTCAGCCAGATAGCTGCGCAGTGACTGTTCGTTAGCTGCCACATGAGGCTGAACGCGAAGTTGATATTCCTGTATCATGGTTGTATTATTTTTCCGCAAAGGTACAAAATAATTGTGAATTGTGCATGGTGAATTGTGCATTATTAATTATATTTGCACGATAAAAACGAGAAAAAGATGCAAATCATAGAAATAAAGACCCTGCAAGAGCCGGGCATAGAGATATTCAGCACACTAACGGAACGACAGCTGCGCATGACGCTGGAACCGGAAAAAGGGCTCTTCATAGCCGAGAGTCCGAAGGTGATACGCGTGGCCCTGGATGCCGGCTATGAACCAACGGCACTGCTGTGTGAGCGACGCCACATAACGGGTGATGCCAAGGACATCATCGAGCGATGTGGCGACATACCCGTCTATACTGGAGAACGTGAGTTGCTCGCCCAGCTGACGGGCTACACGCTGACACGAGGAGTGCTCTGTGCCATGCGGCGAAAGAAGCCTGTCAGCGTAGAAGAGATATGCCGCGATGCACGCCGGCTGGTAGTCATTGAGGGTGTTACCGACACCACGAACATAGGTGCCATCTTCCGTTCGGCTGCTGCCTTAGGCATTGATGGCGTGCTGCTGACTCCCGACTCCTGTGACCCACTGAACCGAAGGGCTGTGAGGGTTTCGATGGGAACGGTGTTTCTGGTGCCCTGGACGTGGATGAGCAGCGACGTGCGCGAACTCAACCAGTATGGATTCAAGACAGCCGCCATGGCCCTGACAGACAACAGTCTGCCGCTGGACGACCCACAGCTGAAGCGTACGGAGCGCTTAGCACTGGTGATGGGCACCGAAGGTGACGGGTTACCAAAAAAGACCATCGGTAACTGCGACTACGTGGTTCGCATACCGATGGCACATGGGGTTGACTCCCTCAACGTGGCTGCTGCTACAGCCGTTGCCTGTTGGGAGTTGAGGTAATATCGAGCTACGATTCTTACTCCTCCTTCTTAGGCTGAGTGGCCGTTGTAGGCTTATAGCGCTTGTTCAGTCCGTTGATGACATCAACAGTAATGTCATAGCGCTTGTCAGCAAACAGGATGTTGCTTGTAGCGTCCGACTTAGAGAGAATCATGTCGAACTTCTTATCCTTATTATATATAGCAAGGAAGTGGTCGAGCGAGTCCTTCAGAGCTACAGAGAAGTCGGCAGCCTCCTTGTCCAGTTCAGCAGCCAGACGGTTCTGCAGTTCCTGTAATGACTGCTGACTGCGCTGAATGGCCAGCTGGGCGTTCTCAGCCTCCTCACGACTGCGGAACTGGTTGTTATTAATTTTCTGCTGGAAGTTGTTCATGGCAGCCTGCAACTGCTGACCCTTCTGATTCAGCGTGTTGGTAGCGTTGGTACGCTTCTTCTCGAGAATCTTGGTGTAGTCAATGCAGAACTTGTACTGTGATGCCAGAGAGTCAACTTCAACGTAGGCAATCTTAATACCGCCCTGAGGTGTAGCTGCAGGCTGCTCGTCCATCTTGGGAGCAGCATTGTTGCAAGCTGTGAATGCAAGTGCTGTCATCACAGCAACCGACATGGTCTTAAACATGTTCTTTTTCATTTTGTTTCTATTTTTAAATTTAATCCTTAATTCTTATCCTTAATGTTCAACTTTTCTCCCTCACCGCCAGTCTGCTCTTGCGGCGAAGTTCCCGATCCTGATCCATTACGCAGTGAATGCCGCGTTCACGCATTGCCTTACTGTCGTGAATATGCTGCGAAGAGAACGTTCCATTGGGCTTCAAAAGCACCTTTACCAGCAAAAATATCATGCCGATAGCAATTATTAACGCACTTATTAGCAGAATTTCCGTCATTTTTTCGTAACTTTGCAAAATCGCCTGCAAAGGTAAACAAAATAAAACAATAAACTATCAAGTGAAACATTAAAAATGAATAAAAGAGATTTAAAACCGCAAAGTGTCTTTGAACAATTTGCAAGAATCAACGAGATTCCGCGTCCCTCAAAGCATGAGGAGAAGATGATTGCCTACTTGCAGAAGTGGGGGGAAGACCACCATCTCGACACCCGGGTAGATGAAACCGGCAACGTCATTATCCGCAAGCCTGCCACACCTGGCTACGAGAACCGCAAGACGGTCATACTGCAGAGTCACATGGACATGGTATGCGACAAGCTGGTGGATGTAGAGTTCGACTTCGACCGTGACGCCATCAAGACCTACATCGACGGCGAGTGGCTGACTGCCGAGGGCACCACCTTAGGAGCAGATGACGGCATCGGCTGCGCCATGGAGCTGGCCTTGTTGGACGCTAATGACATTGAGCACGGCCCCATTGAGTGTGTCTTCACCCGCGATGAAGAGACTGGTCTGACAGGTGCCGAGGGCATGAAGAGCGACTTCATGACCGGCGACTACCTCATCAACTTAGACTCAGAGGACGAGGGCGAGATATTCGTGTCGTGTGCAGGAGGACGTAACACCACCGCCCACTTCGACATCACCCGCGCTAAGGCTAACGACGGTGCCTTCTTCCTGAAGGGCTCGCTGAAAGGTCTGAACGGTGGTCACTCTGGTGACGACATCAACAAGAAGCGTGCCAACGCCATCAAGCTGTTAGGTCGTTTCCTCTATCAGGAGATGCAGCGCTACGAGGGCATTCAGCTGGCACAGTTCCACTCTGGCAAGCTGCACAACGCCATTCCGCGTGACGGCTACTTCGTGATTGCCGTACCCAACGAGAAGAAGGAGAACATACGTGCCGACTGGAACGTCTTTGCTACCGACGTGCAGGATGAGTTCCACGTTACCGACAATGCCATGGTGTTCAACATGGAGAGCTGCGATGCAGAACCCGTCATCGACGACAACGTGGCCTGCCGCTTCGTCTTCGCCCTGCAGGGTGTTGACAACGGCATCTATGCCATCTGTCAGGACGAAGCCTTAGGCGGCATGGTGGAGACCTCCAGCAACATTGCCAGCGTGCACACCTCAGAGACGGCCATTGACATTCTGAGCAGCCAGCGTTCCAACGTCATGTCAAACCTTGACAACATGTGTGCCACCTTTGCTGCCACGTTCCGTCTGGCCGGTGCCCAGGTAGTCAGCTCCGACGGCTATCCTGCATGGAAGATGCGTCAGAACAGCGAGCTGCAGAAGATTGTGGTAGATTCCTACCAGAAGCTCTTCGGCAAGCAGCCCATTGTTCGCGGCATACATGCGGGTCTGGAGTGCGGTCTCTTCTCAGAGCGTTATCCTAACCTCGACATGGTGAGCTTCGGCCCCACCCTGCGTGGTGTTCACACGCCTGACGAGCGTCTGCTCATCTCCACCGTACAAATGGTGTGGGACCACCTGCTTGACGTGCTCAAGAACATTCCGGCGGCAACTGTCTGAATTTAACGAAAACGCGCTTGCTCTGTTTTTCGAGGTACCTCGCACCTCGAAAAACAGAGCGAATGCGAAATCAATTAGAACTTACAAAACAAAAGTGACAGAAATCATTATCGTAGCAGTAGTTGGCATCATCGTTGGTCTTACCATCGGCATGCTGTTAATGCGTAACCAGAAGTTGACGCTTCTTACTAAGGTGGAGGTGCTGAACGCCCAGATGGAAAGCATCAGGCGTGAGGCAGAAGCAACGAAGCAAGAAGCCGAGAAGCACTATCAGCAATCGTTATTCGAAAAGGACAAGACATGTAAAGATGCCCTTGCAGCCAAGGACGAGGCTGTCAAGGAGGCTCTTTCGGCCAAGGACGAGGCATGTCGTGAGCGGTTGGAGGCACAGGAAACCCGACACATAGCATCAATGAAAGCCCAGCAAGAGCGCTTCGACGAGACAGTTGCCAAGATCAGCGAGCAGATGAAGACTGCCACCGACGAAATGCTGAAACAGCGTCAGAAGGAGTTCAACGATGCCAGCAACGCCAACCTCGGCCAGATAGTCAATCCGCTGAAGGAGACCATCGAGAAGATGAAACAGACGATGGCCGACAACACCATCAAACAGACGGAGATCAGCAGCGACATGAAGGCGAACATCCAGAACATGATGCGCCAGAGCGAAGCTGCCAAGCAGAGTGCCGATGAACTGACTCGCGTCTTCAAGCACGGGTCAAAGGTACAGGGCGACTGGGGAGAGACCGTCCTCGACGAACTGCTCGACGCACAGGGTTTCACACAGGGTATTCACTACAGCGTGCAGACCTACATTCGCGATGCCAACGGCAACATCATCAAGTCTGACGAAGGGTCGATGATGCGTCCCGACATCGTCCTTCACCTTGACCAGCGCCGTGAAGTCATCATCGACTCCAAGGTTTCACTGACAGCCTTCATGGACTATATCAATGCCGAAAATGAAGAGGAACGCGAAAAGTATCTGAGGGCCCATATCGACAGCCTCAACAAGCACGTCAAGGAACTCTCGACCAAGGATTACTCGTCCTACATTCAGTCGCCCAAGGTGAAGATGGACTACGTCATCATGTTCGTTCCCAACACCGGTGCCCTGTGGACCGCTCTCCATGCCCAGCCCGACCTCTGGCGCAAGGCCATGGACAAGAACGTCTATATTGCCGACGAACAGACACTCTATGCCGCCCTGCGTATCATCAAGCTGACGTGGACCCAGATTGCCCAGGTCCAGAATCAGCAGAAGGTGTTCGACCTGGCCACCGAGATGATGGACCGTGTAGGCCAGTTCATGAGACACTATCAGAATATTGGCAAGCAATTAGACGCTGCCAGAAAAGCCTTCGACGACGGTGAGAAGAAGCTGCAGCCTCAGGGTCAGAGTATTCTGCAGACCTGCGGTAAACTCCAGAAACTTGGAGTCAAGCAGAGTTCCAAGAACCCCCTGCCCCAACTTGCCGACATTGATGATATCCTTGCCAACGGAGCTGAATACGTTGACGAAGAACAACCGTCATCCGGCCATTCTCTTACCTAACGACCAGTTTCCTGCCATTACGAATATAAACACCCTTTGCCGAAGGCTTCTGGAAGAGACGGCGACCTTGCAAGTCAAAGTACTCCTCTGCCTTTTGTCTAAGGGACATGTTACTTGGCTGAACTGACGTTTCCGTCTGTCCTGCCTTATACAACAGACGGCCATAGTTATAATAGCCGCCATTGGCAAAAGGCATAACACCCGTCAGCAGATCGTGATTGGTGAAGATAATCTCCACAGGTTCTGCCTCAGAAAATAAACAGAGAAGAAAATGAAAACAATAATAGTCTGATGATGACAGCAAGAGAGATTATACGATATATGGAGTCGTTGCGCGATGAGGAGCAGCGACGCGTGCTGATGGGGTTTTTCAAGACCGCAGCAGGACAGTACGGTTATGGCGACGAGTTCTTAGGCATCAAGGTGCCGCAGACACGGGAGGTCGTCAAGATGGCAGCAAAAGACATGCCACTAAGCGAGATTCCCGGACTGCTGACGTGCCAGTGGCATGAGGTAAGACTCTGCGGACTGCTGATACTCGTATGGCATTTTGAGCGAATGGCCACCAAGCGACTCATCAACGACACGCAGGCAACGAAGCAGCGTGACGAAATGCTGAGCCTTTACCTGCAACATGCCGAACAGGCCAACAACTGGGACCTGGTCGATTTGTCTGCACCGAAGATTCTCGGCCATTGGCTGATGCTGCCAACCATGCTCCCTGAAGGAAAGGCAGGCCAAAACAAAGATTACAAGTTGAAGGTACTCGACGAACTGGCTGCCAGCACATGCCTCTGGAAGCAACGCATGAGCATGGTCTGCACATGGAAGACCTCACAGATGGGCGATGCCTCGTGGTGTCTGCGCTATGCAGAAATACACCTGCAGCACCCGCACGACCTGATGCATAAAGCCGTAGGCTGGATGTTACGTGAAATGGGTAAACGGGTGTCAATGGACCTGCTGAGAGACTTCCTGCGCCAACATGTCCACGAGATGACGCGCACAGCACTTCGCTATGCCATTGAGAAGATGGACGACGACGAGCGGCAGTACTGGATGAGCGTTACCACCGACACGACACAGCAAAAACCGCAGCGACGCGCTACTGAATGTGAATAAGCTTGTGAGTCTGCAGGGACAGATGCCACTGGGGATGCTTCTTGATGTACTCCACACACTGGCGCGTCACCTCACGATTACGCTCGGTGTTGCCCGTATCGCATGGCTGCAGATTCAGGTACAGGCCCTTGTTTTTTCCCCATGTCCCCGGGTCGTGAATGCCGTCGAAGACCACCTTCACCTCGTCAACCTTCTTTGCTGCCAAAGCCGGAGCATGCTCAACAAAACAGTTCTTCGGAGAAAGCGTCACCCAGTCGATGGCTGATGGCAGCGGACAAGTGCCGTTGGTCTCTATCGCAATATAAAAGCCCTCACGGTGCAAGACCTCAATAAGCGGCTCATCGACCTGTAATGCCGGCTCACCACCTGTCAGCACAACGAATCCGCAGTCTTTCCACTGGCTTACTTTCGCCACTATCTCTTCGGCCGTCATCCGCTGGTAGTCACTATAGTCAGTATCGCAGAACGGACACCTCAGGTTACAGCCACTGAACCTTACAAACACAGCAGCACGGCCCGTATGGCGTCCTTCACCTTGCAGAGAATAGAAAATCTCGTTAATACGGTATGTCTTCATGGCTACAGCAGATATTCGGGTTCAATGGGAAAATGGTCGTCGTAGGCTTGGGCGACATTACCGCCTGACTCCTTGACGATGGCCTTATAACACTCGGGGAACTTCATGACCACCCAAGCAGCAATGTTCTCTGCCGTAGGGTTAAAGGGCAGCAACTCATTAAAATTGCCGTGATCCAAATAACCGTGTATGGTCTTCTTGATATATTTGAAATCTACTACCATGCCGTCGGCATTCAGCTCTGACGAAGCAAGGAAAACAGTAATCAGCCAATTATGCCCGTGCAGCCTGCTGCACTTGCTTTCATACGACAGGTTGAGCTGATGGCTACCTGCCACTTCCATTTGTTTCGATATACAGTAAATCATATTCAAAAAAGCTTCCACCATTCCAATGGGTAGGAAAAAAACGTTTCCGTTTTTTCAGTATTTCTTATTTTCGCCTGCAAAGGTACGAATAAGAGAGGAAAGTACAAAAAGAAAAAGCAACTTTTTTTCTTTTTTACTTTCGAACGATAGTACCTTCGACGTAGTCAGAGGTACGAATAAGTGAGGAAAGTACAAAAAGAAAAAGCAACTTTTTTTTTACTTTCGAACTCGACACCATAAAAAACTCCCGACAAAGCCGAAGCCTTGCCGGGAGCTATGAAAAACATAAAATGAATTTACTTCATCATTACCTTCTTGACACTACCGTCAGCATACTTCACAATGTTCAGGCCCTTCTGCGGAGCATTGAGCAGCTTACCGTCGATGGTGTAGAACTGCTGGACCTCGAGAGTTGAAGGCTGAGCATTGAGGACACCAATGCCTGTTGGTACATAGGGTTGAACCTTAGCCTTGGCAGCATTTAAGATAATACCACTATTGTCAACAATGAGAGCGGCTACATATACCTGATCCTTGTCAATGGCATTCCGAAGAGTTGAATTGGCGGGCATGCTCAGTGTATATTCGCTGATAGCAGGCTCAGTACTCGAAAGATTAGTGAGCGGGGTTGCCTTATTGCTGCCTGACACATAAGAACTGCTCAGAGCAACATCGTTGAAGGTAAGGCCACTAACTGTAGCCGTACCATACTTACCACCAGCGCCGAAGTCTGCCAAATCAGCTGGCAGGCCAGAGTTATACTGACTATAGTAGTTGGACTGTTTGAAACCGTTGGCCGTACCCTTGATTCCGTCACCAATAAGAACGTACTCAATTTTAAAGTTAGCTCCATCAACCAGCGACTGCACAGTGGCTTTGGCATCAACTTTCGACCCATCTTCGTTCCAGTTTGCCTCAACCTCTACACCAACCAAAGCGGGAATGCTCTGGACAGCAGAAAAATCATCACAAATGTCATAACCTTTTCCGTAATATGGATCAGTGAAGTATCGACGATCGAGAGTACATGAAGGAGCACCCGTGAAACCGATTCTTGCATAGTTGCTTGTAGCGATATACATGGCATCGGAAGAGTTATACTGATGAATGGCTATACCCACAAACAGGTCACCAAACTTATTGCGCAGTTTTTCCATTCCTACCATGCCACGTGGACACCAGCCGCAACCTGTACCGGTGTTCTCTTCGACAGTTACACGGTGCGTAACGAGTTCTGGTACGGTATATAACACAAAGGTAACTGATTTATTTGTTGCTGCATTTTCATTACCATTGATTTTTGTAATTGTAATGGTCTTTTCCTTGGCACCGTTTTCACTGTCAGCATCAAGCGTAATCTCAACCTCTCCAGTTCCGTTGAAGGCTATCGGAGATGCTACGTCAGCATGCATTTCTGAACTGGTATTACCATCAGAGGTAATAGTATAGTCGATACTCGTAATAGTGTTCTCGCCGTTGTTGGTAACTGGAATATTTACCTTGGTAGAGCTACCGAGCTGTGCTACTTGATAATCGATGGCTCCAGGTGTTGCATTATATGGGTCAAAGTCGCCATTCTCAACAAGAATCTGGAAAGCCAGCTTGCCAAATCCTTGACCATTCAAATCAGACCAAGGCACCTCATGTTCAGGAGCACAAATCCAGAAGGAGTTAGGAGCATCAGAGCCGCAGGACATAATGGGATATGTGGCTGAACTTGTCACAGCATAACCAATATAGATTCCCTGATTATTGACATCATACGGAGTAGCCAATTCGATATCATTAGCTCCATCTACCAACGCATCAGTGACATCCTGAACATATTCGGCCGCATCTGCCGTAGAGGGAAGAGTCTTTGAAACCCAAACCTTCACATCACTCATCGTTGATGCCAGATCGTCGCCCACATAAATACGAACAGCCTTGATGGTTGCACTACCCAACTGCTTGTGGTTGGCTGGAATATAGATAGCAGCCAAAAAAGAGGCCGGAGAACCAATACCAATAGTATTAGAGCTGGAGAGGTCAGACTCAGACATATAGCCCCACCAGACTTGTCCTTCGCCAGGGGTAATAGTTGCACTGTTGGGCACTACCTTCATTTGGTAGGCATTAAACTGATTCGTTACCGATTTTACCGACTCAGTCCATTGCTGCGCATTCACACATACTGCCAGTAATATGGCAGTAAACAAGAGTAAACTTCTTTTCTTCATACACTAAAAGTTTTTAAATGTTGGTGATTATTTGATAATTACTTTCTTTCCACCCTGAATATAAAGGCCTTTCACGGGTTGCTCCACACGACGGCCTGACAGGTCGTAATAGGTCTGAGGACGCTGGACGGAAACCGGGTTAATGCCTGCGGGGTCGGCATAACGATAGATAATAGTGACAGTAGAGGCGACCCGTGGATTGCTATAACCGGTAATACCGTTATAGTCGTATGCCATTAGCTCATACACCACCTTACACTGTCCGTAAGCATCAGCATACCATTCTGACTGAAGACTGCGCGTCTCATTGGCTTCAAGGGCACCCTTTTCTGTGTCGAAAGTTCCCGTGGCGTCTTTGCTCACGCAGTTGATAGGGAAACAAAGCTGAACGGCTCCATTGTCAATCTGCTCCACCGTCCATTTGATACTGGCGCCAGTCAGTATGGAGCGATTGTTACGGACAAAAAGACCAGAATTAGCTTCGTAGATAATGTCGAAGCCATCGTCAATAGCCTCGGCATCGATAGTAAGTGTTGTTCCGTCAGGAACCACGTTTCCATTCTTGTCGGTAAACTGCAAGTCAGCGGTCTGCGCTGATGCTGCCAACGTGAAGGCACAACCAAAGATAAATGTAAAAAATCTATTCATATGCATTTTAATTTAAGTCTTCATTATCTATTATTTGTATTAACGGGCTGCTGACGACCTGAATGACACCATCGGAGTCATTATACACGAAAGCAACCACCCGAATGTTTTCCTTAACCCAGCTTTCATCCAGCTCGACGCTGAAGTTGCTGTTCTTCACCTCACCTGGTGCAATGTGGTAGGCATCGCCCATCAGGTCGGTAGTCAACGAAGTGCGGAAAACATGCTGATGCAGGTATTCACGGTCAATGCTCCCGTCAGGCATGTATTGCGTATTGACGATGTTGTCTTCCACTAACCACACCTGAATCTTACCTTCTATGGCAGCATCCGTCAGGCTCAGGCACTTTATCAATACGTCTGCCTTGCCTTCATTTATTGAGACATTAACAACAGAGAGTTCCAACGGTGAAACCTCTGCCAGCACCTTTCTTACCTCCACCGCATACTCCGTGACCGCATAGAGCAGCTTGCCATTGCGGTTAATCATGGCACAGGGCTGTTGTTCCACCCCCCAGTGGTTGTAATAGTAGTCACCTGTCTCGGTAGCCAAAGGGAGCAATGGGCTGCTCATGGTGGTTCGATGGCCAAAGGGCCCTGAGTGTATGCCAACGGCAATGACTGCTTCTTCACCATACTGCTCCTGCAGCCGGTGAATCTCGTCAGTAGCATTAGGACAGTTGACGCAGCGCTGACCCGTAAAGTCCTCTATCAGCACGCTTCGGTTGACAGCTGCCGGCTTCACGTAGATGAGCCGTTCGTCCTCGCTGATGTTGCTGCAGGACGAGAGTAATAACGATAACGTTAACCCTAACGATAACGTTAACGATAAGCGTACCTTATTATATATAGCGTATTTCATTGGTTCCTGTCTTTCTGTTTTCACCTTTAGAAATTGTAGTTATACGAGAGCTTCAGACCCTTGCTGGCCGGCACGTAGCGGCATACACCACCCGAGCAGTTGTAGCCGTCGATCTCGCGTCCGTAGCCCAGTTGCACGCGATGAGCTCCGGTAGTGAAGGTCACCTGCGCCATATAGTAGTGCACATGCTCCTTGTTGACCCTATACTCGTCGCTTAAGGTAATCATCCAGTGAGGCACAAGCGACAGCTCCAGCAGTCCGAAGAGCCAGTTACCGTCGTCGTCAGTCGATTCCATGTATTGCAGCTCTCCGCGCAAGGCCACCTTCGGCGTGAACTGGTATTTTCCGTCAGCCACGAAGATGTCGTTATGTACCATGCCGCCGTGGTTCTCAATCTTACCTTTGTTATAGCGCTGGTTCATGTACATCAGGAAGAGCTTGAAGTCCTTGGTCAGCTTGCGCGTCAGCTGGAAGTTCAGGTCCTGGTAATAGGTCTGGCCTCCCCATTTGAAGAACGACGAGCTGTAGCCGTCGGTACCGCCATACTTCATACTGCCCGCCAGCGTGTTAAACGGCAACTCGTCATCGAACTTACGGTCAATGGCCTTGACAAGGCTGTAGTTCATCTTGACAGTCATGCCGTACTTACCGCCCAGAGTGGTGTTACGCTTGAAATTGTAGCCCACCTCAGCCTGGTAGGCCCACTCACCGTCGGCTACCTGCGTGGCGTAGGGATATTTAGCTGCCAACGTGTAGGTATGATCCTGGGTAAAGGCGAGCAGATGGCCTATTGACGAGGAAACGCCTATAGCCTTGCTGGCATTTCCCGTGCTCTTGAACGACATGTTATCGCTACGCTTGGCCTGCAGCAGGATGCTGAGTCCCTTCTTAGAGTAAGAGCCTGACAGCATGGCAACGCTTCCCTTACGGAAGATGTAGCCGTTGGCATACGACGGGTCGTCGCCCTTCTGTGCATACTCGGCCAGCACACTCCACGGGCCATGATTCAGACTGACCCGCACGTCCCAGGCATTCACATACTTGGGGAAGTTGACCTTGTGGAAAGGGTCAACGAAGATTTCCTCCTCGTTGTTCTCATAGCGGTTCACCCACGAGCCTCCTATCATCAGGCGTGTGTTGCTCTTCTTGAGTGAGGGAATCCACTCGTCCAGGCTGACCTCCACGTCGGCACCACTCACCAGCGACTTATTCCAGTTCCAGTAGCGGCGCTGCTTGCCCGAGAGCAGCTTGACGGTCACGCCATCGGTGGGTTTAAGCACCAGACGGCCTCC
>Ga0256404_1005448_pt1 | contig 22475 bp, 30 predicted proteins | sample RumenRJG_01DNA_FD_185990 | JGI IMG/M metagenome (GOLD analysis project Ga0256404, IMG submission 185990) | Bovine rumen microbial communities from Lethbridge, Alberta, Canada - RJG_01 | ecosystem: Host-associated > Mammals > Digestive system > Stomach > Rumen | place: Canada: Alberta | collected...
TAACCCTGTATGTATATTATACCACAGTTTTTACTGAAATACAATATTTTTGGTAAAATATTAACTATAACCGACATTCATCCCACGGTCTAAAGACGCGTGGGTTTTCTGGCGGAAAATTTATAAACGTGCACCCCCTATTTTCTGTGTATTATCAAATATATAATAAGTATATATTCAATATATATTCAGTATATACATTGATTTGTGTGCTAAAATCAAAAATACAAGGTGCTTTCTTTCCTTTAAAACAAGTGTTTTTGTTGCTTTTTATTATATACTGATTATATACCCGTTATATAACAAAAAATGCATATAATATTGAAAAAAATCTGCCTTATTTTTCACTCTTTTATATACTCGATATATATTGGTTATATATCTAATATATAATAATGGATTGGTAAAGCAGTACATCCTATTTACCGTATATTGTCGAATATATATTGATTATATAATCAATATATATTCAATATATAATCGTTATATATATAATTGCGTGCTAAAATCAAAAACACAAGGTGCTTTCTTTCCTTTAAAACAAGTGTTTTTGTTGCTTTTTATTATATACTGATTATATACCCGTTATATAGCAAAAAAATGCATATAATATTGAAAAAAATCTGCCTTATTTTTTTGTTGTCTCATCTTCGATAGCGTTTATATACTAACTATATATCGAGTATATATTCAATTTATAAACAAAAAATTGAACAGGAACCGCTGTTTCCAGTCCTAAATACTGCAAAAAACTCCAAATAGGTTTTCAAATAGAATTTCAAATAGGTTTTCGATAGAGTTTCAATAGGGTTTCAAATAGTATTTCAAATTGTCGATAGATAATTCAAATAGGCTTTCAAATAGGATTTCTATTGGTAGAATTTTCTATCGTATCTTCTATTTGAAAAACTTAACCTATCTTTTTCAGCAAAACCAATGCTTTCAGCGTTTTACACACTTTAAAAATATCACCCCAAAAACATACAAAATTTTGGTGACTAATATCCTAAAACCCCATAAAAAAGACCCATTAAAACCCCTTAAAAATCACAAAAAATCTTTCAAAAAAAATAGTATGAAAAAATCGTATGAAATTAAGAGAAAAAAATAATTTTTCAAATGCTATTGCGTTTGGAACATTTCCTGCGATAAGATGGAATTCTAGAAAAAAGAAAGGATAAAAAAAGATGTATAAGTTGTACGAAATTTATGATGAGGAACAGGATATATTTTTCCACGATACCTGTTGCTACAATTCTATGTACGAAATAGAAGAATATAAGAAAATGTGTGAGCAGTTTTCTGAAATAATGCTTTTAGATACCGAACGATTAATGCGTCGTGCTTTTAAAAGTGTTTGGCTCACTAATGGAAATGAGCTTTCCGAAAAACAATGTGTTGGACTGCTGCTTTTGTTTGTTCCGTATATCACAACCAACTCTCTCTATGAGCTAAGATTTTTCGATACACTAGAACAGGCATCCAGTTGGTTGTCACACAGTGTATTTTCCGAAAAAAACAAACGAGGCTTCTTGCGTAGTTTTCCTACTGGCTGTACTAATATCCGCAAGGCATACACTCTCACTGCTGCCGCAAGAGAAAATTTGCTTGAAGCACTTCCGAAAAAATATGTCGAAACATCCATTCGAACATCCGACGCTGCGCTCACCAAACTGAATTGCCACAATGCATTCTGCTGCCACCTCTACTATTGGTTTTTGTCCGAGTACGAATTTCCTTATTTCGAATGGTATTCTGCACCATTTTTCGATGATAATTTTTCTTTTTTGGAAAATGTGGAAAAAACCAATGGAAAAGCTGCATTAGTACCAAAAAATTCTACAGGTTTTCGTCCGGATGCATTTGTGAAAACATTGCAGAAACAGGAACACTACTATTTTATCGAACAAGATATGTGTACAGAAAAGCCGATAAGGATACAGGAAAAGTTCCAACGATATGTAAAACTGCTCGCAACTATGCCACAGGAAGAACTTCCGTTTGTATCTATTATATTTTCCGTCTTTATTGACAGTCCTGATTTGTCAATGCTAAACGCAAGCGAGATCAGAAGAGTTAAGAAAACATCCACCATTGCCAGCATAAAGAGAAATTGTGACAATGTGCAACTATACGTAGACACACTCTCCACTGTACAAAATAACATCACTGTCTCCGATGTTTTTAACAGCTTAATACAGAGTATGCAAACGTGCCAGGATAAGAAAATGCTGAACAAATATACAAAAATGTACGAACTTCTTAGTGACTTTCTAGATACGTGCGAAACTAATACTATCGACGATCTAAAAAGCTACATGGAAAAAATTATAGAAAAAGCCAAAGAAGAAAAAAAGCAAGATAAAAGGCTATTGGAACATACAGCATTTCTTTCCAGAAAAAAAGGTGTTGAGAATGCCGTTTCTGAATTGTCTGAAATGCAACAGTTTTTCCTTGATGGAATGCGTTTTGTGCAAATTAAGACATTTTCCGCTGAAACACTCAAACTTGTTTTTTTGTACGAATATAGAACAGAAATATTAGAAAAATCACTGCTGCCTGCTCTCATGGACAAACTTCCACTATCAGGCGAATATGAGATACACGACATAGCCAAAATAGGTACAGGTACAGACGAATATATTTTTCACAATCATGTGATTTTCCGCCAAAATCCTTCGCAGATGGTTTTCGAAAATATCAGCAACGACTTAGGAGCAAGATTTCGTGTGAAGAGATTCCTGCAAGATGTCACAACATTTCCTGATGGCTTCTTATATATTGTGCTACTGGTATCCAGTCTGGAAGATGCATACGATGCAAACAAAAATCTTCTTGGAGCAGGACAGTCGATTGCAAGAAGATGTGCCCCCCCAGGAAAAGCAACTGTGGCTCTATCTAATATTCTAGTCCTATATGTCTGTTCGGAACCTGTGAAGGACATGCCGAAATTCACACCGTTTGCATTAACGCAAAAAAATAAGATAGAAAAATTCTAAATAGTCTTGCGTGCACTACATTTCTTGTTGTACTATATTACGTGGATTTTGACTTGAAAATATTTGTTTGAAAGAAAGGAAAAAACTAATGCAATATGTTGGATGTTTTGAGATGGAACGAGGGCAATTTTTGTTGGGAGACCCAATGGCTACGGAAATTGCAGCTTATTTCTATAAAATTCGTATGTTAAATATGTCAAAAATGAGGATAGATACCATATGCGGATTGTGGAACTGCTACCATGTTTTGGACAAAACATCTTCCTATCCAGTTGCATTGCTTATGTATCATACACAAGATACGTCCCATCTAAATTTAAAATCCTTTGCAGATATAGAAAATGAATGGAACTATGAGGGAAAAATTTGCTGCAGCTTTAGTCATACAATATGTGCGATTGACGAAAAATTTTATGAAAACCAAGATTTTGCATACACTCAGTATGCCGAAAGTATGATCTATCAGATTTCAGAACTATACAAATGGTGTGAAACTACTCTGGAAGCTGGGAAAAACCGAACTGCTCTTCTATCACTGTTGAACAAAAAAAAGGAAAATAATGAGAAATATATAGAAGCAGCAGAAATATCTGAATACATTGGTACGCATATTCCTTCTATCAAGGGCAGTACGTGTTGGAACACCGATTGCGTGTTGCGTTGTGATAATCAGAACATATCAGTATCTACAATCAAGGGGGGAGTTGTGAGCAGATGTGCAGTAGATTTTCCCGCTGTATATACTAATGCAGAGAGGTCGGCAATATATATATCGCTAGATCAAGGCGAACCATTGTTCTCAGGAACAGAGAACAATAAAAATAGGTTTCGTGTTATACGCTAAAAATAATTAAAAAATGAAAGAAATAGGAAAATGCTAAAATTCGAAGAAAAAAGAGAACTGGAATTTATTATTCACAGACAAATTCTTGCGTATCCAATGGGAATAAATACTAGAGTATTGGCAGACAATGTGTATCAAATAGCTAAAAAAACAATTTCACAGATCAATAAATATCACATATATGGAATGCTGGCATGGGTATCTAAGACGTATGGACATTGTTTTCTTGTGAAAACCACTGGATATTCTATTATCGTATAAGTGCTATATTGACTTTTTTTGTTTTTCCTGTTATTCTTTAGTCAAGACTGTTGGGTGTATTTAGACGATACACGGTGTGTAAAAGTATTAAATTATAAATATATATATGTATGTGAGTATGTAGTTATCACTTATAGGCAAGGTGATTCGGTTAAGCCTTGTTTATACATAATCATTAATTAAGCTACATATTCAGTTCTATATAGACTATAAAGAATGTAATCTATATAGAACATTAACTATGCATAATATATGCACATACGCGTAATAGTAACACAAGCAGTCCCTTTCATAATTTTAATGTTTTATTTTATTTATCTTATAAAAAACAGCATCCATTTTATTTAATTTTAATGGATGCTGTTTTTTATAACTCTTGAGGTTGAGGTGTGCTCGTTTTCCATCGTTCCAGTTTTGTATCATTGAATTTATTATCTAATAACTCATTTTCAACCGTTTCCTTTGTAATTACCTTTTCAATTTCAAACCCATCATGACAAAATCCTGTTTCTTCTGACAGCCAATCAGACATCCTTTCAAGCACATATTCCCTGTCTCTTTTATATATTGTTTCTAACTCAGCAGGAACAATCATTTCGGTTGGAAGCTTCCCTTGTATCAAATTTCCATCCGCTAAAATGTGAACCAATAGAACTCATCGTATATCCATCAACGTGCCATTTTTCATTTCTAAATTTCCGGCAGCAGTCGGATATATCCTGCTGCCTTCTCCTTTCTTTTTAATTGCATGTTTTTTCAAGTGCTAAATATTCCTCATAATTCTTATTGATAAAAGCTGAACATACATCATGATAATTGCAATCAGTAAGCAAATCCTCTATTTTCTTTCTGCATTTATTCTCTTTATGCAATCTTGCTAACTGTCCTAAATCTTTAGCATAAAAAGAATAATTTACTTTGCTAGATAATGCACCTCCTAACTTGACAGAACGTAAAGCAGGTAAAAAATCTTTTCTTAATGCAACTTCATCCTTGATTTCATTTACATTTAATTTTTTTATGATCTCAGCTCCATGTTTTGATTTTTTTATAATGCCTAATATATCTATCCAGCTATTTTTAAAATCCAGCAGTATTGACACTATATCAGTGTGTAACCACGTAGTAGCTTGGTACAACTCAGGCGCATTATCTTCTTCCCAATCGGGATGATATTTTTTCCAAATCTTCTGATCAACGTTTATAATTTCCTGCAAAACTTCATCTTTTTCTTTTTTTCTTATGCTATTTTCATATTTCTCACATTCACTTTCACAGGTAAATGTTGTTCCATCATTCGCTATATATTTTATTTCTTTTCTCATCTTTTATTTACCAACCTTTCTTCTTTTGTTGTTCCACAATTGTAATACTTCCTTTTTGTTTTTTCGAAAACCGGTTCCAATATGACAGTCCATGCATTCAATAGCAACTAATATATCCTTATCATGAGGCATGGATATCCATTTGCCTTTTCCTCCACACCATTTACATGGTTTAAGTTCTTTTAGTTTCTCCCATTCACCCTCTGTTTCGAATACTCCGCTTTTTAGCATATCAGAAATCCAACAATCGAAATCTGGATATTCTTTTTTATTAACCATGTCTCTATATACTTCACGCATTTGCTTTTCAGTAAATATTTTGTTTTTAAATGGTTCTTCATAACTAACATATCTCATTTTGCATTTCCTCCACTCGCTCAAATATTACTTTACCGCTTCCAGTGCAATGTAATATTTTCTATTCTGTCTCCATATTTTTTCTTAATACGTGGTATCCATGCTTGACACTTTTCCTTGTTCTCAAATGGCAAATTAACGCAATCACACATATATTCATCGCACATATACCAAATTTTTCGACCTTTGTACCAATCCTTGAATTTAATTTTTAAATACCAATATTTTTTCATATGTTATTTTCCTTTCATCATTTTGTTTTTATTTTATCTTATATATATTATACAACCACAATATAATATTGTATATGTATTGTTATGATTTATTTAACTTCCGTATTTTGCCATCATCTTGATTTTTAGATGAATAAAAAAAGTCCATATACAAAATACCATCTGCCTCTATAAGACAAATAACATTTTGTATATGGACTACATTATCTATTTATGGGTTGCAAATCCCACAAGGAGTATATCCTTCAGAAATCAATTCTTCCCTGCTTTTATCTGATATTTCCTTATTCTTCTCATTCATATTTTTTATGCAACTACAATCCAAGGTATGAAATTTGAGGCTTTTCAAATTTAGAAGATAGCCTTTTTGGTTTTGCAATTCCCCCTTATTTGACGTTTTTTCTTTAATGGTAGGTTTGTATGTCGAATATGTTTTTTCTTTCTCTACAGTGGCTACAGACGTTACAGTAGCGTTCGTATTGCTCCACGCTTTTTTACCGTCAGAATACATTGTTACTTCGCCCTGTTGATCCGTTCTGAAAATCTCACACTTGTTTTTCTTTAACGTATCAATCGTTTTGTTTGTTGGATGTCCGTATGAGTTTCCTTTTCCCACGCTTATAAATGCATATGTTGGTGACATTGCCTTTACAAAAGCATCACTACTAGAAGAAGAGCTTCCATGATGTCCCACAATGTAAAGGTCTGTGTCCAATATATTCCTTTCCCTGTACACCATATCGTTTTCCGCTTCCTTTTCTGCATCTCCAGAAAGAATGCAACTAAAACTTTTGCAAGATACTTTTAAAACAATAGAATAGTTGTTCTCGTTTTCGTATTGGTAATTATCAGGTCCAAGAACTTCCACTTTGGCAGAACCTAACTTGTATGTATTTCCTACGCTTGGATGTTATTCTGCTGCCCCGTTCTTGCTTAACATGTTCCTAATTGTCAATGTTACCCAACAATTACTTGCTCGTGTCTTATTTTTCAATGCTTCTTTTACTTTTTCAAATTTTGTTTTTCTCATAATCTCACCTCATCCAAATTATACTATATTTCGTACACCAAAGGCTTTAAATCAGGAAGAGGTGTTTCTTCTACGCTGAAGAAAGGATATTCTTTTCTCGGTTTAAAAGTTAAAGTTTTAAATACTTTTATCGGAGGATGTTGTTTTCCTTTTTCGCTTTGTGTCCACCAATACACTTTTTGCACATTCATTGTCCCGGTCGGTCTGGCAGCAGAACTATCATTTTCGAAAAGTGTAGTCAAGGCTTCGAAAATTTTTTCGGCATCCTCTGAGGAAAATCCATTTTTGTTTGCCAGTTGCGGAAAGATACTGCCATATGCCACATAAGCAGCGTGGTTTACAACGTACTTAGAATTTCCAAACGTAGAGCTTTCTTTTCCGCTTGAGGCAAGCAAATTTTGACTTCTTGAAATGCCGATATCCTCTATATTGAGTACATCCAGGCTCTTTGCTGTTCCTATTGACACACATCCCCTTATATGCGTAGATACCGACACACCTTTAAATGGAAACACTTGGCCAAATGCTCTAACATCCAGCCAACTCTTGCAGGCTTCCCTAGTATATTTCTCTTCGTTTCCATTTTTTAAAGCATTTTGCATATCCTTATTCTTTTTTGCACGTTCTGCAAGACTTTTACACCCATCATCTACTTTATCCTCTGCCTGCATAAATATGCTTTCACCCATATCCTGCAATCTATTTCTGATTTTTCTTTTGATACAAACGTCGGATATTTCACCAAAACCATCATATGATTGTCTCGGTCTGTTTCCGTTCAACGGATCACCGTTCGGGTTCGCGCCATCGACAGATATAACAATACAAAAATCTATTCTTCCCAATTCAAATCATCCCATCCTTTCTTAATCCTCTATTTCTGCCATTGTCTTTTCTTTCTCCAGTTCTCCCTTTACAAAGAATGTGTATTTTAGAAAACTTTCTATATATTCTGGGCATTTTTCTAATTCCCAGTTTTCAATAGTTCTAAGCGAAAGACGATATTTCTTGCAAAATTCCGGTCTAGTTGAATAATATTGTTCTCTAATCTCCTTCAAGGTCTTGTGTGCATAGTCATATATCCGTTCCAAAATCTCTTCCACTTCTTTGCATTCACCATCTTCTTCAGCGAAAGCGTTCATCCACTGCTGCCACCCACGCTCACCAATGAAATATTCTAGAGAAGCACTTTCCTGTGCTTCTCTATACAAACGTAAAAATAACTCATAATCTAACATAATTTACTTTTTTACACCTCACTTAAAATTGTTGACATCCAATCTTCTATTGCATGATCCACTGCTTTTTTTCCTGCAAGTTTTATTGCCGCTGCTTTTCCCATAATCTCTCTTTCTCTAAAATCATTTTCTTCTGTGTGCAACCATTCTGTTGCAGTTTCCATATCTGAAAAATGGTATACGGTATGTTCCCATTCTCCAAAATTACATTTACTAGACACTCCGTAAATCTGTTTTTTTGCCATGATAAAAACCCTCCTTCAAAATTATAGCATCATTATACCACATAATATGTGGTATCGTCAAGCATTGCCACATATTATGTGGTATATCAGGTATTAGTCTTTATTTTTTCAAGTCTGCATTCGTTAATCCATCATTTCTTTCAATTTCCTGCACCTGTTTATCAGTTAATCCAAACACTTCAATCAACACATAGCTCATTTCAAGTAGTGCTCCGTGATTATCAGTATTAAATTCATTATCTCTTATCTTTTTATACATTCTTGCATATCTAATCTGATATGCAATTCTCATTTTCTCCCATTCTTCCTGTACAGCGGTCATAGTTACACCTCCACAATCTCAATACAGAAATCATCAGGATCATATTCACTGCCTTCAATATCCCAGTCATTCATATATTCTTCTTTTGCATTATTGGCAGCTTCTTCAGCTTCGCCATAGGAATTAAATAATCCCCATTCAAAATCTCCACTGTCTCTTAACTGACCACCATCATAACTGATAATATATTTGAACATCTTGATCACTCTCCTTTGCAATTTTTCAAATAATCAGCTTGCTTTTTTCTATATTCTGCTTCAATTTTGTCCAATCTTTTCTGTTCTTCATCGCACTCTTCTTGTGATTCAAATACATCATAGTAATGTGTATCTCCATCCCAACGACATCGCACAATTTTATCTTTCTCTTCATCCGTTAATTGATATACTCTGTACATTCTAATCATCCTCCTCATCTCTAAAATACATATCATATTCGATACCTGCTGCCCTGCTACTACAACTCTTTTGGAATGTAGCTCACTTCCCAACATGGCAAGTTTGTATCTTCATCTATACCTTTTTTCAACTCTATTCCTTCATATTTTTGTTTTCTTAGGAAATTTACAAATTTCTTTGCACCTGCTTCTTTGTAAAAATATTCCACACATGTCATACTATCTTTCCTTTCTTATATGTTTTATTTTTATCTTATGCACTAATTATACACCATATTTTTACAAGTTGCAAATGTTGTTGCAATTTATTTAACTTTCTAATTTTTGACAAAAAAGACTTTCAACGTGAAAATGCCGGACACCGCAATGTCCAGCATTTCACATCTTAAATCTTTTTTATTTATTGCATCCCTTACAAAATTCTTCTTCCGATACTTTTCCGAAATTATACGCTTCCCGTCCGTCAACCTTGTTTTTTGCTATGTATTCGCTTCAAACTCGGCTTTAAATAGTTAAGGTCGTACATTTTGTAGTTGAGCAAAAAAACGGCTTAAATAAGCAAAAACGCTTGTATATAGACTTATATATTTACAGACTGGGCAAAAATATCTTTCTTTAATTTTTCTTTTTTGCTTTACCGTATTTTGTTCTGGCAGCAGGATGTTACATATCTGCTGCCTTATCCCTTTCATTATAAATGATATTTTTCCCCTGTTAATACGTCAACAACAACGGTTCCTGTTCCAAAAGCATTTCTCATTTCTGCCATTTGTTCTTCCGAAAATTTGCCTTGCTGTTTTCTGTAATTTTCTATTGATTTTTTTGTTTCCTTTTTTCTTTCTTCTCTCGTGGCTTCTGCACTGTATCCTTCAGGTGCAATTACCGAAACAACCTCTTCTAAATTATCAGTAATTTATATACTGTCGAAAATTCGTGTATAATTCGTAACGAATTAGCAGCATAATTTTTTAGACAGGGAGTTTAGACAGGGTCCTGATAGAAGGACTATTTATTTTTAGATTCAATTGTATTGCGTTTTAATATAATGGCTGTATAATATAATAAAAGAGTTTTATACTCACATTAAAATAAGGAGAATTTACTTGGCAGACTTAATTGATGTTAAGGCATATCCAGTCAAAGAACTTTTACCAGTTCTCCTGATGGATAAGTCGACAAAGAAGAATATTGTCTGGGCGACAGATGCGTATGCATCGTATGGACCAGGCTTTGACGATAAAAACAATATAACGCCAGAAATCCTGCTTGGTGACAGCGGATTTGTTCTTCAGCCCCGTATCAGTAAGTCTCTTGAGGAACAACAGGAACGCACACGCAAGAAAGCGGAAGTTATGACTCCTGTGTGGCTTTGCAACAAGATGAATAACTACGCTGATGAACAGTGGTTCGGACGTAAAGATGTATTCAATCATGAGAATGAAGATAATACATGGACTGTTACAGAGGAACCTATTGAGTTCAGCAAGAAGCTGACATGGAAGAAATATGTGGATTCCAGAAGGCTTGAGATTACTTGCGGAGAAGCCCCATATCTTGTATCACGATATGATACAACGACAGGAGAACTGATTGTTCCACCGATGAGGCGTATCGGTATGTTGGATCGTAAGCTTAGAGTGGTTAACGAGAATACCGATAATGAAAAAGATTGGCTAAAGTGGGCTGAACGTGCTATTGAGGCGAGCTATGGATATGAATATCAGGGGGATAACCTGCTGATTGCAAGGATCAATGTGCTGCTCACTTTCTGGGAGTATTACATGGAGCGATGGGATAAAGAACCTGATATGAAGGTGTTGACCCATTTGGCGCATATCATTGCATGGAATATCTGGCAGATGGATGGACTGAAGGACACGGTGCCGTTAGGGAAACCGTATGAAGAGAATCATCAGATGACGATATTTGAACTAATGGGAATTGAAGAGGAAAAGCCAGAGGCGGTGCCTTGTAAGATTTTCAATTGGCGTTCAAATGAGTCAATGTATTTTAAAGATTGTAAAGAAGGGTGATTATAGATATGAGTAAGAAGTTATTTGATTTTGTGGCTGGCAATCCTCCATACCAAGGCAGTAACGATAATAATGGTCGTCAGCCACCTGTATATCATGAGTTTATGGAGGCAGCATATGGAGTAGCTGATTGTGTAGAACTTATTACTCCAGCAAGATTTTTATTTAACGCAGGGCAGACACCAAAAGCTTGGAATCAAAAAATGTTAAATGATGAACATTTTAGTGTTCTTGAATATGAAGCAGATGCAACTAAAGTGTTTGCTAACACAGAAATCAAGGGCGGAGTGGCTGTGCATATCAGAGATATGAATAAAGATTATGGCGCTATAAGGGTTTTTACGTCTCATCCAGAACTTAATCTTATTGTAAAGACTGTCCGTAAGAATTCTGCTAATTATGAAACTCTCGATAGTATAGTATCTTCGCGTGGTAATTATCGTACCACAGAACTGTTTTTTCAGACATTTCCTTTTGCTTCAGAACGATTAGGTAAGGGTACAGGAAACATGATCGCATCTAACTTTTTTGAGAAACTTCCAGAAGTGTACAGTGAAGACGAAGCTTCTTCTGATGAAATTAGTTTTCTGTGTAGAATAAAAAATAAGAGAACTTATTGCAATATTAAAGCAGCTTATGTTCAGAAAAACGATTTTTTAGAGACATTTAATGTGGCTTGCCCGAAATCCAATGGAAATGGTGTTTTTGGCGAAGCATTGACGTCTACCGAAATTTTGCGTGCTGGAGAAGGTGCTACTGATACGTTCATTAGTATTGGTAAATTTGATACATATGCTGAAGCTGAGAGCCTTCAAAAGTATATTAAAACTAAGTTTTTTAGGGCAATGCTCGGTGTCAAGAAAGTCACTCAGGATAATCCGAAGAGTGTGTGGGATATGATACCTCTTCAGGATTTCACATCTGCATCTGATATCGACTGGACAAAATCTATTCATGAGATTGATCTGCAGCTTTATCGTAAGTACGGTTTGAGCAAGGAAGAAATCGACTTCATCGAGACTAATGTAAAGGAGATGGTATAAATGGCAATGAAAAAGATTGAACTGCAGACTGCCAAGAAGGTTGTTCCAATGATCTATGCTTATACCACTCCAGAGATTAAGAGACATGATGGATGGACCAAGATCGGTTATACAGAGCAGGATGTAGATAAGCGTATCGCTCAGCAGACACATACTGCTGACGTGGAATATCATGAGGAATGGCGTGGAACTGCCATCTTTGATGATGGCTCTGGCGATACCTTCAGGGATACCGATTTTCATTCTTATCTGCGTAAGAACGGCATTGAGAATGAGAAAGGCAAAGATAATGAATGGTTCCATGTAACAGGACCTGTTTCACAGGGAATGTTTTTTACCTTCAAATCCAATAGAGGCGTTGCAAAGAATGTTCCAACCGTTATTCCATATACATTGCGTCGTGAGCAGGAAGAGGCGGTAGAGAAAGCATTCGATTATTTCATGCTTCATGAGAATGGTGAATTCCTTTGGAATGCAAAGCCTCGTTTCGGAAAGACGTTATCCGTATATGATCTCTGTAAGACTATGGAAGCGATGAAGGTTCTTATCGTTACCAACAGACCTGCTATTGCTAACTCATGGTATGAGGATTACTGCAAGTTTTTAGGAACAGAGTCTGGATATCGTTTTGTAAGCACGGTTGATGGTATCAAGGATAAGCCTTTAGTTATGACCAGAGAGGCATACATCAAAGAGATGCTGCATTCTGAAACGGATATCCGTTGTATTGAATTTGTCAGCCTTCAGGATCTGAAGGGATCAAAGTTTTTTGGTGGCAAGTTCGATAAGCTTCGTGAAGTGGCTGATATGGAATGGGATATCCTTGTCATTGATGAAGCTCACGAAGGTGTTGATACGTATAAGACAGACGTTGCATTCGATCATATCAAGAGAAAGCATACACTGCATCTGTCAGGTACACCGTTCAAGGCTCTTGCAAACGATAAGTTCCCTGCAAATGCTATTTACAACTGGACTTACGCTGATGAACAGCGTGCAAAGCATAACTGGACAGATGTTAAGGGTACAGAAAATCCTTATGGTAAGCTTCCACAGCTGAATATGTTTACCTATCAGATGTCTGAGATCATCAAGGATGAGCTGGAACAGGGTGTAGAGGTTGAGGGTGAGACCGTAGAATATGCGTTTGACCTGAATGAATTCTTTGCTACATCTGAAAGCGGACGATTTGTTCACAATGATTCGGTTAATCGTTTTCTGGATGCGATGGCATCACAGCCGAAGTTCCCGTTCTCAACACCAGAGCTTCGCGATGAGCTGAAGCATACTTTATGGATGTTGAACCGTGTAGACAGTGCAAAGGCACTTGCAAAGAAACTGGAAAAGCATCCTGTATTCAAAGATTATAAAGTTGTCCTTGCTGCAGGCGATGGTCGTATGGATGACGATGATGAGGTTGCAAAGGCATACGACCGTGTAACCGAAGCTATTAGTCAGTATGATAAGACTATTACTCTTACTGTAGGTCAGCTGACAACAGGCGTTACTATTCCTGAATGGACAGCTGTGCTGATGCTTTCCAGTATTAAGAGTCCCGCTCTTTATATGCAGGCCGCATTCAGAGCACAGAACCCTTGTATGTTCTCCAACGGAAAGGAATTCTATCGTAAAAAGAATGCGTATGTATTCGACTTTGATCCTGCACGTACACTGATCATTTTTGAGCAGTTTGCAAATGACCTGTCTGAAGATACCTCTTCAGGTAAAGGTGATACAGGAACCCGTGAAGAGCATGTAAGAGAGCTTTTGAACTTCTTCCCTGTCATCGGTGAAGATGAGAATGGAGAGATGATCGAACTGGATGCAGAGAAGGTTCTGTCTATCCCTCGTAAGATCAAATCTAAAGAGGTTGTTCGTCGCGGATTCATGAGTGATTTCTTATTCCAGAATATCAGTAATGTATTCCATGCTCCACAGGAAGTTATCGACATAATCTCTGCCATTGCACCTGCAAAAGATCCTGGTGACCTTACAACAAGTACAGGAGCAGAACTGTCCCTGAACGATGATGGTGAGGTTGAACTGGATGATGACCTTGTTATCGGAACAGCTGCAGCTACATTCGGAGATAAGATTTTTGGAGATGCTGCTGATAAGGTGGATGCTATCCTGGATCAGGTTACACCTACTGATAAGCCAAAAGATACAGTGTCTTACCTGGATAAACTGAAAGAGACATTCCGTACAGATGTAACGGATCGCGTAATGGAGACAGCTACGCAGAAATATGGTTCTGATATGTCGAAATCTACGCAGAATGCCCTTCAGAGAAAGCTGAATTCGGATGCGGACAACATGCTCAACAGAGCATTTGGTGACCTGCAGATCAAGCAGGCAACATTGGAAGCCGATATGCAGGAAGCATTGGATACTGCTCCTAAGAAGGACGTTGAGGAGATTAAAAAGGCTTTTGAGGAGAAGAAGAAACAGGTCGTTGAAGAATTCAAGGAATCTGTTGCACAGTCTGTTGAAGACATGGTGAAGTCAGCTGGTGAAGAAGTTGTCCGCCGTGTTGAAACTGACAAGAAGGAAGCTAAGAAACATACAATCGAGGATGGCATCAGAGATCATCTGAGAGGCTTCTCAAGAACCATTCCATCTTTCCTGATGGCATATGGTTCAGATGGCGAGATCACTTTGGAAAACTTCGATACGATCGTGCCTGATGAAGTGTTCATTGAGGTGACAAGTATTACGCTTGCTCAGTTCTGTTTCCTGCGTGACGGTGGTCCATACACCAATGCAGAGACAGGTGCAGAGGAATACTTCAAAGGACATCTGTTTGACCCAGTTGTATTCAATGATTCCGTTAAGGAATTCCTGTCTTTGAAGAAGAAACTTGCTGATTATTTTGATGAAGCAAGTGTGGAAGATATCTTCGATTACATTCCACCGCAGAAGACAAATCAGATCTTTACACCTAAGTGGGTTGTAAAGGATATGGTTGACAGACTGGAGAAAGAAAACCCTGGATGCTTTGATGACCATACAAAGACATTTGCGGATCTGTACATGAAATCTGGTATGTACATCGCCGAGATTGTAAAGCGATTATATCAGAGTGAACAGATGAAAGCATTGTATCCTGACAGCCATGAGAGACTCCGTCATATCTTTGAAAAGCAGGTATTCGGACTTGCTCCGACAGAAATCATTTATCGTATTGCATTAGCATACATTCTTGGATTCTCCGAGGAGATCAGCATCGAAAATCATAACATTAAGTTGTGTGATGCATTGGAGTACGCAAAAGAAGGAACGTTGGAGGATAAACTGGTAGAATTGTTTGGCTCTGCGCTTGGAAGGGAGTAAGGTATGGCAAGACCACAGAAGCCTCACCATCCAGTCACAGTACGTTTGGAGCAGGCATTATATGAAAAGTTAAATCAGTTCTGTGAAGACAGCGGACAGCCTAAAACAGTTGCCATTGAAAGAGCATTGGCCATGTATATCGAGGATTACTACGATAAGCAGGCAAAACTTGAGGAATTAAATAAGTTAAAATGATTCCGCCATATGTTTAAGAAACTGGTATAACAATAACGAAGACCCACGGTAATGTGCCGTGGGTCTTTTTATAAGAGCTTGGATGCATCATCTACAAACTTTTGGATTACTGTTAAATCCGCGATTCCGTTGGTAGAATTATTATAAAGCTTGGCATGTTTAAGACCACCTACCTTGTACGACGGAAGGTTTTGCTCGAAGCTGTCGGATCAAATCTTCCTGAGATCTGATAGTTGCCTGTAGCGAAGCAATCTTATCAGTAAGTTCTTTGTTTTCAGCTTTGCATTTTGAAATGGTTGCATCTCTCTGAACTAAGCCTGCAATCTGTTCATCTATAGTTATCTTTCCTGTAGCAATATCTTCCTTTGTTTTCTGTATTAACTTTTCAGCAGATTTTTTCCAAAACATTCCTAATCTACCACTTAATTCTTGCTGAAATCGTGTCATTTTATAACTAAAACTTCCCATAATTTACTTAAAATTTAATAATTGCGATACAACAGCATTAAAAACGCAAGCTATTAAACCGACAATGATTGCTTGTTGTATTTTCTTTTGAGAATACTCTTTAAATTGCTGTTGCTCCTCTATTGTCATTTCAGGCATTTCCTCACTATCTTTAATGGTTCCATCTTCTTTGATCTGCATACAGGCGGCTCCTGTATACTTTGCCATCTGTACAGTAAAATAGATGATTCCGATCAGTGTGATTATTATGCAGATAGATTTGTTTGCAGTTACCCAGACATGCATTTTTTGTAACTGTCCTGCCACGAAAACATCAACTCTTCCTTTTGCCTGTTCTACTATTTTTGTTGTCATTGCCAAAAATACATTAATCATTTTGCTACCCTGCTGCATGCAATCATACAGCTTTTCCTTTCTTGTTTTTTATTTTGTTTATCTTATGCACTAAGTATACGCCATATTTTTATTGGTTTCAATTGTTGTTGCGATTTATTTAACTTCCTGATTTTTGGCATAAAAAAAGCTTTTAGCACATTCTACTGTACTAAAAGCTTTTTTACTTGGCAGCAGTTATTTTTCGTTTTTTGTATATTAACATTCCTACAAATACTAAAATGTAGACAATATAACTGATAATGATAAGCTGCCTTATTTTTGGTGTTGGTATTTGCCTGTTAGAGCAAAATGTGAAAGCAATGCAGCATGACACCCCAATTTCTAGATAGCGGCTCCATCTTTTGTATCTTCTGTATTGACAATAACTTGATATGTCAGTAGGACATCCGTTGAAAATCTCTCCTGCAATACGCGACATATGCTTAAAAATTATATCCAATCCCATGCAACTATAAAATACAATTAAGAATATAATATTCATGCAAAGCGTTAGTATATCCATATTCGTTAGTATATCCATATTCACAAACCCCCTCGTTTCAAGCTAATAAGATATTCTGCTGCCATGCAAAGCATCGACAAGCAGAATATCCTGTGATCCTTGTTCTTTTTCTTCCTGTATCTTCTTTTCAACTTCCTCAATGCTGTCTGTTAAAAATCTGCGTTCTTCAAATTCTACATCTTTATAGAAAATTATGTATCTAAAATAATGATCCGGAAAATTGTAACCATATTTGCTCATGTCCGTCTTTATGCGAGATAAAATATATAAATTATTTGACAGATCCTCCTCTGCTGCCAAATCCAATATAGCCTGCTTCTGTTCTGCTGTCAGCCTGTAGGTATATTTGTTTTGCGACCACACTTTTTTAGAATGAGAAAATCTTGAGTTTCTTTTGACCGGCAAAAGTTCTTTCGGTGGTTCCTGGCCGAATAACAGGTTGTCTAGATATTTCTTGAATGTGCTAAAACCCCTATCTTTTGTGTACTGGTACACAACTTCCCGTTCTTCTTTTCCAACAAAATATACGTATAATGACGTATTTTCACTCTTTTCCATCTATATATATACCTCCAATTCTAGTATAGTTTTCTTTTTGCTTGCAAAACATCCACAAGCCAAATATCCTGTGATCCTTTCCGCTTTTCATTCCTTATTTTTTTTAAGGCACTTTCTAGACTATCCGTACACATGCTGTTTTCCTGTTCGGCATCTCTGTAAAATACAATATATTTTGACAGATGGTCCGGAAAATTGTAACCGTGTTTACTCATGTCCGTCTTTATGCGGGCAGAAATGTATAATGTAAGTGGTATTCCATTTTGTGTCGCTAATCCCTGCAAATGCCCTTTTCTGCTTTCTGTGAGCTTATATATATACTTTATAGGGGATTTTACCTTAAAATCAGAATATCTTATATTTCTCTTGACCGGCAAAAGTTCTTCTGGTGGTTCCTGATCGAATAACAGGTTGTCTAGATATTTTTTGAAAGTTGTAAATCCTATATCTTTCGTGTAATGGTACACAACTTCTCTTTCTTCTTTTCCCGCAAAAGTCACCCATACGGAAGTTTCGTTTCCATTAGAATTTGTACCGTACATAATAAGCCTCATCCTTTCCTTTCCTAAATCCACCTGTCCAGTACTCCCTATTCTGTAGTTCTGTTAACGCCAAAAATGCCGAAAGTGACATTTGAGTGATGTATTGTCCTTCAGGTATAGCTTCAGGTTTTACGGGACTTCCTTCCACAATAAGATTATAATTTCTGTATACAACTCTTCCGGAAGACAACGGTTGACACCACACGTTTACAAGTGTATCACCACCAAAATCCTCTACATCAGCTTTCACTTCGTCGATTAGTGACAGATCGTATCTGACATAGTCTGGTTCACCTGGTTGTGGTCGCATAGTAACACATCCTTTCTTTTTTTACTGCTCATGTGCCAAATCATATATTTTTTTCACGCATAAGTCAATATTCACGCTTTTTCCAATGTACCCCAGTTTCGTGTCCTGCCCAATCGAGCTAATCACTTTGAAATATAAAGAATGTTTGCAGTGTTCTTCGAATACCAGCACCAATTCTTTCTTTGACAACATGGATTCGCTAACGACCTTTTGCTCTGCAGCAATGTATGTCCAGTCGGGAAAGATTGCTTTCATTTTGTTGTTCCAATTCTGGTGACCGCCAATAATGGCAACGTTTCTTTCTTTCAAGTCTTCTTCCATTTCTTCCAATGTCAATTCATTTTCCATTTCCTCGTATGTATTCTGGCCATTCTCGTACATATAATTCCTTAATGCCACCAGTTCTTTCTTTTCCTGCTGTTTTTCCTGCTTTTCCCGTTCCAATTCGGCAGCAGTACTATTTAGGCGTTTTTCCATTTCCACCAGCTGTTCTTTAAGCTTTTTATTTTCTTCTTCCAGGATCTTTTCCTTTTGTGAAAAGTCTGCTATGGTCTGCTTGGCGGCAGCAGAAAGTCTTTCGCTTCTATGTATCTGTCGTTTTTGTTCTTCCGACTGCTCTATAAGTTCGTCATACCCTTTCTCGTACTGTGCAAGCGTACGGATCAGCAACAGCGTGTAAACGGCATTCGAAAAGAATTCTATATAAGGTGCATTCTCTTCTTCCATCTGATAGTAGATGGAACGTATATCCTGTATATCCTTTGCTGAAATTCCCTGTGAACTGATGATGAAACGATTGATATTTTGCTTTTCTTTGGCAAAAAGTGCCATATTGGAATCTAGTTCCATACCGCACAAAATCATCTGCAGTTTTTCTTTTTCTTCCCGATTCGATACATCTATCTTTTTTTTGGATGTTTTTGAGAAGTCAATGCCGATATTTTTGTTAATTAGGAATGCAAGCGGATATAGAAATATTTCTCCACTGAGGGAAACATAGTCACCACCATTCACTTCTATGTCCATCATATTGCAAATAGTGAGTGCTACAGCTAATTTTCCGATGCTTTGCATTATATTGGCATTTCCATTTGCTTTTTTATTGTTGCATAGCTGGTACATTATCTCAACAACATAATTGGACATAAGAAACTCATCTGTATTTCTAATTTCTCGATACAATTTTTTGTTACTTTTTATAAGAAGTTTTGCGTATTCATCCGAAATCTCGTACAGTATGTTATCTTCTATTTCCGTGCTTTCTTCCGGTTGCATTGTGTACCAAAAATACAACACATCGATATCTTGTACTTTGTATCCTTGATTGTGATATTTCTGAATATCGTTTTCTGCTGTTTTGTTGCGATTATTGCATGCAATACTTGCCATAATCACAATCAGTTTTTTGTACATGGAAAGACAGGAAAATGGTACCAGTGTACTAATCCAATTGTCCAAAAGGTCTGCATTTTCTGCTCTTACCGTATCGAACACATCCGAAAATTTTTCGTACAAAGCGTCTATGTCCTTGTATATGTTCTTGTTCAGGCACAGATCATATGCTACCATCAACATGATATTATAGTTTACTAAAATGTTTGCTGTCTTATCTTCGGTATCTGTTTCCTGACAAAAAATTTGCATGTATGGTTGTGCTTTCTTCCGGAATTCTTCGGAATTGTTGTATGCGGTCAAAAAATTATCCATATCAACGGAAAATTCTGCATCCATGGTTCGTACCATGTCCCAGTGCATATCCATTTTTCGTTCCTGTTCCTGTTCCCTTTGCTCCAATATATCTAAAAACTTTTCTGAATTTAACTTTGCCTTCTCAAGTGCATTCATCCAATTTTCCCCTTTCCCTTTATCTTTTAATGTGTAGCCCTGTTTTTCTTAGTAATTTGCTTATGTATTGATCAATATTGAAATATTCTTCTTTCTTAACAACATCCAACAGTCTTGTAGAAAAATAATCCAATATGCTATCCATCCTCCCCTTTTTTTGCTTATTGTCCCTGAAACCAAACTCACTGTACAATCGTAACATTATGAGCGCTGCTGCCGCAATATATGTCCTGTTACGTTCCAAAATATAAGCTGATTGAAACGGATCTGTTAGAGGGATTTGCATCACATCTATTTTTGCCCCTTCTATCCGTTCCTTTAATTTTCTTTCCCATGGTTGCATAGCAATCTGCAAAACTTCTGTATTTGTGTTTGCAGAAGTGATTGCAATTCGTTCCGTAAGCTCATGTATCTGCTGTTTATTCCACGAAAACACATCATAAAGGCATTCACTTATTGAAACAACAGCCAATAGTTTTCCGTCCTCCCATCCTTTGTTACGGGCACGCAACATGCGTGCCCCTGGTGCATTTGATTTCTGTATCTTTTCTCTTTCTCTTTTGTCTCTTCTCATTGCCATTCGTCTGTTGGAACCCATTTTCCCCCTCCTAAACAAACTTTCTAAAGATATTCACACATGCGTGTTCATAGCTAATGCTTGCTCCAGTCCATTCATTATAGCGAGAACCGAAATCGTGATTTGACAATCTTATTTCTAGCTCTTCCATATCATTTCTATCATCATCGGAATAATCATCATATACATTATTACAGTCCCAACCAAGCTTTTCTACATAAAAAAGCTCGCAGTTTTCTTCTATTGGCACCATTTTTACTCTCAGGTAAATCGAAGGTGAACGTTCTGAAAAATCAACTTCATAATCGGTGTCAGGAAAGTCTCGTATAATATTTGCATATTCCTGGCATAATTCTGCTACTTTTTCGATTTCTTTTTGAATTTTTAAATAATTACTGTATTCACTATCCATTTCAAAATCATAATCATCGAAAAGATTGTTACAATATTGATATTCGTCATACGAAATACAATCAGATGCAATTATTTTTCTTAGTTCCTTTTCTTGATCCTCGTTTAATAAATCACTTAAATTGCCATTTTCGCTATCGTTTTCAAGGGTTTCCACCATATTACTTAACAGATCTCTAAAATCTACGCTCCAGTCTTCCTCTGTATGATTAGTAATATCCTTTGCTGCATACAGCATGTCTATATATTTCTCATTTAATCTGTCAAATAAAAAATCTTTTGTTATGTTTGATTTTTTCATAGAACAATTCCACCTTTCTATTACTTTTTTTAGCTTACAATTGAGGGATTTATCTGGCAGCAGATGTGTTCCATGCTGCTTTTTCCTTAATTAATATTCCACAAAAGCTACCAATCCATTGTATCTGTAAATCATATATTTGCCATTAAGTTTTTTTCTCTGTGCGTGAACATCTGCACGATCAGCACAGTCATTGTCGTAGATATAGAATTCACCTTGTATACTTGTGTAATAATCCATCATATCATCATTGAAATTTTCACTATCCTTTTTCGAAAATACTGCAACCCTTGTTATTCCATCACCATAACCGTTCGATATGTTAATTTCAAAGTCCTTGTTGCCTACCATGACTCCGCCTACGTCTGATGAGGTTTTGAAAGTCCGCTCACCAAACATTTCTCGGATTTTGTACCAATGTTTTTCAGGTCTGCAACATCGACTTAATTCAGCATAAGCCTGATATTTTAACAGTTCTTTGTCTGCAAGAACCAAGTCTACAAACTCCTCTGAATTACCTGCTTTCTTTACATATTCTGTGGCTTTTTTTGTAAATTTTGGAAAAGAATCGTTCCATATCACTCTTTGCAGCCACTCATTTTTTTCTTTAAAAATCAAATCTTTTTTCTTCATCTTCAAAAACCTCCCGAAATTTTATACACTAATTATACACCATATTTTTACAAATTACAAGTGATTTTCTTTTTTTT
>Ga0256404_1005451_pt1 | contig 22470 bp, 20 predicted proteins | sample RumenRJG_01DNA_FD_185990 | JGI IMG/M metagenome (GOLD analysis project Ga0256404, IMG submission 185990) | Bovine rumen microbial communities from Lethbridge, Alberta, Canada - RJG_01 | ecosystem: Host-associated > Mammals > Digestive system > Stomach > Rumen | place: Canada: Alberta | collected...
GATATAGGCGACATGGGCATCAGGATATTGACGTGCCACCTCCAGTACCTTTTCGTCTTTTACCAAGTCATCGACCAGACGGATGGCAGCTTCAAAGTCACCATGCTTGGCTGCCTCAAAGTCTGGATGCTTTCGTGCCGCATGTGAACTGGTATGGTTCACGATGCAAGGAAAGCTGTCGCCCCAGGAACTGCCCTGTGGCATTGTCTCTTTCTGACGAAGCATATACAGGGCAGTACCCACATCAACCATGATGGGACTATGCCCCATATACATTTCGGCATTCTCGGTGTTGAACGTGAACAACACGTCCATCCGTCCCGTGGGAGATATGCTAACGGTGAAATCGAGGCGGGTCAATCCCGCGTGCTGCTACCCGTTCCTCTTCCTGCGGTTTTTCTTCCACCTGCTGTGGCTTCTCCTGCGGAGCCGCACTCTGACCATCTGCTATAGTAGATGAGAACGACGGAGAGAACTGCTTGTTCTGCTCACGTATGTCTGCAAAGTCGGCGTTTACACCGTCACGTTCCAATCGAACATTGACGGCATCGACTCGCTGACTGATAAAGGATGCAGAACGCTTCACATCGAGCAAGGTGGTCTTGATAAATGAAGGATCCTCCTGCAACTTCGATAGCCATCCTTTCAGATAGGCAGCACTGTCGGACTTCACATGTTTGGTCATGCCATACTGCGACGAAACCAAGGCTGCCGTGAGTTCTGCAACCAGTTCCTCACGGGCATACTCGGAACTGCCGAAGCTTTGTCCTTCCTTCAGTCGGTTCAGACGGCTCTCAGCACCGGTGCTGTGGCTCATCTCGTGAAGCAGGTTGCTGTAGAACGATTCGCCGTCCATGAACTGCTGTTTCTCTGGCACGACGATGACATCCCTACTGGGACTGTAATACGCATTATCACCATTTACCGGCTTGATAGGACACACCCAGAGGTCTTTCTCTATCATCGTATCGATAGCTGGGAAACTCTCCATTTCCTTGTCACCATTCCGAATCTCTCCTTTTGATTCCTGGAGGTATTTGTCATACATCTCAGGACGAGCCTCCTTCAGGTTCGTCTGGTCGAGGTTGAAGACATTGAACACCTGTAGCTTCGGATAGACGTTATACTTGGCACGTTCCTCCTCACTCATCTGGCGATAATCGTCATACTTGATTTTCTCCTTCGTCTCGGCATGAACAACAGTAAAGGTGGTCAGCATCACAGGCGTACTCTTCTCGCCCTTGTTGACTGACACCATCGGACGTTTCTCGCCGTTCTCATCAACGGCAGGCTGTTTCTTTCCCTCTTTGTCCTGGGTGAAGTTCAACCCGACAATACGGTCAAAGGTGGCATAGCGAGAGGTTTGCCAACCATTCTTCTCCTGCTGAAGCATGAGGATGATGCTGTTCATGCCATTATATTGCCGACCACTGAGATTACGCGGCAGCTGGGCAGCCTGGGGTGAGAACCACGGCTTCTTCCAGTCACCTTGCAGATTGGAGATTTTCTCGATCATCAGTTCTGCGAACTTATCCAAGGCCCTGTCCTCAGCTGACCGGCCATCGGCATTCGGTGTATAGTTTTTCTTTGCCATAATAATTCTTGTTATTTGTTGAATTCCTTGACATATTCCTCCATTCTCTTGACGATACAACTGAAACGGAACACGTTATCATACACTGAAATCTGGAAATCGCCACTGACGCAGATGCGTGCCTTGGGCTGCATCCAGACGGGTTTGATTGTCTCCAAGTCCTCCCCATCGTCTGAAAAGCGTATAAAACGTACCCAGATGCTGATGAAGTTTTCTCCCACTTTCTCCGAGGAGAATGCAGAGAACAGCAGAAAAGGATTACCTTTCCTGTCCGTCTTCACCTCACAGACATTATCGTTTCTCAAACGGCCACGGAACTGTAACTCTCCAGTAATGGAATCTTGCTCTGGCACATCCTTAGTTGACAAATGGGAAGATGTCAGATAGAAGACGTAATCATCGCCCTTTCTACGGATGGCAAGACTGCCTTGTGCCACAACCCTTCGTTTCTCCACATAGAGTGAAACGTCATTCTTATGGGCATTGTACATGTTGACCAACACCTCCATGTCCCTGCCTTTTCCCTTGCCGTTAGGGATGTTGACTGACATGACGAATGAAAGATACTGTCTATTGGTCTTGTTGTCTGTTCTCATGGTGGCATCACGTTTGACTGTGCCGACCAAATTCACTTCTACTTTAATCATTGCTGTTTTGGATTGATATAATTACTTTCTTTGGATAGTCTGTTCCTGCGATTGCTGTTGAGTGGCAATCTGCTCATAATTGGCAGATGCCTGTTGAGAAAAGGTGATGGTATAGACCATTGTTCCGATACGTTGCCTCTTGGTGGCATCGTCTGCATTGCTGTTCAGGATCTGTGACAGGCGTTCCTGTTCAGCAGCGGTCAGCTCATGGCTGTATTGTTGCTTCCCATCATCGGTAGTCAGGACGGCAGTACCGTTCTCCTTGATAGTCAGAGCAGATGATTTCAGGTTGGGCGTGAATCCGCTGAGGTCAATACGTCTGTTCACAAGTGCCTCAGTGATGGACTGCATCTTCTCCTCCTTGCTCTTGTTCTCCATCTGCATGGTGAGCAACAGCATGGTCATGAACATTTTCATAATGGATTCCAGCAAACCGCCACCCTCATCATTGCCTCCCATCATGCCAAGGCCCAATGCGGCATCGTCTGACGATAGCAGTTTGTTCATCCAGTCTTCAGGCGTTGTCTGTTGCTGTGGCTGGCTCTGGGACTCAGTTGGAGAGGTTCCACCTGCCTGGTACTGTGCCAACAGGTCTTTCCCATTGTACTGAGCTTGTTTCTGAAGATTGCCCTTCTGATTGATTTCGGCAAGATAGGCAGCTGGATTGACCCACTGCTGCCTACCGTCAGCAGAAACGTTGATGACACCGAAATGAAGATGCTCACCTGTAGTCCGTGTACCGGTGTTTCCTGACACGCCAAGCTTTTGGCCAGCCTGCACGGTATCGCCTTGCTTGACATCAATTTGGGAGAGGTGCATATATTGTACCCTGGTCTTGCTGCCATCCGAACGATTATATTCAACTGTGACCGTCTTTCCCCCACCAGTGTTGGTGTTATGGTTGACGGCCACGACGGTTCCGTTATTCTCCGTTGCCAGCACGGCATCACCATGTGTCTTGATGTCAATCCCATGATGTACCTGCGTCTTGCTCTTGTCCATCGGATCTCTACGGGAGCCGTATGGTGAAGTGACAAGCATGAAGCTGTCACGGCTGACGGGCATACTGTATTGTCCCTGCGGCAAATCGAAGCCTGTCTGTTTCATCGAAGGGTCTGTCTGACCTTGTTGGGTAGCTGCAGAGAGAGGGTTGGAAGCGACACCAAACTGTCGCCCCTCCCTCTTCATCTGCTCCATCACCATCTGGTCATACTTTTGGAGGTTATTGGCCTCGATGACATTGACAATGGTTGAGACATAGTTCTTGGCTGTCGCATAGCCACCGCTCTTGATTCCTGCCGCCCAGCCCTTGTAGTCATCCGGGGAGAGGTTCCCGACGTATTTCTGATAACGGGCTGCCATGAGCACCTTGGAGTGATCCTCATAGCTTTGCCCAACATTATCATACTTCTTGAACTTCTCATTGGGCTTGTCATCATTGGCAAGGACATACGCGCCATTGAAGGTTCCCTTAACGCCAAAATGATTATTGGCCGTCCTGGCAAGGGTACTTCTGCCATCAGCTGATTCTATAAGACCTTGGGCAAGGGTCACGGAGGCAGGTATGCCATAACGACGCATCTGCTCCATGGCATATTCTGCATACTGCTCGATATATTGTTGCCTTGACGTTGCCATAGCTTTTCTTTATCGGTGCATGCTTCTATGATGCTGTTCCTCCTGCTTCTGGGCAGGAGCGACAACTTCCTTTACTGTCTGCTTACTCTCTTCCGATTGTTCAGAAGAATTGTTTTGCTTGGCAGTTCTCGGATTCTCCAACTGGTCGCAGATGGCGACACGCTCACCTGCACGAATCAGCTTGGGCAAATAGGTATCGAGGGCATGGTGTGGAAATCCAGCCATTTCTGCGGCTTTCCCATCCGGCCCTTTCTGAGAATTGCTCTTAGTGAGTGTGATTCCCAGAATCCTCGATGCTTTCTGCGCATCCTGCTGATAGGTCTCGTAGAAATCACCGACACGGAACAGGAGCATGGCATCTGGATGCTTGCTCTTCAAGTCCACGAACTGCTTCATCATAGGAGACAGGACAACGGCTGCAACGGCTTTGGTCTCAGCCTTGGTCAGTTCCTCCTTGGCTTTTTCCTCACGGCGTTCCTTTTCCTTCTGCTCGGGTGAGTTCCGCTGCTTCTCCTCCTGATTCTTCTTCTCATTCTCTGCACGGACAGTTTGTTCTTTGTTATCACGCTGTTCCTGCTCTTCGTGTAATGGTGTGCCGTCCACCTTGGGAGAGGTCGTATGTTTCATGGCCTCCAGCTTACCAGCCAGCACATCAGAATAGAGTGTTGCTGCAAGATGGGTCTTGTAACTCTGCTTGTCATCGGCAAGCCAGAGACGCTGCCACTGTTCTGGACTGATTAGAACTGGCTTCTGTTTCTCATCGCCAATAGTGGCTACAAGAAGCATCTTGGAATCTTTGGTCTTAAAGGCATTGACCTTGGAGATAAGGTCCAATGCCTCCTGGCTCGCATCACTCCGGAAAAGATTGACGGCTGGAACCTGATTCTTGGAATACAAGGAAAAGTATTTCTGTGCCATCTGCGTGCGGAACTCCTGCACATGGGCATCATCATGGTCGTTCTTGATGACATCGAAATAAAGGCTGACATCCTCTTTGGAGGGATGAACGGCCAACACAGGAAGATTTTCAGGCTTTGCCGCCAGCGTCCACTTCGCATCATCATCTTTCAGCATGACAATGGCAGAGAATTTCTCTGGCACATGGTTCATGGGGAACTGTGCTGCCCATTCCTGCTGGCGTTTCTCAGTCGGGTTTTCGAGAATCTGAATCTTCTCGCCTCCCTCGGCTTTCTTGATCATACCGACCGTGCGGTTGACATCATGCATGACATCCTCGGCAAACTGAGGGTTTTCCTTCATCTGCTCGATGATGGCAGGAAGCTCTTTCATGGTTTCAGGACGGAGCTTTGCCGGCATTCCGAAATCAAGCATCTTGACGGCTGATGCCAGCTCTTCCACAAGAGCCTCTTTCTCATGGGTAGAGCCATCACGGTTCAAACGTCCTGTCACGCCAGTGGCATGTGCTACCTGACGGGCTACCTCCTGCACATAGTCACCATAAGAAGGGAAGTTCTTTTGGGCAGGGATGTAAACGGTGTCACGGCTGCCATCATAATGGGCTATGCCTGTGGCATCCTTTCGGATAGGAACAAGGTTGTCTCGCATATTGAGGATGAACTGGTTCACGCTGATACGCTTTGCCTTGTCATCCTTGTCAAGATTAGTTCCTTGCTCCACCCCACCGAACTGGGACAGATGCTTCTCATAGTCCTCCTTGTGGACATTGGGCATCGTTGTCTGGTCGATGTTGAAGAGGACATAGACATCCTCCTTGGGATTGGGCTTGTAACGTGCCTGGTCAGCTTCGGACAGCTTTTTGAGTTCTGTCCTGCTGATCTTGTCTTCAGGATTGTCCTTGTTCACATACTCACTGTTGTTCGTCCACATGAACGGCACACCCTTCTCGCCTTTGCGGATGGCTTCACCACGGTTCTTAGTGTCGTTGAACAGCACATAGCTATTGGTCTTGTAATTGCCCTGGTCACTATGGATGGCCATAATAAGGGCATTGACCGGGGTCACACGCAAGCCTTTGTCATAGAAACGGGGAGCTTGCTTCATGGTGCCATTCAAAAGGACACCGTTCTGCTGGCTGGCTCGTTCAAGAGCCGAGACGAGAAACGCTGCTTGGCGTTCCGTGCCAGTCTTCTTCTGGATAGTTTCTTCTGCCATAATTATCGTATCATTTAATGGTTGAATATATATTGAAATGAAAAGTTACCTGATTCCCCTGACCTGTTCACGCTGCTGACCTTGCTCGTATCTTTGGGCTGCAGCTTGTGTCTGGTTGTCCTTTAAGGTCGCCTGTTGCACCTGCTCAGACTTGGCAAGGATATGGTTGGCCAACGTATTCAACGGGATGGCCCCAGACTGATAGGCATCTGCCAATGTAGGCGGCATCGTGACAATTCTTGGAACATGGTCGATATCCACTATCAGCACATTCCCTTCCACATGGGGATTGCTGATACGGGGATTCAATTCCTCGTCAGCATATTGCTTGTAGCGCACCTGATTGGAAATACCATGTTCCTGCCTGTAGTCAGACAGGGCTTCCTGACCGACCTTATTAACGAGATTCGCACCGCCAAACAACATCAGGGGTATCTTCAGCAACGGATTCTTGATAAAGGAACCGCCGATAAGGGCTGCCAAAGGCATCATCGTACTCTTATTGAGTCCAATAGATTTTGTACGTCCCGTGAAAACTCCCAAGAGCATATCAGGCAAAGTGGCAAGGGTTAGTCCAAGGTGCCTGAAGGTATCTCCAGAACCTGACATGCCCATGAAATCGAAAAGACTATTCCAGCCACTGTAATTACCTGTGTTGTTGGTTGGAGAGACTTGTTGTACGGTTGGCTCTGTTTGTGTTTGGGGAGGAACCTGCTGTGGGGCAACAGAAGCGGTATTCACAGGTGTCTCAACAGCCTCGGAGATAACTGAAGCCTGGGAGTCTTCCAGAACTGCCGCTTCCTTACGTGCCGTTTGTTCTTTCTCGATGGCCTTGGCAAATGCCTCATACTGCATGGCACGGATAGTGGCATCCGTAACGGACATATCCGTACCGTTACTGGAAGACTTGACAATACGTGACCCTTCCTGAATGGCTGCATCGACTTTCTTGCGATAGACATTCGCATTGGACTGCGCCCAACGAATAGCGATTCCGAGCTGTTTGTCAGTGGCATCTCCGATACGTTCAAATCCCATCTGCGACAGCATCCATTTTGGGATGGCCACCTTTTTCTTGGAGGCAGCTGCCACTTCGTTTCTTGCCAGTTCCTTTTGTTTGGCGAGATAGTTTTCCTGCTGACCCGGGGCAAGGCTGGCACTGCCCTCCACACCAATATCCAAAACAGTCTGTCCCCAGAAACCGCCAAAGCCGCCTGTCGTAGCGGCATTGGATGCCCATGACAGAATATTGCCTGTTATCTCTGAAGTCAACGAAGGGTTGAAGCGTCGTTCTCCCTCTTTGTTGATATGGTCTTGTAAAGCGGATGTTCGGGCACGTTGCGGAAGATAGAACAGTGTACCCTCGGCAGCCTTGCGAAGGATATATTCTGCGGTGGACTTGGGCATCTGCTGTTCGATAAGATGGTCAATCATCTTCTTCTCCATCACGGCATCAACGGTGATTCCCTTCTTCTTCAGCTCATCCTTCACCATTTCAATATAGTCCTCAGCAGTCTTGCTGTTCCACTCTCCGATATAATAGATGGTGTCATTATAGGCATCCATGGCAGCCATGCCACCATCCGGACCGGCTGCACCAGCCATCATGGCACCCCATGAAGAGGCATGACGGCCATATTCCTCAGCTTGCTTCCTGCTGAGGTCATCACGTACCTTGTTCATGATCGGTACGACCGTAGATGTGAAGATGTCTTTTGCCATGACTGTTATACTACTGCTTGCTTATACTGATTGATAACCTGTTCCCTGGTCTGTGCCAGGGCTGCATGAAGGACTTCCATCTGCTTGGGAAAGAACTCCTCCAGCCATTCGTCTTTCTCGATGTCATCATGGATGAACTTGATGGCCAAAGCCCTTGTAATCTCTATGGCACGTTCGCCTTTCTTTCTTCCGTTGAACCATGCCTTGGTCCACCAAACGATGCCGTCTCGGTCAGGATAGACGCTGACGGTTCGCTGAATGTCGAAGCTCTGAATGTCTATCTCAAAGTCTGCCAGAGGGTCGAGAACGCCTTGACTCTCTAAAGCCCTGTCAGCAGCTTTTTTTTTTCGATTTCACTCATGGAGGACAGAAAGACGCTATGCATCATCGCCAGATAGTTCAAGAAGTCCGTGATAAGGATGGTCTGCACCCGTTCAATGATAGAAAAACTGCGGCGACCAAGGCCAAGGGGATTCAGCATACTGGGGGCATGTTCATAGAACGCACCGCTGCTGGCTCCCTCAGCTATCACGTCACGCAAGCCCTGTTCCGTCTGTCCTGGAACATGATAGCGTCCTCGGAAGATGTCGTTCATGTAACTGCCGAAGTAACGATACATCAGCTGGTCAATCTCTCCCTGCTGGCTATCGTAAGGCGTATGTACATCAAAGTCGAGTGTCGCAATCTCCGGGTTGTTTCCCGTCATCTGGGTCTGGCTGTTCATCAGAAGGTTGTCACGGAGCATTGTCAGGAACTCCAACGGATTGGTTTCCTCACCATTGAAGCGCACCTCGATATGAAGAAGTCCGTCACAGCGAGCCACGTTGTCACCAGCCTTGACGTTCTTCCCGAAATTACACAGCGACTCACTGATATGGGAATAGGTCACATCATAGGAGCTTTTCCTGCCGTCGGCATAATTGGGATAGTTGATGGTAATATTGAAGCCATTCTTCATGTCACTGGAAATACCTGTGACAACGCCAGTGGCAAGAGCTTTGAGCCAAGTGCCACGACGCACCCTGAAATCCATACCGTGATTGAACAGTTCCTCACCTGTATGGGGATTGACCTGCTTACCATAGCCGCTTGTCACCTCCAGAGGGGTGTTCTCATCCGCCTCAAAAGGCATGGCATAGCCACTTGGCGAATGCAGGTTCATTGCTTGTACATAATCCATATTGATTGTTTACTTGATGGTTACTCTTGTTATCAGGGTTCTAAAAGACGAGGACGGTAAGGAAGGATACGACGGTCGTATATAGGGTCTGGCCGCCAACGTGGGTCACTAAGGTCAGGGATATCTATAATCAAACGTCCATAAATATCACCGCCTGTGAACCGACCGAAGTCACGTCCTGTGCCGATACTGTTATCTGCCAACGCATTGCTGCCAAGCCCTTCCTGGTGGTCAAAGAATCGAGGCATGGCAAGCGTCATGCAAAGCATAGCCATACAACTGCCACCCCACGTCAACATTCGCTTTTTGACATTTGGGTCGTTGTTGACAATAGCATAGTAGATGACAAATGCACCTACAATACCGATGACACAGGCAAGGACAAAGCCTATTGCCTGTACATATGGAGTGTAACTATAGGCAGCATCTCCAGCGTTGGAGATACCTTCGGAAAGAGAGTCGGCATAGATGGGACAGCCCATGAATGCCAAAGCGACAAAAAAGAAAAGTTTCTTCATAATCGTATGCAATTAATGGTTTTTATTCTGTTATCTGTGCAGGCCATGCTGTTGTTCCTGCGACTGCTGCTGATTGTTTTCCTGTGCAGCAGCCTGTGTCTGTTGATGGGAATTACCGCCTAGAAGCATCATGGCGAGCAAGGCACCGCCAATCTTTCCGAGCAAACCTGTACGGCCAAACATCATGTAAGAGGCTGCAATAAGCCCTCCGATGCCAAGCCCTGAAATTCTTCCGTTACTGAGATTGCTGAAGAGATTGGTAATCATGCTGACACCACTGCCCAAGAGACTTCCAAGTGTGGAGCCGATACCCTGTAAGGTATCTCCAAGGGAGCCAAGGACATTCTTGGACTCCGCTACGGTTTCCTTCAAATCACTGACGACATTGCTTGCCGTGTCCTTGACTTGCTCCACGGTCTGTTCTCCCGTGAAGCCATTGACGGCATCATGGAGAAAGTCCCCTGTACCGTCAACACCACCCCTGACAGTCTTTCCCACTGCCGTTCCAAGGCTTTCCTCCGGATGGTCAAGCATACGCCATCCTGCAAAAGAAGCCACACCCGTTACGGCAGTTGTCTTGGGATTCCGTGCTGCCGCTGACAGCACTTTACCGCCAGTTCCTAATACTGTGCTTCCTCCACGCCAAATAGTCGAGGTAGCCTTACTACCTGCCCGCCATACCTTGGGCACTATCTTAGTAGCCAATGATAGCCATCCCATAATCGTTCCTTTCTTTATCTTCTAGGTTTAACACTTCTTCCATTCACTCTCCAGGCACCGAGGCATTCTTCCACGATACCTGCCTTGCCCTCCCTATGCGGAAGGGACTGGTATTCTATCTCATACCACACCTGCGCCATCGTGGTACATCGTATCAGTTTCGTAAGCATGGCAAGCTTTCGGTTCATCTGCTGCAACTGTGGACGGATGGAGAAAACCAGCTCTATACGCTGCTTCTCCGTCATCTTCGTGTCAATGCACACCTGACGGATGGTATTGACAATGCCGACACTTCGGTTGATGATGTCCACATAGATGTCATTACGATTCCGATGAAGAGCCACTGCCACAGCATTCACAGGGGTTTCTCCTATCTGGTGAGAAAGTCGGCCCATGTTCTCTGTCAGATGGTTAATCTCGTAATAGAAACCATAGACCTGGGCAGCATAGGATATGATGCCCCTGAAAGTGCTGATGTATCGGTCAAACTGCTGCTGATAGTTCTTGGTGGCTTCCACTTCCTGTTTGAGCCAGACATGTCCCTCTGTCTCTACAGCCATCGTTTCCAGCTGAGTGTTATACTGGGACTTCGCCTTCTGGGTGTACTCCAGAATCATGGCAGTAAGCGTCGGATCCAACTGTGCATGCACAGGACTCGGCAACAGCCATGGGAGGCAAAGGAGCAATATGACAAATAGAGACTTCTTCATCTTAATATCTTGAATACTGGGCAACTTCACGGGCGTATCTGCGCCAGTGAGACAGGGATTGTAGAGCGATGTCGCTCTTATTACGTTCTATCATACCTGCCGTTACCCTGTTCCATACATCAGCCATACGGTAGTGCCGTATGCTGAGATACAACAGCTGCAACTTGTGTGAGAAAGAGGAAAGCTTGTCTTCCAGTTCCCAGAGGGTCTTGGAACGCTCCGAGCCTGTCAGCATATTCTCCTCGCCACCCTTGGCAACGGCATTCTTCAACAAGGTGAAGACGCTGACCATCTCAGTGACGGTTTCCATATATAGGTTATTCATGTCAAGCGTAGCCACCACCCCCTGTGGATTGTTGTTCACAGCATGACGGAGCTTGTTCAGGGTAATCAGCACTCTTACGCCGTCATCATAGATATGGGTGGCGGCCTTGATGGCAGAGGCATAGCCCGTAGCGGTCTTCAGATAGGAGTTGTACTGACGTTCCCACTCAGCCATCTTCGTAAACTCTCCAGCCATCGCATTCTGTAGGATGGCGGTTTCACGCTCTGCCTTGGTCTCTGACTTGACAGTGTTGTTGATAAGGGCATTGCCGGTGGCAAGAATGGTGTACTCTCCTGGATTGGCAGTGACTATCTGACAATAGCCACGCTGACAGCTGACCACCCAGAGGATGAGAGCCATCAATGACACAGTGAGCCACTGCATGACAGGGCCTTCACTTATCTGCGGAAGGATATTGCTCTTCCGCTTTCTTCTACGGAATCTATCGAATATTCGTAAACTCATGGATATTGCGTTTTTTCTTGTTATACTCTACTCTTTCTCGTATGGCTGCGATGAGATCCAGCTGATTACGGACACCCACCACATCCAGCCTCGGACAGGTCTTGTCACCACTGTAGATGCTGACGGTTTTCAGGCCGAAGAGCATCTGAAGGAAACTGCGCTGCTCACTATAGTCCACGACACGGTACAATTCGATGTAGTCTCGCTGGATTGAGAAAATACCATACTCATACTGAAGCTGCTCTTCATTGATTACATATCGCATCCTGCTCAGATAGAGATACCTGCACAGGAGATTGGCAAACATCAGAGCGGCAGCGGCCATCAGAAAGGGAAACAAAGAGTCTGGCAATAATCCGTCATATCCTGCAACAGCAAGGATTAGCAACATACATAGGATGCCGCCAAGGTTCCCTGCAACGAACTGTAATCCGTGAGGACGCAAACGGATGACCGGGTAGTTCTGACTCATGGCTATCTCCTGACTTTATGTGATCGTTTCTTCTCCTCACTCTCCATGACCTCAATCTCTCCATCGACATCGAGGTCTATGCCCGACGCGACATTTCTAGTCTCCTCAGATTCTTCTGCTTGCTTGGCATCCTGAAGATCCAGTAACAGCTGCTCGTTCCAGTCCTTCCCTCTTTGGGGTGTCTCACGAATGTAAGCTGTGTCCTGCTGGTTGATTCCCAGAAAGAACTTCAAGGCTGTACGGTAATCTGTATATAGCTGCCGTGCCGCTTTCTCCTGCTCCTTGATGTCACCTTCATAGCTGAGACGGCACTCTCGCATAGACATGGCTTCCTCCCATGCGGATTCATATTTTGCATACTTCTCACGCAAAGGCTTGGGCAAGAGGTCTATGTCGCCGCTGGCATAATCCTGATTAAAGGGAAGAGAATCGAGATAGGGTTTGCGCTCTGGGGTTTCTACGATTCTCGAACGTACCAGCTGATGTAGCTCATTCTTGAAATTCTCGGTGAACTGCCTGCCTGCAAGGTCATTGTCAAAGCAGATGTGATGCAAAGCAGATGGTGTCTGCTTCAACATCCCACACATCTGGCCGACGGTGGGATTGCCGCCAGTAGAGACAAAGACAGCACTGTTCAATGACGGATTATCCTTTACATGAAGCTGATAGTACGACATCGCATCATAAGCAGACTCAAACCAATAGACATGCTTCGCCTCGGAAAGCTCGGCCTTGCCCAGATGGGCTATCCATAACCCTTCGGAACTGTTGCTGCCCATGGCCTTGCCCTTGTAGCCGGAACTGCCATCCAGACGGGGACGGCCACGCTCCTCTAAGCCGACAACGGTACTATTGCCTGGCACGAACAACGGGAAGGACAGGTTGGTGTAAGTCTTGGCATTGGAATCGGAAGACTCCTTGGTGGCCAGGATGAAATGAGCACCGAAAGCCCTTTGGGTATCAAGACTGATACCCCGTGTCACAAAGTACGGATAGAACTTCTTGATGCCTTCAAAATCCAGCTTGCGGAAAGCATGGATGCTATAGGCATTGAGACTAAAAGGCTTGTTCTCCTGATGTGACTCGATGATGCGACTGGCCTGATGGTCATTGGTGATGTTCAACAGGCTTCTGCATACCTCATTGACCAAATGGTCAGGATTGTTGGAACGGCTGTGCTCAGGGAACATGCCGGGGAAGGTCTTGATAAGGCTAATAAGATTATAGGTCTTCTGCTCTGGTGGACGGAAGCAGCTGGTGCCGTGGTTGGTGACCACGAACTTGTCACCATGAATGCGACGGCCATTGCTGTCCAGACGGACATAAGAGGGATAACGAAGTCCGTCACGGCGGTTCAAGGTGTAACCGGCGTGAAGAAGGACTTCCTGGATGTTTATCCTGTCGAGGTAGTCCTGATAGGAAAGGTCACTCACACTCATTGTACTCTATTGTTTATAGCAATTCTTTCTTCCGAAATCTGCGGGTATCTCGCCCCATTCACGGGTCATCCATGTCTCTACCCTATTAGGATAGGTGTTGGACTGCAACCACTTCTCGGCTCTCTTTATAATCTGGTGAAGCTTTGCTGTCTGCTCATTACGCTCCAGCGTCGTGCCACATCGTTTTTCTATGACCCATGCCCGTGCAGTATAGCTGTCGGAATAGACAGGAAGAGTCATTCCGTACTTCTTCATCAGTGCCAGACCATGTACAATGGCAAGGAACTCGCCGATATTATTGGTGCCATAGACTGGACCGAAACGGAACATCTCCTTTCCCGAAGGGATATGTACCCCCCGGTATTCCATCCTGCCTGGATTTCCACTGCAAGCAGCATCCACACAGAGGGCTTCTACAAATCTTCCGTCAACCATACTAAACGACTTACTTTACATTATCTTCCCATGCCATGACCATAGATGCCTTGGTTGAGACCTGCCTCAAATGCCCTTGAAGCGATGTCCTGCGGAGAGTCCACACCAGGCTTGAAGAAGATACGGCCAGTGCCATGAACCTCATGGTACACATCAGGAGCATAATGAGGATGCTTGATATGCTCGACATTATGCGCTATGTCGGCACCGAGATAGGTAGCATCACGGGCAGCAGTGAGACCTGCCGCAAGGAAAGCACCGAGATTAAAGCCCTGACGCATCTCTGGACGTGTCTTCAAGTCCACTTCCTTGAAAACCTTTGAGAGCATACGCATACGCTGGTAGTCATCGACCGCCATGAATTTGTCATACTGTTTCTGGCTGATTTCATGGGAAACGACCTGTCCGTTGATGACAGCACTCATACGGTATGTGACCTGATTGTTCTTTTGGTCATCATTCTGTGCTGCCTCTCCTTCTGCTTTCTGCGGTTGTACCTTTTCGACCCAGATGTCACCGACTTCTACGGACCTGCCATGCTTACCCTCTCGATACCAGCCTTTGCGCTCATCTCCTTCTTCAAGGTCTTGACCATTGACATAGCCATCCTCTGGATTCAAGGACGGAGCAAGATGCTGTTGTTGTAAGGGGTCTGGTATGACATCGACCTGATGGTTGATAACCTGCTGTTGCTGAACGAGAGACTGTTCTACCTCTGGCTTCAAGGTGATGGAGATATGCTCTGTGCTGTTGAGCATGTCTTTCGTGATGCTGTCCTTGAAATCACCATTGATGACATGGTTAAGGAGGTCTATACGCTCCTGCAAGGGAACGGCCTTCAGGGAGTTGTCCGTCAGCTTCTTGACTTCTTCCTCCGTCAGGTCATAGACGAAATCCTGCTGGGTGCCAGTGGACTGGATGGTAAGCAGCTTCTTGTCGGCATCAATGATGATGCCATGGGAAGAGAGCACTTCCTGCCATTTCTCATTGGTAAAATACACATCGGAAGTGATGAGTTCCTTGTAAGGCTTGGCTGGTTCCGTCGGACGTGGACGGTTCTGCACGGGAGGAAAGTAGGTTTGCAAGTCCCTCAATGGGTCTGCAACCTGATTGGCTGGCTGCTGGCCTCCTTTATAATAATAGCCGTAGCCGCCGCTACTCAACTCTCCAGGACGTATGCGTCCGTCCGCATGTTCAACGACCATCGGCACATCCCCGATACGACGAAGATGGAAGCCGGGCTGTTGACGAGGCATCCAACCGAGGAATCCTGCGCCGAAGGCATGAGGACGCATCGGGAAAGGTCTGCCATACTCGCCGACACCCACACGATAGCCATGTAAGCCCATGGCGACACGACCATTGACATTACGTGCTGCCACGAACGATGACGGCAAATCGAAGTCCTTGCCGACAATGCTGTTGAAGGTGTTGTATGCCTTTTTATTAGCATAGTTGGTGCCTCCATCACCCAATGCACGGAACTGTTGCTCACTGATGTCATATCGTAACAGCGGTGAGTCATGTCCCTGCACAAGGAGCTTGTACTTACCTTCCTCAACGGCGAGCTGTGCGCTCATGCCGTTCCTGCGTAACAGGTCTTCCAGTTGGTAGGACAAGCGTCCTCGATACGGTAGTGATTCAGAACGAATACTCATGGTCTGGTCTTTTAGGGGTTGATACTAATTGGAAAGACTCTCTTCAAAGAGTTCGTCACGGTAGGCCATGAATGCCTCGGCTGCCGAATCGCTGTTCTTGTCAAGGGACTCATCCCTGCAGAACTGCTCGTAGTCTGCCGTCATCTCATCGGACTGCTGGGTCACGAAATCGACTGCGGAAATGTTACCTGCCTCGTACTCTTCACGGAGGAGGTCATAATCTGGATAGTTCTTTTCCATTGTTCTACTGATTTAATGTTTATACTGATATTATCGTGCAAGCTGTCGCTGCTCTTCTTCAGATTCTGCTTCCTGAGCCGTATGGTGCTGCTCCTGAGAGGTTGAAGGTTCCTGAAGTACCATGCCATGTTTCTTGGCCAGACGCTCTAACTCATCGAGAATATCCTTGGTGAAGGAATCCTCAGGAACATAGGATAGTCTGCCGTCATGGTTAACCCAACAGCCGTCAGTACCGAAAGAATACTTGGGCATCGTCCTACGTACAGTGCTTTCCCATTGTTCTGCTGTGCCTGGAACGACAATGACTCCAGTGTCCATGAAGAGGTCAACACCGATGGTGACAGGATCTTGACCGCCCTCATCAGTTGGTTCATAGATGGTAACAAGATCGCCATCCCAGAAACGCTGGAGATCTTCACCTGAGAGGTCGTACTCGTTGGCAACAGCATTGATATTACGGCCAATAGCCTGTGTAGGCGTGTAAATGACTCCATTGGTGTCCTTGTCCAACTGGACGAAAGCCTTGATACGCTGCATGTCCTCGACTCCTTCATCAGTGATGATGGGATCATCAACATCAGCTACAATAACCTTACCTTCCAATAATGCGGATTTCTGCTCTTCTGTAAAAGCAGCAAGGTTCACCTGTTTGAGCTTTGGGTAGAACATCACATCGATGCCCTCATCCGTATCAATCAAAGTGAACTTGGCATAGCCACGGGTTACGCCAAAAGGCTGTTCGATACTGATGGGTAGCAAAGGTGACTTGCCTCCCCTTTCGATGGTTTCGTGAACGAAGTCCGGGAGGTCGTAAATCATCTCCTCGGTCAAGCCGAACTCGGCAAGAATGTCAAGAGGATATTCCTCTCTGCTGAATCTTTTTTCTTCCATTGAATACTGAAATTTGATTTTTGGTTCAGCAAAATTACATGGTAAATAAGGTGTAACAGATAAGTACCTGCTCAAAATCGTGATATTTGAGGGTAATTCAGATTATTGGTTCTAACAAGCAAGGCAATTAGTACCAATAATTAAAAATCCGCTCAAAATATTGAGTTAATCAAGAAATCCCTCTTTATGTAGGTAATGGCAACCTTACCTTTGCAGCATGAAAACAAAAAATGTAACCATCCTTTGTTTGGCAATGATTGTTTCCGCTGGATCGAGTGCTCAACACTTATACAATAGTTTTTATACCGTAGGAGAGAAAAAACATAATCCTGCGGTAAAAGCGATACCTGTATCTAATGATACCACAAAAGAAGATTCCTCCTTAGATGCAGAAACAGAGCCAAGGGATGCGGTCATGATTCCAGATAATGATTACTCTTGTCTGACCATTGAACAGCTTGAAAGCCTGATAGCGAGATATGAGAGTTGTCTCAATCATCGAGGCATAAGAACTGCTGAAACCAAACATCATAACAAGAACATTCTCAGATACTATACAGGAGATAGCCACGAACTTACTTTAAGCAATCTCGTGGACGTAGTTGAAGAGGTCGGATTGTCGAATCAGTTGTTCGTGCTGGCACAAGCCGTGTTGGAAACAGGGAACTTCACCAGTAACGTATGTCATAACTACCACAATCTATTCGGGTTATATGACAGCCGAAATAAAGACTATTACAGATTCGCCAGATGGGAAGATAGCGTCATCGGCTTTCAGAAGTTTATCCAATACCGATACAAGGGAGGAAGCTATTTAGGATTCCTCAGACGGATTGGATATGCGGAAGACCCTGCCTATACGAACAAGGTGGCAAAGCTCGCAACCCAGATATATAAACAGTTATTTAACAACCCGTGACGTATCAATATATTAAGAATCAGAAACGCATGATATAAAACAAAAAACATCACTTTTATTGAAAATATTTTGCTCAATATTTTGATATGTCACAGAAAATGATTACCTTTACATGAAGAAACTGACATTACAAATTTCAATGTGCCTATGCCTGGTTTCAACAACCAACATCAACGCACAAAAGAACGGAGCGTCAACCTTCTACACGATTGGAGAGACGCAAATCTCATTATCCGTAGTAGAGCCAGCAGCAGAAGAATTACCTGAAGCTGCAACCACTGACTCGATAAACGAACAGGACATGACAACGACTGACACCACGGAAGTAAAACCACCCATGATGGTGGCACTACCCTTGGAGGAGATAAGAATTAATTCTCAATTCGGTATGCGGCGTGACCCGATGAACAGGAGGAAGAGCCGTATGCACAATGGACTTGACCTCAAAGCGAAATACGAGGATGTCTATTCGATGTTCCCTGGCACGGTGACGGCAGCATCATATTCAACAAGCGGCGGCTACTATGTTACGGTAGATTATGGTGTGTGTGTATGCTCGTTCCTCCATCTGTCAAAAATAGAGGTAAAGAACGGACAGCACGTTTGTGCTGGACAGAAAATAGCGGTAAGCGGTAATACGGGGAAACGGACTACTGGCCCTCATCTGCACCTGTCCTGTAAGTGGAGTGATACGGGAAAGTTCTTTGACCCCAGAATACTGTTACGATTCATCACAAACGAATTATTGAAATACAGCAAATTAAGATAATGATATGGGAGTAATTCTGATTGTTCTATTCATAGTGTTTGTACTTGCCAAGAAGAGTAAAGGACAAAAAAAGAGAAATCGGACTACCTGGCATGGGAAGTCCGATTGGGAAAGAGAGTGTGATGACGGAGGAAAGTTCTTTGGATGGTAAAAGACAATAAACTATATACTCTATTTATTGTCAATAATGAATAAATGCACCCACAATACAAGTCATTTTGTAAGTAAAATAGGGTAAAAAACATACTGTTCACCTTATTTAATATAGAAAATGACCATTCTTTGCCCGAATTTTTGTACCTTTGCGCCCATGCAATGTGCGCATGGAGGAATTCACGTCCACATCTTCGACTAAAGACCCAAAGAGCCAATAGGCAATAACATAGAGAATCCCCTCGTAGTGTATGCAAAGGTTTGGTCGCCTGTCGAGACACTGCTTGGGGATTCTTTGATAAAATAGATGGCACGAATATACGATAATATAGATAACAGATTCACGGAGGGCTTACAAGGAATCATTTCAAATGTCGGAGTGAAGCGAGTGGACTTTTGTGTGGGCTATTTTAATCTTCGTGGATGGGATTTAATCGTAAACCAAATCGACCAATTGCCAGGTGACTATGTGTATGAGAAAGACAAACGCGAGTATCGCACATGTCGTTTACTCATCGGAATGCATCGCCCAGACGAAGATATCATCCGAATGCTATACAGCAAGGGCGACAAGTTGCCTGATGCAGACTTTGTACTCCAATGCAAGCTAAAAATAGCCCACGACTTTAAGCGACAACTCTTACTAGGACTTCCCACTAAAAAAGATGAAATGACCTTACGCCGTCTTTCCCAGCAAATGAAAGAGGAGAAGGTTAGTGTACGTCTGTATCTTCGTGAACCACTTCATGCCAAACTCTACCTTGCACACCGCCCAGAAGACAATTTCAACAAGATTCAGGCCATCATGGGCAGTTCAAACCTTACCTATAGCGGACTTACTGGAAACGGGGAATTAAATGCTGAGTTTGGTGACAGCGATAGTGCTGAAAAGTTGAGTCTCTGGTTTGATGCTCGTTGGGAAGACCGCTTTTGTGTGGACATCACCAAAGAACTCATTGAGGTAATTGACCACAGTTGGGCTGGTATGGAGGATATTCCTCCCTATTACATCTACCTAAAAACTGCATACCACCTCTCACAGGAGGCTCGCACAGGAATAAAGGAATTTACTCTTCCAGCAGAGTTTCATCATGACCTCTTTGAATTTCAAGAAAATGCCGTAAAAATAGCTGCAAAACATTTGGCAAACGACAAACGCGGAGGTGCGATGATTGGCGACGTGGTAGGTCTTGGCAAAACCATTACAGCCTGTGCAATTGCCAAAATGTGGGAAATGACTTATGCAAGCAGTACCCTCATAATTTGTCCTGCCAACTTACAGGAGATGTGGCGTAAATACGTCAAAAAGTATGATTTGAAAGCCGATGTTATGTCAATGGCTAAGCCTATTGACGTGGACAACGCTCGCTATTATCGTCTGATTATTGTGGATGAGAGTCATAACTTGCGCAATCCCCAAGGTCGTCGCTATCATAACATCAAAGATCTCATTCAAAAACAGGACTCAAAGGTTCTACTGCTTACAGCAACACCTTACAATAAGGATTTTACAGACCTTGGTGCACAGTTGCGTCTTTTCCTCGGAGAAGACCTTGACCTCGGCATTCGTCCTGAAGAATATATCCGTGCTCTTGGTGGGGAACGTTCATTTATGCAAAAGCATAGTGAAATCCCCATTCGTAGCATTGCTGCTTTCGAACAGAGCACAAGTACGGAGGATTGGAGTGAACTGATGAAACTATTCCTTATTCGTCGAACACGCACTTTCATCAAAAACAACTTTGCCAAGCTCGATGAAGATAATAACCGTCGTTATCTACAGTTCCCCGACGGGACAAAGTCTTACTTTCCTGATAGAATTCCTCGCTCTATCAAATTTCCCACAGTTGAAGGTGATCAGTTTTCACGACTATATAGCGATGGAATGATTGCACTTATGGAAGAGCTTCAACTACCTCGCTATGGTCTAAGCAAATATTTAAGCGAAACTCAAACTGCTAACGCTCCGCTCCAAGATAAGCAGGTATTTGAAAACCTTTCACGTGCAGGTGCCCGCATGATGGGATTCTGCAAGAGTACGTTCTTTAAGCGAATGGATTCGAGCGGTTTTTCATTTCTGATGACACTCTATCGCCATATCGTACGCAACGCTGTTTTTATTTATGCTATCGAGAACAAGTTGGACTTGCCCATCGGTGACGAGAATCCTATGTATGGCGACACTCCCGAAGATATGGACGGGTTCTTCACCGATGAAAATGGTGCTGGTGAGGAAGACGATATTAAGCGCACCCTGCGCGTACCTACCGACATGGAACACTATATGCGCAAGGCACAAGAATATTACCAAATGCTGATTCAGAAGAACAACGTCACATGGATTGCGTCCAAATACTTCAAGCGAACATTGAAGCAACACTTGAAAGCAGACAGCTTGCAAATAATGGAGATGATTAAACTCTGTGGCGATTGGTCTCCAACAGAAGACAAGAAACTGGATGAATTACAGAAGCTGCTTACCACTACCCATGCACAAGACAAGGTTATTATATTCACACAGTACAGCGATACAGCCGATTATGTATATCGCCAGTTAAAGGAACGTAGAATATCGCATATTGACAAGGCTACTGGGGCTACACAGAATCCAACAGCTGTGGTGGACCATTTTTCGCCTAAATCAAACGGTGCGAACATCACAGAAGAACTGCAAACACGCATACTCATTGCCACTGATGTTCTTTCCGAAGGACAGAATCTACAGGATGCTCACGTTATTGTAAACTATGATCTTCCATGGGCTATCATACGTCTCATTCAACGTGCAGGTCGTGTGGATCGTATCGGGCAGGAGGCCGAACACATCGACTGCTATTCGTTCTTCCCTGCCGAAGGCATTGAAAAAATCATTTCTTTAAAACGTCGCTTAAACCAGCGCATCAATGAGAATGCGCAAATTGTAGGTTCTGACGAACTCTTCTTTGAAGGCAACGAGCAAAACCTTCGTGACATGTACAATGAAAAGAGTGGCGTTTTAGACGATGATGACGACAACGACGTTGACCTTGGTTCAATGGCTTACCAAATTTGGAAGAACGCCACCGATGCCAACCCAAACCTGAAACGCATCATACCGGCTCTCAGTAATGTGGTGTATAGTACTAAGCAAGCCAACAGTACTTTGGATGAAGGTGTCATTACCTATGCTCGGACTTACAATGACTATGACGTGCTCGTATGGCTCGATAAGGATGGTAACGAGATTACGCGCTCGCAGAAACGCATCCTCCAGGCTCTTGAATGTCCTATCAATGAGCCGTGCATCCCGCCGTTTGACAATCACCATGAGTTGGTGAGCAAAGCTATAGAAAACATTACCCAAGAAACCACTACGAGCATAGGTGGCATTTTAGGCAACCGTTTCTCTACGCGCTATCGTATCATACAACTGCTGGAACATTATTACGAGCAGCCTGCAACGCTATTCTTCGATGAGGACAAAAAACAACAGTTGAAGTTCGCTATCGACGACATATATAATTATCCGTTGTTGGAGAATTCTAAATTCATGCTTGGCAGACTGCTTCGCACCGCCAGCAGTGACGACATCGTTGAGTCTATTCTCGAAATGAGGTCAACAGGCAATTTGTGCCGTATTGACGAAGATAAAGTGAAAACCAAAGACCCGAGTGTAATTTGCTCTATGGGTATTAGAAAACAATAAGCATATTCCTAATATGAGAAGGCAGACATTTGGAAAAGCCGAGCGCGTTTGACCCCCGAGGGCAAAGCGACGTTGACCCCCGAAAACTTTTTTATTTTGACCCCTCTAAAGTCCTGACTGGCGGGGTCATTTTTATTTTACCCTGTTTACTTCTTGG
>Ga0256404_1005453_pt1 | contig 22456 bp, 19 predicted proteins | sample RumenRJG_01DNA_FD_185990 | JGI IMG/M metagenome (GOLD analysis project Ga0256404, IMG submission 185990) | Bovine rumen microbial communities from Lethbridge, Alberta, Canada - RJG_01 | ecosystem: Host-associated > Mammals > Digestive system > Stomach > Rumen | place: Canada: Alberta | collected...
TGAGTGCAACAGGTTCTTATAGCGTAGGTCAGGGGATAGCATAGAAGCAAGTCGTGTCGTGCGTTCATCTACGGAACATTGTCAGTCGCTTTCTGCGGCTTGTCCCAGAAACGATGGATGTGCATACTATGCTCTTCCATCGAGACCGACGACGTTTCGTGAAAAGATGTACCCGCGACTCAACGGATTCGAAATGCCATCCCCTTACGCAAGAACCGCAGTCATAGCACTATGCTGCACCTTCAGAAGTCCGTCTCGGCGCGACATTGTTAGGTGTATAGTTTCTTAGAAAGAGTAGTGATAATCTAAGGTTACGCTATGGCAAGTCCTGTTTAGTTAAAGATATTACTTTTTTGTAATTAGATGTTTACAATTGTTTGATTATTGGTACTATATAGTATGAAGATAATAAAAGGAATACTTTTCGTGTTGATTCTCGTCACAGTTTTTGCCTTAGGGTATGGAGCTTGGATATTACTTGGCAGTAAGACAAGTAATCCCAACAATTATAAAACAATAGGCGATATACCCACCCCTTGGGGTTACGAGAGATATGATGGAACAGATTCGCAGTATTGTAGTTATTTGCGTTCACTACCTTTAAAGAGCAGGGGATCTGAGGTAATGCTCTACACTGGAGGTAGAGCTCGTTTCCAGTCTTTAAATTACGCCGTTGTTGACATACCGCTGCTATCGAATGCAGAGCAGTGTGCAGATGTTTGTATTAGACTCCGTGCAGAATACCTATATAATAGCAGACAATACGGGAATATCCATTTCAAGGATGTAAACGGCAATACTATGAGATATTCTGGTGGAGCATCAAGAAAAAATTTCGAGAATTATCTCAGGAGAGTATATGGCGTGGCCAGTACTTATTCATTGAGTCGTGAGATGAAGACAAGACAGTTATCTGATATGCAGCCTGGCGATGTGTTTGTATATGCAGCCGTAGACAGGCCCGGAAATCACAAATACGGTCATGCCATAATGGTAGTGGATGTAGCAGAAAATAAGAAGGGAAAGAAAGCTTTTCTTTTGGCAGAAGGAAACACACCAGCCCGTAATATTCATATAATGCGGAATTTCGAGAACCCTTTCCGTTCGCCTTGGTTTTTCCTCGACGATGATGCAGACCTACTGCTACTATCTGTATTCCCCTATAAATCAAAAGAATTACGTCAATTTTAGTCATATATGAAGAATTTTAAGAAAAAGAAGAAATGGGGCTGTTTCACTGCAATGCTACTACTGATTGTAGTAGCTGCAGTGTTTGGCTTACACTGGGCATGGAAATACTATGGTTTGCCAGAATTGCCTGACCGCCATGAATACAAGACCATAGAAGAACGGGCAGAAAAGGCTTTGGTCTTTGCTAAACGCCACAACATGAATGAACATTATGCCTTGTTCGTAGATTATGGTATTCCGTCAGGAACACCACGATTATTCGTGTGGGACTTTCGGCAAAAGAAGATTGTTGCGAGTACCTATGTGATGCATGGGCCTGGTGGTGGGAGTACAGCAGAGCAACCAAGGTTCAGTAATCGCCCAGGAAGCCAGTGCTCGTCATTAGGTCGATTTCTTGTAACAAAGGATCGGGGAAACAGACTAAAACGAAGTTTCCGTCTCAAAGGAATGGAATTAGATAATCAGTCGGCTTATGTAAGAGGTTTGATGATTCATAGTTCTGGATGGGTAGATAAATGGTGTTGGAAGAAGTACATTCCTCTTCATCGTTCAAGTTGTCAAGGCTGTGTTACTGTATCTTCCAGAGGCATGAACTATCTGTGGCCACTTATCAATAAGGAGAAGAAAGCGCTGCTATTGTGGTCTTTTGTCGGTAAACAAAGTTAAAAATAATGTATTTTCTACATTTTTATCAAAAAAAATGTGTATATTTGCAAGATTAAACCAATTTTGTGCATGGAATGGCTCAAAATATCTACCGGCATCGAATCGGTGCGAGTCGCTACGGACGAGATTGTATATGTCCGTGCCGACGGCAACTTTTCTGACTTCGTACTGACGAATGACAAGGCAAGACGCCTTGCCCTTACTTATATTCGCATGAGAAATGGAAAGGGATTATTCCTTGGTTAGTGTTCTGTGATTAGAATCATTTAAAAAGTAAATATCGTTGGAAATATGGGTGAGAAGAATATAAAGACTATAGAAAAGGATGGCTTAATTTTGAGTGAAGATGGAAAAAAAGTAATAGGTGTAACTAATTTCCCTATTACAGAAGTTGTTATTCCTGAAGGTGTAGAGGAAATAGGTGAACGGGCGTTTAGTAATTGTCAACTAATAGATAAGATCATATTCCCTCGTAGTCTGAAAAAGATTGGTTTTGCATCTTTTCCTTGCATACAAACGGGATTCTTGTTTATTCCTGAAGGTGTGGAAATAATTGAAGAAGCTGCATTCTTTAATTCTAGGTTTTCTTATGTGTCTCTTCCAAGTACACTAAAAGTATTAGAAGAAGCATTCTTGGGATGTGCAATACGAAGGCTTTGTATAAAGGTTGGAGATTTGAATAATCTGAAAACTTATGGCGAAAAAGATTGGTACAAAGGTGAAGGACGGTTGCCTTGGGGAAACTTTTCCCACCATACACTTTACGTTCCGTCCCATTTGGTAGATGCATATAAGAACCATCCTGTATTTGGAAAGTTTAAATACATTGAGAGCATCTCCAATGCAAATAATGATGTTCTAGTCGATTTGAAACGAACGAGATATTGTTTACAAGACTCAGAAGAAGGACCAAGCATTTGGTGGATACCATTCATAAAAGTAGATGATGAATGGTATATTGATAGTCCAATTAGAACATATATTGGCGATGAGCTAAAAATCACACGCGGTCTTGATACTTTATGTGAAGCATTCTCTTATGATGGTGTACATGCAGAGATGATGTTTACTATTTCGGATGAGTTGGATGACGTTGACGACGAGCCAGGTTGTTTGGCGAAATGTAGAAAAGCTTCAGCTTCAAGTGGAGCAGAATACTACATGAAACTGGATTGTATGAAAAAACATGAAGGATTATTATGGTTAACTCCTGAAATACTATTTGCCATAGAGAAGTTCCCTAAGTATATGAAGATTATGCCCCAGAAACTAAATAATTCACAGCTCGAAGGAATTGGGGTTTCTTTTAGATAAAAAGAAATTGAGCGCGAGTTCGGCATCGCCACCGGTGAACCTCGGCAGAAGATTCGCAAGGAAAAAGGGGATGTGTAAAGGGGGCCTAACTCTGAATGAGAGAGAGAGCGAGCCTACTTTGGTTGCATTACCACCTCACAGAAATGAGAGTGAGATTGTAATTCACCTACGAATTCCATTATATCGTCAATTTGAAGCTGCTCAATAATAGAACGGCGTTCTGAGTACAAATCGATACCTCTATTCTCTTTCTGCCAGATTATGTCAAGCCAAAATCCGTTTTTTGTTTTCTCCAATACATCGAGGTCATTAAGCATGATTTCCTTGGCATTTTGAAACATCGTTACGTCAACGTCTGTAGATAGCCGTTTAAACTCTTCCTTCATCATAGTGATGACCGAATCACATTTCTCAGGTTGTGTGGTGCAATCTGCAGAAAATCCAACTTGACACTCATCTCTATTACTTCTTATAAGGTAATAATCAGCGTTACACCCATACGTAGCACTATTCTCCTCTCTGATAACCTTCTCATAAACCATATTCAAGATTTTACTTGTAGCATTGGCAATTAGGCTGTTCCTGAGCGTGTATGGTATAGATTCCGTAAACCACTCCATCTGTACCATGCTTTTTGGTGTTTCCATTTCTCTCACAAAATGACAATATGCATCATCATGAAGCCATGTTTTGATAAATGGTCCTCTCTTTACATCTTTTCTATTGGGCAAAGATGCGAGATATTTCTTAGCCAGCGAACATATCTCCAGACTGTCGTAATTGCCAACAAATAAGAACGTATAGTTCTTTGCACTCGCTGTTTGTTCCTTGATGATTTCATTAATCCTATCGAGACTTACCTTCTTCAAATCTTCCTCTTCCAATACTTTGAATCGCGGATGATGACCATTGGATGTCACAGTAACAGAATCTGAGAATGCACTTTCTGGGTCAGTTTTACTGTTCCTTATGGATAAGGCCATCGATTCCATAGTCTTATTATATTCAGTAGAATCTTTGGAGATATTGGTAAAATCTGCATAGATTAGTTGCATGAAGGTTTCTAAGTCGTTGGGGTTTGAACTCCCCGTAAATGTAAAGCTACGCTGACCTATATTATAGCTTAGGTTTACCCGTTTCCCTGCTAATAATTTCTCAATCTGAGAGGATGCCAAGCCATTATTACCAAATGTAATGCTTCCTAACATAATGATATTCGGATCATCTTCTTCACCATAAAGCGTCCATCCTCCTTTTCCATAGGCTTTGAAAAGTACCTGACTCTTTTCTATTTCTGTCTTCTTCATCAATACGGTGGCACCATTTGATAGGATCATTTTGGTATAGCCTAAGTCCTTGTGAAACTCACTAGATATGATTTCGCCACCTTCAGGCGTCTCGCTAAGCAGACTTGCATCTTTTAGGTCATCGACGTATGGTTCCGTTTTCGCGCATACACCAGCATGATACGCATTATACAGTTCGTCTTGTGTTGGGTACTCAGCATTATCTTTCTCTATACTCCAACATCCAATGACCATGTTGTTCTCATCATTTGGGATCAATTCCCTCATTCTTTCGTTGACATCCTCCAGCGTCGTGGAAAGAACAATCTGCTTCATAATGGTCACATAATCTTTTATGGTCGCAATATCGGTACCATACAGATAATTTTTGTAATACTCCTGAGCCAGTGACTGGTTTTCCCGTTTGTCAGACTTTAGCATTAAGTTATTCAACATTGATATCCGTTCGTCTTGGTACCGCTTGAATTCTTCTTTGGTGAACCCATGTTCTACCGCTCTTTTGAACTCCTTGGCCATTTTTTCTAAAGCCTTTGCCTGCATACTGTCTTTCGCTGTAGCATACAGTTGGAATGCCGCTTTTGTACTTGATACGAAGAAATCATCATCGTCGGCTCCTGCAGATAGATAGGCACAGTCAGGCTTTAGTGCTTCATCATCATACCGGCTGTTCAACATATAGATAGCTGCATCTGTTTTGTAGCTGTCGCTCCAATAGGTTACATATCGCCTATCTTCAGATGTGTATGCCTTGTGTTTGAATAAGACAAAAACGCTATTGTCTTGCAACTCTTTGTCCCTGTCTAATGAATAGATGACACCTTGATGATTACTTACCTCCAGTCTTTCTACCTTACCTGGAGTAGAACTTGGTTGGATTCTACTAAACAATTTCTTGATCCTTGCTTCTATGCGCTCAACGTCAATATCCCCAACAACTATCACACATTGGTTCTCTGGATTATACCACTTCTCATAGTAGGCTCTCAGTTCTTCGTGTTTGAAGTTATCCACCACATCCATAACACCTATGGGGAGTCTGTTCCCGTATTTCGAGTTTGGGTATAAAATAGGGAGTTGTCTTTCGTATATTCTGGAAGTGGCATCCCTGTCCGTCCTCCATTCTTCATGCACAACACCTCTCTCTTTCTCGATTTCAAGAGAATCAAGTGTTAGCCCGTTGGCCCAATCATACAGTATCAACAGACAACTATCCAGTCTTTCAGTTCCAACAGTTGTTGGCACATCATCCAAGTAATAGACAGTCTTCTCCATAGCTGTAAATGCGTTGGCATCAACACTAGAAATACCAAGACTCTCACAGAAATGTTCAATCGCATTACCCTTGAAATGCTCACTGCCATTAAAGCACATGTGTTCCAGGAAGTGTGCTAATCCTCTCTGCTCATCAGTCTCTTGCAGGCTACCAACCTTTTGAGCCAAATAGAAACATGCTCTATTCTCTGGCCAGTTGTTATGCTTCAGATAATATGTCAGGCCATTGGGTAAGACACCAATCTTTATCGTTGAGTCAATAGGAATCAACATAGAATCGTTTAGGCATGGCTGAGCTACGCTTTTAACCAGTGTGAATTGAAGAGTGAGTACAAAGATGAGAAATTCTATGCTATGCTTAACGTGCAAAGATGATTTTTGATATTTCATTAGAGTATTTTTATTGCCTTAACAGCTTCCTTAGTTATTTTTAGTTCCCAACCATTGTTCTATTACCGCACATACATAGAAATAAGCTATATCACATTTTAGGAAACCATCGGATTTTGCCAGCCCTTCTATTAGTGATTTAGCATCCTTCAGAGGTTGGCTTGGGTTATTTATAATGATAGACTTTACCTTATCATAGATCTTCATCTTGTCAGCGACAAACAGTCCTGTATCTTCATCGTAGATGCCAACACGTACTAGCATCGCTTCAATATCAAACTCGTCATATTCACGCTGAGGTTTAAAGTCTTGCAAGCTCATATCATCGGCGTAACTCAGCGCAGTAATATGGTATTTGCTAAATATTCCATCCTTATAGAAGTCGCTGTCATGTATTTCTCTTAGACGCTCCTCAATTATCTGAGAAACCTCCCAAACTAAGATTCCCATGTAAGCTCTAAATAGCCATTCTGTATCGTATGATTCCTTGATAGTGCCTGTTGCTTTCAGCTTTTTGATTTTTGCATCGAACAATAAGCGTGCCTCGTCAACAGCTTCATTCATTGGCCTGCCAAGATAAAAAATCTTAGTAGTGAAGGCCTCCGATAGCTCACTATTCAGAGAGTCTTCTTCTAATCCATTGTCAACATAGAAGGCTGTGATGGCATGCTGACAAGGGTCATAGCTCATTTCTCTCCATTCAGGATCGTATTTCTCGCCAAAACGGCTTGCAAATGCAGAAACAGATTCATTTCCATTCTGTTCAAGTGCCCAATTCCACATTTCAAGATTGTAAATGTCCTCTTTTGAAAGCGAGACTCCTTTTATAGTACGTCTGTATTTCACCATAGTTCTTTCATTATTATAGAAATTCTAGTTAAATTCATTATTATGCGTGCAAATCGTCAAAACTTTATAGAAAAAATCTCTCATGCCTCTTAATTTCCTTTCTCATTTGGATCTTCTTCTTCATAGAACGTTTGTATCTTATGCTCAAAAAACTTATGAGCGTCAAAGAATCTTTCCAACAGATATTCTAAATACCCTTTGCGGTTAGGAATATGCGCAAAGAATAGAGTCCTGGTTCCTAAATGAATACACATCTCATTACTATTGTTAAATGAATAGCTAACGCTAATATCACCCATACAGTTCACATAGTTAATGGCACGGTACGCTTTTGTTACCTCGTCAGCATAGTTCATATTAATTCGTTTCCAAGAATACTCCCATATTTCGATAAACTGATGGTTATCCTCATAGGTCGTAATGTAGAAGTTACTATCTTTATACGAGAAGACGATTTCTCCATCCTTGTCGTATTCTCCAGTACATTCCATCTCTTCCAGGATTTCGAACACGTCAGATGCTAGCGAATCAACTACAGCCACATGGATTTCTTCTTCGTTTTGAGGCTTAGTAAGCTCAGTATATCTGGTCTTTGCCATTTTCACCAGCTTCGGATCAAAGCATTCTGAGAAGTCGAGAAGGAACTCCAGATCCTCCTCGTTCATTCTTGGAATTGCCTCTTTCCACAATGCCAGTTTCTTGTCTCTATTCTCCATAATATCGTTTATAGAGTTCTTTGAGTTCAAAAAGGCAAAACATCTGTGCCTCCTTCCGCAGGTTCCATAAATGGGGGAAATGGAGTGTCTTGACCATTCTGTTGTGAGTTTTGTGGGCTCCTGATCACGTTATATACTTTTATGTCATTATACCATCGACCATTATACTGTCTGGCATCAATGTCAAACTGAATAGTTAGATCTTCTCCCATTTGAACATTCATCTGTTTGATCCGTTCTTCTCCATATATCGAGAACATACAACGCCTTGGGTATTGTCCTGGTATCTCTAATACGTACTCCTGAATCATCCAAGGATTGCCTGTCTTTGATGACTTCCCGCTCTTGGGTTCCATCACTTCGATTATCCTTCCTGTTTGCTCCATCTTTTTTATATTTTGATTTGTAAATCGACAAAGTTACTATTTATCCTTCTTATATTACAAAGTCACGTCCAATATTGTATGAAGCGATATTTCTAATGTACGAAATCGTTTATTTGGTTTGAATTTTTTCCTCTTCGTTCCTCATGCGGACCAATTCGTTTTCAACATACCTGTGGACATGAAAGAATTCATTTAGTTCTGTTCTGAGATAATTTTCTAGCTGAGATATTTCGGGGAAGAATGGGATTATAGACTTACAATGTACATCCACTGTACTTCCTTCTTCATTTATTGTATATATTGTACTAACGCCGTAGTTAAGGTTTGCACCATTTATGGCCTTCTTTAGGCGAGACAATTCATCGATGTCATATAATTCCGCAGTTTCCCAAAACATATCCCAGAGGGTGACATAGAATCTGTCATCAGAGGCATCAACCACAAAGTGCTCTCCCTGATATGAGAACAAAATCCTGTCATCATCGGCATCAATTTCATATTGACAACCGATTTTTGTTAGCGTTTCTAAAAACAACGCCCTAACTTTTGTTTTCTCCATTTTGTTTGTATTTAAATCTAATGTTATTGCTCTCGAAGTTTCTAAGTCTATATGTGGCATACTCCTGTCAGTCCCACACTTAAATTCTATTTCTGGCTCATGTCGGCTGTCTGGGCGAACATATTGTCTGTCCTTGTCTTGATCTCTTACCTCCCATAATTTATGCAGAAATTTAAAGAGAAAATATAATGCCACAGCTCCTAAGAATTCCATATTATATATAATTAGTGTATCTTCTGAACAATTGGTAAACAACTTTTTTATCTGCCTGTTTAAGTATAGACTCATTATTGCTTCCTATTAAAGATAGTACCACAATTGCTAAATGTGTAAACACAAAATTTTCTTGTTTACACACTTACTTCTACAGGGTACTCATAATTGTATCACTTAAAATAAATGAATTATGAGAACAGAAGTAAAAAGAACAAAGAGAAGAGGGAAGACCTTTGGTCAACAAGAGCGTTATGAATATGCAACCAAAGCCATCTTTAATGAGAAACTAAGATGTAAAGATGACACTTGGCTACGTAATATTGATATTACGACAGAAGAGTCCTGGTTGGTAAAAAAGGTCAGGCGCATCATTGAAAAGCGGATGTGCCAGACATACCATAAGCAGCATAAGGAAGTGTTTCACTGTCATGGTAACAGGAGCCGACATAATATGAAACGGGCCGTCTCTTATGAATTGCATATTATGGGACAGGTGGAGAATGTTAAAAGTGTTAGTCGTGGCAACTCTACGCATTGGAAGCGCAAGTACGATCCCAATACTGGCAAGGTAGTCTTTAAGAAGAAAGTCGGATATCGGACTATCGAAGAAGCCAAAATCTCAGCAATAAAGTTGGCAAATGATAAGCCTTGGAGCCAAAAAGCCGTGAATGTATATAAGTGTTCTCATTGTCATATGTATCACATCGGTCATGAAAGCGAAATGACTCAGGCACCAATTTTTAGCATTCAACCTGTCAATTTGCAGTTAAAAAAGGTTGCTATGGCATGATTTTCCATTTAATTTTGTAATTTTGTGGCAAAAATCATGCATTATGAAATATTTGTGTATGATAATAGCTCTGGTTGTAGCATTGCCATTTATTGGTAATGCTCAACAAAAGCGAGCCTTTTTAGTCGGTATTTCTGATTATCAGGACTATGGATATAAGGTTTGGACAAATATTCATGGAGCAGAAGATGTCAAAAATCTCATTGAACCATCGTTGCGTAAGATGGGATTCTCGCAAATTAGTACTTTAACAAACGACCAGGCCACATATCAAAACATTACATCTTCATTAAATAGCTTCGCGAATAGATGCCATCCAAAGGATATTGTATATATACATTTCTCTTGCCATGGACAGCCTGTTGAAGATGGTCTGAAGAGTGGATATCCCAGAAATGACGAACAAGATCGTTGGGACGAGTCATTAGTTCCTATTGATGCTGGTATGGAATATGGTGTAAAAGGCTATAAGGGAGATAATCACATTATTGATGACGAACTTTATGACTATATTACTAAAATCAGAAAGATATTAGGTCCACAAGGGATTGTGTATGTTGTAATTGATGCTTGCCATGCGGCAAATATGGATCGCGATGGATTTGAAACAATACGAGGAACTAATGAAGGCTTAACAAGAAATCCCAAGAATGAATATAATCCTCCCAAAGTAAGGAAGAAAAGTAAGATTAAAAAGTCCCCGGAATTAGCTCCCATCTTGTTTGTAGAGGCATGTGAATCTTACGAAAGAAACCAAGAAATATTTTATCAAGGTAAAGAATATGGAGCTTTGTCATTTAACGTATGGCAAACATTTAATAGCTATAATACATTCCCAGCAAGTATTAGGGAATTTAAATTCCGTCTCAAATCGAATGTGGATGGTAACAGAAGTAAGAGAAACAGATTATGGCCAGGCACTCAGAATTTAGTCCTTGAAGATTAGTATGAATAAGATAAAAAGTGAGAAATTTCTAGAATTCGTAAAAGATCCATCTAAGAGTCAAATCTTTTATAAAAGAATCAAGGATAAATTCTTGAAGAAAGATATAACTCTTTCGGAATTTGATTTTCATGATATCTATCAGGAATCAATTTTTGTATTATATAATAACATTGGTACAGAGCTGACCTCAACTAAAGAAAATGCTTTGGATAATTTTTTCTTTGGTGTTTGTTATCGTCAGACTCTTAAATTCCTTCGAAAACAAGAGCGGATAGTCAATATTACAGACGATGATCCCACATTTGATGTTAGGAAAAAGAATATTATCTCCTCAAATAGACTGAATAAGATTATTCAAACGATTCCAACAGAAAAGGGGCATTCACAGAAAGAAACATCTCCGGATGATGCGTTTGACTTGAAAAGAATGAAAGAACTTGTTCACAACGCTTTAAATGAGATGGCTGAGAGTTGTCGTCAACTGCTAACAAAATACTACTTGGAGGGATATAATTGGGATGAAATTGCCGTCTTTTTAAAGATGTCAAATGCAGAAAGTGCAAAATCAGCTGCGAACAGATGTCGCAGACGATTTGGAGAGAAGTATAAAGGACTTGAAATATACGTAAAAGAAAGATAATGGCAACAGATAATACTGAAAGAATTGATAAGTTCCTTAGGGATCAGATGACCCCGGAGGAAACAGACGCATTCCTACGTGATATGGAACTTGATGAGGAATTGCGCAAGGAGGCACAATTGACTGCATTGATGATTCAAGATCTTCAGGAACGGCAAGCAAAACGTGATTCTGAAATTATTGAGGAGGTTGTGGCTTCCAAGAAAAAGGCGAAAATCGTCAGAATGGTAAGATGGACGGTTTCAATTGCCGCTATTTTCTTGTTATTATTTGGTGTATATACTTACCAGTCTAATTTCACCAAAGAAGATGGGACAACGTATATTGCCCTTGCAGACAAGTATTATAATCAAACCCCCAAGGCATTGTTTAGGAGCGGTGCTAATGATTTGGAGCACGAACTTGAGAGCCTTTTTGCCAAGGTTGGAACCTCAGAAGAAATGACTTCCACGATTAATCGACTTCAAGAGATTCATGAGAGCATTGACTCTGTGTATGTTTATAGTGTTAATGGTAATGATATTCGGATAAAATGGTTCTTAGCTTTGGCATTCCTCAAAGACGGCCAAAAGGGAAAGGCAACCGAACTACTTAGTACCATTGTTAAAGACGATAAGGGGACTTACTTAAAAGAAGAAGCTGAACAACTATTAAAGGATATTGATAAGCAATAAGGAAATGACGATTAGGCGCACTCTTCTGCTTTTAGTTTGTCAACTATGTTCTGTTTGTATTTATGGACAGAGCACAACAACCAATTTTGACTTCAAAAAAGCAGAAAAGGCTCTTGAATCCGTAATGAATCAGCATATAGAAGATAAGGAAACAAGAGAACAATGCGCAACTATTGCCAGTTACGTGGGAATCCACCAGTTTTCAGAACATCGTTATAATGCGGCAGTAAGGAGCTTTGAGTATGCAATCAACAATATTGGAAAGGATAATGATTTAATGCAAATTATGAATCATGTATTCCTTGTTCATTCATTATGTCTGACCAATAACAGAAAAGCCCTTACTGTATTGCAGGATCTCACTCCGATGCTTCAGGAAATGCAGGCAAATACTGTGCGTGGCAATTTTCCGTATGAGTATGCAGATGGGATGAGAACAGCCATGAACAGTCTTCTGCTTCCCTTGACAAGCCTCGTCTCAAAGACTTTTTCGGACAAGCAGACAAGAGAGTATTGTTTCAATCTAATGCTGTTTCTTAAACAATTCTCTTTTTATCAGCTTACAAATAGACAAACAAGCGATATTAAGTATAATCTCTTTATCAACTATAAAGATGCCATTTGTCATCAATTGCGCCCAGGCGAAATTGCGATAGAGTTTGTTCCGTTTATGGATATAGTAGGCAACAAGGTTAATGGTATTAGCTATGCTGCATACATTCTTTCTCATACTGGAAGTCTGGATTTTGTTGAGGTCTGTAGAAAGGATGAGGTGGAAATGCTATACAACCAGAACGAAAGTTCTTGGATGTTATATTCAGACAATGCCACAGGACTTCGTTCCATTATTTGGAAAAAACTAGAATCCTACGTAGTCAATAAAAAGAAAATCTACGTATCTCCTTGTGGAATTCTCAATAGGGTAAATTTTATATTGTTCAATTCCAAAGTCTATGAATTGACTACTACCCCAGAACTGATAAAGACATACAGGAATTCATATAACAAGAAAGCGTTACTTATTGGTGACGTCGATTATAATAATAGTATTGCTAACACACAAAGAGGTGATCGCGACTGGGGATTACTTAGAGGGACAAAGAAAGAGATAGAGAGTATAGATAGAAGTCTAAGTTCTTCATACTCTATTCGAAAGCTGACAAATAATTCAGTTACTGAACAGAACGTAAGAGATCTTTGCAATCAAACACCCGATATACTGCATTTTGCGACACATGCCATTTGTTATACAGACAGTACTTACAGGAGACAATTGTCCTTTTTCAATTTCCCTTATACATTTAATCCAATTAAACCAGAACTGACATATTCTGGATTAATTCTTTCTGGAGGGAATAAAGGCTTTAGACGAATTAACAATGTGCCTATTGATAATGATGGAATATTCCTTGCAGAAGAAATCACAAAACTGAATCTTAATGGCACCACTCTTGTCGTACTGTCTGCCTGCGACTCTGGGAATGGAATTTTCGATGATATTGAAGGAACATTAGGGTTGGTAACGGCCTTCAAAATAGCGGGTGCGAAGACTGTTATTGCCAGCCTCTCAAAAGTTGATGACGATGCGGCAAGCGAAATGATGTCAGAATTTTACAATCGTATGGCTGGAAAAGAAAGTATGCACAATGCTTTTGTCAACACGATAAACTATATGAAAAAGAGATACCCTCACACACCAAAGAAATGGGCGGCTTTTAAAATAATAGACTGTTATGATATAAATGAGAGATAGCAAGCCTCTAATTCGCAAGATCTATACCATCCAGCAAAATAAATGCAGCCCAATATTTGGGCTCATTATATTTGCCACCTTCTATTTCTCGAAGATGTTTTTGTGCTAATCGTAAAGCATTCCTTTTGCTATATCCCATTAGCCAATTCTTATAAAATTGAATCATCAGTGTTTTGGTCGCCTTGTCATTGACTTTCCACAGACTCATTAATATAGTATTTGCGCCTGCTTTCTTAAATCCCCGTTGTAAGCCAAATACACCTTCACCCTGAGATATGTCACCAAGTCCGGTTTGACAAGCAGAAAGGACAACTAGGTCAAGACCTCGTAAATCCACATCAGCTATTTCTTTAGCTGTTAATATACCATCTTCAATATTGTCTGGTAGTTCTTTATGCTCTAAAACAAGATTGGCACCAGACATGATTAAACCTGAACGTGTTAGAGCTTGATCTTCCGCAGAAGCAGTTTGATTGTCTAATTGCAAGAATTTGTACCCTGTCTCATTCGCCTTTTCTGGAGTATAATAGAATCCATGAGTAGCTATATGTAGAGTATTTGTTCCCATACCTGACAAGGACTTAAACGACTCTTCCGTTCCCAAAGACATGGTATCTAACAGGCAAGTCCAGTTGGCTTTACGAAGCTCTGTGGCTATATTTTCCACTTCTTCTTTCGTGTGTGGAAGTCTGTTTCTTCCTCCACGAATATTTAATCCCTTGACATCAATGTGTTCCACAAATGTGTCATTTGGTGTTCCCAAACTTCTATTTAGGGTGTCGAGTTTCGCATAATAGTCCAATCCACCATATAAAACAGCACTATTTCCTGTCCTTATTCTCTTTCCTGTAACTAACTCACGTGTAGAGGACAAACGAAAGATATTGAAATCCTCCATTCCAGGCAGATACTCTATACCTATATTATATAATGCACCTGATGGAGAAAAATAAATATTCTCGATTCCATCTAACTCCGATAGTAATGGAGTCCAAACAAGATTTGTCATTTCCTTACATTGATAATACAATGTATCAGAAGTCTGCTTTAATTCTTTTTCAACGAAGAGTTGTGTCATCTTGGGATATTTTGAATCCCTACGCAATGACAGAGCCGCATACATCACGCTGTCTCTATTTATGGGAATCTGCAGGAATTCAATCGCTATATCTTCTTTTGAGAGTTCCTTTTGAATGTCGTTCCACTTCAAATTCATACTTTTTGCGAGAATATCGTAATCTTTGCATTTGAGAACAAGTGAATCCTCTAAACTATAAATTACGTTTTGTAATGAATCGATACGACGATCTTTGTAAAGAGTATCATTTCTTAATTGTTTTTCTAGAACAAACCTACTGGCACATAGCTCATCCCATATTCTAGTCAAATTGGCATCGTTGCTTTCATTAACTACACGTTTTATACTATATTCTGAATTAAGCAAAGCACCCTTTGTTAATAACAAAGCATCATAAGCCAATGAAATTAACTTATCTGTTGGAAAGCTATATGTGAACTTTAATAGGTCTTCGCCTAATAGGTTTGAATACAATTCAACATATTTAGACCTTTCGGCATATGTGAGGTCTGAAAAAGAAGATATTAAATCAGTTCTTGCAGATTGTACGAGATCTGATGCGTATAATTCTGCCTTGTTTTGAATGCCTATGGCTGTGTAATATGATAGCAGTTTGGATAGCGTGATTGAATATTGTCTATTTTGACGTTGTGTTCTATAAATTTCTTTTGCTTTATGAATATAATAAATTGCACTATCTATTTGATTTTTTCCAGCATAAGCTTCACCTATATTATAATAAGATCTTGCCATCTCAAAACGGGATGGGATTATATGCTTGTTTTCCCAAGTTAAGGCACTGTCATATTGCTCAGACTTATTATAATAATCAGCAAGATCACATAAATATGTTTCGTATGGACCGTTTTCCTGTTCAATATCAAGACTTATCACGATGTAATTGCGCTTTTGTCTGTCTTCAATAAGTTCCTTCATAAGAACAATTGCTTTCTGATAATCTCCAAGAGCAGCCAATGATTTCGCTATTCCATATTTGTTGCCAATCTTCTCATAAAGTTGTTGAGCCTTATGATAGTCTCTAATATTATAATAACAATCGGCAATATCGCCAGTAATGCCATCAACATATATTTGATTTATTTTCGTATCACTTATAAAATTTGTTATTTCGCGAATTGCAACTTTGTTGGCACCAGACAAGCTCAAAAGTTGAGTCCATAAGCGAAACATCATAAAATATGCGTATTCTTCCTGAGCAGATTCTTTATATTTGTTTTCCCAATAATCAGTTCTTCGCTTTTGAAGTCTTAAGGCTTTGTCCCACATGCCGGCTTTTGCATAAAACTCGACTAGGAATTTATATTCAGAAAACACAGGAGAATCATCAATGACCTTCGCAGTATCCCTACTCACCATTAAACACTTTTCCGTGTATCTCACAGCAGAGAGATAATCTCCAATCTTATCAGCAGCAAATGCAGAATCTAAGTATGCTTCTTCTATATCGTATATAGAATCGTTGACATGGGAACTACTGTTCTGGGCATAAATAAGCATTGTCGCCCAGAATAGTATGAGTATTGTAAACGATAGTTTTATTACTCTCATCTGGCTGCAAAGTTACAAATAAGAAATCTAAATCAATACTTTTTTGCGGAAAACATCATTTTTTTGTTTACGACATCTCTCGCAAATGGTACATACATATAGACATTTTTAAAAACAAAATACAAAAGAAATGAAAAAGTTAGATTTAAGTGAGCTTAAGAAGCTCCAAGATGAGAAGAGAGAGAAGGAGCGTCGTCAAGACAACAAACAGCATGCTACCAAGATTGACCAAGGGCTGCGAAGTGTTGATTCACAGACAGGACCGGCGAGAGCCATCTGGGAGTTGTGTCAGAATGCGCGTGACTTGGCAGAGGACTGTCACATTAGAATGGAACTGACTGACAAGTCGTTCAAGTTTTCCCATAACGGCAAACCATTTGACATGGACTCCCTTAGCTCACTGATCAAGCAGGTCAGCGGACAGTTCAAAGAGAACGAAGAAACCGTTGGACAGTATGGTACGGGGTTCTTAACTACCCATTATTACGGCATGAAATTCTTGCTGTATGGCTCATATCAGATTGGCGAAGGCATGTATATTGATCTTGATGGTTTCGAGATTGATCGCGCTCATGGAAGTATTGACGAACTGATTAACAAGATTACGACTCAGCTTCAGCAAACAGACGAGTTGTTAAACAGGCCATATTCTTCTGAAAGGCAGGAATGGACGACTTTTGATTACGCTTTACCAGCACACCACAAAGATGGCGCAGCCAAAGGATTAGAGGCAGCCATCAAGCAGATGCCTTATGTGATGCTTTTTAATGACCGAATAACAGAGTGTCAGGTAGATGACAACATTAATGATATACATGTGACCTTTAGAAAGGTTCTACGTCCAGACGAACAAGGACTAAAGGTGATGCGTATTGAAATGGTACGAAATGGAAAGAATCAGCCTATGGACATCTACTATCTGGAATCTGACAATGGCGATGAGCGCATTGTGCTTCCTTTGGAAACGCCAACAAAGGCATGCTGTCTGGATGGTATATCCAAGTTATTTATGCATTTCCCGCTGTTGGGTACAGAAGATTTCGGATTCAACTATGTTTTTCATTCCCGCAATTTCAAACCGGAAGAGAAGCGTAACGGATTGTACCTGCCAGATGGGAACGAAAATAATGAAAAGGAATCAGAACATAATATAGAAGTACTGAACCGGATGAAAGAAATGGTGTTCGAATGGCTCTCTGGACATGTATCAGAAATAGAGAACACAAAGCTTTTGGGTGTTCTTTGCTTCAATCCCAGCAAATACGATAATGCAAACAAGGCTGCTTTCATCAAAGGGCTTGAAGAAGAATGGGGTTCTTTCTATGCAACGCTTCAAATGATTCCAACAAGAAAAGGGCTCATGTCTGTTGCAGATTCAGAACTATATCTTTTAGATGATGATATCGTTGATTGTCTGGAAACTGAAGGGAATGGTATGTATCTGCATACTGTGTGCAACTATGCCCAGCTGGGCAACAACTATGTGCTGCCCGTTGAATCTGAATGTCTGGATTGGTCGAAGATAGTCAGAGGTTGGGGGCATCTAAATGTACAACCGTTCATTGGTGTAACAGATGTGGCTCAAAACGTTCAGGGTTTATCTGATGGACTTCACGACTTTCTTCTGTTTATTAAGGCCTGCAAATTCGACAGCTTGTTTACGTCGAATGCCTTAATTCCCAACAGGGAAGGTGTGCTTCGCAAAGCAAACGAACTAAGGAATGCAGCGCAAATCACACCTGACTTATATAAGATTGCCAGACCTCTTATTGAATCTGACACAGATAGATTTGTTAATGAGGAATTCACTGACATTTATGAGTTTGACGTATATGACAGGGAAAATCTACGCGATGACATCAAGATGGCGATAGACAATCTGCGTGAAGAAATCTCCACTGGTGATGGTATCAGTACAGACATGGGCGAGGATATTGAACGTGCGATCATTGACTATTGTATGGCATTTACCATCAATAGCGGTAACAATATCAGGAATAGACTTATGCCTATCATTTGCCGCTACGGGCAAGTAGAATATCATGAGGTGATAATCCCCAAGCTGCAAGAAAACGAGGTAGACCTCTATGACAATTCATTCCGTTTCCTGACAGAATACAATATGTATAAGCTTTCATGTGAAGATGTCGAGTGGGTTAAAAATAACCTAGACATATACGATAACTTCCTTAAGGAAATTACAAGCGTCGGCACCTTTAAGAAACAAATTGGACTTTATGCTATTTTCCCAAATCACTACTTCTCGCTGTGCCTGGCAGATGATCTTAAGAAGAATACGATAGGTGAGGATAAGTGTGAGGACTTGCTGAGAATCTACGAGCAGGAGATTGGCGATGATTTGCGAGAAAATCTTGTCCGTCATGATTTTGAGGATTATTGGCCTTTTGAGGAGCTTAAAGCGGAGGATGTCAGCAAGGATATAGAGGAGAAGCTGGCAGAGGACGATTATTCGAGTAAAACTACAATCGAAATCATCGAGAAGATAGATTTGGACGAGGACGGTTGGGGAAAACTCTTTAAAAACATCCGGGATAACAAGCAGAACATCTTCTTCAAAAATGCAGTCAGTGGCAGCAAAAAGAATGACGTTTACCGTCTGATGAAGAGCGATGAGGACACTCTGGCTGCGCTGGCCGAATTGGCAGAACAGAGCAACATGGCAGAAATAATCAGCCGCGCGCAAAGGATTTTAGAACAAGAAAGACAGGAACAGGCCAATTTTGAGTTAATGTATAGCATTGGCAAGCGCATAGAAGATATGATACGAGGAGAGATTGCCGATGAACTGGGAGATAAACTCCTGGTAAAAACCGCAGGATTAGCAGATACGGGCATTGAGGTTGATGATATACAGAACGGACAAGACATAATCATTAACTACAATGGGCAAGATATCTACTATATCGAAGTTAAATCCAAGCGGAACTTCATGACTCCAGCCTATATGAGCAAAAACCAGATTCGCATGGCTTGCAGAAATGCAGACAAATACGCCCTGTGCTGTGTAGATCTTAGCAGTGCTCATTGTATTGATATTGATAATCCAACCATCGAGGAGCTTGTTCCGCATACAAGATTCAAGAATGACATTGGAAATCTTCTTTCGCCATTGGTAGATCCTGTCCTAAAAGCTGATGAAGATTACGAGGACAAGAGAATAAAACTTTACGGAGACTATTCTGCTAGCATCCCCAAGCGGATTTTTACAGAAGGACTGACGATGGAGGAGATGATTGACATCATCATTAATAAGATACAGCAATAATTGGTATGAAGAATTCAGATTTAAAAAACAAAACTCAGGAAAAGAACGATTACGTGCTGAGTACAGAGAGAAAAGAGTTTGCCGCCATGATTGATGAATGGCAGCGCAGTTGGAAATTGCATACAAAAGCGGACGGGCCAACACCACCTGTCAACAGCTTTCGCCTACTGGGAACGGACTTTGTTGCCCGTTTAGAAAGACAGGACAATATCAAGTATCTTCCTGCTGTTATGAAGGTAATTCAAAAGGCAGGTTTCTCTCTCCCAGAAGAAAGTAAGTGCATAGAATGGTCAAAGCAAGCTCATGGTTGGAACACGCCAGATTCTGTTCCATTCATCGAGTTGGACGACTTACTGTACTACATTCAAGATTCATGTGATGAGCTTCATGAATTTCTGGATTTTGTTTCGGCATGTTTTTCCAAGAGTGTATTATACCACTTCCACCTGATTCCCAACCGTTATCATGTATTGTGTAGAGCACAGGATTTATGCAAGGGAGTTGTAGATGATCAGAAATACAACGAGATTCTACGTCTCTATAAGATCGAATTCGGTAAAGATCTTCGCTTTAATCTTGTAGATCCAGCTTTTGCTGATTGTTGGGATTTTGAAGAATTGACCATTGAAAGCTTGTGCAAGGAGGTTGAATATGCTCTTGTTGACGACAACTATTCAAGTATTGTTGCGAAAGACATCATCAAGAAAGTTCAATCTGACGAGGAGAATTGGGGTGTTCTATTCAAGCAAGTGAGATACCTCCTAAATAAAGGTTTCCTGAAATAGCAGGCAGGTCATCGTATTATTCTTGGTCACAAATAATCGAAAAAGATGTTGACTATCAAAAACAAAAGCGAAATCCTCTTCCTGCGATTGGATGACATATTATATATCCAGGCAGATGGTAACTATTGTAATATCTATCTTGCTGATGGTGGCGTGATAAACACGCTCACCTATCAGCGGGCAGAGATGGCACGAATGTTAGAAGAGCAGTTATCCAAGGAGGCCTTAAGCCGTTTTGCGTTACTTGGTAGATCGTATTTAGTAAATACTGATTATGTACTTCGTATTCAGCCGGGCAAACAGTTGCTGACATTTCGTGTGAATAAATTTGGATCCACAAAGAAAATCAGCATTAAAGCAACGACTAAAGCATTACAAGAAATAGAATGTTTTATCGAAAAAAGGTGGGCTATAGGGTAATTCGTACCCATTAGCCTACACTTCATACATTGTTTTAAAAAAAAGAATACGATTTCGAATAATCTGTCTATTTTTGCAAAAAAAAGGAATGGTTGATATTATTCAATAGGTCCCACATTCTATATAAAAACAAGCCAAGGTCTTGGGATTCACTTGGTATAATGAGAATAAGCAAATGAAGAAGGTATTTTTGTCTTTAGGCTGCCTCTGTTTATCTCTGATGGCAAGCGCACAAAGTTATCGCGGTTCCGATGTAGACCGTATGATGTATGAAAGGATGCGTCAGCATTCTCAGCAGAACTCTGGTAGTAATACCTATGTCCCTCAACGTAGCTATAATAATTATAACAGCAGAAGCTATAATAATAACAGCTATGGTAATAGCTATGGTCAATCAGGGAACACATATAGCCAACCTGAGGTGGAGAAGGTTCTTCAAGGGGTGTATGTATACAATAACCAGCTCGCTGTTGTTCGACTGAGATACTATGGAGGTAAAATCACTCATTATAGTACATCAAGAGACATGCTGAATAGGGAACAATGGCAGTCCATGTACCCTGACAATCCGCATCCAACAAATTCTATGTTAGATGGTCAATTGGCGCGGGAGTATAAATATAAAGTTTCCGTGGGTGGCACAAATGTATATTTTAATCTTTGATTAATGCATCTGGTTCGTGAGTCGAGAGGGCGATAGCATAAAAATAAGGTAGTTTTATGGAGTCAGTCACATACGTTGTTTGGTGGTGGTTATAGGACTTGAACCTAAAGCCATGCAATGTGCAAATAAATGCTCTTCCTTGCAAGACAGATGATGTTTGTGTCATGATGACTATAAGATTCTACGGTTTCTGTGCAATCCCTCTCGAAGGATGAACCGCATTTACACCAACTGCATTATTCCAAGGAGGTTCGTTTCGGCACGACAACAAAAATTGTACTCATTTCCTTTGTGGGAAAATGCAAACATTTAGTATCTCCTTGGCTGCTTGTAATGCACCTCGTAGATTTTGTTGAAATACTTGCCCCAATTGCTTTCGCCCTGTCCCATTTGAGTAATCTTGAATCCGTAGAACTTGGTGCCGGTGGCCTGATAGTCCTTGAACCGCTTCATCAAGTCTTCAGTGGTTCTGGGAATCAGGAAATCTGTTATCCAGAGGACATCGGCATTCATGTATCTGTCTTCGCCGTTATCCAGCAGATAGAATGTTAGATTCAGCATCTTCTGTGCATCAGTTCCTCCACCAAGGAAGGGGAAATAGCCCTTCTCGAAATTCTCTGCATCTTCCTGTCGCAGGCCTATCCGTTCCATTGAGCGTTTCTTGCGCCTTGAACGAAGTTCTATCGGACGCACTCCGACGGAGAAGTCTATCAGGAAGCAGTCGCGGTTAAGCCGTTCGGCTGTTTCCTCCAGTTTCGATAGCAGTGAGGCTTCTATCCTTTGGGGAACACCATACATGCTGGCAGAGCTGTCGACGCAGACAATCATCGGGCCGCGACGGGATGCACGCTCAGAGCGGAGCCGCCGTGAGGGTTTGCTGATTTCCGACTTGTAGCGGAATACCTGCAAACGACTGGTGAGATATTTGCGGAGGAACACCCCTTCGAGTTCAGCATCGGAGTATTGTGCCAGTTCGAAGGGCATC
>Ga0256404_1005455_pt1 | contig 22452 bp, 16 predicted proteins | sample RumenRJG_01DNA_FD_185990 | JGI IMG/M metagenome (GOLD analysis project Ga0256404, IMG submission 185990) | Bovine rumen microbial communities from Lethbridge, Alberta, Canada - RJG_01 | ecosystem: Host-associated > Mammals > Digestive system > Stomach > Rumen | place: Canada: Alberta | collected...
CCGAAGACCAGGAACTCGTCAGAGCCGCCATCGGAGCAACGGCCAACTCCTACGCCCGCTACAGCAACTTCAACGTCGGCGCAGCCCTGCGACTCGCTGATGGCTCCATCACGACGGGTGCCAATCAGGAGAACGCCGCCTTCCCATCGGGACTCTGTGCTGAGAGGTGCGCCATCTTCGCTGCTCAGTCGCACCACCCTGAACACGCCATCACCGCGCTGGCCATCGCCGCCAAGAACGTCAACGGCCTCATGCCCGACCCCGTGTCGCCCTGCGGAGCCTGCCGGCAAGTCATCCTCGAGATGGAAGACCGCTACCAACAGCCCGTGCGCATCCTGCTCTACGGCACACGCGGCGTTTACTGCATCAACAGCGTGAAAGACCTCATGCCACTCTCGTTTGTCGACGAGAACATGCGTTAGCCCTGTAGCGTCGCCACCACGATGATCTCAGCAGAAGTGCCCTTTGGCGCGGCTGCAAAGCATAGAAATGGCACATAACGACCCGTTTTGGCGATATAATTTCACTTTTTTCAAAAAAAGTTTCAAAAACATTTGGTGATTTCAAAATAAAGCATTACCTTTGCACCGCATTTGAGAACAATGCTCTGGTAAATTCAGAACCAACCGGTAGAACGGCGAGGCGCAAGCAACAAAGTTCAACCCCGTAAGGAAGGAAGTTTGGGTGAGTGGCTGAAACCAGCAGTTTGCTAAACTGCCGTGCGGGTTACCGTACCGGGGGTTCGAATCCCCCAGCTTCCGCAAGGATGCAAGCAAAGAACATCAGATGCAGTCTTTGAAAGAATGGTCGGTTCATCTAACGGTTAGGATACAAGATTCTCAATCTTGGCATAAGGGTTCGATTCCCTTACCGACTACAAAAAAGTCCGATGATTTTTCATCGGACTTTTTCTTTTTTATTAGTTGACTTCCCTAAGCCACTATTCAATTCTATGGTCAGCATATTGAGGCAGATGGAAGAAATCAATGTTTTCAAACACACGTTTCACAGGATTGATTTCGAGGAAGGTAGTACCAGCAGCCAAGCCGAGATTACCACTCAGATAGGCAATCTTATCATCCATCGTGACATATCCCTTTTGCTTCAACATACGCAGAGCTGCGAGGAAGATGAACTCCGGCGACTTAGAGTCGTGCTGGTAGATGGGTATCACGCCATAGCTGAGATTGAGCAGGCGCTGCGTCTTGTCGCGATAGCATATGGCCAGAATAGGCTTCGGTCCACGGAATGAGGCCAAATAGCGCACCACCTCACCCGTCATCGAGTCGGCGATGATACCTGCCACACCCAAGCGGCGCGTAGAGTCGATGGCGGCATGGGCCAGGAACTCCTTCTGCGAACAGTCGGGCGACAGCGGAAGGTCGAAGTGGCTCAGACGCTGGCGGTCCTTCTCAGCCTGTTCGGCAATAGTGGCCATCGTCTCGACTGCTTCGACGGGATACTTACCCGTGGCTGTCTCACCGGAAAGCATCAGCGCATCGGTGCGCATCTGGACGGCATTGGCAATGTCGGTCACCTCAGCACGCGTGGGGCGAGGCTGCGTAATCATGGAGTGCAGCATCTGCGTGGCCACGATTACAGGCTTGCGGGCATGCACACACTTGCTGATGATCTCGCGCTGGATGCCAGGAATGCGTTCCAGCGGAATCTCGATGCCCAGGTCACCACGGGCAATCATGATACCATAGCTGGCCTCAATGATTTCATCAATATTATCGACACCCTCCTGGTTTTCTATCTTCGAAATAATCTTGATGTCGCTGTTGTGTTCGTCCAGAATATCCTGCACAGCTTTTACGTCGGCTGCCGAACGAACGAAAGAATGAGCAATGAAATCTATGTCATTCTCAATGGCAAAGAGAATGTTCTTCCGGTCCTTTTCTGTGATGGCAGGCAGATCAATATGCACTCCAGGCACATTGACACTCTTGCGGGCTCCAAGTACGCCGTCATTCTCAACACGGGCGATAATCATAGGCCCTGTATTTTCCATAACAAGCATATCAAGGGCACCATCGTCAAAAAGAATATGGTCGCCTTCATGCACATCAAGGCAAAAATCCTTGTAGGACAGGTTGATGATGTCGTGAGTGGTTTCCATTTCCGGACGCCCGAATATCTTCACCACGTCGCCTGTCTTGTAGCTGATAGGCTCCTTCACGTTGGTAGAACGCACCTCGGGGCCTTTTGTGTCAATAAGGATTCCGATGTGAGATGATACGGCACGAACATTTTCTATAACGCGTTTCATTCCTTCCTGTGTAGCATGAGCTGTGTTCATACGAACGACGTTCATACCAGCAAAAAACAACGTACGCAGAAACTCCACATCACAACGGAAGTCGCTGATGGAACATACTATCTTTGTTTGTTTCATAATAAAATTTATGAGATTACCGGGGAGATTCCCCATTCATATTTATTTACCTACAGGGTGATTGAGCATGGGAATCTGGGTGTCAGAGAGATGAAGCTCGCGCACCAAGGCATCGTGTTCCATCGTGGCTCTGGCCACAGTTTTCAGTCCCATTGCCGTGCAGATGAGGTAGATGTTTTCGGAGACATAACCTGCATCCATAGCACCGAGGTCTCGCTTGTTGTGCACCTTTGAAATGTCGCTGACCAAAACAAGGCTCACAGGTGCTTTGGCAGAAAACTCCTGCCGACTGGCAACAGCTTTGCGCAGGTCGAGAGCCGACACACGTGTCAACGAATTTTCAACCGCATTATAGAGCCAGGCACCATCTGCCCTACACACGAAAACCATAATGTCCTGAGCGTTGATGGCCGACGGGGCGGTAATTTTCTTGCTTGCAGGACGATTGATGCCGCAAGCAGCCCAAAGCACGTTCGACAGTTCCTGATCAGTGAGATCTACGTCAGCATATTCACGCTCCGACTGACGCTGCATCAGCGCATCGACAAGCGAAAACTTATTGACCTTCTTATCCCACTGGGGAGCGGGCAACTGGATTTTTTGTTGTGCCACCGCACTCATGCTGATAAGTGCCACGATGGCAAGGGCGAAATACTTTTTCATTGTTATAAAGTTTAATGTACGATTATTTTCTGTCCTTGAGTAATATATAAGCCTGGCTTCATGTTGTGAAGGCCATCAGCATACATCCGACGGCCACAAACATCATAAACGTTCCCGTCTTTCCAGACCGGGTTCGTTTCATTCAGTCCCTTCACAGCAGTTATATCCGACTGGATTTGATTGATTTCTTCCTTTGTCAATGCTATATCATAAAGTCGGAAGCCGCCTATGGTGCCTGCAAAATCCTGATTGTCGGCTTTCACACTGCTATCCCACCACTGCGTACGGCCGATATAGTTGCGGGAATCAGAGGTGTTTTCCACCAGCTGATAAGGTTCCGACTGATTGTTGGTTCCTGAGGCATCAAGTTTTCCGTCGATGTAGATACAGGTCTTTTTCGTAGCAGCATCGAAAGTAACGGCCAGCTGATAATCTTGATTAGCCTTGAGCGACGTTTTGCCGTTGACCATTGTCGTAGTGCCACCGTTATATTTAATGCCTGCCGATAGTTGGTTGGCACGCAAGAAGACACTATTACCGGAACTCGAACCAAAGTCATAGAGGCGAGGCTGACCCGTAAGGCGTTTGGCATTGGCAGAGAGCAGGAAGGTGTAAGAGCGAAGTCCATCCAGGAGTCCTTCGGGTGCATGCTCGTATTTGTTCGTACTGAACCCTGTTGCCGTATTGCGCGTGAGATCAATGGTTTCATCATGCTGATAACGGAGATTATTGTTAATGTCACGTGGATGAACGGTCACGTTCCACGTCTTGCTGGTACTGTACGACTTGCCATGAGGGATGAAAGTCGTAAGTTTTACGATGGTCTCCGTCTCCGGGAGCGTCACCAAACCGCTGGTCGAAATCACGTCCTCACGATCTGAGCGCCACGCCAATTCTTTTCCATTCACCGTCTTGCTTGGCAAAACAATATCCGTATAGACATCAGCTGACACAGAAATGGGTTCCAGCTGGCCTTCTTCAAGGCTCATCTCCAAGAAACTGATGCCTACACTGCTGTCGTAGACGCGATAGTTGTACAGTTTTCCCTTGAAACCACCAATTGTAATCTTATCGAGCATCAGGCCCTCTACCTCAAACCGCTGGTCGATCAGTCCATTGCGGTAGATAGTGAGGAGTCGGGTTGCCTTGTCGTATTGAATGGCAGTATTAAAGAGCCCATGCTTTGTCATATACGACTTGCCGTCGGTACCCGTCGACTCCGTCTTCCACGCATCCGAGGTGCAAAGCATATTCTCACTGCTGTAAGTCTTTCCATCTATAATGACGTAGGGCTTCAGCGTCTTTTTGTCGACTCCATACTCCATATTTCCCATCGAAAGCATCGCCCCACCGTAGGCATTCGCGTCGAGACTCCAATTCAGCAGAATGGTAAACTCATCGGCATCGCGGAACTTTCCATGTTCCCACGGATCAATCAGATAGTTGTCCTCAGGCGTCACCTCCACATTAGGCGATTCGTTGCACAATGGTGCCAACGAAGGATAGCTGCCTGCTGCAAACTCGCAATTCATCCGAATACTGGTGGGATAGCCACTTGGATAGTTCTTGTTCACCATCCAATAATAGTAGTCGCCGTTCATCCACAACAATCTCAGCTTCGACTGATCAGCACCAGGCATTACGAACGGACGCATGTTGTTTTTCTGCGAATTGCGCGTAACTTGCTCTGAACCAGCCACCTTTCCATCGTCGCCGACCGTGTATTTCCAAATCTCATAGACTCCGTCTTTGTTGTAGACGCCATTCTTCGTGGGAATAGAAAGATAGAGGTCGTTGGTGTTGGCGGGATCAATGGCCATTCCTCCCGAATAACACCGTTCCGTAGAGTTCCAGTTTTGATGGAAAGCATGTCCGGCATATTGCACCCACGTACGCTGCCATTCCGAACCCGTCCAGCGACCATACCAATAGACATGACTGGTCTTGGCATCGTCAATATGAGTGAAAGCGATGACAGGCCGTTCTTCCTTGTCGAGCGATATCTGCCAGACCCAATTGCGAATGTTGTTGGTGTTGTCAACGATTGTTGAGGGATAACTATTGGCATAGCCCGTTGTCTTGTTCACGCTGAACGTGCCGTTTTTCACGATGCTGAGCTGATTGCCATTAATATCGCGCAGGATGGGACCATTACCCTTGTTGATGTCAATCACGTTGAAATAGAGCCAGTTGGGCTGTTCGTTGTCAGGATGGCCCGTTGTATAGCAAAGATAAATCTTGTCTTTACCATTGCTGTGATATTTGGCATAGGGACGTGCTCCGGTAGATTGCACGATTTGCTTTGGCCCAAAGTCGAATCGACAATTGTCGTCGGCATCAGGCATGGTCAGGCGGGCTATCGTAGGATGCCAGTTGATGCCTCGCCAGCAGAGGTAGATGTGTTCCGGATCGTCGCTCATGATGAAAGGCGAAGGATAGGTGGTATTATTGGCCGTTGCAAGATACTTCTCCTCGCCTAACTGGGTGATGTCGAGCGGTTTGCGTGAGATGCGATACCATATCTTTGCCTCATCGGTGTGGCGGGTATAGAAAATCATGATGCGCTCGTCGGGCAACACCAGGAACGTAGGATTGTTGTGGTCGTCGGGCTGGAAATAGCTGCGCACGAGCACCTCTTCCTTGCTTTCAACCCCATCCTGGCCGACCTTCATCTGCGCTGCCTTCACGTTTCCGTGAACGTCGATGTAGCCCACGTAGGCTACACCTTTATAATATAACGCGCGCGAATCGGCAAACCAGCACCATGCGCCTTCGTCGGAGACGACAGTACCCCCATAGCTATCCGCTTCTTGAGCTACTACAGGAATGGCTGTAGACAGAAGCACAAATACACTCAACAACAGTTTCTTCATAATAATAATTATTATTAAATCTTTACCTATTTCGTGCAAAGATACAAATAAGTAAGCAAAATACAAAATAAAAAAGGGGTTTTACCAGTAAAATGAGTTATTTTGGCCGGCAAAATAAGTCAAATTGGTCGGCAAAACAACTTAATTTGCATCAAAATCAAGCCAGCCTTCTTCCCAAACAGCACCGTCGAGCGTTTCTTCCGACATCGAGGAATGGGAAACGGAGAGCCCCAGCAGGCGAATGGGACGTTGGGAAGAGAAGTCGACCTCGCCCAACAGTTTCTTTGCCAACGGCAGAATCTCGTCCTTTGTCTTCAGGATGGAGGAAGAAGAGAGGCTGCGCGTGATCTGGACAAAATCGAAGTATTTCACCTTCAGCGTCAATGTGCGGCCTTCAAAACCCGACTTTTCGATGCGACGAACCAATTCGAGAACCGTATTATAAAGTTCAATGAGCACAGCCGAACGGCTGCCAAGATCGGAGAGGAATGTCTGTTCGCATCCCACCGACTTTCTCTCTCGTTCAACGATAACCTCACGTTCGTCAATACCGCGGGCGAACTGATAATAGGCAGGGCCCGCCTTGCCAAACACATCTGTGAGGTGCTGCAACGAAACCTCACGCAATTGGGCCCCATTGAAGATGCCCATCTTGTGCATGCGCTCTGCCGTTTTGGGCCCTACTCCCCAGAAACGCTCTATGGGCAGCTGGGCGATGAAATCCTGCGCACGGTCGGGATGAATGACATAGATGCCATCGGGCTTCCTGTAGTCTGAAGCTATCTTGGCCAGGAACTTGTTGTAGCTGACGCCGGCCGATGCCGTCAGCCCCGTGCGCTCACGAATCTTCTGCTTGATGGCCATCGCGATGTCTTGGGCAAGTTCTATGCCCATCTTGTTTTCGGTAACGTCCAGGAAAGCTTCGTCCAGCGAAAGCGGTTCAACCAAATCGGTGTATTCGTGGAACACCTCATGCACCTGCCTCGACACCTCTTTATAGATATGGAAATGAGGCTGAACCACGATGAGTCCAGGACAGCGACGCTTGGCAACAACAATGGATTGCGCCGAATGCACACCATAGGGACGGGCCTCGTAGCTGGCCGTCGACACCACGCCACGCTCGCCGTCGAAGCCCACAGCAATAGGCTTGCCGCGCAGCTCCGGATGGTCCCTCTGCTCAACCGATGCAAAGAACGCATCCATGTCTATATGAATGATTTTACGCATGATGGTGGTGCAAAGTTAGCAAAAAACGTCGAAAAAACTTGCACCATTCATTTTTTTTCTCTATATTTGCCCATTGAAATCAATCATCCTTAAAAATTTATTTATTAACTAAACAACATTAAACTTATGGCTTACAAAATTATTGACGTCGAGGGAATCGGCGAAGTTTACTCAAAGAAACTGGTTGATGCAGGCATCAATACCGTAGAAGAACTGCTTGAAAAGGGCTGCAAGCCCGCCGGACGCAAAGAACTTGAAGAGGCTACAGGCATCGCCGGCAAGCTCATCCTCACATGGTGCAACCACGCTGACCTGATGCGCATCAACGGTGTAGGTCCCCAGTTCTCCGAGCTGCTCGAAGCTGCTGGCGTAGACACAGTGAAGGAGTTCCGCCATCGCGTACCTGCCAACCTCCAGCCCAAGCTTGAAGAAATCAATGAGCAGAAGCACCTGGTAGGTCGTGTTCCGAGCCTGAAGGAAGTTGAAAAAATGATTGAGCAGGCTAAGGAGTTAGAGCCGAAAATGGAATACTAAACAGCATCCTTTCTGCTGATGAACAATGCGAAGGGTGTGCCAAAATCGTCGTTTGGCACACCCTTATTGGTATTATTTGCCCTTTTATCACACTTTTTCAGCAAAAAAATTCAAATAAATTTTCAAATCTCTCGAAAAACTCGTATCTTTGCAACCCAAAACTGACAAGTATTTAAGAAGTTAGCAGAAAAAAGACAAATGACAAAGGCAGATATCATTAACGAAATCACCGAAACCACCGGCCTGCAGAAACGCGACGTGGCCGTAGTTGTCGAGGGCTTCATGGAGGCTATCAAGAACAGCCTGTTGCAGAAGCGTGAGAATGTTTACCTGCGTGGCTTTGGAAGCTTCATCGTGAAGCACCGTGCCGCCAAGACAGCACGCAACATCCAGAAGAATACGACCATCACCATTGAAGCTCACGACCAACCGAGCTTCAAGCCCGCCAAGAGCTTCATCGAGCAGATGAAGTAATTGCTTGCGATACATTGGAAATCTGAGTTATTAACAATTATAAATTATTTAACAACTATGCCAAACGGTAAAAAGAAAAAAGGCCACAAGATGGCCACGCATAAGCGTAAGAAGAGACTGCGCAAGAACAGACATAAGAGCAAGTAAAAGAAACTGAATGGTCTGTTCCGAATACAGCTAAGTACAAGGAGTTAAAGAAATGACCAGCGAAGTTGTAATTGACGTCCGACAGAAGGAAATCTCAATAGCTCTGCTGGAGGATCAGAAACTGGTGGAATACCAGAACGAGCCTCGATCAGCCTCCTTCTCCGTCGGAAACATCTACATTGCAAAAGTCAAGAAGCTCATGCCTGGGCTGAACGCATGCTTTGTGGATGTAGGTTATGAACGCGACGCCTTTCTACATTATCTTGACTTAGGTAATCAATTCAGCTCTTACGAAAAGTACCTGAAACAGGTACAAAGCGACAGGAAGCGCCTCTATCCCTTCAGCAAGGCTCAACGTCTGCCTGACCTGAAGAAGGAAGGAAGTGTGCAGACTACTTTACAGACAGGACAGGAAGTTCTGGTACAGATTGTAAAGGAACCCATCTCGACCAAAGGTCCGCGACTGACAGGTGAATTGTCGTTTGCCGGCCGCTATCTGGTGCTGATTCCTTTCAACGACAAAGTATCAGTATCTTCGAAAATCAAAAGCGGAGAAGAGCGAGCCCGCCTGAAACAGCTCATCCACAGCATCAAGCCAAAGAACTGCGGAGTCATCGTCAGAACCGTAGCCGAAGGCAAGCGTGTAGCTGAACTCGATGCTGAGCTGAAAGTGCTCACTCGCCGCTGGGAGGAAGTCATCCAGAAAGTCCAGAAGACACAACAGCGTCCACAGCTGGTGTTCGAGGAAACGGGAAGAGCAGTGGCTCTTCTGCGCGACTTGTTCAACCCGACGTATGAGAGCATTCACGTGAACGACGACGACGTCTACGAAGAAGTAAGAAACTACGTCTCGCTCATAGCTCCCGAGAAAGTGGGCATTGTGAAGCGCTACACGGGCAAGGTGCCCATCTTCGACAACTTCAACGTCACGAAGCAAATCAAGTCGAGCTTCGGAAAAATTGTCAACTACAAGCATGGGGCCTATCTCATCATCGAGCATACTGAGGCCCTGCATGTTGTAGACGTGAACAGCGGAAACCGCGCGAGAGGTGTTGAAGGTCAGGAAGCCAACGCTCTGGACGTCAATCTGGGTGCTGCCGACGAACTGGCACGCCAACTGCGACTGCGCGACATGGGAGGCATCATCGTCGTTGACTTCATCGACATGAACCTGGCCGAAGACCGCCAGATGCTCTATGAGCGCATGTGCAAGAACATGCAGAAGGACCGTGCGCGCCACAACATCCTGCCCCTGTCAAAGTTCGGCCTGATGCAAATCACCCGCCAAAGGGTAAGGCCAGCAATGGACGTCAGCGTGGAAGAAACCTGTCCTACTTGTTTCGGAAAAGGAACCATCAAATCGAGTATCCTTTTTACAGACCAACTGGAGAGCAAGATTGCCAACCTCGTCAACAAGATTGGTGTCAAGAAATTCTATCTGCACGTGCATCCTTATGTTGCCGCATACATCAATCAGGGATTCTTTTCACTGAAGCGGCGGTGGCAGATGAAGTACGGTATGGGCGTAAGAATCATTTCCTCTCAGAAGCTCGCATTCCTGCAATACGAGTTCTACGATGCCAACAAGCAATTCATCGACATGAAAGAGGAGATTGAAACAAAGTAAAAACATCGCCCCTGACAGAACAACACTGGAAAAAGAAGCCCTGACATACTGATCATCAGATGTGTCAGGGCTTTTTCGTGCGCTTCAGAGTTGGAAGACTCAAAGCAAGTCAGAAGGAGTATGGGCCAGGCGGGTGGCTCCATGCTGGAGCAGGAACGCTTCGTCGCGGAATCCCCACAGCACACTGATACAAGGCAGATGGCAGGCCTCAGCCGTCAGGATGTCCACATCGCTGTCGCCAACGTAGACTGCCGACTCGCCACTTTCACCTAACTCGCGAAGGGCCACCTCAACGGCATCGGGTGCCGGCTTGCGCCTGATGCCTGGGGCCTCGCCCACAGCCACGTCTATCAGATTGCCGAAAAAATGCCGGCACAACGACTGCGTGGCCTCCATAAACTTGTTGCTGACAACGGCAATCTTGCAGCCACGCTGCTTCAGCCCCTCAAGCATCTCTACGATGCCTTCATACGGCTCAGTCAGGTCAGCCTGGTGCTCCAGGTAATATTGCCGGAACGTCTGAAGGACCTCGTCCACCCTACCCTCGCCTACTTGCTCGGGCAGAGCTCGCTCCATCAGTTTCCGAACACCGTTGCCTACGAATCGGCGCACTTCGTCAAGGCTGCGCTCTTCGTACCCATGTTGGCGCAAAGCATAATTGCAGGCACCGGCCAGATCGCCAAGCGTATTGAGCAGCGTACCGTCGAGGTCGAAGATATAGGTATCGAATTTCATATTCTTCATCATAGCGGGTGCAAAATTACGAATAAGTGAGCGGAATGCAAAGCAAAAACCAAAGTTTTTGGTTTCATTTCCGAACGAAAGTAATTTCGACGAATGTCAAAATTACGAAAAATCGAGTGCAGAACAAAAGAAACGTGTTTCTTTTTTTGCCGAGATGGAGTAATTTCGGCAGCGCCAAATTTGCGAAAAAAGTTTGAAGAAGAAAAAAATCGCGTTTTGTTTTGTAGAATGTTCTTTTTGCACTAACTTTGCAGCCGAAATAAAAAAGCAATAAATATCATGAATGCAAAATTGAAGACAAAATACGCACTTCCAGCAATCGCCTGCCTGCTGCTCGTATTGGGTTTCGTGGCTTATTATCTGGTGGCTCCCCTGTCGTCAAGCAAACAAACGGAATACCTCTACATTGACAACGACGACACGGTGGACTCCGTCTATGCGAAGCTCACTCCCATCGCCAACAAACACGGACTGAACGGCTTGCGCACCATCATCAGGCACAGCCAATACCCCGACAACATCCGGACAGGCCGCTATGCCGTCGAGCCCAGTCAGGGTGCTTTCTCGCTTTTCAGGAAACTGAAAAACGGCCAGCAAACGCCGCTCAACCTCACCATCCCAAGCGTGAGAACCATCGACCGCCTGTCGGCCGAACTGGGTAAGAAACTCATGCTCGACAGCGCAGAAATCATGAATGCCCTGAGCGACCAAGCTATGTGCGAGAAATATGGCTACGACACGACCACTATCGCCTGCATGTTCATCCCGAACACCTATCAAATCTATTGGAACGTGGGAATCGAGAAGTTCCTCGACCGCATGCAGCAGGAGAGCAACAGCTTCTGGAACGATGAGCGCAAGGCAAAGGCCGAGAAGATGGGGCTCACTCCCGAGCAGGTCATCACCCTTGCCAGCATCATCGACGAAGAGACGGCCAACAACGACGAAAAGCCCATGATAGCAGGCATGTATCTGAACCGCCTCTGGCTGAAGAACAGCGAATATCCCAACGGAATGCCGCTGCAGGCCGACCCCACCATCAAGTTTGCTTGGAAGAAGTTCGAGCTGCGCCGCATCTACAACAAGCTGCTCAGCATCGACAGCCCCTACAACACCTATAGAAACACGGGACTGCCTCCAGGCCCCATCCGCATTCCGTCGGTGGCTGGCATCGATGCCGTACTGAACTACGCCCACCACAACTATCTCTACATGTGCGCTAAGGAGGACTTCAGCGGCACCCATAACTTTGCCGCCACCTATTCCGAGCATCTGCAGAATGCGGCCCGCTATGCCAAAGCGCTCAACCAGCGCGGCATCGAATAAAGAAATTTCCCCTCTGCTAACGCATTCGTAAAAAAACACTCTTCGCCATCGTCTTCAGCAATATCTGGACGATGGCGATGATTGTTATGAGCAGCACATAGACCAGCGCTGTCTGAAGACTGCTCAGCTGAATGCCCTCAACGCTTGCACCAGGCAATGAGGAGATGAAGGAAAGACTCTTGTTCAGCAATGACGAACAGCTCATAACGAATTGTCCTGCAAGTGCTTGCGCCTGCGGAATAAACGAAAGCATGAAAAACACCAGAGAGGCATAGAGGATGATGGTGGCAAGCGGAACTGCTATCAGATTGGTCAAGAGGAAATAGCAGGAAAAGCGCCCGAAATAATGAGCCACCAGCGGAGCCGTCGTCAGCTGGGTGGCGATGCTGACAGCCACCATACCCAACAGCCATTTCACCACAACGGCTCCCCATCTCTTACGCTCTTCGACGACGTATTGCCGGTCGTGAGTGAACAACCTGAGCACGAAGGGCTGATCGGAAGAAGGCATCACCAACTCGCTCAACATTCTATAAATAGGCTTGAAGAACAGCTGAATGCCCAGCACGGCCAGGAACGACAGTTGGAAACTAATATCCCACAGGCTGAGCGGATTGGCCACCAGCATGATGATGGCAGCCAGCGCGAGGGTGTTCAGCGAGAACGCCTTGCGCCGAAGCAGCTCTATGGAGGCATAGACCGACAGCATCGTGGCGGCCCTCACCACCGAGGGCGAGCCTCCCACCATCAGGACAAAGAGCCAGATGACGGGCAGCACGGCCACCTGTCCCAGCAATCGCCAACGGGTGCGGAAGAAGACGAGGGTGAGAAAGAAATAGATGATGCCCAGATGCAGCCCCGAAAGAGCCAGCACGTGGGAAGCTCCGCTGACGCTATATTCATCGCGCAGTTGGCGTGAGAGGCCCGACTTGTCGCCCAACACCATCGCGGCCACCACAGCCGCGTCGTTGCCTTCGCCCGTCTGCCGAAGCTTCGCCAGCAGGCGCTCCCTGAACATCATCAGCCTGAGCCTGGCCCTCTGCACAACGCTCAGGGAGCTGTCGTCGGCAGGCGTCAGCCGCCAGTTGCGATGATAGACGAAGGTCGAGGGCATTTCTCTGTGAGGCTCCGTCTCGATAGCAGAAGTGGCCATGAAGCCGCTCCCCAGATGCAGCTGCCGATAGCGGCCCGTCAGCGTGTCGCGCAAGAGCGACACCTGCAGGGCAAAAGGCTTCCGGGCACTCACCACCCACGCCTCGAACCGCAACGTCTTGCCTCTTGTTGCAGGCGGCGAGCTTACGATGGCCTCATACGTGCGCTCTCCACTCTCCACCAGGTTCCGCCGGGCCTTCTTGGCGGCCACGAGATAGAAGCCGAAGAACAGGATAGAGAGCAGGACGAGCAGGCTCTTCAGCACCGACTTCCTCATAGCCTTTTCAATTCTGACCTTCCTGGCTTCAAGCACCAGCGAGGCCAGCAGCAGGCTCCCGGCAACTACAAGCCCCGTCCATAAAGGGAAGTACGCCCCCAGCCAGTCGCCAAACAAAATGCCCAGAATAAGCACGAGGCCTATTCTGAGCAATGGGGCTTTATGGAAAGCGTTTCCCATAAGGGGGGGAGTTTAGAATGCGTAGTTGAAGCCGATGGAGAGGAACTCCTTGAACATCCAGTAGCCGTGATGGTCGTCGCGTTGGCGGTTGTCGTCGAAGCGCGGATGGATGAACAGCTTCGAGGAGATGTACTTGTTGAATTGGAACGAGAATGTGTTTTCCCACTCATACTCCACGCGCTTGTAGCTGGTGAAGCCATACATGCGCGACTTCCACGAGATGTTCTCGGCCATCTTCCAGGTGAAGTCGACGGTGAACTGCGAACCCAGGTCCACCAGCGAGTGGCGGTCGGCTTCCAGTCCGTGCCGCGAGGGGAACCACTGCTGCGTGTCGCCGTTCATGAAGATGGTACGGTCTACGTAGCGATAGTTCACGGCCAGCGGCGAGATGTTCACCGTACCCGTCAGTTTCTTGTTGAACCACTCCATCTTATAGTCCATACCGATACCCACATTCAGGTTGAAGGGCGACATGAAGTCGGAGTAGGTGCGCTTGTCGTTGGCTTTCAGGCCTCGCGTGAACTGCGTGTAGGCCAGCAGCTGCAGCGTGTAGTACCAGTGCTTGGTGGCCTGCAGACCCACCTTCGAGGTCAGACGGATGAGGTCTTCGTTGGCCTTGAACTTATTCACCGAGTCGGAGGGCGATGTCTGGAAGCCCAGTTTCATCTCCAGCTTGTTGTCCCACTTCCACTTCGACTTGTTGTTGTAGTTGGCCTCCAGCGTCAGGCTCGACAGCATCGAGTAGTTGCTCTCGCCGCCTTTGTACCAGTTGCCCGACACGTAGTTCTGCAGGAACTGCAGGAAGCCGTCGCCCTTGAAGGTCCAGAAGTTGGGCTTCTTCACCTCCACGTCGGCTTTGGGAGCCTCGGGTTCTATGGGTGCGGCTTCTTCAGCCGGCGGGGGTAGCACGGGAGTGGGAGCCTCGGCCTGCTCGGCTGCCGTCGTCAGCTCGTTGCGCAGGGCGGCGTCGGTGGTCTGCACCAGGTCGGGACGGCGCAGATACAGGTCGAGCAGCGCGTTGCTCATCTCCGAGGGCTCACCGTCGAGCGAAAGAGCCTCGTGGGCCACGCTGCCGTAGTAAGTGAACGGAAGGAAAAGGGGTGAATACTGGCCGGAACTGGCCGTCGGCGTGTTCTGCCCGGAGGCAGTCAGCATCCCCAAGCCGCAGAAGGCTAAAGTCAGGAAAAGGTTGTTCTTCATCATCATGTTTTTTACAAATTTGGTACAAAGTTAAACATTTCCGTTCAGAAATCCACCATTTCCTTCAACAATTTTCACCGATAGCGAAAAAAACTTCCTTCTTTCATCTTCCATCTTTCATCTTTTTTGTATCTTTGCACCTTGAAAAAAACGTAACATAACGACAAATGGATAAAAACACTACTACAGGATTCATCCTGATTGCACTCGTGCTGATAGCATTCAGCTACTTCAACCGCCCCTCGGCAGAGGAGCAGCGTGCCGCCTTCGTGCAGGACTCCATCGCCCAAGTGGCACGCATGAACGCAGAAAAGAAGCAACAGGCCGAAGCTGCCGCAAAGGCTGCCGAAGCCAAGCAGAAAGCCGAAGAGGACACCACCGCCCTCTTCCACAACGCCCTGAAGGGCACAGCCGCCGACGTGGTGCTGAAGAACCAGCGCGTGGAGCTCACGCTCTCGTCGAAGGGTGCCACAGTGGTGAAAGCCGTCGTCAAGGGCTTCAAGGACCGCAAGGGCAACCCCGACGTGACGCTCTTCAACGGCAAGGAACAGAGCCTGAACTACATGCTGTCGGCCAAGGAGGCCAACATCGCCACGCAGGAACTCTTCTTCCAGCCGTCCAACGTCAGCGACACCACCGTGACCTTCACCGCCGAGGCCGCTCCCGGCAAGCAGATCGTCATGAGCTACCAGCTGGGCCGCGACTACATGCTCCACATGCAGATGCACGTTGAAGGAATGGCCGGACTCTTCGCACCCAACACGCAGTCGATGGACGTCGACTGGCAGGAGCTCTGTCCGCAGCAGGAGCGTGGCTTCATGTTCGAAAACCGCTACTGCACGCTCACGTATAAAGAGAAGGAAAGCTCCACCGACCACCTCAGCGAGACCTCCGAGAAGCGCGATTCGAAAATCGAGGAAGCACTCGACTGGGTGGCCTTCAAGGACCAGTTCTTCTCCTCCATCATGATTGCCAAGAACGACTTCCAGGCCAACTCCCTCATGACGAGCATCCCCCAGGAGAAAGGCTCGGGCTACCTGAAGCAGTTCCAGGCCAAGATGAAGACCTTCTTCGATCCCTCCGGCCGCACGCCCTCCGAGTTTGAGTTCTACTACGGCCCCAACGACTTCCGCAAGCTGCAGGCCGTCGAGACCGAGAGCACCTTCGGCAAAGACCTCGAGATGCAGAAGCTGGTCTATCTGGGCTGGCCCATCGTGCGCTGGATCAACCGTTTCTTCACCATCTACGTCTTCGACTGGCTGACGGGCTTCGGCCTGAACATGGGCATCGTGCTCATCCTCATCACCCTCCTGCTGAAGGCCATCACCTATCCGCTCGTGAAGAAGAGCTACATGTCGTCGGCAAAGATGCGCGTGCTGAAGCCGAAACTCGAAGAGGCCACCAAGCAGTTCAACAACCCCGAAGACCAGATGCAGAAGCAGCAGGCTATGATGCAGGAGTATGCCAAGTACGGCGTGAGCCCGATGGCTGGCTGCCTGCCCATGCTCATCCAGATGCCCATCTGGATTGCTATGTTCAACTTCGTGCCTAACGCCATCCAGCTGCGCGGCGAGAGCTTCCTCTGGATTGACGACCTCTCCACCTACGACCCCATCATCGAGTGGCAGAAGAACATCTGGGGCATCGGCGACCACCTCTCGCTGACGTGCATCCTCTTCTGCGTGGCCAACGTGCTCTACTCCTTCATGACCATGCGCCAGCAGAAAGACCAGATGGTGGGCCAGCAGGCCGAGCAGATGAAGATGATGCAATGGATGATGTACCTCATGCCGGTGATGTTCTTCTTCATGTTCAACGACTACTCCTCCGGCCTGAACTTCTACTACTTCATCTCGCTCTTCTTCTCGGCAGCCATCATGTTCCTGCTCCGCAAGACCACCAACGACGAGAAACTGCTCCGCAAGCTCGAAGCCCGCTACGAGGAGAACAAGCGCAACCCGCAGAAGAAGCTCGGCGGACTGGCAGGCCGTCTGCAGGCCATGCAGGAAGAGCAGCAGCGACTCCAGAAGCAGCGTGAGGAGCTGGCCCGCAAGCGTAAAGGCTTAGGACAGTAGCCCCACACACATCATCAGTTCCCATCACTTCCCATCCACTCCCATTATCACCCCCCCCAGTATGAAAATAGGATTCGACAACGACAAGTACATCAAGCTGCAATCGGAGCACATCCGTGAGCGCATCGCACAGTTCGACGGAAAGCTCTACATGGAGCTCGGCGGAAAACTCTTCGACGACCACCACGCCTCGCGCGTGCTGCCTGGTTTCAAACCCGACTCCAAGCTGCGCATGCTCGCACAGCTGCGCGACAGCATCGAAATCATCATCGTCGTCAGCGCAGCCGACATCGAGAAAAACAAGGTGCGCGCCGACCTCGGCATCACCTACGACGAAGACGTGCTCCGACTGCGCGACGAGTTCCAGCGACGCGACTTCATGGTGGGCTCCGTCGTCATCACCCACTACACCGGACAGCATGCCGCCGAGCAGTTCCACCACCGGCTCGAGCGCATGGGCATACGCAGCTACTTCCACTACCCCATCGACGGCTACCCGCACAACGTGGAGCTCATCGCCAGCGACGAAGGCTTCGGCAAAAACCAGTACGTCGAGACCTCACGGCCCCTTGTCATCGTGACGGCTCCCGGGCCCGGAAGCGGCAAGATGGCCACCTGCCTCTCGCAGCTCTACAACGAAAACAAGCGAGGCATCCGCGCAGGCTACGCCAAGTTCGAGACCTTCCCCGTGTGGAACCTGCCGCTGAAGCACCCCGTCAACATCGCCTACGAGGCCGCCACAGCCGACCTCAACGACGTCAACATGATCGACCCCTTCCATCTTGAAGCCTACGGCAAGACAGCCATCAACTACAACCGAGACATCGAGATTTTCCCCGTGCTCAACGCCCTCTTCGAAAACATCTACGGCGAAAATCCCTATAAGTCGCCCACCGATATGGGCGTCAACATGTTGGGCTTCTGCATCTCGGACGACGAAGTGTGCTGCAACGCCTCGAAGGACGAAATCATTCGCCGCTTCTACGATGCCACCAACAAGATGGCCAACGGAGCCGACAACGAAAACGAGGTCAACAAGATTCGGCTGCTCTTCAACCAGGCGAAAATCTCTACCGCCACGCGGCCCGTCACCGTAGCCGCCTACGAGCGCAAGATTCAGAGCGGCAACCACGCCGCAGCCATACAGCTCGAAGACGGCACCATCATCACCTCGAAGACCACGCCCCTGCTGGGCTGCTGCGCCGCCCTGCTGCTCAACGCCATGAAGCATCTCGCCGGCATCGACCACGAGGTGAAGCTCATACCGCAGAGCATGATAGAGCCCATCCAGAAGACGAAGATAGAATACCTCGGCGGCCACAATCCGCGACTCCACACCGACGAAGTGCTCGTGGCGCTGAGCGTGCTCTCGCAACGCGACGAGAACTGCCGCAAAGCTTTAGAGCAGCTGCCGCAACTGTATGGCTGTCAGCTGCATACCACCGTCATGCTCAGCGAGGTCGACCGCAAAATCTGGCGCAAGCTCGGCTGCGGCCTCACCTGCGATCCCGTGAAGAAGAAATAGTGGAGCCTACCCCCAACCCCTCCCTCAAGGGAGGGGAGCAATGAGAGGGGGACAAAGGACTCCTTGAAACTCAACCTATCAATCTCATCAATATGAACACTTTTAAAAACATCCTTGTGGCAGCCCTGCTCATGCTCGGCACCACCCTCCAAGCACAAGACATGATTCAGAAGCAGAACATCCGACTGCTCTCCGACCGCATGACGCCCGAAGCACTCTGGGCGATGGGACGCATCGGCAGCTACGCAGCCTCGCCCGACGGTCGGCACATCGTTTATAACGTGGCCTACTACAGCGTTCGCCAGAACAAGAGCCACCACATCCTCTACATCATGGATGCCGACGGCCAGAACCAGCGACAGCTCACCACCTCGGCCCGAAACGAGACCGACGCCGCCTGGCTCTCCAACGACCGCATCGCCTTCATCATCGGAGGCGAAGTCTGGACGATGAACATCGACGGACAGGACCGCCGGCAGCTCTCCCAGACCGACGGACAAGTTGAAGGATTCCTCTTCTCGCCCGACCAGTCGAAGGTCATCCTCCTGAAGTCGCTGCCCTACTACGGCTCCATCAAGAAGAATCCCGACGACCTGCCGAAGGCCACCGGACGCCTCGTCACCGACATGAACTACCGCCACTGGGACCACTACGTAGAGACCATCGTTCACCCCTTCCTGGCCAGCGTGGCTCCCGACGGCACCATCGGCCAAGCCAACGACATCCTCGAGGGAAAGCCCTGGGAGTGCCCGTTGGCACCCTTCGGAGGCATCGAGCAGCTCGCCTGGAGCACCGACTCCAAGCAGATTGCCTACACCTGCCGGCAGAAAGAGGGAGTGGACTACGCCATCTCTACCGACTCCGACATCTTCCTCTACGACGTGGAGAGCGGCACCGCCCGCAACCTCTGCAAGCCCGCAGGCTACACAGCTCCGAAGAGCGACCCCACGAAGACGTTGAAGCACCAGAAGGTGAACAGCCCCGAGAACCTCCAGAACAATCCCGGCTACGACCAGAACCCGAAGTTCTCGCCCGACGGCCGCTACGTGGCTTGGCTCTCTATGGCCCGCGACGGCTATGAGAGCGACCGCCAGCGACTCTGCCTCTACGAACTGAAGACAGGCCAGAAGCGCTACGTCACCGAGTCGTTCGACTCCAACGTCGACGACTTCTGCTTCAGCGACAACCAGAAGGATGCCTTCATCTACTTCATCGGCGTCTGGCACGCCACCGAGAACCTCTATGCCATCTCCTGGAAAGGCGAAGTGAAGCAGCTCACCAACTACCAGGCCGACTTCGGCTCGCTGCAGATGCTCAACAACGGCCGCCAGATTCTCGCCGAGCGCCACGACTACTTCCATCCGGCCGACCTCTATGTCCTGACGCCCAACTTCAAGAAACCCGAACGCACCGCCATCCAGCAAATCACTCGCGAAAACCAGCACATCCTCTCGCAGCTGGCCAGCGGCACCAGCGAGCCCCGATGGGTGAAGACCACCGACGGCCGCGACATGCTCTACTGGGTCATCCTGCCGCCTCACTTCGACGCCACGAAGAAATACCCCACCCTGCTCTTCTGCGAAGGCGGACCGCAGAGCCCCGTCTCGCAGTTCTGGTCCTATCGCTGGAACTTCATGATTATGGCCTCGCAGGGCTACGTCGTCATCGCGCCCAACCGTCACGGACTGCCCGGCTTCGGCTCTGAGTGGTGCGAGGAAATATCAGGCGACTGGACCGGCCAGTGCATGCAGGACTACCTCACCGCCATCGACGACGCCTGCGAGCAACTGCCCTATGTCGACCGCGACCGTCTGGCTGCCGTAGGCGCCTCCTTCGGAGGCTTCAGCGTCTACTACCTCGCCGGACACCACCAGAAGCGCTTCAAGTGCTTCATCGCCCACGACGGCGCCTTCAACCTCGAGTCGATGTACACCGACACCGAGGAGGTGTGGTTCTCCAACTGGGAGTACGAGGATGCCTTCTGGAATAAGGACCTCTCCGAGAATGCCCGCAAGACCTACGAGAACTCCCCCCATCGCTTCGTCGACAAGTGGGACACCCCCATCCTCTGCATCCACGGCGAAATGGACTACCGCATCAATGCCAATCAGGGCATGGGCGCCTTCAACGCAGCCCGTCTGCGCGGCATCCCCGCCGAGCTCCTCATCTTCCCCGATGAGAACCACTGGGTGCTGAAGCCCCAGAACGGTATCCTCTGGCAGCGCACCTACTTCGACTGGCTCAACCGCTGGATCGGGAAGTAAGTGTGCGGCTTCGCCGCAGTTCAATGCTGCTTCGCAGCGGTTGAGAACGTTCTTTCTCCGCTTTGCTACGAAAGCGCCCCTACGGGTCGAGCGGAGAAGCGCCGTTGGCGCGGTTGAGAAAGTTCTTTCTCCGCTTCGCGTCGAGCGGAGAGTTTAGAGTTTAGAGTTTAGAGTCAGTTGAGAGTTTAGAGTCAGTTGAGAGTTCTTTCTCCGCTTCGCTACGAGCGGAAAGAACAGATATATCGTTCCCACTTTTTATCCCCCCCTTATCCCCCTTCCTCCCCTCCCTGCAGGGGAGGGGCCGGGGGAGAGGCTTCCCTTTGGAGGGGCCGGGGGAGAGGCTCCTTCCCCCTATCGCGTACCTAACGGCACGCCTGTTTCTGATGGTTCCTCCCCTCCCTGCAGGGGAGGGGCCGGGGGAGAGGCTCCATAGTCCGCATGAAGCAAAGCGCAGCTCCGCAGGAAGTAGAGGCATATTCCGCGCGAAGCAAAGCTATGCTTTGGAGAGTGAGGAAGCATGCTCCGCATGCGATAGAGCATGCCTCCATAGTCGTAATTGCGCTTCAAGGCTAATCAAGCCCCCCTCCCTGCAGGGGAGGGGTCGGGGGAGAGGCTTTTGGGGGGTTAGTTCCCCCCCTCCCTGCAGGGGAGGGGGTTAGGGGGGAGAGGCTACCCCTCCTCCCCGCCGCTCTTGTCGACGCTGTAGGCACCATACTCCTCCACCTTCAGGCCGTTGAGGAACTCCTTGCGGCGGGCAGGGTCGGAAGCCGTCCAGTGCACCTCGGGCTGGAAGTTCATGCGCGAGCCCACGATGTGCTTCGCAGCCGTGAACTCCTTCGCGCTCTCGGCAGCCTTCGTCTTCAGGCCCACCTTGAAGCGGCCGAAGCCGTCGAGCTTCACGCCGTAGCCGGCGTCGAAAGCCTCACGCATCACCACCACGAGCTCGCGGAGCACGGCGATGACATCACTCTTCTTTGCCGACACGTTCTCCTGGATGTGGTCGGCAATCTTCTCCAGGTCCCAGTAGCCCAGGCACTTCGCCTTGGCGTACCACTTACCCACGTTCACGCTTTTCGGGTTGTTCTCCTGTCGGAGCTGATAAAATACTGGCATAATTCTTTTCCTTTCTTTTGGTATTAGTTGTTATCCTGATTGCGGAGACCACTTTCGCACGTGCTTTTCACCAACATCCTCCGCTTAATATTGATACTGCAAAGTTACGAAAAAATTTTGAAACTTCCAAATCGTAAGCACGAAAAACAGCACTTTCGGGGACAAAAAATGCACTTTTTGGTCCTTTTGATGTTTTCTTGGAGAATGTAGAAGAACAAAGGTGTTTCAGGCGATTTTCGTCACCTATTCAAGGGCATAAAAAACCATCACAGTATCACAGTATCACAGTATCACAGTTTTATTATGAGGCATATTTTTGTGCGGACGCCTCGGAAGAGTCAAAAAATGTAAGTAAAAATTTTTACTATTATATATATAATATATAATATATTATATATATAATAGTAAGTTCTAAATCCCCCCTTTATACCCCCTCCCCTAGAAAACTGTGATACTGTGATACTGTGATGCAAGCAGTGTAACTAATGTCTTTCCCTGTATAGTGTTGACTCCTTTTGAGCCTTGATTTGTTGCTGTTTTGTTAATTACTGTTTATTATACTGATTCTGTTGACTAATCTCTCTGATTAGGTTGTCTGCTTTCCTGCTTTTGTTGTCCCTTTTCCCGGGTTAGTGGACTTTGTACTGGAA